>Ga0187884_10004145_pt1 | contig 10844 bp, 12 predicted proteins | sample June2016WEW_20_4_FD_132983 | JGI IMG/M metagenome (GOLD analysis project Ga0187884, IMG submission 132983) | Peatland microbial communities from SPRUCE experiment site at the Marcell Experimental Forest, Minnesota, USA - June2016WEW_20_40 | ecosystem: Environmental > Terrestrial > Soil >...
TGCAAAGACTAGCGCGGCTTCTTTCGGTCCGATGCGGGGGATTTTCTGTCTATTCCGTCCGCGATTTCCGGTTTCGGTATCAGGCATATTGATCCCTCTTTCCCGGCGACCTGGGTGGTTCCGGGTTGTGCGGCCACGAGAGCTGCCCGAGTTGTGGACGGCACATTATAAAGGACAACACATTTGTGGATTTTGTGGACTGTGTTCCGATCCGGACAATACAACCGTGCGCAGAGGCAGAATAACTCGCGAAGCCGAGACGGACGATTCGGAAAGACTGGCAGAATGAGCGAAACAGATGTAGTCAACTCCCAGACAAGATTTGGTCGCACCTTTCTTCCAGCAGTCGTGCCAGGATCTCCGAATCGTGGACGGCATCTACCGGATCGCGACACAAAGCGGAACGAAGCGCCGTTTTAAGCCAAAAAGAAGCGGCAGGGTCGGCAAGAACCTCATCAATGCTGGGCAGGTCGCCTGCTGTAGGGCCGTCGCTCATCCAAGACTCCTCACGCCGCTCCGCTCGCAGCTGCATCGACGCTCGCTCTCCGCTCGTCGGTTACATCAAGAGCGTTGGAATCCACCGTCCGGTCCGGGGCAATCGGCCTAGGTCCGAGCAAATGACAATGACGGCAGCCGAGGCAGCACACGGCAGATGTGATTCGAGTGGCAGCATCTTGGAAGTCGTTTGGCAACACCACACGTTCCCCCGCCCGGGTGTAGAAAACCGGACAAACGGTGCCGCGGAACCCGACGTCCTTTCCCCACAGCTCCATCTCCAGGCTGCCCCTGCGGCCATAAAAGAGGATTGAGCTTTCCAACCGTGGCCTCTGGCTATCCCCCGATTTTGCCAGGTGGTGCCGAGTAATGAGCAGATCGTACGTCCGCTCTATCCGAAGCATTTGCACTCGGATCAGTACGGGCGCGACCACGATCGCGTGCACACCATTTACTCCGATGCTGTCCACGCGCTGTAGCCAGGGCAATGCGTTGCCTTGTTCATCTACGAAGCTCGCATACGCGCCCACCTCCACGACCGCCCCGCCCGATTCGACTCCCCGAAGCACATACCTCTTTGCCAGGTGTTGATGCTCGATTGAAACCGAAGGCTGGCAGTAGATTCCGGCAGTCCGCAGACACTTCAACGTGATCGGTGGGAGCCGTAGTCCCTGCCGTGCCAGGATTTCGGCCTCCAACCGCCTATTGTGCGTCGTGAGTTGAGATTCCATATTCAACCTGCCTCCTGACTCCAATCGGGTGTCCTACAGCCGCGCGGATCATCTCCTTGGTGCACCCGGCCCAGCACTTGTACTTGCGCGGATCCGAAATCGAAACGGCTAAATTGTCGCCACAGCGATCACGTCCGTGCTCCGCACACGACGGGCAACGTGCCCAGTAGTTTCCGCCACGCCTTGACGTCGGCCGGACGTGATCGAGAATGCGGAACTGTGGGCGGGTGGGATCGTATGGAGGCAGCTCTACTTTTGGCTTGGGACGAAATTCTTCCGGCATTTCGAGTCCATTGATGAACCCGTCCATTTCGCTCTCCGTGATCTTTCGCAGGCGCTCCAGATACTCCAGTTGGGCATCGAGCCGGTAATCTGCACCATAGAACCAGTAGCGCCTTTCGGTAGCACGATGGATTCCTAGCGGCCCCCGAATAGCATTGCCGAATTCGTCAGGGCCGAGTTGATCCTGGCGCGGAAATACCTCGATTCCTTCCGCCAGACCAGAGCCGCCCTTTACCGGCACTTTCAAGCGGCGGGCTAAGTTGTAGATGTAGATCCGGCAATCCCGTGCAAGCAATGGCTTGTGCGCGAAGATCCAGAGGTGAGCACCGCGACGGGACTTTTCGAGCCCCGCCTCAATTCCATCCTGACGCAGTTCCCATTGCAACTTCAGAAGATCCTCCAGCGCATTGTCATAGTCAGCATCAATTGCCACCCACTTGGAGCGCTGCGTATTCGGATTCAGCGCGTACAGGCCAGCGGTCAGCTGACCGTTCAGATGTTCGCGAATGGTCTGGAGCGAGAGCCGGCGATCCTGCTTCGGACGATAGTAGTAGTGCTTCCCGTTCGCGCCCGGTTTGTGAGACTGCAGGGTGTAGGCCAGGCGATTTACGAACAATGCAAAATATCGCTGTGCCATTTCCGCGCTCGCTTGGCCTACTCCTTTCATAAAGTCCCCTCTCTAAGCTCGCCGTCACGCCATCCCAGGTTTCCCAACGGCCCTCCGGAGAAGCGCCGGATGTGCCGTCCACGAGACGAGGTTGTACTCCGTGACAAGTTCGTCGAACTCTGCCGCAGTTAGGCTGTCGTCACGTCCTTCGTCGAAGACCACAAAGTAGAAGACTTGCAGCTCGCGGTCGTACAGGTAAATGGCGCCGGACGCGGGATTGTCGGGCACGGTCTGCAGCAATAAAACGCCTTTCGGCATTTCAATCCAGCGAGAAGCCATCCCCTCGCCGAGGGTGATAAAGACTTTCATCACGTGTTCGACATTGGCCTCCTTGCGCAGGCCAATGTCCTCTGCTGTAAAGAGCGGTTCAAAACTTACTGCTCCTCTGCTTTGAGACATCATGTGCTCCTCCTTAGTTGATCTGACTTGAGTTGATCTGACTTGCTCTGCTGTCCACGAACAGGCACGCCAGAAAGTGCACTCCTTGCGTCGAGTTCCGCATCTGAAACGCCGGACAAAGAACTGTGGTTATCGGTGAGTGACGTCCCGATGTGGACAGCATGTGGGCACCGACGACCGCATAGCACGCTGACTGACGGCAACAAGGAAGGCGCCAACGCGTAGGAATAAGGTCCATTGTTGTCGCGCGGATTTGCCCACCAGTGTTCGACGAGATGCGCCAATTGCTCGTCGATGTGAAGCCGGAACTCGCGAACCGATGCACGTACGTGTGTCAATCCGCACGTCGATTCACTTGGCGATGGAGCGCTCGCAGGTAAACAGAGGTTGGTGTGGGATACTGCATAGAGTCTGGCCCCAACCGAGTGGCAATGTCGACCACTCGTGCTGGAGTAATGCTGAGCGGCGAAAGCACGATCCACGAGGAGCCGCGAAAGAAACCACCACGTGGAGCCAATGAGCGGAACGGGGATCCCGCGAGCCGAGGTGAGTCCAGCCCGATAGGACTGCTTCAAAGCACGCGCATACGGACGTTCTAACAAAGTCAAATTCAGGTGGTAGTCAGAACGCAAGTGGCTGAACGGAGGCATGTTATCGAACCCCCAAAAAAGGCAACCCTACGGCGTCCAGACCCCGTAAAGACTGCGCACAAACGGCAACGACAAGCCAAAGAGGAGGCAATGCTGAGGCGATCGATTGAACCTTCATTGAAGCAGCTCCCGGAATCTGGTCCCGGTGGCGTCTCCGCGGACAAAGACCCTGGTTTCAAGAAGTGTCCGCGTAAAATCCTTGGCGTTGGCAAATGCCAGCTTCTTAGGCACGGATTCCAACTCATGCACGAGATGAACTAGCACTTCCATTCCAGACGTCAAATACAAGATGCAGGCGATTTGGCGCTCAGCCTGAAGTGCGGCCCGCACCCGTTCATATTGCTTGGAGCTCTTTAGAGTGCGCTCATATTCCAGTGCGAAGCGTGCTCTGTTGTCTCCAACCCACACGTCGACTATGGCGTCATAGTCCTTCTCGTAAGGAGACCGCGAAATCGTATTGAAGGAAGCGATTTCGACTTCCGATTGCCAACTGGCAAGCTGGTTCCTGTGCGCCAAGGCGATCTGGATTGCGTTCAATTCGAGCGCATGAAAGATCTGGGAAGCGTGAGGAAGGTGCTCGGTATTCGAGTGCAAGACGGTGGTGAACTGGCCATGATGTTCGAGCAAGACAAGACCGTCTTTGGTGATCCGGTATACCGCCGAACCTGCGCAAAAGACGCCGCCACAGATGCTGACGTGACCCGACTTAAGCAGCCGTCTGACGCGCCAGTTAAAGCTGTCTCGCGAACGATCCGAGCCGCCAAACTTCATCAACTCGAACAACTGGTTATGGCTGACGAACCGCGAGTTGCGGACCTGACGTAACAGCGGGATGTCACGTTCCGGGTTAATGACCAAGCCGCCTTTGGCGTAGCGCATAAGTGATAACCTTCAGTCCAGAACTCCGTCTTCGAGCAATTGCAAGGAAGCGCCATGCCGCAGATTTGGCGCAACCCTGAGCTGCCAGATTCCGAGTGTGCTTCGGACCCAATCGCCGGCTTGCATGAGCAGCAGTGCTTCCTGTCTTTCCCCGATATGGCTCACGGCGATAGGGGTCAGAGACCCTGATTTCCAGTCGGAAGCTTCGAAGCTAAGGGAACCGAACCTGCCGCTCGATACAACCAAAAGGAAGTAATCGGGCCGGCACGATTTTCCGACTCTCCGCCGAAACAACACCCGATTGCCGCCGCGCGCAAAGACAAGATCGGCGCATTCAAACACCTCCCCGACAGCCCGGTTCGGGAACTGCGGGTTAAAGTCCCCGACGCCGTTGAACCGGATCAAGCCAGGAACTCTCCAGTAGCGCCTCATCTTGCTCCCGCAGCGCACACCCGTGGAATTGAAGTAGGCCGCATGTCTCGTGTACCGGTAACGGTCCTGCGGATCACGGCCGAACCGTGCCCACCAGTTACTGCCGAATTCCAGGATCTTGACCAACATCATTGAGGTACTCCATCAGTTCGCGATTGATGTCTTTCATGGCGCGAATGCGATCCTTCACTGGAAGCTTGGAAACATTTCTAACCCTCTCGACAATGGACGGCGGAATGTCCATCCTTTGCTGGGAAAAGTACTGGCAGAAATCGGCAAAGCGCGTGCTTTCTTCTGCGAACTCCTTTTGCTCCGCAGGCAACGAATTCAGCCGTTGTTGGTACTCGTTACGGTCGTCAAGCGGGCCCGACTCGCCGCCCGGCTCGAATTTGTCGAGAGCGCCGGATTTTGGTTGCGACCGGTTCTTCTTTTCGTCTTTCGACATCTCTTTGAGAACTCCTTCTTGATTTCTGGGTATCGAGCTACACCCCTTTCAGACTGCGGTTCCTCTGTTGTTCTTCCTGGAGCCGCCGGTCTGACTCGTTCAGCTGACGGCGCAAGAGTTTCGCCTCATCCTGGGACCGGCCAAGCTGTTGCTCCAGCGAATTCACCTTCATGACCAGGTCTACTTCTGGTTTGAAGAGTCCGATCTGGTTTGCGGGCTGGTTTGCGGACCGTGTTGCGGTCGCTGCGCTCGCAGAACGGTCGGCCGCTGATGTGGCATTGCCATTCTTTGGTGTCGCTACTTGGCTGGCCTGTATGCTGGATGTCCGGCTGCGAACGGTCGGTGGTGCAGGACGGTCCTGCACTTCTCCAGGGGAAGCTTGGGAACGGAGCGCGGATTCTCTCAATGTGGTTAACGCCTCCATCAAGCCGCGATTCCTGCTGGTGGCCTCCTCCACCTGAGCATTTGCTCGCGAGAGGGCATGCTCGTGTTGTGTGAGCATCTCGGCCGCGGTCCATTCCCGGCAGGTTTGCACTCTGTGCTGATACACAATGATGACGAACAGGCAGGCCAGCAGCCCTAATGCAACCAGGTTCGACCAGAAGTAGGCGTTCCTCATGGTTTCTTCGAGCAGCAATTTGCGGCCCTCATCAAGACACTGCCCGTAGTCTTTGTCGGCAGGATTGATGCGCTTCAGGGCGAAATCGACGAAGCCATCCTTTTGCTTTGGAGACTGCGCTTGAGCGGCAGGATCGTAGCCCGAACGGCGCGCCTGGGCGAAGCAAAGCGATGGCAGCATGGCCAAGAAGAGGCCGGCAACGACAATGCGGGATGGACGGCTCACATCCATGTCAAACGGCCAGTGCGCGCGGCCAAGCGGCCATTGCGACGAACAACTTCGGGGTCTTTGAAGCGCAGGTTCGCGCCTTCAGTGTGAGAAACTGCGTGGAGCCTGGGATAAATTCTCGGCTCAAGTCCCGGGAACCGGTATTGGCGCGGCACTCGGACATGCAGATGGGAATGGAGTGTCCCGAGCCGGTTCTCGGTCATCAGGATCTCCATCTGGCCGACGGGCAGGTTCTTGATGTGCTCGTCCTGCGCCCGGGTGTCCTTGATGTCGGTTTCACTGCCGAATCCAACGGACTCGTACTTGTCTTCAAACACTCCGGTGCGTTGAACGGTCAGGGTGCGCCGTTTCTGCGGAACACGCGCCGATGCTTTCAGGAAATACTGCGCCGTCTCCTCATCTTTCGTGCGCAACAGCATGTTGGTATTCGGCGCCGAGGACACGTCATCTCTGAAGCCGCGGCCCACAGTCAGAAGCTGCGGTAGCGCCTGCAGGGCCAACAGGAACGCGGTGTTGGTGCCCCGCGCCGTCTGCAGGATCTGGGCAAAGTTCGAATAAGCAAAGGGCGCAAACTCGTCGAGGATGACGCTGACCATCGGCCGGTTCTGGCGGCGGCGCTCCTGCTCGTTCTCGTAACGCTTGCCAATCATCAATTGCATGTTCTGCAACAGCATCCGGCCAAGGGCCGTGACCGCTTTCGAGTTCTTGTTGGTATTCAGCGAAACGAACAGAATCAGTTCCTGGTCAATGACTTCGTCGAGCGACAGCATCTCATCGTAGGCGCCAGTGATGATGGAGAGTTCGTCCTGGAGAAAAGTCATCAGCTGGTTTAATAGGCCCTGGATCTTGGTGATTCGCTCGCGGTCTTGCAGGGACTGCAGCAACATCTTCGCTGACATGTCGAAGTTCAGGCGGCGCTGATTACTGACGCCCTCAAGCGTCTGAACTCTGGCGCGGGCAATCGCAATCTGTTCCCGCTGGACCACGGGGTCAAGCGCCATCACCATCACGTCGTAGAAGTTGTAACGCTTGCCGGTGTAGGTCAGAACGCGCGAGATGTCGGTAAGATAGTTGCCCTGATGGCCGCGGAAGAAATCTTCCTCCTGATCGAACGATTCGAACACGAGATTTGAATGCTCTTCGTACAGTCCAGCGTCACTGAAGAAGGGGTTATAGCGCACTGAGATTTCTGGCCGCGATGGGCTGAGCACTTTCAATTGGTGCATCCGGCCCGAGGCTTCGATGGCTGGCAGAAGATCGGAGAGAAACTCTTGGTCGCCCTTGCCATCAAAGATCAACATGGGAATGCGGTGCTGGTCTTCGGCAGGTCCGAGCACTCGGAACAGGTCCTGGGTAATGATGTTTTTGAGAAGTGTGGTCTTGCCGGAACCAGTTGCGCCGAGCACCACCGACTGCATCACCCGCGTCGCGTCCGGCCAGAACCAGGGTTTGCCATGGACGTCGTAGCCGAGCACGATTGCGTTTTGTGCGTACGCGGCCTCGACGGCCTCGCGGTCTTTGGCTTGGCTTATATATAAAGGAGGATGAGGCCAGTTTGCCTCCCGCCGGCACCGCAGGGTGAGCAGATGCCACGCGAGAGAGATGCCAGCAACCAAGGCAAAGAACGCATAGAGGCAACCTTCCAGCAGTTGCACCCAGCGCACGTGAAAACGGTTTGCCAGGATGTAGGAGCCGCCGGCGAGCAAGATGACTGCAACGATGGCTAGGGCAACGGCAATGCTCTCTTCCTGGTTTTGATGGAAGGCGCGGCGCCCGAGCCGATATTCGTTTTCTGCAGTCATGATTGAACAAAACTGAGGAGCAAGAACGTGGCTAAGGCAAGCGCAAGAACCAAGGTTAGAAGGAGCAAAACCGGATTTACTCGGAAACGGCCGTGCTCATCTCGCGGCTTCAGAGGGTCCTCCACAAGTCTCAGCAATGCATCACAAAATCGCTCCTTCGGGTCCTGCATATAGCAGTCAATCAGGCGATCACGCATCTCGCCGAGTTGTGCATTCGCTTTCATCTCAGAGCACGACGGTCGCTTTTACCCCATCACCAAACACCAATTGCACGACTGCCGGTGATTTCAAACCCTGCCGAATTGAAACCACTCCCTGTGTGGTCTCTCCCGGGTGAAGATCGTCGGCCTCAGCTTCGGCGAGAGCGACAGGCAGGGCGAGTTCCTTCGTGATGCCTAGCTCTTCGAGCATGGCTCGGTCGAGCTGCGTTTGGGCCAGGCTCGCCAACGAAATGGGCGAGTCGTCTGTCTGTAGTTGGTAAGCCCCAGGCGTATTTACGCGATAGAAAAGACTGCTGTTGTTCTCAATCGTGTAATGGATATAGACAGTGCTCGGCGTGCGAAACACCTGCTCCACGCGCACGCTCACCTGGTTTTTCGCTGCACGCGCGCGAGTGTGTTTGATCTCCTCGGCCCCCAGGAGCGCGCGGGTCAACACCATGTCAGCAGACTGATTTGTCTCGGGTTCCACAGCGGGCTTTGGAGGCGGGGCGGGAGCCGGCGGAGCATTATCAATAGCAAAATTCATGTTCTTTACTTCTTGCGTGATTTCAAGCTCATAAGCAAAGCGCCGGGAAGCCGTCCAAACGAACAGATCGGTCGCTGCCCCTGATTTCACGGGCTTGACGAAGACCTTGTTCGACTCTCGCTCGATCTGAAAGCCCGAACTGCCGGCGGCTGCCATCGTGACCGGCTCGTGGAATTCCAGGACCGTCAGGTGGTTCAGGGCGGTCGCAACGTGGACGACGGCGTCCGGGCTGGGCGAGACTGACTGCTGGGATAGTGCGGCGATGGCACAAAGGCTAGATACGACAATGAGCGAAAAAAGTCTTTTCATAATTCCTTCTTAGGCCCTGAGCGGAATCCGAGAGGATTCCGCTCAAAGCGGTTGCTGCCTCACATGACCCAGGGCACATCACTCGCATCCTCATCGCTGAAAGTGCTGGGAAGAAACTCCACAGCTTCATCGACAATTGCGGCCGGTATTGCGCGTTCGGCTGCGATGTCTGTTTCAGCGCAAGATTCGCTTGAAGGTTGTGCTTGGATCTGCTCGGGTTTGTCGTCGTCGAGGAGGACCTTTCCATCCCTGTACTTGAACAAGAATGTGTGTTTCTGTCCTCCTCCCTTGAGTGGATCAACCAGGAAAGTTCGGCCGGAAGAGTCGGTACGAACGAGTCCCTCGTAAAGCCTGGGGATGTGCACGCGAACCGGCTTTCCTCCCGTGCGCTCCGCAAGCTTCACGATCAGCTCCTGAGGAAAAGCAAGAAAGAGAATCGAGCCGCTTGAGCGCTCACCGTTGCACACCACGCGGTTAAGCGCCTGCAGCCAGCCCATACGGTTCTCTGCCTTGTTCTGCGCCCAGATGCGGATGTAGGCCAAGACGGCCTTCATCTCGTATTTGCCACGTTCCTCGTCACAACGGCATGTGCCGCGTGCTTGGTTCATGGCGAACTGCTTCTGTCGCCGCAGTTCCTTGTCGGAGCTCTGGCGTACCGTGTCCCACTCGGCCTTTGTCTTCTCCAGTTGTTGTTTGAGTTGTTCTCGCCTCTCGGCGATCTTGCCGACCATCGCGGCATAAACCCGATTGATGAAACGGCAGTCTTCCAGCATCTCGCGGGTGACCTGTTCGCCCACCACGAGCGCCTTGAATGCCTCAATCGGAGCCTTGTTGATCAGCAAATCCTCGATTTGCTTGCGAACATGGTTGTAGAGGTGGCCGACGCGGTCGGTCTTCTCCACCTCCAGATGGAGTGGTAAATCAGAGCACCGGCGTTCGTTCTTGTAATGGAGCCAAGGCGCCTGACGTATCTGCTGGCGTATTTCGGCGACCAGTTTGAGATCGGGCTGAACCTGCCACTTGAGGCTGTCGAGAGCGTTCTGAAGTTCCTTGGCCAATTGCGCTGCCAGTTCTTCCTGGCCTACTGCGCGGCACGAGGTCATCAAGTCGGTGATCGAGCCGATGTGATTCCCCCTGGCCTTCATGGCCACGTGCTCCAGATTGAACCAGGGGTCACGGGCCTTGTTGGCCTTGTTTTTCCCCCGTTGCTGTCCAAGTCCTCGGGAGAACCGGTCTCTTACAAACCGCGGGAACCGATCCTCCTCGACCACGCAAATCCAGTCGAAATCAAAGTCACCGCCGTTCTTCTTTGCCGTTTCAGAATGGAGAACATACGTGCCCTCGAATCGCAGTTGCTGCGCAACCAAGTCACGAAGTTCTGTCTCGATCAGAGCGCACTCCTGGCGGCAAAGATCTTTATCGAGCTGCGCGATGATCTCCTCGTCGGAAAGATTTACGAAGGGGAGAAGATCGTCAACCATGCGTATGGGGTAGCGGACACACAGGCCCCGTTTCGAAGCCAGTGCGACGATGGCCTTGTGCTCGGCGATCCAATCGGATCCGCAAAACACTTCGCCATCCTTAAGGAAGAGATAACCGTCGTCCATCAAAGCAAATGCGGGAAGACGAAAACCTCCTCCGGTCGCTGCCTTGAACGCCCAGCGCGCAAGCAGTTTGTTGAGTTGATTGTTGACGTAAGGATGACGGACGATTTCGCCGCTGGCATCGGCCAAGAGCAGTCCCTCAACGACCCGGAATTCTTCGCTGGTGTTCTGCTCAAGTCCATCCGGCAAAGACCTATCCGGATGGTGCCCAAGGACTTCGAGAAGATCCTCGTAGCGGCCCTCGCCTACCGCCTCACTCAGCTTGGCCACCTGCTTCATGGCCTGTGGTAATATCTCCAACTGAATTGAGTCCTCAGGTGCATGTTCTACGAGCGTGTAGCTGGACTCAAACTCGAGCTGGCGGGAGACTTCGCGGATGCCTACCACGGTATGACCGCGAAATCTCCTGCCCGGCCCGAAGATCGAATACACTACCGCCGGTATCTTCAGCCCTGGTTTGACCGCGCTTTCCGGCAGAACAAAATCCGCTTCCAGCGCGTCGGCAACATCATCCTCCATGATTTTGAATGCGCCTTTCGCCTGGGTATCAGCGAA
>Ga0187884_10004150_pt1 | contig 10831 bp, 11 predicted proteins | sample June2016WEW_20_4_FD_132983 | JGI IMG/M metagenome (GOLD analysis project Ga0187884, IMG submission 132983) | Peatland microbial communities from SPRUCE experiment site at the Marcell Experimental Forest, Minnesota, USA - June2016WEW_20_40 | ecosystem: Environmental > Terrestrial > Soil >...
TCTGGTTGGCGAACTGTGCCCCGGCCAAGTCAATGTCCGACTGCAGCTTTTCCCAGGTCTGCGAGGCGGCCCCTCCGAGGTTGAGATTCCGGAGGAAATCAGCGGCCACCTTCGGGTTTAGCCGGCCGGCGACAAGGTCCCTGAAGTCCACTTTGCCGGCGAGGACCGGTTCGGTCAACTCGGTGCCGAGATACTTCTCCAGGTACAGCCGGGCGACCTCGACCTGAAGCTCAGCGGCGCTGACGTCGCTCTCGTTCTGGTTCTTCTGTATCTCCAGTTGCTCCTTGGCTTGTGAGTAGAGGGCAGCCGCATCCTGCACCGCAATGCTCTGCTGAATGGCCTGCTCCCGCAGCTTGGAGGAATCAAGCTCCAGCAGCACCTTGCCGGTTTTCACGTCGTCATCGGTGATGACATAGCCGTCCGGGACGACGCTTATGACTTGGGTCTGCCCTGCGACAGCGCACTTGATCTCCTGCGAGTTGGCGGCTGCAACGGTCCCGCCTTCCGAGACGCTGATGACCAAGTCGCTTCTCTTGACCGTATATGCCTGGGCGGAATAGTCCTCTTTATTTGCAGGTCGCAGGCATAGGACGGCCAGCAGAACCGCCAGGGCGCCACAGCCGATGACCAACGCAAGCTGGCGACGAGATAGTGAGCGCCAGAAGAACAATTTTCGGAACCTCGCTGCAGACGCTCGCGCGTCGCCTGCGGGGCCGGGCCGCGATGGGTCACTCGGCGGGCTTGTCCGTCGGGTGTTTTCCTGCATCCGCGCTTTCCTCAACAGAACCTTCGCTCGTGACAAGCAGCGTTTCCGTGTCCTGCCATAGCTGAAGGCGCGACGGCGTGGTCAACCAGCGCACCTATGAGGACGCTCTAAGCGTTATGCTGCAAAGCCTGCAAGTCCAAAATGTCCGTCAGGGGTTGATTCGATGGAGCGGTTCGGGGACGGGCTAGTGCGGCAGACACGCCCCTGGCGATCTCATAAAGCCGCTGAACGCTAAGCGGCGCCAGGCAGCTCAAATCATGAATCGCTCCACTGACCACGGCGGTATTCACAACCGCGGTTTCCCCTTTGGCCTCCCTCCAAAGGATGGTCACCTTGCCAACACGAGATTGTACGCTCAAACTGCCCACTGTCAAGTGGTTTCTCGGCTGTCTGCTGGCGTGAACTGAGTCCCAGGGCCATGGGCAAGGCTCAGACAGGGCCGAATTGCGCCGCAGCGATCTTCGGCTGACGACAAGCGTCTGCCAAAGCCTGACCGGTACGCGAAAGAGTCCAGCATGGCCAAGGCCAACCGCGTGTGCATTCCTGTGGACAAAAGACAAACGGCTAGCGTTTGCAGTTGCCCATGAGGCGTTGCGCGACACACTGGGCGATGCCGGGCGCTTGACATTGCGGCACACGCAGGTATGTGGGTGCGGTGCCGGAAGCGATTCCGCATGAACGCCGAAATTCGACGTTGGACATTGGGCGTTCGATGTTCAGCCGCATGAGCATCCCTGTCCGCAAGGGAATCGGGACAGCATACTCGCGCTACGCAGCGAAGGGTCGCTACTTCGCAGAGCAGGAGCGGTGGCACTGCACGATCAATATGATCTCGTCGGCCAGACCATCGGACGCTGCCGATTGAGTGGGACGAGCAGCGCACGCAACTCGGCTTCACAGGCTGATCCTGCCCAGTCCCACCGTCGCTCAGATCCGTGACGGCTTCATGGTCAAGTTTGGGCCTTCCCTGTTCGATGACAAGTAGTTACAATGCCTCACGCGTTCACGCCATAAGGAGAGGCCGCAGCAATGACCAACGCTCAAAGATGGAATGGAGAAGGTCGGGCACCCTTTCAGATCCTGGTTCTTCCTTGGCGCAGGGAAGGGGCCAAAATCTTCTATGCTATCTTCCGGCGCGCTGATGCCGGCTACTGGCAGTTCATCGCCGGCGGTGGGGAAGGAAGCGAATTGCCCGCCGAGGCCGCCCGGAGAGAAGCCCGCGAAGAGGCAGGAATTCCAGAAAGTGCAAAGCTCCACGCGTTGGAGTCGCATTGCATGATCCCCGTCATGGAGGTTTGTGGACGCCTGCGCTGGGGTCCCCAGAAGCTGGTCATCCCGGAATATGCTTTTGGTTTAGATGTCGAAGGCCACGCACTGAAGCTTTCTTCGGAGCATACCGAATATCGGTGGGTGGATTACGAGGCGTGCCACGAGATGCTGCATTGGGACAACAATCGCAATGCGTTGTGTGAGCTCAATCATCGAATCCTCCACGGCATGACTTTGGCGGCAGACATCACGGGCGAAGGTGCCTCCATGACTGTCACAGTGCCAAAGACAGACCGGTTGGAGCGCGTGCGCGAGGTGGTGGATGCGATAATCTGCCAGCAACCCGACTTCGACCAGGCGCGCTGCGGGTATGTTCACCTTTACGGCGTGGCGCTGCTCTGCGTCCAGCTGGCCTACAAGCGTGGGCTCGACACGCAACTATGCGGGGTTGCCGGCATGCTCCACGACATCTCTTCTTACAGGACAGGTCCTTCGCCTGACCACCCTCGATTGAGCGCCCAAGAAGCAGAGCGCATCTTGGGGGAGTTGGGAATGTTCACCTGCGAGGAAATCGGTTCAATCGCCACCGCCATTGCCCAGCACGGTGCCAAAGAGGCTACCAATGGTCTCATGGCCGAGTTGCTCAAAGATGCCGATGTGGCCCAGCACTACCTGTACAACCCGGCGCTCAAGCCCGAGCGCCGTCAGCACCCCCGGCTCCGGCGAGCCTTTGCGGAATTGGGACTGTCTTCGGAGGTGTAACTGCAAGACTGCTTTGAGACCGAATTGAAGGCTACCATGTCTGGAATGTTGCGGGATACAGAAGAAGTTGAAATTCGCAGTCGCGGACAGCGATGGATTGCGTCCTGGCACCCGGCTGATGCTGTGCCCGCAGGGAGGAAGCACGGAGCGGCTGGCATCTGCGTCAATGACGCAGGGGAGGTCGTTGTCATCTCGACCGACGAAATCTCGTGGGACTTTCCCGCCGGCCGACCCGAGGCTGATGAGGATTGGGAACAGACATTGCGCCGCGAGATGCTTGAGGAAGCGTGTGCGGTCGTCACGAACGCCAGGCTACTCGGTTTTTCCCGTGGTTACTGCGCCGAAGGTACAGAGGCCGGCCACGCTCTTGTTCGGTCCATCTGGCTGGCACAGGTTGACCTGCTCGATTGGAATCCTCAGTTTGAGATCCGCTTTCGGAGGCTCGTTCCCGCTGCCCAAGCGATCAAACTCGTGGTGCCCGAATATGAGCCGCTCTGGAAGCGTGCTTTTTTCGAGGCGGGCATCGGCTAACAGGCGCATCCGCCCAAGTCGCGCTTTTTGAATCGGCGGGTTTGATACTCCAAACCGACCACAAACCTCAACCGAGGGGTGCTGCCGTAACTCATTGCACGGCAACCACCGAAAAGCTGGGAACGAGTTCGGGGTAGTTCCCGGATTTCAGAGAAACAGAGAGAGACTCGGGCGACTCCGGGGGAGATGAGCGGGTAGCTCGTTCCCAGCTTTGCGCGTTTCGTGGACGGCCACTACGCGGGAATAGGCGTGGATATTGGCCTTTAACGCGCAAGGCCCGCTGATCTCTCAGCGGGCCTTATCGCGCCGGAGCCGTTTTGCTCCGGTCGAGTGGTGAACCAAACGATCCTGAAATCGAACTATTCTCTGTTTTCGGCATCCAAATCGGTTGTCGTAACACAGGAACTTGGAACGGGATAAGATTGGCGGGTTTTCGGGTAGAGGCAGCCCTGTTTGGAAGTCCAAACGGTCCTGATCAAGCTTTCTCTCTGTTCTCGGGCTGACGATAGCTCGCCCTTCAACGTGCTGGAAGAGATCGTCGTGCGCATGGTTCTCACGGGAGCGCTTGCGCGCCCCTCTCGGCGTCAAGCCTCATTGTCGTGAGACCGCCGGAAGTCTTCCTTGGCCACACCATACCTACGGCGAACCACTTAGGATTCTCGTCCCAATCATGCGCGCGAGGGGCGCGCGCGGCCGTACCGTCTTCCAGTCAAAGGCGGTGAAGCTCTTATCCCCGCGGCTGCCGGAAGATGCGGTCAAGTGTTGAATTTACTGAACGGCGAATACAAGTTTGTTGAGGCTTCTCCACTCGCATACTGCCTTCGAGCGGAACTAAGCCGTTATTCCTACAGTCGTAACATATTGAAAGTAAAAGCATTATGCTTGAACTTGAGATTCCAAGTGTTCATGCGTGCGGGGGCATTGTAATTGCAGGGTTCTGAATCTCATCTTGTATTTTTGGCCCTTTTCTGAGTCACAGTCCTTGCGTGCTTGGCACGTGCTGTGGGGCTCATTCTGAGGGGAAAAGGGAGCGCACCATTTCTGAAAGGGGGGTGGGCAATGCGAAGTGCGTTGTTTGTCGGTGTGTGTGTGGTCGCAGCGACGTTTTGCTTTGCTGGGTCTGCGTCTGCAATTGATATACTGGTGAATGCGCAGTGCGACGTCGAGTATGCAGGCCAAAGCGATACGGGCGGTAATGGAATCCTGCCCGTCGAAATCGCCCTGCCGGCGGGTACCGTCAGCCTGACCTTTCCCAGCGTAACCGGGACGTGGACTTGGTCCATAGGCACAGGAATTTACTGCGGTCCCGATGGCGAGTCACCCGTGTATTACCCCGGCGCCGAGAACATTGGCTCGGTGAACGGCATTTCCGGAATCATTGATACTGACACGATGTTTTTCCTGAGCGGCGTCTTCGTGGGTAGCACGATACCGCCAACTGCGCCTCCGACACTGGACTTCACAGGCGACGAGAACTTCACCACCCTCAGCCCGCTTCTCGACCAGCAGTTCTTCATCGGCGATGGGTTGACCGGGACCGGCACAGGCACCCTGCAGACGTTCGTGGTTCCCGCCGGGGCAACGGACCTCTATCTCGGCGTCTCCGACGGCCTCAATTTAGCCAACGGCACCAGCCCGAGCTGGTACAGCGACAATGATGGTAACCTCGACCTTAGCCCCATCAACTTCAATTCCGGCAACGGCAACGGCAACGGCAACGGTAACGGTGGGACCGCAGTTCCTGAGCCGGCGACGATGACGCTGCTGGGGATCGGGTTGGCCGGGCTTATGGCGAAGTTCGCAAGGCGGAAAAATCGGTAGTCCGGCGATACGCACCCTTTTCTCGTTGTTCTGTCTTCAAAGAAGCGCTCCTTTCGGGGGGCGCTTCTTTTTTTCGCCGGCGACGGCGGTAGGCCGCAAGGCGTTTCAAAAATGCCTGCGCAGGCCGAATTGCTTCATTTTTTCGTAGAGAGAGCGCTCCTGAAGCCCGGCTCGTTTGGCGGCTTCGCCGATTCGGCCGTCCGTAGCGCGCAGTAACCCTTCGATATACTGCCGCTCCAGGTCGAAGAAGAACGTTTCGCGCACTTCCTGAAGCGGCTTGGCGTGCCATTGTTCCGGAAGCCGGAGGCCATGCGCCGAATCCGGCGCCGAAGCCGCGCCCGGTGATGCCGCCGTCGTCCCCGAGATGGACTCCGGCAGGTCGTCCGGGGTGATCTCCGTATCGTCGCACAGCAGGATGGCGCGCTCGAGCACGTTGTTCAGTTCCCGCACATTGCCAGGCCACGAATACCGGCACATCGCCTCCATGGCTTGCGCGTTGATCCCCGTCACGCGCCGGCCAATTTGCTGGGCGATGTAGCGGATGTGCCTTTCAACCAGGACGGGAATGTCTTCCCCGCGTTCGCGCAATGGCGGGACGGTGACCGTCACGACGCTGAGCCGATGATACAGGTCTCTTCGAAAGCGCCCTGACTCGACATCGGGTTCGAGGGGCCGGTTGCTGGCGGCGATGACCCGAACATCCACGCCGAAGGACTTCTCGCTGCCGACAGGCTGGATCTCATGCTCCTGGAGGACGCGCAGCAGTTTCACCTGGAGATGGGTGGGGATCTCGCCGACTTCATCGAGGAACAGCGTGCCGTGGTGGGCGATCTCGAACCATCCGCGGCGCGCCGCAGTGGCGCCGGTAAAAGCGCCCCGCACGTGGCCGAAGAGTTCGCTTTCCATCAGGTGTTCCGGCAGCGCGCCGCAGTTCAGCGCGACGAAGCGTCCCGTGGACCGCGGGCCTTCCGAGTGAATGGCGGACGCCAGACGTTCCTTGCCGACGCCGGTTTCCCCCTCGATGAGCAACGCGGTGTCGCTCCGCACCAGGCGCGGCACCACGTTCATGAAGACCGCCATGCCGGGACTTTTGGAAACGAAGTCCGCCAGTCGCGGCTCCGCCAGCGGCTGAGGCGCGAAAAAACGCTTCGGCGTCAGCCGCCGGCGTTTCTCCAGCATCGTCTCGATCACGTCGCGCACCTGCTCGACCGCCAGGCCCGCGAACAGGACCGCGTCACAACCCTCCGCCATGAGCCGCGCATGCACCTTGGGATCGGCGCTTTCGGAAAGCACGACCGCCGCCGGCGAATCGGGATGGCTTTGCAACTGGTGCATCTTGTCTTTCAGCGGATTCGGCAGAAGGGACTGGCTGATGATCAGCACATCAGCCGGCTCCCGAACGATCCTGTCCCAGAGGTCCTTGCGCGCCCGCGGCACCTCGACAAGGATGTCCGGCCTCGCCAGATGGCTCAGAAGCCGTTGGCTCAGCGCGGAATCGTGGACGGCAAGCGTGATTCGAATAAGCATGGCTCTACATTGGCAAAAGGCAGTGATCGGCTGCCTGTTTCTTATATCTTCCACCTAATCGGATGTCAAGGCCCGATCCTGGGGCTTTCCTCGCTCGGGTCGATCGGGGAGGGACCGGCGTAACCGCCCGATGTCTATGGCGATATGGACAAGTCATGGGTCTATCCGCTCTGCGGCATGATGATTGCTATAGCTTAAGAGCGGGCATGGCGCGCTCAAGAGTGTTTCTCCGTTGAGGCAACTGCAATGCGAAGACAATGGCGAATGGTCTGGTGCCTGATCGGTATGGTGAGCCTTTGTTGGGTCGGCGGGCGCGCCATGGGGCAGGCGGAGTTTAGCGCCCCGCAATACCCGCAATACGTACAATACCCGCAAGGCACACCGCCCGTCGTCCCTGCCGCGCCTGCGGCGGCCGTCACTCTCACCTCCGGCCAGCTCAACCAGTTGCTCGGGCCCATCGCGCTCTATCCTGACCCGCTCTTGTCCCTGCTTCTCCCCGCGGCCACTTATCCCCAGGACGTTGTCGCCGCCGAGCAATGGCTTCAGGCCACGCCCGGCGCCACCGAGGCGGACATCGCCGCGCAGCATTGGGATGCCTCAATCAAGGGCATGGTTCATTATCCCAGCGTCCTCGAAATGATGAGCAATCAAATGAACTGGACCCAGGCTGTAGGCGCAGCATTTTTAAACCAGCAGAAGGACGTTCTGGCTTCCATCCAGCAGTTGCGCGCCCAGGCACAAGCCGCCCAGAATCTCCAAACCACCTCGCAGCAGCAGGTGGTCGCCGACCAGGGCTCCATCCTTGTTGAACCGACGGATCCCAATACGATGTATGTGCCGCAGTACGACGCGAACGCGGTTTATTCCAGCGCCTCTCCGGTCTCCTACGGCGCCGGCTACCCCATCGGCCTCTGGTGCGACAATGCTTTCGACTGGGGCGGCCAATGCGTCGTGACCGGCGGCGGCTGGTATTCCGGATGGAATCACCCGACGTCATGGGACCAGAATCCGCCGGCATGGAACCGTCGCCCGGCGGGATGGGTTGCCGCTCCCAGACCCTGGGCGCGCACCTCCCTGGGGTCCACGCCCCGGCTCACGTCTGCGGGCGCCGCCCGCCTGGGCCTCAATCGTCAGGGCGGGGCAGCAGGCACAACTCGCGGATCGGCGATACTGCTGCCGATCGGAAGGCAGCCTGCGCCTGCATCCTCGAGAAACATCTTTGCCCCCACGCAAAGCCGCAATGCGGTCCAAAGCGCCGCGCAGCGCGCCCGCACGCCGATCCGCCCGGCCGTGACAGCACGCAGCGCGCCTCGTCAAAGCGCGCCGGCCCCCCGCGCCGCCGCCCGCGCCGCGCCGGCAATGGCCGCGCCGCGTTCCGCTCCCAGCAATGTCTTCCGCGGCGGCTCGGCGGGCGCAACTCGCGCTCAAAGCGCCCGCGGCAATGCGTCGTCGGGCGGGCGCCGATGAAGGTCGCTCATCGTAAACTGCCGGCATCGTGGGCAGCGTTGGAGATTTGAAACGTCCGTCTGGATACCTGTGGGGACTCAATTAAGGAGAGTAAGGATGCGTCCTCGAACGTCTAAAGTCGCAGTGGCCGCACTCACCTGCGCCGGCGCCTTGACACTCGCCGCCATCATCAGTTGCAGCAGCACTGCGGACAAGAGCGCCCTCGTCCGCCCCGCCGGCGAGCCGGGCGTGGGCCAGCAGCAGTTCGACACCGACGACCATGCCGCCGCCGCGCTCGTCGCCGCCGCCAAGGCGCGCGACCACGACGCCCTCAACCACATGTTCGGCCCCTCCGTCTCCGAGTTCATCTCCGGCGACAAAGTCGAGGACGAGAAGTCTTTCGATCAGTTCGTCAAATCCGCCAGCGATCATCTTGAACTGGAAAAGAAGGACGCCAATACCTCGTTCATTGACATCGGCAAGGACAACTGGCCGTTCCCCATTCCCCTTACGCGCCTTTCGAGCGGCAAATGGTTCTTCGACACCGAGGTCGGCAAACAGGAAATCCTCGCCCGGCGGATCGGCGCCAACGAGTTGGAAACCATCAAAGTCTGCCGCGCCTATGTCGAGGCGCAACGCGAATACGCCAGCGTTGACCGCGAAGGCGACGGCGTGCTCAAGTACGCCCAGCACTTCATGAGCAAGAACGGCAAGGACGGTCTTTACTGGGAAGCAGGCCCCGGCGAAGAAGAAAGCCCGTTCGGCCAGTGGCTCGCCCAGGCTACGCTGGAAGGTTACACGCCCGGACAGAAGGACAGTTCCGGCCCGCAGCCCTACCAAGGCTACTTCTACCGCACTCTCACGCGCCAAGGCCCCGACGCGCCCGGCGGCAGGTACGACTATATCATCAACGGCAACATGATCGCCGGCTTCGCCCTGGTTACCTGCCCCAGCGAGTACGGGATCTCCGGCGTGATGACGTTCATCATCAGCCACCAGGGGAAACTCTATCAAAAGGACCTGGGTCCCAAAACCATAGACATCGTTCGGTGCATGAAGGAATACAATCCTGATAGCAGTTGGACGCTGGTGGCCGAGTAAACAAGACCCGGCAACGCAGGCATGTCTCAGAGCGGTGGACAAGCAGAAAAAGATGGGGGTGACTTCGACTTCAACCGTGTCGAGAAGGCCGTTCAAGTCGTGTCCCAGATGTCAGGTCGTCTGGGGCACGTCTACGGACTTCCTGAAGGACGTCACCTTGAGCTGTATCGGTCGCCAGAAGGGCAGGAAAGGCGGGGACTTCGGCCTGATACTGTTCAACCACTCCTGCGGCACGACCCTTTCGATCAAGGCGGAAAGTCAAATGCTTCTTAAGGCAACGGGGAACAGTTATGAATAACGGCAAGACGAACAAAGCGAGACGGAAGGAACGTCTGGGCCGTCGTTGCGCGCAACTTCTTGCGCGTGAACGACGCTTATTTGGCGGGTTGCGGAATGTCGAGCAACGAGAGTCCTGGAATGTGCTTGACGGAGCCGATGCAATGGACGCCGCCTCTGAATCTGCGGTGAACGATGTGGAGGCGTGCGTCAGCGAACTTCGGGCGGTGGAACTTGTTGAGATCAACGACGCTTTTCAGAAGCTTTTCGACGGAACCTATGGGACGTGTGAAGAGTGCGGGAAGCAGATTCCTGCGGCACGGCTCAGACTCATTCCCGCCGTATCCCTCTGCGTCGCTTGCAAACGTCAGCGGGAGCGCCTGAAAGAAAGTCGAGTCGAGCTGCCGGGATGGAGTGGCGCGGAGGTAATGGCCGACGTGGACAAATCGGAGGCCTTTTGTGGTCAGGCTCGCAGGCGAGCCTGACGAATCAAAGGTGGACGCACCATATCCAAGGCGTAAAAAAGGGAATGAAAGGACTCCTATGCTCGACAAAGCTAAGACGTTAAAGGGTTACACATTACACAGCCGTGACGGGGAAATAGGGAAGGTCAAGGAATTTTACTTCGATGACCAGCACTGGACGGTTCGCTATCTGGTCGCCGATACAGGAAGCTGGCTTACGGGCCGACAGGTGCTGATTTCCCCGTATGCATTGCTCGCTGTGAGTAAAGAAGAACAACATATCTCCATCGATTTGACCAAAAAGCAGATCGAGGAGAGCCCTTCCCTGGACAGTGACAAGCCTGTCTCGCAACAATACGAAGAGGTCTACTACGCATATTATGGATACCCGATGTATTGGTACGGCCCAATGATGTGGGGACCATATCCTTACATTCCGCATGACCCTGCACAGTGGAAAACACTCTCCATTCAAGCCGAGAAAGCGTGGGATCACCATTTGCGCAGCACCCACGATGTAACCGGCCATCACATCCAGGCCGCAGACGGCGTAGTTGGCCACGTGGACGATTTTATCATTGATGACGAGACGTGGGCGATTCGTTATCTGGTCATCGATACGCGGAACTTCTGGCCGGGGAAGAAGGTCCTGGTTTCACCGCGATGGATCGAGCGCGTGAGTTGGGACGAGCGGAAGGTCTTCGTCAATGTTCTCCGCGCGGCCATCAAGGAGTCACCGGAATACACGGAGGAGTCTCTGCTGACTCGGGATTATGAGATCAGATTGCATGGACATTACAATCGCCAGGGATACTGGGGCGGTGAACCGGCTGCCAAGAAGCCTTCCCATTAAAGCAAACACGAGAAA
>Ga0187884_10004151_pt1 | contig 10831 bp, 17 predicted proteins | sample June2016WEW_20_4_FD_132983 | JGI IMG/M metagenome (GOLD analysis project Ga0187884, IMG submission 132983) | Peatland microbial communities from SPRUCE experiment site at the Marcell Experimental Forest, Minnesota, USA - June2016WEW_20_40 | ecosystem: Environmental > Terrestrial > Soil >...
ATCTGGAAGAGGAATGCGAAGGCATGCCCATACTTTTCGTTCCACCCCGATGATGAGCGGTGGTGTTCGTCCACGATCTCGATGGCGGAGAGCACTTGGGCGCGCAGGTCCTCGTCGGGTGTGGTGAGCATCATGGCGGGGCGCCTTTCACAGTTCGCCGAGGTCGGATAACCCGTTCTCGCGGGCTTTCTCGAACAGTCTCAGCAGTTCCTTGTCGCGGGTCTTGCTGAATTTGACGGGGATGAGCCCCACGTTGGTGAGATCGCAGGCTTCCCCGGCGTTGCCCAGGTGAGTGAGCGATTCGCGCTCCTCGTCGTCCATGGATTGCACGGCTTCGTCGTCGACCAAGAGGGCCTCGCCCAGCCCCTCGTCGACGAGGGTGTTGAGGGCATCTTCTTCATTGTCGGCCCACACGGCGCCCAGGAAGGTGGGCCAGTTGGAGAACGCGGCCGAGGCGATCCAGAGCCGGACCTTGTGGGGATTGTATTCTCCCGGGAGGATGACGTTGTTGCACAGGACGCGGCTGGGCTCCACCTCGATGTAATCGTGGCTGGGATTGTCGGTTGACTTGTCCGTGAGGGGCAGCTTCACCTTCCAGTTGGCGTCGCTGTCCGGGCAGTCGGGCTTGTGGAATCCCCGGCCGCCGCATTCGGGGCACTGGTTGGGGTGCGAGACCCCGCAGACGGTGCATTGGTCGTCGACCAGGTACGGGGCGCAATCGCTGTCTCGTTCGTGCATCTTGGGGGGCATCTTGATTTCCTTTCCTCGAATCCGGGAGGGTTTCTCGGCTAGAGGGGATTGAAGACCCACACCTTGCCGTCGTGCTCGACGAAGTGCATGCCGTTGAAGTCGGCGTCGCGGGCGTACCGTTCGTAGTCGATGTATCCTTGGAGGCTCTCGGGGACCTCCTTGATGAGCCCGGTCTCTTCCAGGTAGTCCTCGGCCCAGGCTTCCGCGCTGTCGAAGGTCCCCATGAATGAGTCGCGGGCGCGCTCCAGCGTCCCGGTCTCCGGGGAGGAGTCGACGTGCTCGCGGTAGACTGCCAGGAGTTCCTTGTCGTCGTCGCTCATGGACAGCCACTCCCACAGATCGTCCGAGATGTGGGATTCGGAGATCATGCCCTCGGGGATGTTCTCGTGGTCCTGGAACATGAATTCCGGATCGCTCTCGTCCTTGTGCATCTTGCGGCAGGCTGCGAGGAACTCATCCTTGTCGGCGTAGTCGGTGAGGTCGAGCCACTTGCCCATGATGCTCCCCCAGTTGTACTTGGCGTAGGTGCCGACGTAGACGCTGGGGTTCCCGGTCTCGGGCTTCGGGGGTTTCTTTGCCTTGGTCGTCATGGTGTCCTCCTCAGTTGGTCCGCCAGTAGACGAAGCCGCTCTTGGTCTCATGCGACTTGCCGTCGTAGTGGGCGACGAAGTGCTCGGGGCCGTCGGCGTCGACCGCTTCCTCGGCGGCCCGGTCGACGTCGATGCCGGCGATCTTGATGGCCTGGGCGACGGCCTCCTCGCGGCCGTAGATGTCGTCCAGGTATCCCATGGGGTCCTGGAGCTGGTCGGTCGTCATGTCCTCGGCGAAGGCGTCGATCTCGGCGTCGGAGGGCTTCCTCGGATCGTCTCCGGCGTCCCGCGCTTCCTGCACGTCGTCGGGGATGTCGATGCCACGGCCATCGGCTTCCTTCCAGAAGCGCTCGGCGCCGATGTCTTTGGCGTAGTCACGATTGCCGTCCTCGACGTCAGATCGGAGGGCATCGCGGAGCTTGTCCGTGTCGATGTTGTTCTCGATGAAGTCCTTGTTGAACAGTTCCGGCTCGGATTCGAGATCTTGCTTCACGATCTCGATGGCCAGGTCGCGCATGGAGTCGGCATCCTTGGCGACGGTGTAGTCGTGGTCATGTTCGCGGGTGATCTGGTAGTAGGTACCCACCCCGAAGCCTCGCAGCCCCCTGTCTTCCTCGATCGAGCAGTGGCTGGGTTCGCAGTCTTCTGCCTGGCAGAACTCACGCAGGACGGCCTTCTCGTCGTTGAAGTCGGCCTTGCGGGAGGGTTTCGGTTTCCTGGAAATTTTTGTCTTTTTCGCCATGTTACTTGTCCTTCGGATTTGATTCTTTTCCTTTCCGAACGAGGTGTCAAAACATATTTTTCGATTCCTCTTACACGGGGCGGTATCTCTCCTGCCCGCCGAGCCAGGTGAGCGCCCCGATGGCGAGTCCCACGCCCAGCAGGAAGGCCACGGGATGGCCCGATGGGACCGGCACGGTGGCCAGGTCGGTGCCGGGGGCGTCGGGGCGCTTGATGGGGACGGTGGCCACGGTGTCGAAGACCTTGAATCGGCTGTCGAACTGCCGGTTGATCTCGCGGAGGTTCCAGAGGGCGAGGCGATCCTGCCTCGCCCAGTTCCCGCTGTGCCGGCCCGAGTAGGCGATCCAGGTGGAGTGGAACTTCCGGTAGGCATCGTGGTCGGCGGGCGGCAGGCGCTTGGCCTTGGAGAGGCGCACTGCCAGGTTGGTGGTCCGGGCGATCTCATGCCGGGTGGCCTCGGCCAGATCGCTGGGATCTGTCCGGATGGCGTCGTCGAGCCCGGGGTCGGGAGCTTGGGGATGGGCGCCGCTGCCCCAGTTTCTTTTCGTCTGTCCCAATATCAGGTCGTATGCCATGGTTCATGCCTTTTCGTCAGGGGATGCCTTCCTGGGACATCTCATCCTCGGCGCAAGTGATCAGTTCGTCAAGCATCGAGACCTGGCTGGGGAGGTTGGAGGCGACGAAGGCCCGCACGGAGTCGAGGTTGGGGATCTGGCGCTTGAACAGCTCGACCAGGTCGGCGAGATCTTTGTGCCGCATGCTGATGAGCTTCATCACCACGAGGGGTTCGAGGGGGAGGACGGGCACGTGGCCGGCTGCCGGGATTTCGAGGTACTGATCCAGCATGGCCTGCTCGAATGGGTTGGACGGGGCTACGTAATGGATGGGGATCCCAAGGATCTTGAAGGGCAGCCCGATCCTCAGGAACCATGCCTTGTCGCGGTACTCGAAGGCACACGGCCCGACGGCGAAGTCCACGTTCTGGGTCGTCCTGCCGTACCCGTTGCACGACACGGCCACGCCCCCGACGAGTACATGGCGGACGCCCGCGGCCCGGAGCATGGCGGAGCCCTCGATGGCGGCGGTGCGTAATGCTTCGGGCACGGTGGCGCGCAGGTTGTCGATGCTCGCTATCCCCTTGAAGGGTTCCTCGTGTCCGATCTTGATGATGGTCATTGGGGTCCTGTCGGGCGTGGTTCAGTAATAGAATTCGGGGGGCGACGGGGCGGGGTTGGCGTCGGGCACTGCCACGACGACGGTAGCTGGCTTGTCGCGCGTGAGCCAGCGCAGCCCCAGGTACCCGGCCCCTGCCAGCAGGAGCAACCACAGCAGGTTGCCTGCCTTGTCCTTGCCGTCACGGGCGGCATCCAGGGCCTCGGCCACGGCTGTCGCCTTCGTCTCGACGATGCCGTACAGGCCGGCTGCCTCGATCCAGATCTTGGTGAGCCTGCGCAGGAACTCGTCGTAAGCGGGAGTGCTCGGACGATAGGTTTCGGGTGACTGGCCAGCTTTCCCGTAGGCATTGGACAGCTTGCGGGCGGCGTCTATGGCGCTCGATAGGCCATGGGCATCGTCGCGCTTGCGCCACTGCCACCAGGCCGCGTTCTCGTCGAGCATGTGTTCGCCGCAAGCGATGCCGGCTTCGAGCTTGGCTCGCATCTGGGCGGCAGTGAGTGGCTTGAGGGGATTCGTCTGGCTGTCCATGGGAGTGGGATCTCTTTTCGGATCCTGGCGCAGGCTCCGCAGGACCAGCAACAGCTCTCCCATGTAGGGTACGGGCACCATGGGCATGCCTTTCCTCGCGAACCTGTCGTGCAGCGACTTGGACTCGTCGAGCAGCCCGTCCAGCTCTGCCTTGTTCTCCTTGAGCATCATCTGGATGGAGGCGGGCGATCTGATGGGTGAGGTGAGCTTGTGGCGGAAGGGCACCCAGCGGAGCATGAGGGCGTCCCAGGCGTCCACGTCGGACGCGGACAGCACCTTGTCGCCATGCACCTGGCGGGCGTACCGGATGTTGTCCTCCAGCCGCTTCATCCAGCGGTCGGCGGCGTCGAGTTCGGTGAACCCGATCTCGAAGACCTGGAAGCCGGCATTCGATGGTGGGTTCACGTGGGGCGGGGGTCCTGGCTCCCACATGTCCCCGACCGCGACCCACTCGATGGAGCCCCGGGGCGGGGGGCTGCCCCGGCCCCAGCCGCGGCCCATCGTCTTGAATCTCGTCAGGTTGAATCCCATTGGTCAGCCTCTCTTCCGGGCGATGAGTTCTTCCAGCGAGGACATGAACCCAGGGAACCGTTCGGCGTCAGCTTCCATGCCCATCTGGCGGAGGCGGGTCACGATGTCCTCGACGTCGAAGGCTCCCCTCTTGTGGAGCGTGTAGATGTCGAGGATGTCCTTGGCCTCTTCCCGCTCGGCCAGGTACTTGCTCACCACCAGCCAATCCACGGCGAACATGGGGGCCTCGATGCCATGGTACCTCCCGGGCTCGGACATCTCGATGGCGCTCTCTTCTGGATCGCCGGAAGCGAACAGCAGGTCTATCCGCTCGTTGGCTTCCGCCCCTGGGGGGACGGCCATCCACTGGGATGGATCGATCTGCTCGATGACGTAGTCGGGCGCCAGCTTGTCCAGCGCACGCAGGATCTTGCGCTGGTCGGCGTAATGGAAGAAGGCGTCGACGTCGTCGGTCTCCCTCCGGAAGCCGTGCGCGTTGGCGGCCAGGCCGCCCCCTATGGCCATCTTCACGCCTGCCTTCTTGGATGCCTTGAGGATGAGCCTCAGCATGCTCTCCTTCGAGGTAGGATCTGCGGTTGGGTGGGAGGGTTTTTTCATGGGGGTATCATCTCATGGATGGCGGGGCTTGGGCAGCGTCTTCCCGGTCCAATCGACGTGGTGGTAGGGCTTTCGTTGGTCGGCCCACCACGGGGAGGTGATCAGGGCGAGGCCCAGGAAGGTGCCGAGGGCCATCCCGCCGAGAGCGATCTTGCCCCCGGTGGAGGTCCCCGAGACGGAGGAGGCCGGCTGGGCGTTGCGAGCCCAGTTGCGGGAGGCGTTCTTCATGAGGATGTCGAGGGACATGGTGTTCATCGAAGGAGCGATTCGAGTTCTTCGTCCAGATCCCCGGCGAGGCTGTCGGTTGGGATCCCTTGCTTGGCAAGCTCTTCCTTGGCCCACAGCTTCGACAGGGTCTGGTAATTTTCGAGCGATTTTGACGGGAGATGGGCTTCCTGATCCTGTTGGGCGAGTTGGCGGGCATGCTCGGTCCAGAGCTTGGCGTAGAGGGCCTGGATCTCTTTCGGGGAGGCGGCAGGCCCTCCATCGGGAGAAGATTCCTCGGTGGCTAGTCCTGGGGAACTTTCCGGGCTGGCCTCGTCGGCTTGCGCCTGTTCTCGCTGGATCGGGGGCTTGCCCTGGGGCTCGGCCTGTGGCTTGGCGGCGGGGGCTCTCTCGGCGGCCTGGGACAGGTACGCTTCGGTGCGCTTGTCGCCGAGCTGCTTGGCGGCCCTGGCACCCGCTTCTGCTTCTTCCTTGGTGATCTTGCCGGCGAGGGCCTTGTGGCGGGCCTCATCAGCTTGTCTCGCGAGGACTGTCTTTTGTTTGGATTTCGGGAGCGCGACACGGCCGGTGGCTACCGTAGCGATTACGGCGGCGCTGATGCCAGCCCCGGCCAGTATCTTCTTGGCGTGGGGGTTTCCCCTGCCTGCGGCATCCTGGAGTCGTTTATGTTGTTGCAGTGCTTTGGGATTCTTCTTGAGGACTCCCTTGGCGAGCTTGTTGCCGGCGGACAGGCATTTGCGATCGGCCGGGGTCTTGGAGGACAGCCGCACCATGCGAGTGAGCTTCATGGCCTGGGTGCGGGCGAGAGCATCCTTGTCTCCCTGCTGGGCGAGGGCCACCTGGCGCTTCACGTATTTCTGGTGAGGGGGACTGCCCTGTGCGGATTTTTTCTCGATCTTGGAATACCGTCTCAGCTCGCTCTTGCGCGTGTGGCGGCTCAGGGCATCGGAGAGCTTGTGGGTGAAGGGGGTGCCGCTGGGCCGGCCGGAGGGGTGGGAGGATCCGCTGGATCTCTTGGATGTCACGGCCGAGCCTGCTCCCTTCGCCAGCGAGCCCAGTCCCTTGCCGACAGCTCGCGCGAAGGCTGAGATCCCTTTGCCGGTGCCAGCGGCGACTTTCGTGGCAGCCTCGCTGCCTCCTTTGCCGAGGCTGGATTCGAGGATCTCTACTTCGCCCTCGATGTTGTCCGAGATCGGATTGGCGGTCGGCCGGGCGCCGCGAGCCCAGTCGCGGGGAGTATTTTTCAGGAGGATGTCGAGGGACATGGGGTCACCTGAGCAGTGCTTCGAGTTCGTCGTCCAGGAGGGCGTGTTCCTGCAGATAGGCCCATGCCTTCGTGCGATCCTTGGGGATGACGTGGATGAACAGGGGATTCCGATCTGTCTTCCAGGTCAGCTTCTTGAGATCTGCTGGAAAAGATTCGTAGTTCTGCCGGTAGGTGTAGATGTCCAGGGGTTTCTTGGTGTTCGTGTCGAGATCTACATGGACCTCGGTGTAGTAGTTGTGTGGTTGACCCAGCATCAGTTGTACGGTGTATTCAGTGAAGCTCATGGATCATTCCTTTCAGCGGCGGGGCTTGTCCCAGCGGTAGGGCTCGCGGCGGGGCTGGCTTGATTCTGACTTCACCGTCTTGTACAGCGAGGCGACGCCGAGCAGGCCGAGGGCCGCGGACAGGACCAGGGTGGCGCCCCCGATCTTGGCTCCCACGCGGCGGACGTCGTACCGGATGTCGTCGATCTTGGCGAGGAATGCCTTCTGTTGCTTGTCGGGGATGAGCAAGGAGCCGGACGACGTGGCGATCCCGATCTTGCGAGCCTTCATGTAGTCCAGCACCGTCTCCTCGGCGTCCTCGCGGGACAGGCCGGGCGTCATGAAGCCGGGCTTCATGTGGCGTTGGACTTCCGCCTCGGCCTGGATCTCCGTCCACCAGGTTTTCGGGGCGTAGTCGGTTCCCCTCGGGAGTGAGCCCGTGGCCCAGTTCCGGGAGGTCTGTCCGAGGAGGATGTCATGTGCCATGGTGGGAGATCCTTTCAGGAGATCGCGAGTTCGCCGGGGATTAGCTCGATGGATCCATCCTCGTGGACGTAGAACAGAGGATTGGTGTTGCCGTGGAGGACCTCCCATTCGGATATCTGGCCGGGCCAGGCTCCGGCGACATGAGCCCCACGGGACCAGTGGATCATGGAGTGGATGAGGTCTTCCATGAGAATCTTCCTGGTGCAGTACCTCTGGGTGAAGTTCTCGTGCCGGTGGGCAGGGTGGGGCTGGCCCTCGCGGGTGAGGTAGGCGACGGTGAACCACCGCTTGGGATTTTTTGTCTTTTTGTTCGGCATCGCTTGCCTCAAGAAAGTAATTTCTCGACGGGGTTGACGCAGTGTGAAAAGTAAAAACTTGACACTTGGTTCTGGTCGTGTTATCTTTGTTTCAGAAGGGAGAAAGAGAGATGGAAAAGACATTTTCGCTTCGGCAGGCCCTGGTGATCCGGGCCGAGATCTTTGGGTTCGTGTTCGTGCTGGCCTTGCTGGCGGCCCTGCTCGCCGGCTGCGGGGATGGGTCCGGGGAGGAGGGCACGGATGCCGGTCGGCTGTCGGATTCCGGGGCCTTGACGGCTCCCACTCCGGTGAGCGTGGGGCCTCTCGATCCCAGTAACCCCCTGCCTCCTACGGGCACTTGCAAGATCCCGGAGGCATCGCAAATTGGGGTCACGTTGCCGAGTCCCTTGAGGTACCAGGTGGCTACCTCTAATCTCCTGTTTTGTACCATGGGCGAGACGTACCTGGGTGCCAAGAACATAGACTTCACCAAGGCTCCCTTCACGGGCTTGACTTGCCAGGAACTCGTCTCGGACACCCCGGCCGTCATCAAGGCGCTGGGGGATCCTACCCCTGGTGCAGGGTGCTGCGAACTGACGTATGCGGACCCATCGGGATATGTCGTGGACGTCGGGGTGTCCTGCAATGTCCAGTCGTCGCAGTTTACTGCTTTGTGTTCCATCTCGGGGACCTTCATGGGATTTTCTTGTCCGTGGGTCAAGTCGTAGCGGGCCTTGTTTTCTTCTATTGTCAGATTCCGATCTCGTAGCAAAGAGCCAGGAAGTACACTAGATCGGCGGCTTGATTGTGGGAGACGATCTGGACCACTGTCTCGTTGCCCATGAGCGGGATCAGGGGAGATGATCCTGATGGTATTGTTATGGCGTCCAGATAATTGCCACAGCTGTCAAGCAAGGTGATGTCCAAGGAGGCTGACAAAGGCTGCCTGAACACCTTCAGTTGGCGGGCGAAGGGCGGTACGCAGAACCAGCTCACCAACGGTTTCAACGCTATGAAGGTTGGCAATCCTCCATTGGTGAAAGTCCCGACATAGCAGTAGTTGGTCTTGTAGACCTTCGATGTGTGACGTGAGAAGTAAGCAGCCATGGCCTTGACCTGGACCGGCTCGGAAGGAAACACTGTTCCAGGAGAGACCGTGATGGGACCTCCTGCTCCCATGAATGGGACCCCAGCTTGCTGGGCCAGGCTCTGGATCGGCAGTCCGAGGGGAGCCTGGATGAGCTGGTTGTCGTAGCGTGCATAGACGCGCAGGACCCCCGTGGGCACCGTTATGATCACTCCCCCGTCCTGGGGCTCGGTGGCAGGCGCGACAGCATTGAATTGTCCCGCGAACGGCCCGATGGGGATGTCCACCTCGACCCTCGTGAACTGACCCCCGTTGCCGAACTCGACGATCCCGGTTATCGGCCCGGGGAATCCGGGGCTGGGGTTGTTGGGGCCGGGCACGATCCGGGATGCCGTCAATGCCACCGACGTGGTCTGCCCCGCGCTCGACGGCCCGGACAGCATGAGGATGCGCTCGGGGTTGGTCTGCGGGACCACGGTGGCCCCGCCGGCCTGGGGCTGCAATGCCTGGATGCCGTTGCCGATGTTCTGCTCGGCGTCGATGTCGAGCAGGTGCTTGGGTTCCCGGTTGCCGGAGCGTCCGATCATGGTTTCTCTTCTTTCGTGCCCTCGCCTCGGAGGCTGTACGTGGTTCCCTCGGGAGGCGTGGCCACGAGGCTGGCCCCCACGCTCGAATGCTCTGGCCCGAGGTTGATGAGCAAGATCTTGATTGGCTCGTCCCTGGTGACGGTCACCTCCAGCTGGTGGCCGAGCCTGAAGAGTTCGACCGGCCAGGGCCCGCGCTTGGGCAGGGCGATCCTGCCGTGCATGATGTCCTCGACGATCACCTCGCTGCCCTGGCAGGACATGAAGATGGTGGGCCGGCGCATGGGCTTGTCGGGGGAGAGCACGATCTCGCCGCGCTCGTTGACGTCCAGCTCGACGTTCCCGAATTCCACGTCGGTCTTGTCCGACATGATCACGGGTTCCGTGATGATTGCGTCTTCGTTGCGGTCCATCATTTACCTTTCGCCATGTCGACCTTGATGGCCTGCACGGCGTCCGACAGCTTGTCGAACGAGGCTTCCTGCCTGGACAGTGCCTTCTCCACGCGATCCAGCGTGTTCCGGACGGTGGTGGCTTCCTCGGCATCCTTCAGGTTCTTCTCGACGTATTCGTCACGCGAGACGTAGAAGGCTTTCCCGAGGACGCCCACCACGCTGCCCACCGCCAGTATCAGTCCAAACACGATCGAGAGCGCCACGATGAAGCTCATCGAGGGAGCGTACTTGCGCCTCGTGCCGGTGTCGGTGAGCTTGAGGTTCTCGGCCATTTCCGTGGGCTCCATGGTCTCCAGGGTCGGGAAGCCTCCGGGTCGTGTGGGGTGTCCGCTTGGCATGATGGTGCTCCTATACGTATCCCCTGCGCTTGGCTCGCCTCACGCAAGCGATGTACGCCGATGCCCGCGGGGGCAGGGGAAGTGATTTGTCGAGTTCTCGTCTCTGCCTCCACCTCGCGATGGCTCCCTCTCCCTGGTTGTATGCGGCTGCCACGAGATCATGATCCATGCCGAACCGCCGGCTCAGGTGGTGCAGATCGAAAGCTGCCAGCATGATGTTGAGGTCGGGTTCGAGCAGGTCGGTCCGCAGCCCGTGCCAGTAGTGCGACAGGGTCTCCTGGACCATGGAATATCCCCACCACTTTGACGACTGCATCCACTTCACGAGGTCCTTGGCTCGCGCGATCTTGATCTGGAGGGTGCCCGTGGCGCCGGAGGGGTTCTCTGCCAAGGGGTGGAACCGCGATTCCGCGTAGGCTTGCGACACGATCCAGGAGGACGGGATCTCGAAGATGCTGGACCATTTGCGGGCTAGCGTCCGGATGGTCTCCGGGTACCCGATGTCGGCCTTGAAGGGGCTGCCCAGCAGGCAGGTGAATGGATCGGAGATGGGGTATTCCAGGGCGTCGGCGACGTCGTGGGCGCGCACCTCGCCCGTGGCCACGAGGCCGAGCAGGCTGATCATCGGGATCATCCAGTAGATAGGGTTCAGTTTCATTCATTCCTCATCGTTGGGCTTTCAGTCGCCTGGCCACCATGGCGAAGCGCGATTCGAGGTCTCTCTCTCCTAGCTTCCGGGACAACACTACGCCATCTTCGGCTTGTTCGAGCGTCAATTTTCCGATCGGGATCTTCGATAGCATGGCCAGCCGGGCCCGCCGCAAGGCCGGCTTGATGAAGGGCTCGTCCTTCTCGCGGCAGGCGACGGCGACCAGGCCGCCGACCGCCGCGAATGCTGTCAGTAGTCCCCACATGGC
>Ga0187884_10004153_pt1 | contig 10827 bp, 11 predicted proteins | sample June2016WEW_20_4_FD_132983 | JGI IMG/M metagenome (GOLD analysis project Ga0187884, IMG submission 132983) | Peatland microbial communities from SPRUCE experiment site at the Marcell Experimental Forest, Minnesota, USA - June2016WEW_20_40 | ecosystem: Environmental > Terrestrial > Soil >...
CCACCTCAACTATCCGGCGCCGACCACTTTCCCACCCAAGTCGGCGACAGATCCCTCCGAAAACCATGTGCCAGCCGATCACAACGAGCGCTATCACTGCCACCAGCGGCAGGTACATGCGCCACTCAGCCGCGAACTCTCCGATCAAGGGCAGAACGCTGGAAGTCGGTGCCAGGATCAAGAAGAACCAGCCGCCCAGAAAGCCCAGGTACGGTCGTCGGCGAGCCGCCCACAGCGTCGCAGCTAGCAGCGTCAGTAGCACGGCGGCTGACGGCACCCACATGGCGAGGGTCTTGGCGACCGGCCAGTCGTCGTAGTCTATGACCAGCGGACTCGGCCAGAAGGACAGCCGCAGGTAGTGAAGGATCACGCCCGGCTGCGTCCGCGCATATTCCCACGGGGTGGCTGACAAGCCGAAGCCGACGTTAGACTGGTAGCTGGACGCGACCAGCCCCACCAGGACGAGCCAGCAGCCGGACAGGCCCGCATATAGGGCCACACGCGCACGAAGGGCCTCGCGGAACGACCGAGAAAGAAAGGCGCGGTCGTAGAGCAGCACCGTCAGCGGAGCTACCACCATCACCTCCTTGCTGCCCATGCCCAGAGCGCAGGAAATTATGGCGGCAGCATACCAACCGCGCTGGCCTGATGGCGTCGCCCCCCGTATGACGCAATACAAGGTCAGCAAGAAGAAAAAGCCCATCAGGCTTTCACACCGCTGGATGAGATAGGTGACGCTTTCAGTTTGCAGCGGGTGAACGACCCAAATCAGCGCCACCGCCAGCGCCAGCCAACGGGCTTCACCGCCATACCGCTCCCGTAGGCTCGGACACAGCAGCGTGCGTCGTATAACCCCATACAGCACCAGCGGGCCCAGGATGTGTATGGCCAGGTTGACGACATGGTAGCCCCAGACATTCAGCCCACCCAATGCATAGTTCACTGCTAGTGAGAGATTGACTGCGCGGCGCGCCGACACACCTGAGTGGGAAACAGAGGCCACGGCGTCCCAGAGCTGGTGAATGGTGGGATTGTCCCGAATCGCAAGCAAGTCGTCAAAGACGAACGGACCGCGCAGGTTGTTGTGGTATGCATAGAGGCCCGCGCAGATGATGGCAAGCGCGGGAAGCAACTGCCACACCCCGGCTCTCTGGGGTGTACGCTGTGCGGACCGGGCCACGGAGCCGCTGGCTGCTGTGTGGCGGTCGGCCCTGCGCTTAGCCCGGCGCCCCGGATGATTTGTCATAGGCAAGCAGGAGCATTGGTTAGGGGCGCTCAAATCTGCATGCTAACTCCCGATGGTGGTGGAGTATTGGTTGCACCCTAACGTTGCGCATCAGCGGCGCGGGCGTCTGCCTGCATGCGCTGGTTGGGCAATCATTCTTCATCGAATTGTCCCTTGTCAAGGCCTCTCATCCCTCTTATCACCTTACAAGCTCGTCGAACTCGGATTGTGATAGCCTCTTTGAGTCAGGAGCATATCTTGGGCCAATTACCCATGTACCACTATCCTCGCCGCCTTTCCTTACTGTCTCTAAATTCAGTTTTACTGCTGAAACATCACTTTCATTAAAGATCCACTTTACCGGGTATTTGATGGTTGCCGGTTTACTTTCTGAAGTCCAGGCTAACAAGTACAATTTATACTCTATTGGTTTGGGGAGCCATTCAGCTAAACTTCCTGCGGCATAGAACTGAGCCATCTTAGTAACTTCACTGGCGGCAGGAATGGCTAGCGGAGTGGCGTTTGAATCCCAGATCCAGGTTCCTCCTGGGCGCTCTTCCGGTTTAACAAATCCGACCCACTTAATGAAGATGGCCTCCTTAGTTCCCGGATCCACAATAATGAGGCCTATGCTGCGAACGACCCCTGCCTGTGCACCAGTGTTCTGGAAAATAATAGGCAAGTAGATATTTAGCCCATACTTATCATGCCAGACCCCCATCGAATCCCCAACCGCTAAGGTGATGTTAGCAGGCTTGACAGATCTAAAATAAGTCACAATAGATATGGTCACCGCAATTGCCGAGATCACGATTGGAATAGTGTGTTTTAGGAAAGCCATTTGTCACCTCCCAATAAAGCGCACATGAGGATGGCCCAACTATCAGATTAGCGGCCGCGCGCCAAAAGGCGGCGTGTCGTCTTCTGTATAGCATTTGATCCGTCATCCGGAGGATGATGGATAAGGCCGTGGAGGACGAAGCCGCTGACGGGACGGCGGTCCGGCTTGCGTGCGACGGCGGATGAGAGCACCGCGTATCAATTATAAATGGGGATTGAATGCAGCGAGTGCCCCAGCCGGACATACCAAATCTGTCCCTACCTGTTGGCGGATTGTGCAGCGGCTCAGCGCCGTCCAAGGCACCAGGTCTCGGATACGCCACTGGAGCCAGTCTCGGGTCTCGTGTTGCGTGGCGCATTGGTCCTGTTCGGTGCGGTCAACCGGTCACGGAGCTTTCTTCCGCAGTTGGCTCATAGCACGATCGCTCCCGCTGGCACCAGCCCAGACGGCGCGACCAGGCCCGACGTCTCGCACAAAGCGATGAACGCTTCCACCGCGGCCCCCGCGTCAGCGGGTTCGCTCTCCGTTTAAAACTGCGACACGGTGATGCCTTTCCCGCGGATCATCCTTGCTTGGGGTAAACCCAACATTCGCGTCATGAGCCGCCATTTGATTCAGTTGAGGGCAATCCGGATCTCCATCGGAAGACTTGCCTGATACCGTTATCCTCCTGAACGGCGACGGTAGCCTCTGAGCACGGTGTGCCTCCACCGCCTGAAGGCGGTGGGTTCGGGTCCGTCTGAAGACGGCTAAAGCTCCAAGCCCCACCCCGACATGGCGACACTTTGCGTGCCCGTTGCACTGGCATCACCACCCCGCCTTCCACCGGTTTGCGGACGTACTGCCTCGCACAATCGATCTTCCGTACCGCAAACCTCCTGAAGGTTTCACCTGAAGGTGAGGGGTTCCACCCTTCCAGAATGGGACACTGAGAAAGCGCAGAAAACCTACATTTCGGTGATTGTGGCCCATCGCGGTAAATCGCGGAAACCATTGCGTTACAGGCATTTCCGGTAGAAATAACATAGAATGATAGACCGTGTGATGTCGTGCCAGATTGACCATTTTCTGTGCGACAAAAGAGCCGGCTAGGCCTCTGGAATCTCCGGCTTCTCCTGCGCCCCGTGCCACACACGGAGAATGCGAAGTGGGTGCACGTCCGGGTTGTAGATGATCTCCCACGAATACACTGGGTGGAAGAGAAATCGACGGGGAAGTAGCGTCGGGCGCGGATGTCCCATGCGGGGGTGCGACGCGATGAGCGCAAAGGTCTGCTCAATCTCGTTGACGATGCGATCCGCTCTGTCGAGATCATCCTCCGCAATCCGATGCCAGAGTTCGAGCAGATCGAGGCGCGCCGCTGGGGCAACCTCATACGCGCTCATTGCGCTTTACGGCGCTCGGCACTCAGCGTGCGCAGCTCGTTGAAGACCTTCTCGCCCGGAATACCCTCGCCACGTGCGCACGCGGCATCCGCTTCCAGAACGGAGCGGCGAAGGGCGAGGCGTTCGTGCTGCGAGAGGATGGCTGTGCGGATCGCTTCATCAGCGTCCGTGAACTCGCCGGCGCGAACGTCTTCCTCGATCGTTTCCCGGAGATCGTCCGGAAGGCTTTCGATGATGTGGGCCTTCTGCATGACTTCAGTCTACGAACGCCGCTGCCGCCGTCAAGGGCTCCTTGTATCCGCCATCCAACAAGTGGCCTTCGGCGCCGACGTTCCGCTGCAGCAGCGTGAGCTAAGATGATCGGTGTCGAGAACGAACATGCTGGGTCCGGCGAGCCTTGGTGGGGCGCAACGACCTGCGGTATCGTTCCCCCAGCCTCATCGCTTCCTCGAATATCGGGTCGTTGGCGAAGCCACCGGCAATTTCCTTCCACCATGGTCGCCGCGATGGAGGCTTCTCCGCCAGACGCTTCTTCAAGCGGGCGATCTCGACTTCTAATGCCGACACGCGCGTCTCGAGCTGTTCCGTTGCCATTGCGTTCGTTCCCCGCTTGGATACCTCTACCACTCGAGCCCAACGCAGCCAAACGCGTTCCGCCACAACCGGCTGCTGAAGATCCGCAGCGGCGGGTGGAAAACGTTGTGAAGGTACCTCGACCAACCGCGGAGACAACCGGGAACCGTTCCCGGTTTTTCGGGATCTTGAGGGATTTTAAGGGACAATCCGGGATGCGCTTGATGCCGTTTAACCCATTGGAAATACGAGATCTACTTTAGTTCCTGCGGAGATCGCGAAACGCGCCGTTTCACCTTCCCAAGCTGGATGTCACCGGTTCGACCCCGGTCGCCCGCTCTTGTGTAACTGCTTGCGTGCATTGCGTTTTTCGCTCCGCCCCTGAGCTGGCTTCCCAGCCTCCACCGCTTGGGTTCCGCCTGGGTTCCGTTTCGACGCACCAGATCTGCTGCTCGATGTCCTTATCGAGTACTGTCACGCTGAGGTAGTGCTGCCCAAGGACCTTGAGGCTCACGCCAGTTTGGCAGATAAACGCTGAAGGGACGCCGAGCCGCACGAGGTAGCTGATGTAGGTGTGGCGCGCGTTGTAAAAGGGGCGACGCCGAATCTTCAAACGCTTTAACATAGGAAGCCAATGGCGATCGTAGAAGTTAGCCTCGTCAATTGGCGCCCCCCTCGGGGTCGTGAACAAGAAGTTGCCATCAGGTCTCGGGTGAGCAGCGAGGTAGTGCTTCAACCCCTGGGCGAGTACTTTGTGTATCACAACCACCCGCCTCCTCTTGGTTTTGGTGGCACCATCCCGACCGAGCACACGGCTTGTCACGACTCTGAAACGGCGGCGAACGAGATCCACGGGTACTCTGAGCCCGATCGTTTCGGACGGGCGGGTGCCGGTCCAGAAGCGGAAGCGGACGAACATGTAGTAGTCTGGGTCGTGAAGGCGAAAGCCTTCCTCGATGCGATCACGTTCCTCCTCGGTGAACGGATCGATTTCACCGCCGGCGTCATCATCGGACGAGAGCCGACTGATGAGGTTCGGATCGTAGAGGCTATGCAGGTCACGGACGGCATAACCGGCCAGCTTCGCATCTCGGAGAAAGCCACGGACTGCGCTGTGAGTTATGCGGTCCGTTGTCGCAGGGCTGAGCCTGTTTTTCACGCAACGTTGTTGCAGTTCCAGCAGGTCAGTGGTGGTCACCTGGTCAATGCACTTTGAGCCCCAAAACGGCAGCACGTGCTTTCTGAGGTAGGAGGCACGATTCAGTGCCCATTTTGGAGTCAGCCGCTTCAGCTGCTTCTCAACTGCTTTGCTCTCGTGAACATCGCCCCCGTTGCTGGTGGTCCCCTAGATACGGAAGTGTCCACAACAGCAGCTTCCCAACCCCAGCCGACAATTTCTGCAAAGGGCTTCGCACTAGACCCAACCGCCTCTGCCAGCGCGGCTTAGACCATATGGAACGACCGGCTCACGATCGTAACGTCGTGGGCATGGCCAGCGGTCACCCGCTGGTGCAGACTCCACGCAACTCGCGGGTTGGCGCCGGAGGTGCCAGAGCCGCATACGAAAGGAGCCAGTCGATGACAAAGAATATCATGTGGGTAGGGTTGGATGCACACAAGAAGGCGATCAACGTGGCGGTGCTGCTCGGGCGCGAGACGAAGCCGCAGGAGTGGATCGTGGAGAACAAGCCAGCGGCAATCCGCCGGTTGGTCAAGAAACTGGTGCGGGAAGCCGACGGCGGCGAAGTGCGCTGCTGCTATGAAGCCGGGCCGTGTGGGTACGCGCTGCAGCGTCAGATCGAAGCGGGCGGACCGGTGATCTGCGAGGTGATTGCGCCGGCGTTGATTCCGCGCAAGCCCGGCGAGCGCATCAAGACCGATCGGCGCGATGCCCGCAAGCTGGCCGAGTTGCTGCGGGCCGGGCTGCTCACCGAGGTGCAAGCGCCGACTCCGGAGCAGGAAGCGGTGCGGGATCTGTGCCGGGCACGCGAGGATGCGAAGCAGGATCAGATGCGCTGCCGCCATCGACTGGGCAAACTGCTGCTGCGCCGAGGGATGGTTTACGGTGGCGGCAAAAAGGCGTGGACGCAGACTCATCGCCAGTGGTTACGCACACTGCGGTTCGAGCATGCCAGCGATCAAGCCGCCTTGGACGATTACCGATTGGCCATCGAGCAGGTCGAGGAGCGGATCCAGACCCTGGAGCAGCGCATGCAGGCAACGGCGGAGAGCGAGTCGGTCGCCCAGCCGGTGGGGTGGCTGAGGTGCTTTCGCGGCATCGACACCGTGACGGCGTTGTTGCTGGTGGCCGAGTTGCATGGCATTGAGCGCTTTTCCTCCCCCCGCGAGCTGATGGCCTACCTGGGGTTGGTGCCGAGCGAGCATTCGAGTTCGGAGCGGCCACGGCGCGGCGCGATCACTAAGGCCGGCAACTCGCACGCGCGCCGACTCCTGGTCGAAGCCAGCTGGCATTACCGTCACCCGCCGTGCCTGGGAGTGGCGCTCACAGAGCGGCGCAAGGGACAACCGGCGGCGGTAATTGCGATCGCGGATAAAGCCCAGCAGCGGCTCTATAGGCGTCAGCGCCATCTGGCAGCGCGCGGCAAGATACCTACCCAAGCGGTGGTCGCGGCGGCGCGCGAGTTGAGTGGCTTCATCTGGGCGGCCCTGCTGCACCAGCATCCGCAACCGTTGGCAAGCGCCGAGGGCCACCAGCACACGGAGAGAGACAACCGATCGGAGCCCAGCAATGTGAGCGGCTGGAGCGGCGGATGTCACAGGCACGAACAGGAAAACGCGCGAGTTGAACTATGCGGCAGGATTGCGCGGCAGGATTGCACCATCGTCCGGACCCGCGCCCTTAGACCGCGCCACTTCCCGACGCAGTACGGTCATGCAACTCTGCGCGGAGCGATCAGCGTAACCTGCGTATATCAGAGTGACTCGTCGTCGAAGCGCCCTGTGGCATTCGTCGCGTTCAGTACCCTCTTCCTCCACCACCAGCAGTTCTCCACACGCTGGCGGTGGCGGGGTGTCTCCAACAACGCTCCCCGCCCCGCCGCGGCCAATTCCTACGGGGCCGCACCCCGCCGCCCCTCGCTCTGCGCCTCAGCATGTGGAGAACTGCTCCCCGCAGCACCCCGGCCCAGAAACGGATATCCGAGGAGCGCGGGCGGGAAAGCCGATGCACGCAAATGCCCCAGGATCGACGATCGATGATGCAGACAAGGTAAAGGTCGCACTGAAAGACGACCCAGAGAGGTGTCACACGAACAAGCGCCGGAGGGTTGACAAGGGTCGTTCCATATCAGTTGAACCGCACCTTGGAGAGGCGCTCGCGCACTTCACCGTCGTGCTCACCGCCGGCCTCGTGGCGCGCTCGGCCTCTCCAAGCCGCTATTTGTTAGACAGCAGTGACTCAGTACGGATCTTTCCAAGGTCCCTTCCATTCGCCACGCAACACGACCTTTGCCGGACTGCCGGATCGCAGGCGGAAGGTGGCTTTCCCCGTTTCCCCGCGATTGAGCTGTGGGTAAATCAAACGCACTTTCCGCCCGATCTGCTTGCCGGCAGCATCGAATTCGATGAAGAACACCTGCGATGGGAGCACGCCGCCCCCTTTCAACGCGATCCGGCAGGTCATGCCCGAAATGTACTCGTACTGGTCGATGACGAACGTGGAGGCGAGCCTGCCTTGGAGGATCAGACGCGGGTACTTGAACACGTCCCCCGCCTGGCTGGCAGACTCGATGTTAGCCGCTGCGATGACCATAGCCGTGGTCGTGAGCACGAGGCGCGCAGCATTACGGTTCTTCGCCATGTCTGTCTAACGCGGCGGATCAGGCGCGGCGGGAAACGCCGATGATGGCGCCCCAGCAGCATTTGCGCCCCCGCCGCCTGCAGCCGCATGGTTAGAACCGCCTCGGTTTGAAACTCGCGCTAGCCGGCGCCACCAGAAAAGTGATGTCAGAAACAGGGTCCCCCCATTGAAGCAGGCCGAATACTCCTGTGAGCATCACCTCGCCGACGCCTCCGAGAGGTAGGGTCAACAATGTCGTAGGAATTCCCGCCAAAAGAACGGCCCATCGTGCACCGATGCATGTCTCTCCGTTCTGCGGATACAGACACATGAGTGTAAACATAGCTGCCAGCGCGACGTACAGAACCACAATCGCGGAGAAGGTGAGGACAATCGAAAGAGCCAAGCGCCGCAGCAGCATGAGCGTTCTACAATTAGGCTGCCCAACAAAAGTGGCAAACCACGCCAGTTCTTGCGCCCCTAACACGCCTCGCGCTCATGCAGCTTTATACAACAAAACTGGTGTGCATCCAAAGGCTTCTGCAGGGACGCCACACCGTTCCCGTTTTCACACCTGCCGCAGCAGCGCATCGCAACCGAAATCGAGCACGAAACGTTTGCTCCCGCTCCGCAAAGTCATAAACGGCTGATTTGGCTGACCAGGTGCCGCCTCGATCCTCTCCGCAACCCTGCCATTCGATCGCACCCAGATTGAGACTCGCCTACTCAATACGAGACAAACACTGCGCTGCTTCTCTCGTGCATATCCAATCGCAAACGCCTCGGCATCACTGGGAGAGAGCGCTTTATCTGGAATAGCGCCGTGCATCCATACCCCTGGAATAAGCCGCGTGATCAGGTGCGGTCCAACCCACTGGCTGGCCCACTTGTTCCACTCGCGGAAGGACTCTTCCTCGTCCTCCCTGATCAAAGCCTCGACAACAGCCCGATCGAGTTCAAGGGCAATGATGAGCGAATCCAGCAAATCGGGTTTAATAATGCCCTCGCGCTCAAACCAATCCAGCCTGCCAGCAATCTTCGATACGTTCGCGGCACCAATCCGTCTGGCCAACTCACCGCTTGTGAGCCACCGAGCAAAACGCTGCGAACGGCCATATTCAGCCAGTTTTGTGGTCATCAGTGCCTAGCCAATCGTCCCCTGCTCACGATGATGCTCAGTGCAGATGCCAATAGGTCTTCAGCACGTCCGCAATCGTGTTGGCCATTCAGTGTCCGGCCAAGGACAGCTGCTCTATGGGAACCGTGGTCTCGTGGCCGGTGTCGAAACCGACGAGCGCGAACCCGTCATCCACGGAAAGAACGGTCCCAAACTGATCGGTCCCAACGACGCGTACCCGATCGCCCGTGAGAATCTCAGCCGGTCGCTCAACATGTTCCATCGCTCACCGCCTTGCAGCGCGCCAGGATCAATCTGCCCCGTTTTCTCAAACCTGTCCAATCGACCTGCCGTCTTGGAGATGTTCTTCGCACCAGCCAGCTTCGTCATCAGTGCCCAGCCCAGCGAATTTGATCGAGGGAACAGGTCAATTCAAATCCATTGTCGAGGGAGACCACGGCCCAGTAGTCGTCGGCGTAGTGCACGATTCCGCACACGTCAGTGCCCATGATGCTCACACGGTCGTGGCGCAAAATGTCGCAGAGTCGAGTGGCGCACTGTTCGCATTCGTGGGATGATGCAGAGTTGAGCTGTAGGCTGATCACAGATTGGAAGAACGATTGAGGGCTGTGACAAATCAGCTGCGGGAAGGGGCTAAGCGGAGGGCTGGCCGCCGCACAGCAGCTAGCGGCTCCGTGGCCCCATCCGCACAGCGTACACCCCAGAGAGCCAGAGTTTGGCAGTTGCTTCCCGCGCTCATCATCATCTGCGTGGGCCTCTATGCGTACCACAACAGCCTGCGCGGTCCGTTCGTCTTTGACGACTTGGTTGCGATTCCGAACAATCCCACCATTCGCCAACTTTGGCCGCCGTGGCGAGCTCTGTCGCCTCCGCAGGCGAACAATACGGTGTCGGGGCGCCCCGTAGTCAATCTCTCGCTGGCAGTGAACTATGCGTTGGGTGGGCTGAATGTCTCGGGGTACCACGTGGTCAACCTGGCCATACACATCTTGTGCGCGCTGGTGCTGTATGGGGTTGTACGACGCACGCTGCTCTGTCCGAGCCTACGGGAGCGGTATGGCGCTGAGGCCCGTTGGCTGGCGCTGGCGGTGGCGCTTATCTGGGTGGTTCACCCGCTGCAAACCGAGAGCGTCACCTATCTCATCCAGCGGACTGAGAGCCTGATGGGCTTTTTCTTCTTGCTGACCGTGTATTGTGTCACACGGGGGGCGATGTCATCAGGCCAGCGCGGTTGGTATGCCGCCGCCATAGTCTCCTGCGCCCTGGGCATGGGCAGCAAGGAGGTCATGGTCGTAGCTGCGCTGACGGTGCTGCTCTACGACCGCGCCTTTCTTTCTCGCTCGTTCCGCGAGGCCCTTCGTGCGCGTGCGGCCATGTATGCGGGCCTGTCCGGTTGCTGGCTCGTCCTGGTGGGGCTGGTCGCGTCCAGCTCCCGGCCTAACACCGGCTTCGGTTTGTCGGTCACCCCCTGGGAATATGCGCGGACGCAGCCGGGCGTGATCCTTCACTACCTGCGGCTGTCGTTCTGGCCGAGTCCACTGGTCGTTGACTACGGCGACTGGCCGGTCGCCAAGACCCCCGCCATGTGGGTGCCGTCAGCCGCCGTGGTACTCGCGCTGCTGGTTGCGACGCTGTGGGCGGCTCGCCGACGACCGTACCTGGGATTTCTGGGCGGCTGGTTCTTCTTGATCCTGGCACCGACTTCCAGCGTTCTGCCCTCGATCGGAGAGTTCGCAGCCGAGCGGCGCATGTACCTGCCGCTGGTGGCAGTGATAGCGCTCGTTGTGATCGGCTGGCACATGGTTTTCGGAGGGATCTGTCGCCGACTTGGGTGGGAAAGTGGTCGGCGCCGGATAGTTGAGGTGG
>Ga0187884_10004157_pt1 | contig 10821 bp, 8 predicted proteins | sample June2016WEW_20_4_FD_132983 | JGI IMG/M metagenome (GOLD analysis project Ga0187884, IMG submission 132983) | Peatland microbial communities from SPRUCE experiment site at the Marcell Experimental Forest, Minnesota, USA - June2016WEW_20_40 | ecosystem: Environmental > Terrestrial > Soil >...
AACGTTCTGGTAACGGGCGGGGCCGGTTTCATCGGCTCGACATTTGTGCGCATGATGCTGGCCGAGACGGACTGGCGAATCGTCAATCTGGACAAGCTCACCTACGCCGGCAATCTGGAAAACCTCACCGAAGCCGAGCGATTTCGAGATCGCTACCGCTTCGTGCACGGCGACATTCTGGACGATGCGGCGGTAGACGCGCTGCTAGAGGAAGAACGGCCCGACGCGATCGTGCATTTCGCGGCCGAATCGCACGTGGACCGCAGCATTCTTTCGCCCGAGCCGGTCATCCAGACCAACTTTCGCGGCACCTTCGTGCTGCTCGAAGCGGCCCGGCAGCGGGGGATCGAGCGGTTCGTGCATATTTCGACGGATGAAGTTTACGGCAGCCTGGCGGCGCCGCTCGAAGCCACCGAGGAATTTGCGCTGAATCCGTCCAGCCCGTATTCGGCGTCGAAAGCCGGTTCGGACCTGTTGGCGCGCTCGTACTTCGTCACCTTCAAACTGCCGGTGGCGATCACGCGGGCGTCCAACAATTACGGGCCATACCAGTTTCCCGAGAAGCTGATCCCGCTGATGATCGCAAACGCGATGGAGGACCGGAAGCTGCCGGTTTACGGCGACGGCCAGCAGGTGCGCGACTGGCTGTACGTAGAGGATCATTGCCGGGGGATTCGGGCGGTGCTGGAAAAAGGGCGCGTGGGCGAGATTTACAACATCGGCGGCAACCGTTCGCTGCCGAACCTGGAAGTGGTGGAACGGGTTCTGGAGGCAACCGGCAAGCCGAGGACGTTGATCGAATACGTAAAGGACCGGCCGGGTCACGACCGGCGCTACGCGCTCGCGAGCGAGAAACTGGAGCGGGAGACCGGCTGGAGCCCGCGCATGGATTTCGAGACGGGTTTGAAGCATACCATCGATTGGTATCGCAGCCACGGCGAATGGGTGTCGCGGGTGCGCAGCGGCGCGTACCGATCCTACTACGAACGAAACTATGGCGGCCGAGCGGTGGTGGGGTAGGTCTGGCAGGCTTGTGGCCTGCCAGGACCACAGGCTAAAGCCCAATGCCGCATACTTTTCGCAGGAGCCGGCACCGCACACTAGTAGGGCGGACCCCCTGGTCCGCGCGGGACGCCCTCGTCCCGCTCGTTTCCCCACCATCCGACACCGGCGAAGAGCCGGCCGGGGGGCCGGCTGCGGACCAGGGGGTCCGCCCTACAAATTATGCAGCTCCAGCAAGAGGCTGCTCGTGAATGGCACAGGCTTGAGCCTGTGTATTCCACAGTTCCTGCTCCACCGGCCATGCGGATAGCGATTGAGGCGGCTGCGTTGGCCATGACCAGCGGCGGACTGGCGCGCTACACCGAGCAGTTGAGCCTGGCGCTGGCGCGAGCCTTCCCGCAAGACGCTTACGCTCTGGTTTCGGACCAAGCGTTTCGGCTGCCGCAGGATGCGCCGCCGAATCTGGAGCGGGCGGAGGGGCCGCGCAACGCTCTGGAGCGGCGCTGGTGGTTATGGGGTTGCGAACAAGCCGCCGGGCGGTGGGGAGCGGAGGTGATCCACGGACCGGATTTCGCGGTTCCGTACCTGGCGCGAAGGCCAAGCGTCATGACGGTGCACGATCTATCCCCATGGATGGATGCGGCCTGGCATGGCGCGGCGGAGCGGGTGCGGCGGCGCACGCCGTGGCTGTTGCGCAGCGAGCGTGCCGCCATGGTGATCACGCCGGCGGAAAGCGTGCGGCGGCAGGTGCTGGAGCGCTGGCGATTGGCGCCCGAGCGGGTGGTGGCGATTGCCGAAGCTCCCGCGCCATGGCTTGCGCCGGTGGGGACGGCGGGCGAACCGGCGGGTCGCGCCGCGTATTTCTTGTTTCTCGGCACGCTCGAGCCGCGCAAGAACCTCGAAACCCTGGTCGCGGCATGGCGCGTAGTCAGGCGTTCGCGGGAAGTGGATTTGGTATTGGCGGGACGGCGCCGCGCCGATGGGCCGATCTTCGCTTCGGAGCCAGGACTACAGTTAGCCGGCGAAGTAGCCGATGGATTGTTGTCGGAGTTGTACTCCGGAACCATTGCGCTGGTTTATCCGTCGCACTATGAAGGTTTCGGCCTGCCGGTGGTAGAGGCGATGCAGTGCGGCGCGCCGGTGATCGCGTCGCGCGCGGTGGCCGAGGCCGCGGGCGATGCGGCCTGCTACTTTGACGAGGCGAACGAATTGGCGGAGGCCATGCGGCGGATGGCGAACGATCCGGAATGGCGCGCGGGTTGGCGGGAGAAATCGCTACGGCGCGCGGCGGAGTTTTCTTGGGAACGCGCGGCGCGGCGGACGCGGGAAGTTTATGGGGAGGCGATCGAGCGATTTGGGAAATAGCGGAGTTGACGGCGAGAAGCCTACTCCACATCGCGTCAAGCCGCAAACGAACTTGGCGATGCCTCCCAGGCGGCGGACCGTCTGCCCCAATGCTGGGGCACTCGGACTGGGGGCAGACCACATACAACGATGGTCTGCCCCACGGTCAAATCGTCGCGGCGGGCTAAGAATTTGGTTGGCAGTAGTGCAAAGAGAAGGCATGATTGACAAGCCCTGACTCCAAACCCGCGGCGGTGGTGCTGGCGCCGGAAGCGCCGTATCCGCTCCACGGCGGCGGCGCGTTGCGTACGGCGTCGCTAGTCCAATACCTCGCCCAACGTTACGCGGTGGACCTGGTGGTGTTCCGCGAACCCGGCGGGCCGGACGTGGCGGCGGCGCTGCCGGCGGGACTGGTGGCGCGTGTGACCGCGATCGATTTACCTGCCCACGGGCGGCGCCTGGCGGCACGCGTGGCGCGCAACGCGGGGCGGTTGGCGCGGCGCGTGCCGCCGCTGGTGGACCGCTTCGGCGGGTTCGAACGGGCGGTAACGCAAAGTATCGCCGGCCGGCGCTATGAACTGGGGGTCATAGAGCACTCCTGGTGTGCGCCCTATCTGGAAGTGCTGGCTCCGCAGTGCGCGCGCACGGTATTGGACCTGCACAATATCGAGTCGGTGCTGCATGCGCGCTGCGCGGCGGTGGAAAGCGCCGGCCCGGCGCTGGCGCATCGGATTTTTGGCGGCGCCTCACGGCGGCTGGAATCGGTATGGTTGCCGCGTTTCAGCCAAGTGCTGGTCACCTCCGAGGCCGATCGCCGCGAGGCAGCCCGCCTGGCGCCCGCCGCTCGCCTGCGCATCTATCCCAATAGCATTCCTCTGCGGCCAGTCCCGGTCGAAACAAAAGAGCACGTAATTGTCTTTTCGGGCAACCTGGAGTATCACCCGAACATTTCGGCGGTACGCTTCTTTGCCCGAACGATTTGGCCCACTCTGCGCCGCCGCTGGCCGCACCTGATCTGGCGCCTGGTGGGCAAAAACCCCGGCGCGGTCCGGCATCTGGTAGCAGGCGACAATCGGGTCGAATTCACCGGGCCGGTAGACGACGCCGTCGGGGAGCTGGCGCGGGCGGAAGTGGCGGTGGTTCCGATGCTGGCCGGGAGCGGCACGCGGCTCAAGATTCTGGAGGCCTGGGCGGCGGCGCTGCCCGTGGTCGCCACTACCTTGGGCGCCGAAGGGTTGCCGGTCTGTGACGGAACGCACATTTGCCTGGCGGATTCGCCGCGCGCATTTGCCGAGAGTGTTTCCTGGCTGTTGGGTTGCACAGAAGAGCGGTTGGCACTCGGTAAGGCTGGCAGATGCTTGTTGGAAAAGGAGTTTAACTGGGAGGCGTCGTGGCGGAATCTGGATTTATGACACACCGCTGGTACTTTGTGCTCCGTTATACTGGTACAAATAATGCGTTTTGCCGTTGATGCCCATGCCATCGGCCGGCACCTCACCGGGAATGAGGTCTACGTTCGAAGTCTTTTGAACGCATTGGGCTCCGTGAAAAGAGACTGCGAGTTCATCGCCTACACCTCGGCGGCCGAGGCGGAGAGTGCGCTGCCGGCGTCTGTGTTGACGCGGCGGGTTGCCGCCAATCCTTTTGTGCGTCTCGGATTCGACCTGGCGCGGCGGGTGCGGGCCGATCGGCCGGACCTTCTTCACGTGCAGTACACGGCTCCGCTGGGCTGCGGGGCGCCGGTGGTGGTCAGCGTGCACGATGTGAGTTTTCTGGAGCACCCGGAATATTTCCCTCAGGGGCGGGCGCGGCAGTTGCAGTTCACGGTGCGGCGAACGGTGGAGCGCGCGGCCAGGATTCTGACCGGAACGGAATTCTCGCGGCGGTCGATTTTGAAAGTTTACGGGGATCTGGACGAGGACAAAGTGGTGGTGGTGCCGAATGCGGCGGCCCCGGCGTTCCGTCCCCTCCCCCGCGAGGCGGCAGCCCCGCATGTAATCGAGCGGTTCGGCATTTCCCCGCCCTTCGTGCTGGCAGTGGGAGATTTGCAGCCGCGCAAGAACCACATCGGCCTGATCCGGGCCTTCTCCCGTTTGGCGCGCGCGTATCCGCAATTGCGGCACAGCTTGGTGCTGGCCGGAAAGGAGACCTGGTTCGCTTACCGGATTCGCGATGCCGCGCGGGAGTCCGGCGTGGCCGACCGCATTCAGTTCACGGGTTTCGTCAGCGATACGGAATTGCAGCACCTCTACAACGCCTGCGACCTGTTCGTGTTCCCGTCTTTCTACGAAGGCTTCGGGCTGCCGGCGCTGGAAGCCATGGCCTGCGGCCGCGCGGTGGCCTGTTCCAACGTGACGGCGCTGCCGGAAGTGGTGGATAGCGCCGCGATCCTTTTCGATCCCTACTCCACCGACGAGATGGTTCGCGCCATGGCCGACCTGCTGCTGGATGCGGACTTGCGGAGCCGGATGGAGCGCTTGGGATCGCAGCGGGCCACACACTTCAGTTGGCAGAGAACTGCCGATCGTACCCTGGATGTATTCCGCGAGGTGGCGGGCCGCGCGGTCTCCGAGCCGCAAGAGGCGCCCGCCACGGTTACACACCGATGAATTCCGAACCCTATATTTTCCCCGGATTGGCGCTGGTGGCGCAGGCGCTCCGCCTGCCGCGCCGAGACTCATCTCGGCGCTGGTTCCGAACCCCTGATATTGTGGAACTTGGATTGAGCCAATTTTCGGCGATCCAGGGTGGGACAGACCATCGTTTTTCGTGGTCTGTCAATCCCTCGCCGAGCAAGAGCCTGACAGACGACAAAAAACGATCGTCTGTCCCACTCGTTTCCCCGCCTCGACTACTCGGAAAGTGCCTGGCGCCTTCAGAAGTTAGGAGTCTCGGCGCGGCAGCCAAGAGTGGCGGCGTCACGTGGATTGCGCTGCTGGTTCTGGCGTGGACCGCGGCGGCGCAGAGCGGGTTTCCGTTTCAAGACGAAACCCTGCGCTACAGCATCAGTTGGCAAAGCGGGCTCAACTTGGGAGAAGCCGCCATGGCCGCTCACAAGGCCGGCAAAGGCTGGGTGTTTACGGTTTCGGTGAATGCCGCGCTGCCGGGCTTCACTTTGAACGACAGCTATCACGCGACCTCCGATGGCGGGCTGTGCTCGCAGGAATTGACGCGCTCGATCGACCACCGCGGCAAGATGGACACGGAAAAGACCAGCTTCGACCAGATGGGCGGTTCGGCGAAGCGGGTGACCGAGTTCCCCGCCGGCGGCGGCGAATCCACCTTCACGGTCCCATCGTGCGCGCGCGACGCGGTGGCCTATGTCTATTACGCGCGCGCGGAACTCGGCCAAGGGCGCGTGCCGCCGCCGCAGGAGATTTACTTCGGCGCTGCCTACACGGTTCATCTGACCTATGTGGGCGAGGAGAAGCTGCAGGTCGGGGGCAAGCCGGCCGTGACCGATCACGTGACGGTTTCCCTGAAGGGGCCCAAATCGGACACCGCGGTGGAGGTGTTCTTCGCCCGCGACGCCGCGCGCACGCCTCTGGCCATCCGCATTCCCGTGCAGATGGGGAAATTGTCGCTGGAGCTGTTGCCGTAGTGGAGTTCGCGACATAGTCCGATGCCAGTTACTTTCCCGCGAGCGGGCGCGCGTAATCAGTGGGGCGGACCCCCTGGTCCGCGCGGGACGCCCTCGTCCCGCTCTTTTCTCCCTGGAATGCAGTTTCCGAGGCCGGCGAAGAGCAGGCCAGGGGGCCGGCTGCGGACCAGGGGGTCCGCCCTACCAGCCATGAGGACAGTGAGACCGGCGCCATGCGCGTAGCTTTTTTCTCTCCCATGCCGCCGGCGCGGTCGGGGATTGCCGATTATTCCGAGGCGCTGGTGCGGTCGCTCGCGCCGCTGGCGCAGGTCGAGGTGTTTTCCGGATCCAGCCAAGCGTACGATCCGGCGCGCTTCGATATCGCGCTCTACCAGATCGGCAACAACGAGCATCACGAATTCGTTTACGAAACCGCGCTGGCGCATCCCGGCGTGGTGGTGATGCACGAAGCCAACCTGCATCATTTGATCGCCGCGCTCACCATTAAGCACGACGATTGGGACGCCTACGTGCGCGAGTGCGAATATCACGGCGGCGCGGCGGCGCGCGAGTTCGCTTTGCGGGTGAGGGCGCTCGAGGCCGGGCCGGATTACGAAGGGGTCGCGATGACCCGCCGTTTGCTCGAGCGCGCCCGCGGCGTGATTGTCCATAGCCGCTTCATGCGGAACGAAATGCGGCAAGCCGGCTTTAGCGGGCCGGTGGCGGTAATTCCGCATGGCGCGTGGATTCCCGCGGCGGACCGGAATGCCTTTCGCGACCGGCTGGGACTGGATGAGACCACCCCGCTGATCGGCATTTTCGGCTTTCTCAAACCTTACAAGCGGATCGCCGAATCGTTGCGCGCGTTTCGCCGTCTTACGCGGCTGGCGCCGGAGGCGAAGATGATCCTGGTGGGTGAGCCGCATCCCGAGCTGCCGCTGGCCAGCCTGATCCGCTCCCTCGGCATTTCCGCCAATGTGCGAGTTTTGGGTTTCGCGCCGATCGACGATTTCGTGGGGTATCTGGCGGCCTGCGACATCGTCTTGAACCTGCGCTACCCCACGGTGGGCGAGAGTTCCGGCACGCTGTTGCGGGCGATGGGCTTGGGAAAGGCCGTGCTCGTCTCTGAGCTTGGTTCGTTCGCCGAATTGCCGGAGGATGTTTGCCTGAAAGTGCCGCCTGGGCCGGGCGAGGAGGATTTGATTTTCGAGTACCTGAACCTGTTGGTTTCGCGTCCGGAAGCGGCGCGCGCAATGGGGGAGCAGGCGAAGCGATACGTTGCCGCGGAGTGCAATTGGGATTCGGTGGCGCGGCGCTATGCGGAATTCCTGGAAGCCGTCTGGCAGGGCAAGGAATGGCCGGAAGAAATCGCGGTCCCCGGAGCCGCACCCGCGCCGGTTGCCGAACCGCAATCGGCGGAAGAAACCACCGCGTACCTGAATTCCTGGGCGCAGAATCGCGAGTCGCTCAAGTACCTCGAGACGCACCAAACGCGGCTCGAAAAGACCATGGCCATCGTTCCCAGAGGCGGGCCGGAGGATCGCATCCTGGAAATGGGCGCCTATCTTCAGATGACGCCCGCCCTGCGCACCCGCCTCGGATATGGCGAAGTGCGCGGGTGCTACTACGGCCCGGCGGGAAAAGTGGAGCACCGCGAGCTCCGCGCGGAAGGCGGCGAGACGTTCTCCTGCGACATCGAGCTGTTCGACGCCGAGAAGAATTGCTTTCCCTACGCCGACGGATACTTCACCACGGTGCTGTGCTGCGAGCTGCTGGAACACCTGTTCGCGGATCCCATGCACATGATGGGCGAGATCAACCGCGTGCTCCAGCCGGGCGGTCATTTGGTGCTGACCACGCCCAACGCGGTTTCCTGGCGGGCGATTTCGGCGATCCTGCAAGGCTACCATCCGGGATTTTTCGCGTCCTACATCAAACCGGCGGAATCGGGCGAAGTGGAAGCGCGGCACAATCGGGAGTATGCCCCGCGCGAAATCCAGCAACTTCTGGAGAACTCAGGCTTCGAAGTAACGCTGCTCGAAACTGGAGAGTTCCGCGATGCCCCGCATCCGGAATTCGCCTGGATCAAGCAGATGCTGGACCGGTACAAGCTGGAGAATTCTCTACGCGACGATGGCATTTACGCGGTGGGGCGAAAAGACGGGCCAGTAAGAGAACGCTATCCGGGGTGGCTATACGCGTGAGCGGGGAGCGGTGGCTTCCGATGACTCGGAAACGAATACAATAGGGGCAGGGTGCCGACATTCATTGAACTCCTCGAGGAGATTGCGGACGCGAAGCCGGTAATTTCGATTCCGTCGGATGACGTGGAGCGCCTCGCCCGGCGCTTCGGCGCTCGCGCGCGCCAGATGGGGCGGTGGAACGTGAGCACCGATGGCTCGCTCGATATTCCGATAGCAGTTATCCGGGAGGCAGCCATTGAGCTTGGCAGCCTAACGGTTCATGAGGCACTAAGAGAAATCAAGACCGATTCGTTCGCCGAGTTATTCGAATCGTCTGCCGCGGTCCTGTTAATCGACAAAATTACCGAAGCATACGAACGCCATCTCCGCCAGATCATGAACCGCTACCAGAGTGCGACAAGCCATGCTGAGGAAGCGCAACTTCGCGACCGACTGGTGCGCGAGGTCTTCGGCGAATAGTGCCGAAGATCAGTTGGCAATCGCTCCCAGTTGGCCTGAAGCAGCATCTTGTGGAAAGGCTGCACGAACGCGAGATCACTCAAGACGACTTGCTGGCCCTACGTCTTTGGATCAGCACCGATCCAGATGTTCCCGACGGTCCGTGGTGGAAGGACTTCGGCACATTTAAACTCACTGGCGAAGGCCGATACCCGAAGACTTTCCTGACGCGGCACCAAGCCGCGTTCGGGCAAGAGTTGTAGGATATGGAATCCCGGGACAGCCGGGAAATCTGAACTTGGACGTCCCCAGGCCAACTCGCGGTTGCTTTGATCGCTGCGGGGAGCTACGATCTTGGCGTGCCGGAGGCCGACAAAAGGCGCTTTCGAGTGGCTCTGTCCTTCCCCGGAGAGCACCGAACGGTCGTTGAGAAGATCGCGCATCCAGCTCCAAAACCGCCGGGTCGTTAGCCGGCACTACGAGGATATTACAGATCTCGCGTTCAGCCCCGACGGGCAACTCCTGGCGTCGGCAAGCGAAGACAGGACAGTCATACTATGGGACGTCATCAGACAACGCAAGATACAAACATTGGCTGACCACGTCAGGGCCGTCACTTGCGTTGCGTTCAGTGAAGACTCTCGGTGGCTTGCATCAGGAAGCGCCGACAGGACAATCAAGATTTGGGAGGTGCCAAGCGGTCACTTAAGCCGCGCACTCGCCGACACGAAAGAACTTGTGGCGCTAGCGTTGAGCCCTGACGGGCGCTTGCTGGCGTCCGCAACGGACGAGAAGGTGAGGGTGTGGGATGTACCGGCAGGTCGCGTCACCATGGTTCTGCTCCACCAGGATTCAGTCCAGGGACTCGCATTCAGTTACGACGGGCGCTTGCTGGCGTCGGTTAGCTCGGACTGGACCGCCAAAGTCTGGAGGGTGGGGACGGGGCAGTTGGCAGGTGGGCCGCTTCGGCACGACGATGAGGTGGTCGACGTGGCTTTCAGCCCCGACGGCCGTCTTCTGGCGACCGGCAGCCTCGATAAAACGATCAAGCTCCGGTCAACGGCCACATGGGGTCTCGTTCAGACTCTCTTGCAGGGCGAGCGCGTCTCGGCCATTTCGTTTAACACGGACGGAACGCTGCTTTCCTCGATAGATAAGGCGGGGAGGGTTAAGCAGTGGCAGGCGCCGACCTGGCGAGAGGTGGCGAATCTAATGTCGAAGGAGAGCGCCGAATCGTCGGCGTGGGCTTTCAGCCCCGACGGGCGGGTGCTTGCCATCGGAACCAGCGACGGCAAGGTAGCAATGCAGGCGCTCCCGCGAACGCACTAGTTCCGCCCGACCGCCGCTTCGGAGTTATAATTCCGGATTCATGATCGGTCTCGTCAACTACTCTAAGGATGCCCGCTCCGTCGAGCTACGGGAATTGCCGGTTCCCGAAATCGGCGAGGAGGACGTTCTCTTTTCCGTGCGGGCGGCTTCCATCTGCGGCAGCGATCTGCATCAATACCTGGGCACCCATAGCTGGCCGGTGAATTACCCGGTTGTGCTCGGCCACGAATTCGCCGGTGTGGTCGCGAAAACCGGCAGCCGCGTGCGAGGCTTCCAGGAGGGCGACCGCGTGGTCAGCGAAACCGCGGCCGTGCTCCCTCTCGACTCGGCTTACATCCGGCAGGGCCTATACAACCTGGACCCGCACCGGGCCGGGTTCGGCTATGGCGTCAACGGCGCTATGGCCCAGTTTGTGCGCGTGCCGGCGCGCTGCCTGCATCCGGTGCCCGACTCTCTCGCTTTCGAGAAAGCGGCCATGACGGAGCCGTGCTGCGTGGCCTACAACGCGGTTTGTGTCAACTCGCGCATCCGCCCCGGCGATACGGTGGCGGTGATCGGCCCGGGCCCCATCGGCCTGCTCTGCGCGCTCATGGCCAAACTTGCCGGAGCCGGCCATCTGGCGGTCATCGGCATTCCCGCCGACGCCAAGCGGCTCGAGGTAGCGCGAAAGATTGGCGCCGAAACCACTCTCGGCGCGGGCAATGAAAACGTCCGGGAATGGGTGCAAAATTTTGGCGACGGCTACGGCTTCGACCTGGTGATCGACGCGGCCGGCGTTTCCGCATCGCTGAAAACGGCGCTCGACATCGTCCGGCCTGCCGGGCAAATCACCAAGGTAGGATGGGGAGCGCAACCGCTCAATTTTTCGCTCGACCCGCTGGTGCAAAAGGCCGTCACGCTGCAGGGCAGCTACTCGCACAACTG
>Ga0187884_10004160_pt1 | contig 10818 bp, 7 predicted proteins | sample June2016WEW_20_4_FD_132983 | JGI IMG/M metagenome (GOLD analysis project Ga0187884, IMG submission 132983) | Peatland microbial communities from SPRUCE experiment site at the Marcell Experimental Forest, Minnesota, USA - June2016WEW_20_40 | ecosystem: Environmental > Terrestrial > Soil >...
GACGTCGCCAAAACGTACTTATGCCAGTGACCGTTCAGGGCTTCCCCGGCTTCCCCAGCGAACACAGGGGATCTCCCAGCACGATTCCCTGCCAGCTCAGAAACGGCAGCGCCAGGTAGTAGCTCTCCGCCAAGGTGCGACCTTCATAATACGCCGGCAACAAGTGGTCCAGCCGCGCGCAACCCTCCAGATAGGGCTCGTAAACGTTGCCGGAGGACCCAGCTGCTTTCATGGTATCTTACGCCGGGCCACTCTTCTTGCGCGCGCAACCGCGCTTCTTACGGCAGCGCTCGACGCCTGGAGCGATCCCGATTGCGGCCGTACACTCCTAATCCGCTTCTACCCCTTCGCGACCCACCCATTTGGCGCCCAAAAAGTGGCGATTCATGAGCGCGATGTTTTCCAGCTTGATGCCTTTCGGGCACACGGCTTCGCACTCGCCCATGTTGGTGCAGCTTCCGAAGATTTCCTGGTTGGCTTGCGCCACCATGGCGGTGACCCGCCGCTCGCGCTCGGGCTGGCCCTGGGGCAGCAGGCCCAGGTGCGCAATCTTCGCCGAGACGAACAGCGACGCCGAAGCGTTGGGACACATCGCCACGCACGCCCCGCAGCCGATGCAGGCCGCCGCATCCATGGAGCGCTCGGCGTTGTCCTTGGGAACCAGCACGGCGTTGCCGTCCGGCGCGCTGCCGGTGGCCACCGAAATGAAACCGCCCGCGGCGATGATGCGGTCGAACGCGCTACGGTCCACCACCAAGTCCCGCACCACCGGGAAGGCCCTGGCCCGCCATGGCTCCAGGTACAATTCGTCGCCATCCTTAAAATGGCGCATGTGGAGCTGGCACAGCGTGGTCTCGGGCAGCGGACCGTGCGCCACACCGTTCACCATGCAGCCGCACATGCCGCAGATGCCCTCGCGGCAATCGTGGTCGAACGCCACCGGCTCTTCGCCTTTGGTGATGAGATCCTCGTTCAGGACGTCGAGCATCTCCAGGAACGACATATGCTCGCTCACGTTGGGCAATTCGTAACGGACCATGCGGCCCTTCTCGCTCGCGTTGCGCTGCCGCCAGATGTGGAGTGTGATTCGCATTACTTGTAGCTCCGTTGCGTGGGGTGCACGTATTCAAAGGTGAGCGGCTCTTTGTGCAGCACGGGCGCGTTGCCCACGCCGCGGAACTCCCAGGCGGCGGCGTAGGAGTAGTGCTGGTCGTCGCGGGCGGCTTCCCCTTCCGGCGTCTGGTACTCCTCGCGGAAGTGGCCACCGCAGGATTCCTTGCGCTCCAGCGCGTCCAGGCACATCAATTCGGCCAGCTCGAAGAAATCGGCCACGCGGCCGGCCTTTTCGAGCGACTGGTTGAGTTCCTCGCCCGTGCCCAGCACCTTCACATCTTTCCAGAACCGCTCGCGCATCTCGGGAATCTGCGAGAGCGCGTGATTCAATCCCTGGGCCGTGCGGCCCATCCCGCAATCCTCCCACAGGAGTTTGCCCAATTCCCGGTGGCAGGCATCCACCGAGCGCGTGCCCTTGGCCCCGAGCAGCCGGGCGGTGATGGCGGCCACCTCCCGCTCGGCCTGGCGCACGGCGGGGTGCGACGCTTCCACTTTGGGAAACTGGTTGGACGCCAGGTAATCGCCGATGGTGTTGGGCAGGACGAAGTAGCCGTCCGCCAGACCCTGCATCAGGGCGCTTGCGCCCAACCGGTTGGCCCCGTGATCGGAGAAATTGGCCTCGCCAATCACGTACAGCCCCGGAATGTTGGACATCAGGTTGTAGTCCACCCACAGGCCGCCCATGGTGTAGTGGATGGCCGGGAAGATGCGCATGGGCGCCTGGTAAGGATCTTCGCCGGTGATCCGGTTGTACATGTCGAACAGGTTGCCGTAGCGTTCCTTGATGACAGGCTGGCCCAGGCGCTCGAGGGAATCGTGAAAATCGAGATACACGGCCAGGCCGCTTTCGCCCACGCCGCGGCCTTCGTCGCAAACCTGCTTGGCGTTGCGCGAGGCCACGTCGCGCGGCACCAGGTTGCCGAAGCTCGGGTACTTGCGCTCCAGGAAATAGTCGCGCTCGGCCTCCGGAATCTCGCTGGCCTTGCGCTGGTCGCCCTTTTTGGCGGGCACCCACACGCGCCCGTCGTTGCGCAGCGATTCGCTCATCAGCGTCAGCTTGGATTGATACTCGCCGGACACCGGAATGCAGGTTGGATGAATCTGCGTGAAGCACGGGTTGGCGAACAGCGCGCCGCGCTTGTGCGCCCGCCAGATGGCCGTCGCATTGCAACCCTTGGCGTTGGTGGAAAGATAAAAGAGGTTGCCGTATCCGCCCGTGCCCAGCACTACGGCGTCGGCAATGTGCGATTCAACCTGGCCGGTCAGCAGGTTGCGCGTCACGATCCCACGGGCCCGGCCGTCGATCACGATCAGATCGAGCATTTCCGAGCGCGGGTGCATCTTCACCATGCCGGCGCCGATCTGCCGCTCCAGCGCCTGGTACGCTCCCAGCAGCAACTGCTGGCCGGTCTGCCCGCGGGCGTAAAACGTGCGCGATACCTGCGCTCCGCCGAACGATCGATTGTCCAAATAGCCGGAATACTCGCGCGCAAACGGCACGCCCTGCGCCACGCACTGATCGATGATGTTGAGGCTGATGGCGGCCAGCCGGTAGACGTTGGATTCGCGCGCGCGGAAATCCCCGCCCTTTACGGTGTCGTAGAACAGGCGGTAGACGCTGTCGCCGTCGTTATGATAATTCTTGGCGGCATTGATCCCACCCTGCGCGGCAATGCTATGCGCGCGGCGCGGCGAATCCTGGAAGCAAAAGCATTCGACGTTGTAACCCAGCTCCCCCAGGGTGGCCGCCGTGGATCCGCCTGCCAGGCCGGTTCCCACCACGATCACCGTGTACTTGCGCTTGTTGGCCGGATTCACCAGCTTGAGATTGAAGCGATGCCGTTCCCATCGCGTCTCGATCGGCCCCGTGGGGCACTTCGAATCCAGTTCCATGCCGTGTCCTTATTTATCCGTCAACCAGCCGGCCATCACCGCGATCGGAATCGAGCAGTTGCCGATCGCGATCAGGATGGCCAGCGCGGCCGATGCCTTCTTCAATCCGCGCGTGTACCGTGGGTGGCTGACGCCCAGGGATTGGAACAAGCTCCAAATACCGTGGTACAGGTGCATGCACAGCAGGATCATGGCGAAAATGTAAAACGCCGAAACCCCGTAGTTCTGGAACCCCGCGATCACATTGGCACGCACGTTGGGTTGATTCGGCCCGAGCTCGTCCGCGAGCGGCAGCACCGCGCCCACCGTCAAATGCAGCACGTGGAAAATGACGAATGCCGCGACAATCGGCCCGCTCCACACCATGGTGCGGGCGGCATAAGAGGCCGGCACGTCGTCCTTCTTCACGTACCCGACGGGCCGCGCGGCGCGGTTCTGAAAGAACAGTTGCACCGCGGCCGTAATGTGCAGAATCACCGCCAGCAGCAGCACCGTGCGCGCTCCCCACAGCAGACCGGCACTGGCCGGGTTGTGCAGGAAGGCCGCGTAGGTATTGATCTGGTTGGGATTGGAAGAATAAATCTGGAGATTGCCCAGCATGTGGGCCAAGACGTACCCCACCAGCATGACCCCCGTGATGGCCATCACGGCTTTCTTGCCGATGGGCGCTTCGTAAAAGCGCACGGCCCTACCCACGGGATTAATCACAGCAGCACTCATGGCGGAAGTCCTAAGTTCGGGCGAATTGGCATTCGCCAGCGTTGCGGGACACAGCACCCACACCATAGAATACAACAGGCCGGAAACTACGAAGAGAAATGGGTGGGGCAGGCGGCGCCGCCTGCGCGCGGGACCGCGCGCGGAGCACCGCACTCGCGCAGGGTCTTATCACTTCCCCCGCAGTTCCAGGATGGTGATGGAGTAGGGCGGAAACTCGCGTGTGAAACTGCTCCCCAGCCCATCCACGGTGGTGGCGACGGGGACGATTTTGGTGGGGGTCCGTGATGGAATTGGCATCGTCCGGGCTGGCGGCGCTCAGCGCGATGGATTGTCCTTTGGGTTCGACCCGCGCGAGGCCGCCGATTTCCACGCGGACCGGTTGCGGCGTGGCGGCGCGGTTCACAATCTTCAAATCAGTGGTTCCCGCCCGGCTGTCGCGCGTGACGCTGGAGAACAGCGTGGGCACCTGTTGCGGCGGCGGTGGCGGCGGGGGTGTCGTCGCCGGCGGTTGCCCGTTGGCGCCTCCACGCCGCGCCGGCGGCTGCCATGCCCGCGTGGGCATAGGTGCCGCCCGTTGCCCGGTCGAAGTTATCCTCGTTGCAGGCGAAGCGCGCGGCGATGGTGTTGCCTTCCGGATAATTGCCGCCGGGGAGTTGATCTTCTTCCGGAAGAGGTCTGGATGTGGCCGCTCAAACTGCCGATAAGTACACCGAGGAAAGCAGGATGAGAACTGAGAGCCCGGTGCGCGAGGCGTCCGAGAAAGCGTGCCCCGAGAATCCAACCGCATCAAAACTCTGGGAGCCCGTCGTCCGGCCGGCGCCGCTGCTCAATGTGATGATGGAGCAAATCGAGTATCTGGCCGGTCACGCGGTCGAAGCCTGCCCTGCGGGATGCGCCGACTGCGCGCGGCTGGAGCAGGTCAAGCGGTGGCTGCTCGCGCCTTTTCGCTAGGCCGGCGGCTTCGGCAGTTTGGCGTGCGCCATGGCGCTTGATGAGTTGGGGGATGGGAACAGGCCGCCGCAAAACCGAATAGCGTGCTGTCAGGGTGCCGCCAGGAGCCGGGCAGGCGGGGACGCTCGCGAGAAAGGAACTAATGCCTGATGGTCGCCGCGCTGATCGCGGCGCCGGCCGAGATTGAGGACCCGCCGGCTGCTGCCCCGGTCGCTATTGTGATTGATAGCGCTTGGCTGGCAGTGTTCGGCACGGCGTCTACCGCCTGCACGGTGAAGTTGCACGTCTGCGCCGTAGTGGGCATCCCGCCGATTGTGCCTGTTGCGCCGGTGGACGATCCGAGATTCAAACCAGCGCACAGGCTACCGGATGCGATGCTCCATGTGACCGGCGTCGTGCAGTTGGCGGTATTGACGGTCTGCGAGTAGGCCGTCCCTACCGTATCACCCGGCAGGCTCGTGGTTGTGATCGCACAGGGAGCCGCGGAGCCATTGATGCTGACGGTGCCCTTAGTGCTTTCAAAGTACAGTGTGTTATCATTCGCCCCGACGGTGAACGGGCTGCCCGGGACGCCAACGCTATTCACGGTCACGGTATATGTCCCCGCTGTAAGCCCAGCGAAGAGGTATTGCGCCGTGCCGGTGTGGGTCGTGGTGAATCCTGTCAAGGTGGAATACGTCGAACCATGCCGCGCGAACAACACAACGGCTCCGCCAGCCACGGTAGCGTCCTGGATCTGCACTCCAGTCCAATTCCCGTCCGGGTTCAATGCCGTGGTGGTCAAAGTGGTATCCGGCTGCGTGGCGATCTTATGGACAGTGATGACCTCCAGTCCGCTCTGCGTGATTGCCCCACAAGCCCCAGTTGAGCTTGCATCCGCACAAATAGCCACCCGTTCCGTATGTCCATTGGCTCCTGAATAGGTATGACCATCGTAGTTGACAAACACGTTCGGGGCGCCACTCGGTATCAGAAACTTCGAGATCAGATTGTATTGCGGTGTGGGATCACCCTGTCCATCATTGATGCCGTTCTCTTGCTCCAGAATCGTCCGGTTAGCATTTAGGCTGGCGCACGCGCCACTGCCAGGGCAGGTAGTCGAGCCTTCGTCATAAAAGACGTTATAGCTCGTCCCGGCCGCCGTCTCCCCGTTCTGTGGATAGTGAACATGAAACGCAATAGCAGTCGGACGGTTTGAGGCATCGATGTCGTCATACTGAATGATCTTCTCTTCCAGGCCGGACTTCTTTAGATGGGCAAAAGACCTCTGGACGTGGTTGAATGAAACCGTGTACGACCCCTTCTGCTCTGCCAGGGCATAGACGTAGTTGGAGTTCTGATCTCCATAGGCCGTGGCCCAAGCTCCATGATTCGCCGATGCCCATCTTGCAATGTAGGAAACCGCGTCATTGGTATCACCACCATAACCGTGCCAAGCAGCACCTGCGAAACCTGGTGAGGAATCTAAAATATCCGGGCCTGGTACTCCTACTCCTTCTCCAATTGGAAATTGGTCAGACGCCAGCAAGTACCCAGCCTTGTATAGTTGGAAGTTCCCCGGAGTCACCTGGTCATGATCCCCAATAAAGGACCGGCCCTGGAAAAACAAATCCGTGTCGGAGGCGCTGGACCACCCAGTCCGGGAATAGATCACGTCTCCCCGATCGGTTGGCAGGCAGGCGTATCCGGTCAGGGCCGCGCACGTCGTGTTGTTTGTTGCACTGAACAGATATTGGTGCGGCTGCACCGTGTAGTCAGATGGCGTGATTCTTGGATCAATTTTAATTGCCAATTCATCGAGATCCTGGACATTTCCAGGCGCACCCGGCTGGTAGAACCCCAAAGTATTAATCAACCAGAATTTCAAATACTGAGATGATGCGGCGTTCGGATTGAACGCTGAGCCATGGTCTAGCACTAAGTCACCGCTGACACCGCTTGCAGTACTAGCAGCATAGGTCATGGTATTGTTGTTTGTCTCGCCAAAAAAGAACGGATACAGTTTGTGGTATCCGCCAATAGAGGGACTGTCGGGCTTGAGCGAATAAATCTTTTGCAGACTTAGCCCCGTCGTCCAAGGCCCTGCGGTGTTCATCGATGGATAGCCAACTACGCTGTGACTTATGGCCCAGGCTATCCGCTTCGGCTCGATCGAGGTCATGGTTAAGCCGTAATTCTGCCCGCTGAAACTAATGCCAGTCTCGTAGTTCCACGAAACGGACATGTTGTCGTCCCATGTGTAGGCTTGCAGTTCAGCGAGTTTCGTTATGGCCCTGGGATCTTGATCGGCCAAGGCAAGATACATCATTATCCAAGCATTTGATAATGCAAACTGGTTGTTACTCCCCAAGGTGCAATAAACTCCTCCACGGACAGGGTAAGTGATCGGTTGTGATCCGGGGTAGTTGGCCCAATATTCACCCACCCAATTCAGCCCACAACGCCCGCTAGTCCACGAGGGGAAATGCCAATACATGCTAGGTGTACTATTCGCCTTTACATAAATGGCGTTTACGACGGTCAACGATGTATCTGAATTCACCGACGACACCCAACTGCCTTCAACCCCTGGATTAGATGAATTTGTCCAAGTGCCTTGGTTCTTGCCAATGACGTAGTCGCCCGCGACCACGTTCGAGGTGAAAGTGGTGTGATATCCGGTGATGGTTGTGCCACTCAGTGTGACGGTTGAGTAAATAGAGTATACGGTCCCCGTCGTGGGTGGCGTCCCAGGATTCCCACTAACATCGAGCCAAGCTGTGACAGTCGCTACCTTAGTAGAGAAATTATAGGCCGTCACCACTCCATCCAGGAATACATTGCCACTCAGGGAAATCTCAATTACGTTGTTGACGTAGTAGTTTGTGGACTTAGTGTCGGACGCCGCTAGCGTGATATGTGTCGAGTCTCCTGCTTGGGCTATGCCCGTCGCCAGGGTATCCTGTGGCACGGCCAGGGTCTTAGTGCATGGTGTCGGATCGCCAAGATCATTGAGCACCTTATCTGCAAAGGTCTGCTTCTGTGCGGATGTCAAATAAGATTGCCCAACCATGTAGGCGCGCGCAAAATCCTGCACAATTATGCCCGCATAAGCAGATAGGCCGTAATTGCCACCATCTAAAATGTTCTCATTTACGAGAAGCGTCGAGCCGTCTTCTTTTTCTATGTTAAGAATGGCGTAGAGTACCGCATCAAGGTAGGTTTGATTCTTTTGATCGACCAGGAAAGCGCTGGCATAGTATGAGAATATTGACTCCGGTGTATTCCCCGGTCCACCATCCACGGGGAACTTGTAATTAGGACTCGGATAGGCGGCTATCTGTCCCAGGACACTAGATGCTCCGCTGCCGCCCCACCAAACATTCGTGATAACTGCTTTTTGAGATATCCTGGTGCAGTTGTCGGTTCCCTGGATTGTGCCGTTCGGGCTCGCTCCCGGCCCGCACGTCGCGTTCGTGGTGTAGTCCCCATTGGCAACGCCTGTCGTGGTAAAGGTGAACGTGTAGGTCGTTGATCCAGTCACCGTATAATCCGAATCGCTCCCATTCCGATTCGGCCATGAGACGATGACCGTGCCGCTACACGTCGCCGTACCATTGCTAACGCTTCCTGTAGTTGGGTTGGTGGTGTAGCCACTTCCGGGATTAGTCACTACCAGCGGCGCACCCGAAGCGATGATGTTGGTCCCGGTGAGGGCTACCGTTGCTGCGGCTGACGTATAGCCACCAGTAAAGTTCGTGAGCACACACGTTTGCCCGGTCGTCCCTGTGGCTGTGATACCAGAGGTATAAGTTACGGGTGCGTTAAAAAGGGATACGTGATCCCCTGACTGAACACCATGCGCATAGGTGGTTGTCACTGTTGCGATATTACTAGCGACACAAATCCCGTCTCCAGGACAGGAGCCGGTGTTCACTAGTCCGTTTTGTGTGCCAAGCGCCCATTGCCGAGTCAGTGCGCCACTCGCACCATCAAACCATCCGCGCGGTTCGGAAACCAAAGAATAGGCGGTAAGCTTTCCCCCGTACTGAGGCCCAACCCATCCAGGAGTTCCACCAGTACACCATGCCCCATTCCCTGTGATCGGTGTCGTGTTGGTCTTATCGTACAGGCTGATTGTTCCACTGCCTATCGCATGAACCGCTCTAATACCGTTGGCGGCGGAGATGTTGTAGACTCCATCTGAAGCGCAGACACCGGCAATCGAGACGAGGTTGCCAACGCTCAACCCGGCGGTTCTGCTCACAGTACAGACCATCGGAGTTGCATTAGTGCAGCCAGGGGAAATGATATTAAAGCTGGCGGGATTGTCCCGCAGGTAAACTGTGGTTTGGGCAGAAAGGCTGGCCGCGATCAGTACAGGTATAATTAGAAGTCGTATTGTCATCTTAGTGAAGGCTCCCCGCCGTCAGAAATGTGCTGCTGGGCTTCTGGTTGTTGTACTCTGCCGCGATCCAGTCGGCCGAGCGGGCGACAGTTGCATTTTTTACTTCATCAATGGATCCATCAAAATACCCGCCCGCCCAATACCCGATTCTGGTATAGGTGACCGAGGTGGCCGCCAGGCTGGCACTGCTGGATATTGAGGTGTCCACAGCTCCATTAATGTACAGTACGAAATGCGAGCCGTCCCACGTGACTGCGACGTGCGTCCAGTTGGCGGTCTGCGTGGCGCTGCTGGTGATGTTATTGACCGTGGTTGACCATTGACCTCGAAGGGAAGCGAACCAATGGGCGCTGGAGTTGTTGCTGTCAAACCCCAGCAGCACCCACGTATCGCTGGCGTCTTTTTCCCGAACGAAGAACGGACCATATACAGCCCCAGTGGCTCCGCCATCGTTGTGATAGCTAGTCTGTCCTCCAGCGCTTTTTACCCACATACTTACCGTGCCCGCCGTGAACGCGGCGTTCATAGCCGTCCCAAGGTCAAGATAAGCGCTGCTGCCGTTCAGGGCCGCGCCGCCGTCAATCTCTCCCGTGGCCGCTGTGGAATTGGCATTGGTGAGGTTAAAGGCGTTCGCTGTCGAGTCATCCAAAAGCAAAGACGACCCGTTGGGAACGTGATAAACTGCATTCGCGTACGTGTCCCACACTGCGCTCGGCGCATAACTCCCGGTGTTCTGCTGCGTGGTCACGCCGGAAGCACCGAAGCATATATAGAACGTGTCAGCGGTACTGTGGTGCAACGTCGGAAGCCGAACATGAAGAATCCAGGACCCCACTGAGACTCCAGCATAATACTCAGTCTCCCACGGGAGCAAGGTGGAGCAGGTCGAAGTGGTTCCTACGACGGCGTCCGCTGGCTCCGTGCCGCCGTTGCCGCCAACCTGCGTGACGGTGTTGAGGATGTAGCCGCCGTTTGCGGTGTTCTTGAAATATGCGCCGATTCCAAGCGTGCCCGTGTTCACGACCACCGGGAAATTGGAGGAGTCCGACGAACCTTCTTGTCCTGAGGCCGTGGTGATGGCGACGTAGTGGGCATAGGCGCCGCCAGCCCCTCCAGATGTGGGGAACACTGGACCCGCAGGAATGTACTGTGCGAGGGCCGAAGCAGCGAACGGGAACAGCCAAAGGATTTGTCTCATGAGCAGGGCTCCTTAACGGACTACTCGCCAGTTCAAAGTGACGGCACCCGGCGCAATGGCGCCACTAGTCCAATTGCACACGTCAAAATTGACATAGCCGCCGGTGGGGTACGCCGCGATACTCAGACCGCCGCTAGTGGATGGCGTGTAGCCCGTGACGGCTTTGATTGAGGCATTCGGGTTCCAGATGATCGAATCGGTGCTCGCTGCACCTGTTGCGCTCACAGTTATGATCGTGGCGCAGGATGCCGAAGGGATCGAGCCAGTGCCGAGGGACGCCGTGCCGCTGGCGATGGTCTGCGTATAGGTCGTGCATCCTTGGGCAGCGCCGCTCGCATTGATGCCGGTGGCTCCCTGCCCTGCCGAGCACGTGGATGGGGCAGACGCAAGCGCGGTGGCTGTAGCGGCGTTGCCCGTGGTGCTTTGATTCAGCGTTGGAACGTCCCCCGCCGCGATGGCCTTCGCCCCGATTGCTCCCGCGTTGTTATAGATGTAGTTGCCGCTGGACCCGGGAACGGCGGTCTGACCCGTGCCTCCCTGGGCGATAGGCAGGGCC
>Ga0187884_10004174_pt1 | contig 10790 bp, 8 predicted proteins | sample June2016WEW_20_4_FD_132983 | JGI IMG/M metagenome (GOLD analysis project Ga0187884, IMG submission 132983) | Peatland microbial communities from SPRUCE experiment site at the Marcell Experimental Forest, Minnesota, USA - June2016WEW_20_40 | ecosystem: Environmental > Terrestrial > Soil >...
ATTTCGGGATTACCTCACCAAAAGTTAGGTTATCCCGAAACGTCAGGAAGCTGCCGAACGCCCTGTCAACCCAGCACTGCGACCAAAACCCCCGCCCGGAATGCGCCGGATCCAGGTAGTAGGGCTTGCCCACGCTGACACAGTGAAAGCTGTCGCAAGTCTAAGCGCGGTGGTATCACTGTGGGTTAAATAATTGCTACCGCTAAAAGAAGCGCCACCGTCTATCTGTCCGGTAGTTGCGGTTACAGTGCCATTATTGGTTAAACTATACCCGTTGGTTGTAGAATCATTCGTATAAAGAGTTGTGCCGTTCGGAAAATGCCATACGCCGACGTAGTTGCTGTCCCATGTTCCGCTGGCGTTTTGCTGGTCGATGGCACTACTGTTGCCGTAATACATGTATATAACGGTATCGTTGGTAGCGGAAAGTGTCGGGATTTGCACCCAGGCAATCAGCTGGCCGGTGGAAGAAGAATAACTATCCCGCTCATAGTTCAGCTTGGTTAAGCCGTCAGAGGCGGTAAACAGGATGTCGGCGCCCGTAGAACTGGCCACCTTGCCGCCATTGCTCACGGTCCTGAATCCCGGGTCCGTGGTGGAAAACAGCATGGGGAAATTGGAATAAGTCGTAGTAGCTATGCTGCTGACTTTAGTATGGTCAATTGTGATTGTCCTGCGGTTGGTCCAGGTGCCGCCGGTGCTGTACCAGCCCACGCCGGAGGCTCCCCGGCCACTTATGGCCACGCCGGCCTTAGCGCGATTTTGCGTCTGCAGCCCGCCCACCGCGTAAAAAGTTTGTGGCGAGCTCTGGTTGTTGTATTCGGTTTGTATCCAAGCGGCGGAGCGGGCGCTGTTGGAGACACGGACTTCGTCCATGCTGCCGTCAAAATACCTTGCTCCTTGTGTTGAATTGCTTACATAAAATGTAGTGTCTGCTGTAAAAGACCCGGTTTGGGCTTGACTGGTATCTTGGGTGCCGTTTACATAAAGTCGCATATTGGAACCGTCATAAGTACCGACAACGAAGTACCACGTGCTGGTAGAAAATGATACGGCCCCGTTGAGTTTGACTTGGCCACCCCCAATATTTAATACAAACTGTTCGGTATTATCCGCTAAGCTGGCATCGCCAAACCTAAGAAAAGCTGAGCCTCCAGCGCCGGCAGTTTCTTCTCCAGCTATCATTGAGATATAAGGATAAGAAGACTGAAAAGCCGTAGCATTTACCCAACCTTCAATGGTGATAGCTGAACCGCTTAAATTTATAGTGCCATCATTTACATATTGGCTGTTTGCCGAGTAAAAATTAATACCTCCGTCTATTTTCCCCGTTGTCGCCGTTGCACCGTTGTTGGTCCCGTTGTTGGAGTTGGATGTGGAGTCGTTGACGCTTAGAGTTGTACCGTTCGGGAAGTGCCAGACACCTAAATAGTTGCTGTCCCAAGTGCTGGTGGCATTTTGCTGGTCGGTGGCCGAGGCGTTGCCGTAATACATATATATAGTGGTGTCGCTGGTAGCGGAAAGCGTCGGGATTTGCACCCAGGCAATCAGTTGGCCGGTGGATGAAGCATAATATTCCCGCTCATAGTTAAGCTTGGTTAAACCGTCAGAGGCGGTAAACAGAATGTCGGCGCCGGTGGATGAGGCGTTGGCTTGTAAACTCGAATCAGTAAGGCTTATAAGCACTGGGAAATTGGAATACGTCGTTGTGGCTACATTGCTGACTTTAGTATGGTCTATGGTAATAGTCTTCCTGTTGGTCCACGTACCGCCGGTGTTATACCAGGCTGCCTGGGCGGGCGTGGAGGATTGAGATGCCAGGTAAGTAAAAGCGCTTGCAACTAAGACGCAGAGTAGCAGAAAGTAAGGGATAAGTCGATGGAAAACCACACTACGGTTGATGGTCACGGGGGTTGTGATTAATTGCCATACCATCCGAGCGAATGCGCTGGTAGATCAGCATGAGGCTCGCCGGGACTGCTCTTGAGGCGATAAAGGGTCATGCACAGCAGGGTTGTTACCGCGAGCAAGATTATAAAACACATTTTCCATCCGGGTGAAATACGCATGGCTAGTGGAGCTTATGAATTGCTTCTAAAGTATATAGCTAGTTTTGTCGTATGTCCAATACATGGGGGAGTTAGTAGAGGTACTTGAGTGTGGTGCATTCGCTGAGCGGCAGAGTAGAAAGAGTCAAGCGTAATGCAGGACGGATCGGCCGGAACGTCCGCCACACGGAACATTCTCTGTTTTGCGGAAATAAGCGATATGATGTTGTGGTCGCAGCCGCAGCAGCAGACATCTGGGAGTGGTGGAGGAATCGTCTAGTTTCAACGCGTGGCCCGTTACTGCGCAATTCCGGCTGTTTAGCCCAGTTTAAAGGCATCAAAGGTTGCATAAACCTGTGACCAATAGAAACTTGACCCGCGGTTGGCGTGTTGCAGATGCGCCTGTTTTGGTGTTGTGGATAGACCAAGTCCTTATTGTATTCGACGAGGTTGAAATGGCGGTATAATCGCCCGCCGAGGAATTCTTGTGAGACAGTGCCCAGATTGTGCCGGCGGTGGGGTCTTGACCCCCCGCAATGGCAAGTGCCGAAATTGTTACGGTAGCGGCAAGGTTGGGACCATAGCGGATGACATTGCGGGAGGCAAGCGTCCGTGCCCGGTGTGCCATGGGACCGGCCTGTGCCAAACGTGCGGCGGTAAAGGGCTGGTGGCGTCGTCCGCGCCATCACCCGCGAGGCCACACGCCAACGCAGAACTAAACCCATTTGACGATAAGGTCGCCATTAGGCTCGCTTATCCCAAATGCGGCGACGTGGACTGGTTCGAGTGGAGGTTTCTCGGCAGACTGAAGGATCCGGTGTGCGGGCACGCCTGGTACGCGGGCTCAGGCTTGTACGCGCTTATGCAGATCCGAGCCGCTTTTGGGGCCGGAAAGAGATTCGCCAAATACATGACCTCCGGGATCTCTGGTGAGCTTGCGTGGCTTGCCAGGGGAATGGGATGGTTCGTCGGGACTATCCTTGGAATCGGCATCAGGCTTGAATTTGGCGTGCTCATGATTCCAGTCCAGGCGATAGCCGGCCTCTGTCAGCCCAAAAAAGTAAGATCTGAGGTTGTCAGTCGAAGCATCGTAATTGGAGTCTCTGCGATTGCTGCCGGGATCGGGATCTTTGCCATCCATTCGACATCGGGAGATGCATCGCCGATTCAGTCGGCCCTGGCCCGTGAACTAATTGGGGCGTGGTCAGACGGCATTGCCACAGTTCACTTCATGCAAGATGGGACCGTAGATGAAATGAGCGTTAAGGGCACAATCCCGGGTCGCTATGTAATATCGGGGTCTGACATAATATTCAAGTTTTCCAACGTCACCACGACAGAGCACGTTCTCAGCTCGAACGGAGGCGTCATAAAGTACCTCATCACCAAACGGCTTGGAACTGATGGAGTTGACTATACTAGAGCGACCGACTCGACCATGGTTCGGTCGATGGTAAAACGTCCTTAGCTTGCCGGTCTAGTGAACTTTTGCTCGGCGCTCCCGCCCAGATCGGCCCAGCGTGTTCTCACGAAGGAGCCGTCTGACGATGGCCTCCCAGCACGCCCGGCGTAGATGGATCGTCTGGTTTCGTCGACCCCGGGGGCTCGACGCACCAGCCGTGTTTGTCGTGTCCCGATTTATCTACACTCAGGCAATGAAAGCAAATTGTCGGTCCATACCTGGTCGGCGTAGGTCTGCAGGTACTTGGTGCCGTTACTGTTGTCCCCGGGCGAAGAATTTAATTTACACTCTCCGGAACATCGGGCTCAAAATCAAGTTGCCGGCTTTGATGTACCCGGTTGTTGAATCTTGAGGACCGCCACAGCTACAAAATCGACTACAGGCCGATTTCTGCAGTGTAGACGCTGTAAGTGGAAGTCCTTAACCTGCAAGCGCTTACGCGGAATGTGCATTCCGGCCTACACCCGCCTTGGGCGCAGGGGGTCGGTCTTGCGGCTGAATTTCAGGCTAGGGCCTCTGTCATTCCGCCATTATGGCGGGATGACAGAGGCGCTCCCAAGATTGTTGAGCAGGGCGGATCTTGAGGGAAACCACAGCTACAAAATCATCTACAGCGGGTTTCGGCTGCAGTCAAAGAACGCCTGTATGTCATTGAAAACATTGGTAGGCCCGGCTGGACTCGAACCAGCGACCCCCTGCTTAGAAGGCAGGTGCTCTATCCACCTGAGCTACGGGCCCATCGGCGACTCTATTCTCGATTCTATCGCGGCTTAGATTTCCCGCTTGGCCTTAGACTTCCCGCTTCGCTACGGACGCGGCGCGCGGGGCTTCGCTCGGCGGAACGGCGCGCAGTTGCGCGTCTTCCAGGCGCTTGGCTTCCTGCCAGGTGTAGATCATGCGGTGCACTACAGTCAGGTTGGAGAGCACGGCGATGACCCAGAGCACGGGGGCCATGCGGTTGAACAACGCGCCGATGATGATCAACACCACGCGCTCGGGACGCTCCAGGAAACCCACCTTGCATTTGGGAATGGCGTTTTCCGCGCGTGCCCGGGTGTAGCTGATCATCACCGAGCCGGTCATTACCACCGCCGTCAGAACGATATAGAAGAAGCGGTTGATGGTGGCGTAGTAGACGAGCAGGCCCATGAACAGCGCCAGATCGGAGTAGCGGTCGATTACCGAATCGAAGAACCCGCCGAAGCGTGTCACCTGGTCGGTGGCGCGCGCCACGCGGCCATCCACCATATCGAAAAGGCCGGCCCCGATCACTACCACGCCGGCCCAGAGAAAGCTGCCCGCCGCAAACAGGCACGCCGCCCAGATGTTGATGACCAAGCCCAGGAACGTCAGCACGTTGGGATGGATGCGGCTCAACGCCAGCCATCTCACGATGCGGTTGATGATGGCGCCGAAGAATTTGCCGATTCCACCCGTAAGCGTCATAACGTCATTCGGCCAAGTCGTGTATGGTGGCCAGCTTCAGGATTTCTAGTTCCTTCGAGCCGCCCGGGCTCTGCACCCGCACCACGTCGCCGACTTCCTTCCCCAGCAGCGCGCGACCGATGGGTGAAGTAGTAGAAATCTTGCCGTTCGCGGCATCGGCCTCTTCGCTGGTTACCAAATTATATGCGATTTCTTCCTCGCGTTTGGTGTCGAGCACGGTGACCTTCGATCCCAGCCCGACCCGATCATGCGGGATCTTGGAAAAATCCACCATGGCGATTTCCGACAATCGCTTCTTCAACTGATTCAAGCGGGCGTTGACGAAGCCTTGCCGGTCCTTGGCGGCGTGGTACTCGGCATTCTCGCTCAGATCGCCGTGAGCCCGGGCTTTGAGAATCTCCTTGGGCAACTCGACGTGCAGTTCGTATTCGAGCGTGGTGATCTCGTCTTGCAGCTTCTTCTTAATGTCCATCGAGTCGAGCGATACTCCCGAGGTTTTCATTATAGCGAAGCTGGCCGGCGGGGTAGACCAGACTGGAGAGGGCGGGATGGCCTTTGTGTGGCAAATATTTCCGGACAACCCTGAATAGCGTGGTGGCGATCACGGGATATGCTGAATCCAAGGTCTATGTCACACCGAATCGATGTCGCGCAGGTAGTGGCGGAGCTTCAGTCCCACGCCAACCCGGCAAATGTCGCCGGCATGGCGCGATACGGAATTAGCGCCGAGGGCACGCTGGGCGTCAGTGTGCAACTATTGCGGAGCATGGCCAAGAGATTGGGGCGCGACCACCGTCTGGCGCTGGGACTGTGGGCTACCGGTATTCACGAGGCTCGCGTGCTGGCGCCTTTGGTGGACGATCCCGCCCTGGTAACGGACCGCCAGATGGAGCGCTGGGTGCGCGATCTGGATTCCTGGGACGTCTGCGATGGGCTGTGTCACAACCTGCTTCGCTATACGCCTGCCGCGTTCGACAAAGCCGCTCGATGGGCGAACGAGCAGGCCGAATTCGTCCGCCGGGCCGGATTCGCCCTGATGGCGGGCTTGGCGGTAAAGGCGAAAGACGCGCCCGACGCGCAGTTTGAGGCCTTTTTCCCCTTGATTGCCGCGGCCGCATCCGACGAGCGCAACATGGTGAAGAAGGCGGTCAACTGGGCGTTGCGGCAGATCGGAAAACGGAATCGCCGCTTGCACGCCAAGGCGGTTCGAGCGGCCGAGGCCATCCGCCGCCAGAATTCTAGGTCCGCCCGCTGGATCGCCGCCGCCGCCTTACGCGAATTGCGCGGCCCCGTTGTTGCGCGAAAGCTCGGATTTGTCATTAAGCTGAGATAGCGAAACACGCCTCCACACGCGCGCTCTTTCCGGTGTGCAACTCTACGCAGATCAACCAAATATGAGATATTCATAATCTGTTATCGACAGGAAACCGATCCAGTGATATCTTCGGTTATGAACGTTTCCTCACATCAAGCTAACGCTTTACGGGGCAGGCGGTATTGGCTTCTCATACCGGCCTTTTTGATTGGATTCGCGAGCGTCGCTTTCGGCCAACTCGCGGGTTCCGCGACGATCACCGGCACGATCACCGACGCGTCAGGTGCGGTTGTGCCAGGGGCCGCGGTAGACATTCGCAACACGGATACCGGCATTGAGCGAAAGACCGAGACCAACGATGCCGGCATCTACAATGCGGCGTTCCTCCAGCCGGGGCATTATGAAGTCCGAGCCGGCAAAACCGGATTCGACCAGGTTCTGCGCACAGAGCTCACGCTACAGGTAGGGCAGACTCTGGCGATCAACCTCACGTTATCGGTCCAGGTTACGCAGCAGCAGGTCACGGTGACCGGCGCTGCACCAGTGGTGGACCCGGAAAAGACTGAGGTCTCTCAGGTAATCAGCGACTCCGCAGTCAGCAACTTGCCGATCGCCGGCCGGCGATGGGATAGTTTCGTGCTGCTCACGCCGAACGTGACCACCGATGGCACGTCCGGTCTGGTGTCCTACCGCGGTATCTCCGGGCTGTACAACAGCAATACCGTGGATGGCGCCAACAACAACCAGGCATTTTTCTCGGAAGCCCGCGGGCGCGCCATGATGGGCAGCTACGTCTACAGTATGGATTCCATCAAGGAATACCAGGTGAGCGCCAGCAATTACAGCGCGGAACTGGGCCAGGCGGCTGGCGGCGTGGTCAACGCCGTAACGAAGTCCGGCACCAATGCGGTCCACGGGGACTTGTTCTATTATCTGCGCTATCCCGACTTCAACGCGCTCGACCCGTACCCGAAGTCACAGGGCAATTACACTCAGCCCATCCATCAATGGCAGCAGTTTGGGGCCAGTGTGGGCGGGCCGATTCTGGCAGACAGGCTGTTTTACTTCGCGACCTATGACGGCTCGCGCAAAGTCGACCCCGTGGCCTACACCACCAACGTGTTCATCGGGGGCGTGCACGCCCTTTCCTGCCCGGCGCAGGTTACGGCCACGCAGTGCGCCAATGCCAACGCCTTTCTATCCGGCGAAACCGGCAGCTTCCCGCGCGACACCAACCAGGACGTAGGCTTCGGAAGGATCGATTACCAGGCGTCGGCTAATAACCACCTAAGCTCGTCCTTCGATTTCATGAATTACCGCGCGCCCAACGCGTACAGCGCCAGCCCGTCGTATAACGACAGTTCCTTGAGCACCAACGGCAGCTATGCCCTCCACGAGCGCATTTTTGTGGCGACCTGGGATTCCACCATTTCCAATTCGGCGGTAAATAATCTCCGCTTTCAGTGGGGTCGCGACCTGGAGGTGGCGGGCGCCGACGGAGCCGCGCCGTATGTCAACGTGGGAGGCTCGGGCGGCAGCTCGAACCTGATGATCTACGGCGAGAATTACGCCCTGCCGCGCACGGCCGAACCCGATGAGCACCGCATCCAGATTTCAGACACGCTTTCCAAAGTCCACGGCCGGCATACGTTCAAGACAGGCATCGATGTGAACATCATCCACGAAGTGATGATCAACCTGTACAACGGAACCGGCAATTACAGCTACTCGGGATCGGCGCAGACCGCGTTCAATAGCTGGATCCTGGACGCGTACGGGATCAATGCGGGCGACGGCCTGACGGGTCGCCACTTTACCACCTTCACGCAGGTCAACGACCCGGTCACTCATGTCGGCAAAGACGATTTTTACGACAAAGACTATGCCGGCTTCTTCGAAGACAGTTGGAAGGCGAATTCCCGCCTGACGCTGAACATGGGCCTGCGTTACGACGTGTTTACGATCCCGCAGCCGCCGCAGCCCAACACGCTTACGCCGCTCACTACGCTTTATACGTCCACTATCAATATTCCCAAGGACCAGTTTGCGCCCCGGATCGGCGTGGCCTGGCAGGTGACACCGAAAACCGTGCTGCGCACCGGTTACGGCATCTTTTTCGCCAAGACCACCAACTCTACCTATTACGCCACCCGCGTGGAAAACGGCGTTTACCAGCAAACGTTTAGCTGTACGCCAGCAACGTGCCCGACGCTTTCGTTCCCCAATGTCATCTGGACCCCGCCGGGCCTGGCCATGGCTGCGCCGTTTGCCGGTGCACTGACGCCCCAGGTGACTACGTTCACGCCTCCATCGGCCACGCAGGTGACGCGCGGCATGACGCCCGACTGGGTCAACCCGCGGACGCACGAAGGCGACGTCACCTTCGAGCGCCAGTTGCCGGGCGACCTCAGCGGTTCGCTGGCGTACGTGGTGAGCCGCGGCGAGCACCTGCCCATTTTCCTGGATACCAATCTGGCGCCCGCCACTACCACCAAGACCTACGACATCTTGAACGCAAGCCTGGCGACAGCGCAGACCTATACGGTTCCGTTCTACACCAGCCGCATCGATACCAATACCGGCGAGGTCTTCGCAGGGTTCAGCGATGTCAACTCCTGGTACAACTCCATGGTTATCACCCTGCGCCGGCCCATGCGGCATGGCGTCGAATTCACCGCGAATTACACGCTAAGCAAGGCGGTCGACGGCGCGCAGGTGTCCGGAAGCGGCGGCACGTTTAACGGCACCGATTACCCTATCGATCCCTATAACCGCAAGCTTGAATATGCGCTCTCCGATCTCGACCAGCGGCACCGCTTCGTGGCCAACGCCGTGTGGATGCCCTCGTTCCGCGGTATCTCCAATCGCACTGCCAGGCTGATTGCGGATGGCTGGGCGCTCTCCACCATCGTGACCATGTCCACCGGCCAGCCGGTAACGCCGCTCCTCAGCGGTACTCCGTCGCCGCTCGATGGCGGTGTGACCGGCGGCGTCAGTTACGCCGGCGCCACCAGCGGCCGCGCCGGCTGGCTGCCGCGCAACGACTTCACCGCTCCCGGATTCCATGACGTGGATTTCCGGGTGGGACGACAGTTCGCCTTCAGCGAACGCTTGAAGCTGTCGCTCATCGGCGAAGCCTTCAACCTGTTCAACCACACCAACGTCTCCGGTGTGAACACTACGGCGTTCTACTACGCCGCGGCCGGGTCCGGCCAATGTGCCGGGCACGTCAACGCCTGCTTCTATCCGAACGCGACGTTCATGGCGCCTACGTCTACCAGCAATTTGATCTGGGGGCCCCGGCAGTTGCAGATTTCCGGACGTTTGACGTTCTAGAAGGGTAAAGAGTCAAAGAGGCAAGTGGGGCAGGCTCCAGCCTGCGTTGGCCTCTCAGGCCGCCAGGCCGGAGGCGGACCGAGGGCCCGCCGCAGCGCGAGGCGCTGCCCCATAACTTGCTACAATCCGCGTAGGTCGTTGCGCGAAATTCCATGGCAACCGGCATGCTTCCCGAGGTGCGATATTGTTCCGAGTGCGGCCGCCCGACCGCCCCAGACGACCTTGCTCATTTTGGCGACCGGCTTGTCTGCGGTTTCTGTAAAGACCTCTTTGCGCAGAAGTTGCGCGAGGGCGTGGCGCCGCAAGCCGCGGTGGAATTCGCCGGATTCTGGATTCGCACCGGCGCTTATCTCATCGATCTCATCATTTTGGGCGTGGCGCAAGGCGCCGTGCAAATGGTGTTTGTCCCGCGGATGATGCGCCCGTTGACGGAGATGCAGCCGACCTCTTCGCCGGAGGAAGCGTTGTCGGCAATCGGATCGATGCTCGGTTTGGTCGCGGTTTCCACGCTCGTCAGTGTGGTGATTTCCTCGCTTTACGAGGGTCTCTTCGTGGCCCATTTTGCCGCCACTCCGGGCAAAATGGCATTGGGCCTCAAAGTGGTGCGCCCGGACGGCAGGCTGGTCGGAGTGGGCCGCGCGTTCGGCCGCTATTTTGCGAAAATGCTGAGCGCCATCATGCTTTGGATCGGCTTCATCATGGTAGCCTTCGATTCGGACAAACGCGGGTTGCACGACATGATCTGCGATACGCGCGTAGTGAGGACGCGCACCTGATATTGCTCGATGCCTGTTCCCTGTGCCCGCTGTGACATGCCCTTGCCAAAGGAGGAACTGGCCGCCGGCGAAGCGGCAGTCTGTACCTTGTGCGGCGCGGCCAATCGCATCCGCCTTTTTCCCGCCGCTTTTGCTAGGCCTACCGGCGCCACGCCGGAAATGGCGGCCGAGGGTGAAGCTGCCTGTTTCGACCACCCCGCCAAGCGCGCCGTCGCCGCTTGCCAGCAATGCGGGCGTTTCGTTTGCCAACTGTGCGCGGTCCGGTTCGGCGCGGAAACCTGGTGCCCGTCCTGCGTGGCGGCGGGCAGCGGACGCGCGCGCGTAGCCAGCCAGGTCACCGCGTTGACGCTGTTCGACAGCATTACCCTGACCATTCCGTTCGCGGCGCTGTTGTTCTGGCCGCTCAC
>Ga0187884_10004180_pt1 | contig 10783 bp, 10 predicted proteins | sample June2016WEW_20_4_FD_132983 | JGI IMG/M metagenome (GOLD analysis project Ga0187884, IMG submission 132983) | Peatland microbial communities from SPRUCE experiment site at the Marcell Experimental Forest, Minnesota, USA - June2016WEW_20_40 | ecosystem: Environmental > Terrestrial > Soil >...
ACTGGTCAACTGGAACGTCTTCAAGCGCGGAGATCACGGCGGTGGCGATTGAAATTGAGGCCGAGTCCCCCTCGACGCCCTCATAGGTACCGATGAACTGGATGTGCACGTCTTTGTTGGTGATGTCTTCGCCTGAAAACTTCTTGATGAACGCCGAGACGTTTTGCACTGCCTCAAGAGCGATCTCTTTAAGCAAGCCGGTAGCGATTACGCGGCCCTCCTCCTTTGACTGTGCGGGGGTGATCTCCGCTACGATGGGCAGGACGACGCCTGAATCATCACCCATCACCGCCAAGCCGTTTACGCGCCCCACCTCGCCGCCGGTATTTCGAAACATCTGATAGTCGCGGCGGCGCTCAAGATATTGATCTGTAAGCTGCTGTTCGACCGACCGCGCCATCTTCTTGGCTTCGATAACGTGCTTCGCGGTCGTGTATTCAGACGCTTCGGCCCGAGCGACGTCCCCCGCCACGCGGATCAAGCCGCCGAGATCTCGCAGCATCAAGGTGATGTGCCCCTTTCTCCCCGATCGTCGGCGTGCCTCACGGATTATTTCTTCGACCGCATCGGCAGTGAAGTGAGGAATCTTCTCGTCCTTTTTCACCTCTTGAGCCACAAACCGGACGATTTTTCGGCGATTTTCTGGCGTATCCTGCATCGAATCGCGCATGTACACTTCGTAGCCATAGCCGCGTATACGCGAGCGTAGCGCTGGATGCATGCCCTTCACGGCGTCGAGATTTCCGGCAGCGATCATCACGAAATTGCACGGCACAGGGGTCGTTTTTACCATGGCGCCACTTGAGCGCTCGGATTGGCCGGTGATGGAAAACTCCCCCTCTTGCAGCGCCGTAAGGAGGTGTTGTTGCGATTCAATTCTGAGCGTATTGATTTCGTCGATGAAAAGAACGCCTTTGTTGGCCTTGTGAATAGCCCCTGCCTCGACCCGGTCGTGCGCCGGCGTCTCAAGCCCTCCCGATTGAAACGGGTCGTGCCGTACGTCGCCCAAAAGTGCCCCCGCGTGCGCTCCGGTCCCGTCGACATAGGGGGCAGTCTCTTTGCCATCGTTCATAACGAGGAGCTTTGGTATCATCACGTCCTCACGGGGCGTAATGTAGCGCAGCGCGATGAAAAGCATAGCAGCGGCGATGATACCCATTATCGGTTGATTGATCGCAAAAGAGTAACCGACGATTGCGAAAACAATCACCATCGAAAGCATATTCCTGAACTGGATCTTCTTTTGCGCTTCCCGTTTGTGTGAGTCGACGATTTGCCGTCCTTTCCCTGCCGGCACGACGCGCACCTTGGGGCTGTTGCTATCCTCCGGGTTGTGATATACGAGGATGTCCTGCAGCTCTTCTGTGGGGAGAAGGTCTGCCATGGACCGGGCGAGCATAGACTTCCCGGTGCCTGGAGAGCCGATCAGCATGACGTGCCTTCGCTGCTTGGCCGCCTTTTTGATCACCTCAACGGCCTGCTCTTGTCCAATCACTTGATCGACAAGCATTGGGGGCACGGCGATCTCGTCCGTAACCGCGATGTCCATGCCTCCAAGCAAAGCTGACGCTTTGTGCTCAGGAGCTGGTGCTTCCGGGTCGGAGATGACTTCTCGTGCTTCCGGGTCGGTGATCACTTCTTCCGCTTCTGACACTTTGAAAAAAACACTCCATACGTACTTATGGTTGGTAGTATCCCGTTGATTAATTAAATATTTTCTGCAAGGTAAGTCAATTCGGGCGCTTTATCTCGAAAGCACTGCCTTCAGTCTTTTTTTTGGGCTATTATAGCCCTCACGGACCCTGCTTTAGGAATATCTCTAAGGCGCGCGCAGCGCGCTTTCCGGCACCCATCGCGCTATGGCGCGCGCAGCGCGCTTTCCGGCACCCATCGCGCTATGGCGCGCGCAGCGCGCTTTCCGGCACCCATCGCGCTAATTACGGTTGCCGCTTTGTAGCAACATCTGCGTCGGTAACGACGTGTTGCGCTGCGTTGAGTACAAGTTGCCTCTCGTTGACCTTGACAGGGCCGTATAATCGGTCTCGCAGCCCCCCGTGGGATTCAGAGTTTCTTGAGGGCCTGCACAAGCTTGCCGACCGTCTCCTGCGCGTCGCCGTAGAGCATCCGCGTGTTGTCCCGGTAGAACAGGTCGTTCTCGATCCCCGCAAAGCCCTTTCCCTGCCCGCGCTTTAGGACGATCACATTCTTTGCCTGTTCGACGTCAAGGATTGGCATGCCGAAGAGCGGGCTGCCCTGCCGGTGCGCGGCCGGGTTTACGACATCGTTAGCCCCGATGACAAGGACGACGTCAGTGCTGGGGAACTCAGGGTTCACCTCGTCGCGGTCGAAGAGGTGGTCGTAGGCAACCCCTGCCTCGGCAAGCAGGACGTTCATGTGTCCGGGCATGCGCCCGGCAACCGGGTGGATCGCGAACTTTACCCGCACGCCCCTACGCTCGAGCAGGTCGGTCAGCTCCTTCACTTTCTGCTGGGCTTGGGCGACTGCCATGCCGTAGCCGGGGACGATGATAACCCGGTCCGCGTAGGCGAGCAGGACTGCAACGTCGTCGGCCTCGATCGCTTTCACGCTGCCCGATACCTGCGCCGCCTGCTCCTCCGTTGCGCCGAAGGCCCCGAAGAAGACGTTGGTGAGCGATCGGTTCATTGCCTTGGCCATCTTGAACGTGAGCAGCGCACCCGCAGCGCCGACAATAACGCCCGCTATGATCATCGCATAGTTGGGGGTGACAAACGAGAACCCATCAAGCGCAACGGCCAGGCCGGTGAAGGCGTTGTACATCGAGATCACTACGGGCATGTCGGCCCCGCCAATCGGGAGCGTCATAAGGAGCCCGAAGCCGAGAGCGAGAATAAAGAAGAGCGGGAGGGACGCGTTTACGGAAAGCGGCAGAGATGAGGGCTGCAAGATGACGAACGCGCCTGAAACGATGGCGAGGACAAGGACTGCCATGTTGACGATCTGTTGGCCCGTGAAGGTAATCGGCCGCGATTGCATCCAGCCCTGCAGCTTCAGGAACGCGATGAGGCTGCCTGAAAACGAGACAGCCCCGATCAGGCCGCCAACGACCGCAAGCGAGCTGGTGGGGGTGGTCGGGCCGAGGAGCGCGACAGCCGCGATCCCGGCTGCCGCGCCGCCCCCCATCCCGTTGAAGAGTGCAACCATCTGGGGCATGTTGGTCATCGCCACGCGCTTGGCCGGTATATAGCCGAAGCCGCCACCGATCACGATCGCGATCGCGATCAGGCCGATGTTGGTGAGATTCGGGGTAAAGAACGTAACGAGCGTTGCGATCAGCATCGCGGCGCCGGCCCAGACGATCCCGCTCCGAGCCGTGAGCGGGTTGCTCATCCGCTGCAGCCCGACGATGAAAAAGAAGATCGTCGCAATGTATACGGGTTCAATGGCAAAGGAGAAGTCAGCCACGTCACGCCCCCTTGCGGGGCTTCTTTCCGCTACGGTCAAACATCTGGAGGATCCGTTCCGTGACAACATACCCGCCAGTTACGTTCGCTGCCCCCAGAACAACTGCCATGAACCCGATCACCTGCTCTGTAGGCGTATTGGCAAGGCCGAGCGCTACCATCGCCCCAACGAGCACGATCCCGTGGATGAAGTTCGAGCCGCTCATCAGAGGTGTGTGTAGGATGGCGGGCACACGGCTGATGGTAACGTAGCCGGTGAATGCTGCCAGCATTGCGATGTAGATAGCGATCCAGAACGCAGTGATCTCGGTCACAGCCTCCCTCCCTTGATGAGGTCAAGCGTTGGTTGGTGCCGCACTTCGCCTGCGTTCACAAGGAGGCTTGCTGCCAGGATCTCGTCAGTGAACTCACGGGTGAGCGCCCCGCCCTCATTAACAAGGAGTGAGAGGAACGACTGGAGGTTCCTTGCGTACATCTGGCTTGCGTGAAACGCGACCCGGGCCGGGAGGTTCTGCGGGCCCACGACAGCGACACCGTGCTCCTTTACTGTCTTTCCACTTTGTGTAAGCTCGCAGTTGCCGCCCGATTCAGCAGCAAGGTCGACGATGACGGCGCCCGGATGCATCGTTGCGACGGTCTCTCTCGTTATCAGGACCGGCGCCTTGCGGCCGGGGATGCTGGCAGTCGTGATAACGATGTCAGCCCGCGCAACCGCGGCAGAGACCATCTGCTGTTCCTCCACCTTCTCTTCCGGCGTGAGCTCGCGGGCATAGCCGCCCTCGCTTTCCGCGTTGATCTCAAGCTCGAGGAATTTCGCGCCGAGACTCCGGACCTGTTCGCCCGCGGCACGCCGTACATCATATGCCTCGACCATGGCGCCAAGACGCTTGGCCGTGGCGATCGCCGTGAGGCCGGCGACGCCTGCGCCAAGGATGAGCACCGTTGCCGGCCGGATCGTGCCTGCGGCCGTTGTCAGCATCGGGAGGAACTTGGGGCAGTTGTATGCGCCGAGAATCGCTGCTGCGTACCCGCCGGCCGTTGCCTGAGAACTGAGTGCGTCCATGCTCTGGGCGCGAGTGATCCGTGGGACAAGCTCGAGGGCAAAGGCGGTGACCTTCCGGTCGCGCATCCGTGCGACGGTTGAAAGGTTGTTTGCCGCGTTCATAAACCCGATGACGATCGTGCTCTCTGCGAGCATCTCGACATCGGCTGTGGTGGGGGGCTGTACGCACAACACGATTGTTGCACCGTCGAGCAGTTCGGCCCGACCCGCGATCTTCGCACCGGCGGCAACATAGAGGTCGTCTGGGTAGAAAGCTCCCGCTCCCGCATCATGCTCGATTCGGACCTCGTACCCCGACGTCGTGAGTTTCCGGACCACCTCGGGCACGGTCGCAACGCGCTGCTCGCACGGGGCGTGTTCCTTTACAACGGCGATCACAATACCATTTGTTTTGTGTGCGATGGTCGCGGTGCTCATAATTTCCATCCGACCTGTCCGGCGCTTTCGATGCTGAACAACCTTTTACTGTATAGATAGAACGTATCCTACTAGTTGAACTATACTCTTATTATCCTACGCGCTTGGCTTCGAAGCCGCGTCTTGAGGATCGCGCCGCCTCGTGACTTGACATCGCTGGTCTTCCATAGCATTGCATGGACGCCGGAAACGAGAGCAACGGCCTCTCAGCCTCTTGTGAATACAGCGACCGAGCGGGCCCACAAGACGCGCTATCTCGCTGTCCCGTTCTGAGCGTCGCAGTTTTTTTGGGGTAAGCCTCGCTTGGAGACCTAGCTAGAAAACCGGATCATATCTGCGGAAGCGTGGAGAGGTACGGGAGGGCCAAGTACACGCCCACGGCAATGAGCACTGCGCCGGCGACGCGCTTGATCCAAATGGTCTTAGACGATTTGCCGACGAGAGACGACGAGAGGCGGGCCGAATAGGCGATAGCGAGCATAGGGACAGCGAAGCCGAGCGAGTAGATCAGGAGCAGCAGTCCGCCCGTCGCAATATTGCCGTTTGCCGCCACCCACGTTAATATGGTAGCAAGAACCGGTCCGGTACACGGAAGCCACACGATCCCGAGTGCTAGCCCCAAAGCCAACCCGCTTGGTATGCCTTCAGTCGGAATATCGTACGTCTTTCTTGACACCCTGTCGATTATGCCCAATCGCGGCATATCGTAGGGCAAATGGAGATCGAAGAGCATCCAGAACCCCATCGCGATAATCAAGACTATCGCCGCGGCAAAGAGATAATAGCTATACGCCGTAAAAACGGCGCCAAAAGCCGATGCGACGAGTCCCATGCTCGTAAACGATATGCTTAAGCCCAGAACGATGGCGAGAGGCCGGTATCGACCGCGATCCGTTGATGAGGCGACGATGGCCGGAAGCAAAGGTAGCACGCAGGGAGAAAAAATACTTATCAGCCCTGCTCCGAATGCGATTAGCGGGTTTACTTCCACGTGCGCGCGTCTCCTCAGTACGTGCTGCGCGCGTCGTCAATGGCGCTTTTCACGGTGTTCACCGAGCTCGAGTCAAGAGCACCCACGAAGATGGCGGCGGCCCCGTCCTTCCGTAACACAACGGTTGTCGGGGTCGCGGTCACGCCATACGCTCTGCCGACGTTCTGTGACGTAGAGTTGTTGTCGATGTTGAAGTTAACAAACGTTACGTTCGTGCCGTTGTACTGCGACTGAAGACCTGCTATCAGCGGCCGGGTCTGCTCGCAAGCAGGGCAGTTGTTCTGCGTGATGAACAGGATGACCGTTCGGTTCTGCATCAAGTCACTAACCGCTGTAGGAGGCGTTATTCCGCTCTTAAACTCGTAGCCACCCGATGAGATGCTTGCGCAACCGCTCATCCCAACGCACAGCAGGCATAACACGGCAACGACCGCGACATAGCGTTTACTAGACTTTAGATTCATCACTGACTCCCTCTACTGTTCTTTTGCACTAAAAAGTTTGCAATGACACATGCCGAACTCTTTGAGTTCTTCCTGGTGGTAAACGCACGGACAGATTATCTTTCGATCCTCATAGGCGTCTCCCGTAATAATGCGACACGGGCAGTAACGCTTTCCGAATTTCTCCTGCCTCGCAGCGAGACCCTTTGCGACCTCATCGACTCGCTCTTCGTCAGGATTGAGTTGTATCCCTCGTTTCTCGGCATACTTTTTGGCCCAATCCTTTATCTTCTTGGCCTGTTCGTCAACGTCCATTGATCACCGTACGTTACTTACGCTCCGAGAAGCGCAAAACTACTCGTACGTTATATTATATTATTATTCCTCTTTGAAGAGCGCGCCGCACTTTTTCGCATCTCATATCGCGCCCTAAATCAGAAAAAATGCTTACAGGTCGTTTTATTATTTGCGACGACCTTTCTTTAGGAACGTTGATCCGTGCGGCGCCCTAACGATGGCACCAGACTTGGATTGCACACCTACCTAAAAAAGTGACCATTCCGAAGGCTGGGGTCAAGCGCCCCCTAACTCTGGGCCGTTGAGCCACGAATCATTCCATCGAAACTTTCTCAAGCTGACTTGCTACGTTCCAAATGAGTGTTCGCGTGTGGAGTGGCATGTTCGGATCGTTGCTTATGTCGTCGAGTATCGAAATCGCGTACGCTGCGCGAACGGCGTCGGACTCCTCTCGATCGAGCAGCCTCGTTTTGGCCTCCTCAGCGGCGCGGCGGATATTTCTCGGCACCGAATCATCCCCAACGATATGGGCGAGAATATCGACGCTATTTTTTAAGGTATCTTGTTTGTCCGGCATCGCGTTCACTCCGACGTCCAGCGCTGTTTTTGTGCGCGTTGAGCAAGCCTTAGCTCACACCCATCTGTTGATCCGCACATTATATAACGTTTTATCAATTGTCTGTTTAGAAGCAGAAATACCGTTGATTGGCCGTCTACGAGGTTTTGTGGCGGTGATGCGACTCCCTTGGGGAGGTCGATCGCCTATTGTGGTGTGCAGAAATCGCACTGTTGGTAGCGTTATTAGCGCTGTAGGGTGTCTGTCTGGAGCAACCGTGAAGGTACCAGACCTAAGCTTACTTGAGCTCTCTCCACCCGGTATCTTCGCCCGCATCGGTGAATTGAACGTTTGCTTCGTTTTCGTCGCTCGGAGCCCCGCGATCTTGATCGCCCATGAAAAAGAAATAAAACAAGGCTCCGATGACAAAAAGAAGCGGAATTAGAGCGATGATAAGATAGGGCGAAATGCTGCCGAAAACCTTGCCAAGGTCGATGCCATTCCCAGCGCTGATCGGTGTTGTGCCGTTGGTGCTGTTCGTTGAGACCGTGGCAGGTTGCGGCGTCGGACTAGCTGCAGGAAGCGACGGTTCAGCAGACGGAATCGTCGAGGGGACTAAAACATTAGGTATCTCGTTTTGAGCAATTTGAGCGTCTATTACCAGCGCGCATATCATCGCCGGGCTGTGTGGGGCGCCAGTGTCCTGCCCAAAAAACCACGCTTGGGACAAGCCTTGGTCGCGCGTCGCGACCGGCGCGAGCGAACTGACGCTAGGACTTACCAGAGCGTGAGCTGCAAGCGCGGTAAGCAGCAAAATCAGAAACACAATCGCTCCGATAGCGCAGATACGCTTTGGTTGGGTCATGTGGCGGCCACCGTAGCCTTCTAGCGTCTAATTCTACGCGAGAGTATAAGAGTTTGCGCACGTATGCGCCAGCTATTTGCGCGGCAAAGCAACAGGAGCCCGTCAGCTGCAGACCGTCAAATAGAGACGTTAAGCGGCGACGGGATTCGTGAAACTCTGCTCAGCGTGGTTGCTCATTGTGGCGCACAGTGACGGATGCGCTACGAACCGGGGCCAGTCAAGCACCCCGTCACTTGAGCCACGTCATCATCGCGCGGAGCTTTGCGCCCACCGTCTCTATTGGATGTTCCCTCTCTCGTCGTGTGAGTGCGTTAAATACGGGGCGGCCAGCTTGATTCTCAAGTATCCATTCGCGTGCGAACTCTCCTGTTTGAATATCCTTGAGCAGCCCCCTCATGGCGTCGCGTGTCGCATTGGTAATAATGCGCTCGCCTCTAGTGAGATCGCCGTATTCTGCCGTATCACTGATTGAATGGCGCATCCATGAGAGCCCGCCTTCGTGGATAAGGTCGACGATGAGCTTTAATTCGTGAAGACACTCGAAATACGCAATTTCAGGCTTGTAGCCTGCTTCGACTAGCGTTTCAAAGCCGGCTTTGATGAGCGCTGTAGTTCCGCCGCAGAGCACGGCTTGTTCCCCGAACAGGTCGGTCTCTGTTTCCTCCTTAAACGACGTCTCCAGCACGCCCGCTCGCGTGGCGCCGATGCCCTTGGCGTACGCGAGCGCCGTCTGGAACGCGTTACCGGTGTAATCTTGGTACACGGCCACCAGTGCTGGGACGCCTTCTCCTTGGCTATAGATGCGCCGCACGAGGTGGCCGGGACCTTTAGGCGCGACCATAACTACGTCCACGTCTGCTGGGGGAACAATCTGGTTATAGTGAATGTTGAAGCCGTGCGAAAACGACAGCACGTTCCCCTCTTGGAGCTGCGGTTCAATTTCAGCCGTATACACAGCCGCCTGGCGTTCGTCGGGCAGAAGCAGTTGCACGATGTCTCCGCGATTTGCCGCCTCGGCGACGCTGAGCACGTCAAAACCGTCTTTTAGCGCCTGATCCCATGATCTCCCCTTGCGCAGACCGATAAGAACATCGAGTCCCGAGTCCTTGAGGTTCTGTGCTTGGGCGTGCCCTTGGCTGCCGTAACCGATGATTGCGATTTTCTTGTCGCTTAGATGTTTCAGGTCAGCATCTTCATTATAAAAGATTTGAACCATATTTACCCCTCCATTTTCTATCAATCGTCTCTTAGTTTATGAGCCGCACAAAAAAAGCTTGCGGCGTGAGCGTGTGCCGCCCGCGGTGAGACCGATCCCGGCAGCGCATCCCTCGCCCTCTAACGGGCGTGAGGTCCCGCTGCGCTTTAGCGATTTTCGTCGCTCGGCGTCTCTTAGTCACAGCCAGCTCTAGTCTTTGCCGCTTTGTATCACCTTGGGTCCTCGCCCTAAGGCGAGCGTGCCCGTCCTTACGATCTCCTTGATGCCGAATTGCTTGAGCATACCAACGAGTGCGTCCAGTTTTCCCTCATCACCGGTTACCTCGATGATGAGGCTCTTGGGCGCCACGTCGACGATTCGCGCCCGGAAGATATTGACGATCTGCATAATCTCCGCTCGATTTGAGCTGTCTGCTGTGACTTTTATGAGGACGAGTTCTCGGTTCACGTACGACTCTTTGGTGAGATCACTCACCTTGATGACCTCGATAAGCTTGTTGAGCTGCTTGGTGACTTGTTCGACCACGGTATCGTCGCCGGTCACAACGATGGTCATACGCGAAACCGCTTCGTTTTCGGTAACGCCGACAGTCAGGCTCTCGATGTTATAGCCTCGTCTGCTGAAAAGCCCTGCGGTTCGCGCGAGTACGCCGGGCTTATTTTGAACGAGGACAGATACGGTGTGTTTCATCCGCTACACACCCCCTTTCTTTGCGTCGATTATTTCGTTGAGCGCCGCTCCTGGTGGAACCATAGGGAACACGCACTCCTCGGGTTCGATTCTGAAGTCGATGATAACGGGCTTTGGCACCGCTAGCGCCTCTTCGATGGCTGGTGCTACTTCGCTCGGCGAGTCCACGCGTATTCCGTGAGCGCCGAACGCGTCGGCGAGCTTGACGAAGTTGATCTCGGAGAGCTTCGTCTGGGAGTACCGACGGTCGTAAAAGAGCTCTTGCCATTGTCTCACCATGCCTAGGTAGCCGTTATTGAAGATCGCGACCTTGACCTGAACGTCGTAGGCGACTGCTGTGGCAAGCTCTTGGCAGTTCATGGTGAAGCTCCCGTCTCCGGCTAGGTCAAAGACGGTCTCGTCGGGCCGACCGATCTTCGCTCCGATAGACGCGGGGAACCCGTACCCCATCGTCCCCAAGCCTCCGGAAGAGATGAAGTTTCGCGGGTCGCGGTGGCTAAAGTATTGCGCAGCCCACATCTGATGTTGCCCGACCTCGGTGCATACGATCGCGTCTGGGCACAATCTGCTTATCTCTCGCACGATGTACTGTGGCTTTAAGCCCGTCTCGCCGAATTCAAGCGGATACTCGCGCTTCCATGTCTGCACCTTTTCCATCCACTCTTTTGTGCGCGTATCCTTAAGAAGCGGGATCAGTTTTTGGAGCACCCGCTTCACGTCGCCGACGATCGGTATGTCGACTCTGACGTTCTTGCCGATCTCGGCCGGATCGATGTCGATGTGAATGATCTTCGCGTTGGGC
>Ga0187884_10004183_pt1 | contig 10777 bp, 8 predicted proteins | sample June2016WEW_20_4_FD_132983 | JGI IMG/M metagenome (GOLD analysis project Ga0187884, IMG submission 132983) | Peatland microbial communities from SPRUCE experiment site at the Marcell Experimental Forest, Minnesota, USA - June2016WEW_20_40 | ecosystem: Environmental > Terrestrial > Soil >...
ATCGCCATCATTGCCTCACGTTCAGGCAAGAGCGAGGCGTATGTCTACGGTCGCATTAGACTCGCTGACCTCATACCACCCGTGGCCGAGGCATTTCTGAAAGACCAGATCACCATCGGCCACGCTTTACTGATTGCCAAGCTCCCGGCTTCGCAACAGCAGGAAGCCTTCGCAGCCGCGTTTCGCGGACAGTGGACAAGCGAAGGCAACACCCAAGTCCTGATTCCAGTACGCGAGTTGGCAGCGTGGATCGAATCGAACATCTTGCTACAACTGGCTTCCGCGCCATTCGACAAGCAGGATGAGACACTCGTTCCCGAAGCAGGATCGTGCGCCAACTGCGCGAAGCGAACTGGATTCAACAAGCTACTTTTCCCCGACGTGCGAAAAGATTCCTGTAAGTTATGTGGAATCTGGTTTTGGTTTTGGGGATGGGGTGCCGGGGAAGGGGGCAGTTCCCCTTCACCGGCCCAGCGCTATAGAAGCGTTGTTGGCTGCAACCGCTGCGCTTCCTCTATCCTCATTGGGTTCGCCGCAGGAGGTCCAATTGACCAGCATCTTTGCCGTTCAGCCAGTACGCTGGGATCGCTGTCCCGTAGCGGCAGCCCATCCACTGTGCCGCGCGTGGTTGACGTTTCAATCGCATCGGGGGCTCGCAAAGAACACGCTCGATGCATATTCACAAGGGCTTGAGGTTTTTCTACGTTTTCTTTCCCATCAGCAGCTGTCTGTCCCAGCCGTCACGCGGGTCCACATCGGCGCTTATCTAGCCAGCTTGCAGAACCACAACGGATATCTGTCGAACGCTACGGTTCAGCAGCGGCTCACTGTACTCAGGCTGTTCTATTCCTACGTGGTGGAAGAAGGCGTCTGCCAGAAGAATCCTACAGCGTACAACTTAGGACGGGCGCTTGTCCCTCGATACCGGAAACTACCGTGGGTGCCGAACGAGGACGACTGGCGGATCATCCTTGCTTCGGCGGCACAGGAGCCGATCCGCAATCGCGTCATGTTGACATTCGCTTATGATGCTGGACTGCGGCGCGAAGAACTTTGCAGTCTTTGCACCAACGACATCGATCCTTCGCGCCGCACAATCTGGGTTCGTGCCGAGAACACAAAGGGACGACGGGACCGTATTGTGCCATACTCCGCGGCAAGCGGTGCGTTGCTTGCGGGGTATCTCAATCACCGGCGCACGTTCGCGCAGAAACGAGGCCCACTTTTTCTTTCTGAATCACGCCGCAACTACGCAGCTCCCATTTCCATCTGGTCCTGGTCAAAGATTGTCCTTCGAGTCGCAAGGCGCGCCGGAGTCCCTCGATTCACAACTCACACGCTTCGCCACCTGTGCTTGACCGATCTAGCCCGCGCTGGTTGGGACATCCACGAGATTGCAACGTTTGCAGGTCATCGCTCGGTGCAGACGACCCTCCTTTATATACACCTCAGCGGTCGCGACCTTGCCCGAAAGCTCGCCGCCGGCATGTCGCAGATACATGCCCAACGCACACGCACGCTCGCGGAGATGACGGCATGAGGAGCCAGATCATTCTTGAGAAGAAGAGTCCGAAAACTATCGGACCATGGTTTGAAAGCCGCACAGCAAAGCAACAATCAGACTCATTCCGGCGAGCGCGTGCCCAGTGGGGACCGAAGAAGATTCCCCCAAAGAAGGCCGACGATGGGCCATGGACTTGGCCAATCAATCTGGAACGATATGACCGCTCTCCGCAGCTAACGTCAGTTGAAACGAACATGCTTACGCGGTATGCGGAAGCGTACAGGTTCTATCGGTATGGGCGAACCATGAACTTCGGAGCGGATCTCGACCGGCTAGTTCGGCCACTCAACGACACGCTCGACTATACGGGAATCATCACGAATCGTCGGAAGTACGTTCTGCTTTTCTTTCTGCGCGAGATGGCCGAACGCAAACGATCTTTTTGGGGATGGACCACGGAGGAATGGATCGATTCGATTGATGCCCGGCTCGCGCCCCGCCAGCACGGAGTTGCCATTGCTTACCTGCTGTGCGGGTTTGCTGAGCTGCATCGCCTCAAGAGCGACCATGTCGTGTACTCCTGCCTCGCACGAAAGGTATTCGGCCGCGAGCATACGAAGAACATCTCTGAACGCGTGCGGGAGTTGCTCTCGGAGTGGGGCTATCGGCGAGCCGGCACAAGCGATCAGGTGATGCGAACTATCTTTGAGTGTTTGCTGTTCGTCCGCTCGCCGCATCTGAGAGACATAACTCTCGGCCATCTACGCGCCGTGGTCGGAAGGCGGCCGCCTCGCACAGGCACCTATTGCGTCTTCGCAATCTCTCGGGTTCTCGCAAAGATCGGCGCGATTCCAGAGCCAATGGAGATCGTGCGTCCGTTCGTTGTCAGAGCAGACCTTCCCGAGATCACCGAAGGCGTGCCTCCGGACTGGGCTCGCCTGGCCCGCCGCTGGTTGGATACCACCACCGTCTCCGACTGTTACCGTCGCAAGAGCTACTACTTTCTGCTGAACATTGGTCGATGGCTAGCGTACCAGCATCCGGAGATAACTTCCCCGGCCGATTGGACTCGCGACCTAGCAGCCGAGACGGTTGCGGTAACCTGCCAATGGCGTGCGGGCGACTGGTGTACTCTTGCACCGGTTCACGTCAAGAACCAGGGCCACGCACTTAAACCGAGCACATATGCTGGGAGAATCTCTGCCCTCCGTGTCTTCTTTCGCGATCTGCAGGAGTGGGAGCTAATCCCTCGCCGGTTCGATCCGATCCGCAGCTTCGAGACGCCCAAGAATGTGCTTGCAAAGATTGGTCCGAACCCCCGCATCATTGCCGACGATGTTTGGGCCAAATTGGTGTGGGCTGGGCTGAACCTGACCGCAGAGGACCTTCCGAAACGCGGCCCTTTTCGACGGAAACCGCTGGAGAGCAGTTATCCCGTCGAACTGTGCAAGGCGCTTGCCGTCACGTGGTTGTTCGCGGGCCTGCGAAACAATGAGATATTGCGTTTGCGCCTTGGCTGCATTCGCTGGCAGAGGGAGGATGTTTCCGTGCCCGCCAGTGATGAGACTCTAGCTGGTGGTGCGGTTTGTATGCTCGATGTTCCCGTCAACAAAACGAGCACAGCATTTACCAAGCCTGTCGATCCAATCGTCGGCGAGATGATCTCCGCGTGGGAGAAGGTGCGGCCGAACGGGGTGAAGCTGCCAGATCGGAAGACAGGCGAGGCGGTCGATTTTCTTTTTATGTTTCGCTTGACAGTTGTCGGAAAGAGTTATCTGAACAAAGTTTTGATTCCCACACTCTGCCGCAAGGCGGGAGTTCCAACCGCAGATGTTCGCGGCAACATCACCAGCCACCGCGGCCGCTCTACGATTGCGTCTCAGCTCTTCAATGCCAAAGAGCCTATGACGCTTTTCGAGTTGCAGGAGTGGCTCGGCCACAGCACGCCGGCCGCGACGCAGCACTATGCGAAGATCACGCCGATCAAATTGGCAAAGTCGTATGCCGACGCCGGCTATTTCGCGCGAAACCTACGCGCGATTGAGGTGCTCGTAGACCAAGAGATCGTCCGTAGCGGGCGTGCTGCCACTGAACCGTGGAAGTTCTATGATCTCGGACACGGGTACTGTACGTACGATTTTTTCGATCAGTGCCCGCACCGGATGGCCTGTGCGAAATGCAGTTTCTATATGCCCAAACATTCCTCGCAAGCGCAGTTGCTCCAGGGCAAAACCAACTTGCTTCAGCTACGTCAAGAGATACCGCTGAACGACTCAGAACTGGCTGCGGTTGATGACGGAGTTGCGGCCATGGAGAAGCTACTTGAACAACTGGCCGATGTTCCCACACCTGCGGGACCGACTCCGCGTGAACTTGGGAATCGCGTGTGCGACGGTAAAGTCTGAAGGGGAGATGAGATAATGCGATCTCTCGAAAAGCGATGACGAGACGCCGCCGCACATTGATTGCCTCTTCGCTCGGATGGCAAATGACCGCTGCTCCTGTATTGCCTCCGTCGATCCCGGCTTTGCCAGAGCGTGGCGGCACTCAGCTCAGGGCACCGCGTGCGGTGGTTCTGGTGGACACTCGGGAACAAACGCCTTTCGATTTCTCGCGTTTCTCTGGCTGGTTCGCACGAGTCGAGAAAAAGGCTCTCAAAGTTGGAGACTACACCATCGCCGGACTGGAGGACGTCTGCGCCGTGGAGCGCAAGGATCTCGCTGACCTGATTCATTCCTTCACGGTGGATCGTCCGGCGTTTGTCAATCGGCTCCGGTTCATGAGTTCCTTCCCTCATCGGCTATTGGTAATCTCAGCCCCGCTCAGCCAGGTGAAGTCTCCTTATGCTCATTCCAACATTAACCCCAACCGCATTCTGCAGTCCCTGATCGCTGGCCTCGCCGGAATGAACATACCCTTCCTGTGCACGGAAACCCACGAACTCGGCGAGGAAGTCGTCGCCTCTTATCTGTACCAGATTCATCTGTACGACTGGCTTGAAACCAACGACTATGGCCGCTTTCTTGTCGACAACGATCTTTAGGTCACACAAAGTGGGCCGTCTCGTCACGAACTCCACTGATAGGCCCGTGAGGCAGCGAACCATTGGTTGCTAAGGCGACTTCTATATGCGGATCTCAAGTTGAGTGTCGTACCCCGCCTGCACTCCTGCACTCGGCATTCTCCCACCCAGTTGCTTAAGGCCACTTTTGGATCCGGTTTCGGAAGAGAACCAGCAACACTCCTTGGTGTGCGTGCGAATTTAATTCGGGCTCTCTGAGGACCGCAGGCGAAGCAAGTTTTTCCATTTCTCCTGCGTTTGCGCCCATGCCATCACTTTTTCCGACTCCTCGCGCGGCGTGGTTTCCGCGAGACGCGGGCTGATCACGCCTTGATCATTGGGGTTCGCGCGAAACGAAAAACTCATCATGGATTGAATGCCCGGTCCGAGATGGCAACCCCTGCATTCCACGAACGGTGAAACAACGCGCCCGCTCATGCGTTTTTCCTCGAATGGATCGAAACCCTGCGACATGGCAGGAAAGATTAGAAATGGGTCGTCAGTCGCGGTGACACCACGGAGACCGCTGTGGCGTTCTGAAAAAAGCAGCACGCGGCTCAGGTCGATCTCCGATGGCTCTTGAAAACGCTGGGCGAGAGCCGTATCGCGCGACGCCATCGGGTTGACGTTTGGGATGTCGGTGTAGTGGCGGATCTGAACACTTTCGGTGACCGGCGTAAGGCGCAAATGTCCGTCGCGGTCCGGCAGAGCCATCTTCCGGACCAGCGCGAATTCGGTTCCAACTGGGAATTGCGGCACCTGCGGATTCCACACTTCCATAGGCTGCAGCCAACCCGGCTCTTGCATGCGCACGAAGAGCGACATTTTCATTTCCGCGAGTTGTTTGAAGTAGGCCAGCGTTGCGGCGCGTCCTCCGGGTAGGCGGGCGAAGACAAAGAACACGGAACGTGCCGTGAAGGACGAATCGTGCAGCGGCGCCGCCAAGTCATGGCCCGGTGCGCCGAGGCAAACCCACGGCCCATTCGGGTCGAACAGGTCAGGCGGAAGGAAAGCCTGATTGGGGCTGGCCGGGTCGTATGCCGCGGGGAATTCGTGGTGCTGCAGCGCGCGGACGTAGGTGTCGGGCAGGTGTTCGAGCTCATCCGGCGAAAGCGCGAGACGCCTGATTATGGCAGCGAGCTTGGCCATGAGCTCGCGCCGTTCGTGTTGATGCGGCAGATCTGGCTGATCCGCCCAGTCGAAAATCGCCCACAGATCCCGCTGGAGTATTGCGCGTTTCGTCGGGTTGGTGATTTGGCGCTCGGCGTGAGCACGAAGGAATTCGCCGACCAAAGCGAGCGTTCGGGGCCACGATTTCTCTTCGAGCAGGTAGTTCGTATTGCGCCAGAGGAGCGGATCCAGAGCGTCGAACCCGTGTTCCTTTCCGCCGGGTTCCGTTCGCACATGCAGCTGACGATACAGTCGATTTGAAATGTGCTGCGGATCGGGATGGAATAGCCCAGTGGTTTCAGCGGCCCGAATGGAGATGTGCCAGCACAGCCAAATACCCGCGATCGCCGCACTCGAAAACGCTATCGAACGACAAAGTCGCATAGATTAAGACCCTACTAACCATCATGCGATAACTGCTGGGTTGTCAGCAATCCGGTACTCTCGGCCTGGGTTGCCCAGCATTCGTAGACTAAAACCACCGAGTGTGGCATGAGGCGATGTTTCGACAACAATCGCCTAGCATCCGTGCAAGAATCCGGTGTCTAATCGTTCCAGAGATGCCTCGCACATGCGCTCCCTAGCACTTTCGCTGCTCTTTGGTTTAGCTGCATACTCCTGCGCTCAATCTGCGCTCCCCGTCGACAGAAACGTAATTCTCCAAGTGTCGATCATGAACAATCGGAGCGAGTTTCGCATCGGCGAAGCCATCTCGCTCCAGTTGGCCTTCAGTAGCGCTGCAAAGGATCGCTATCAGATCAACAGGGCCCAATACGACCGAAGCGGGCGGATGAACTATGAACACTTCGACTTGTCCCCCGCAGAGGGCGTGGTCGATCCGTTGGGGAACTATCAAGGCGGTGTCGGGGGTGGGCTGACTAGTTTCGAGTTCCTTGCCCCGGAGCCTTGGACAATAACAATCAATCTCAACGAATGGGTGCGCTTTACCCAGCCTGGCAACTACCGCCTCACTGTAACCAGCAATCGCGTTGGGGTGAAAGATTCCTCTAGTCCGTTTGGAACTACGCCAGTCACGGTGCGTTCAAACGAGGTGACTGTGAGGATTGTTCGCGCAAGCAAAGCATGGCAGAAACTGACCTTCAACAACGCAGTTGCAACCCTAGATCAACCTGCGCCGACGAAACCGCAAGACCTGGAAAAATACGCGAAATCGCGTCGACGAGCTCTCGAAACTCTGCGCTTTCTGGAAACAGCCGATGCAGCAAGGGAGTTGGCCAAGCGCATGCGTGGCGAGGACTCCGGAGGCCTCGACTCCATCTGCATGCTGGGTCTGATCTCCTCGCCCGAGCGTGAGGCGGCTCGTGGTGCTCTTGAACGCGAACTGGTTGACCCCGATCACCCCATCTCCAGCAATTTCCTTTACACCCTGCGAACCATCAACTCTGACGTAGCCGACCCTGATCAGGATTGGCGAGAAACCCAACGGAAAGTAGTTGAGGCATTGATCGCAGCCCTGCCAACCAAACGAGGGAATGCGTTGTCAATTAGCCTTAGTAGCGCTGTGAATGAAGCCTGGAACAACCTCGACCTTCCGAAGCAGACCACAGACAAACTGGTCGAACAAATGGTATCGATGTTCGACCAACTACCCCTAGAGGCCCAGAACAACCTGTTGACGTATCGCTGGGACAAGATCGCTGGCCCTAGCATGCTTCCGATCCTTCGTCGCTACGCGCAGGCGTACCGCGACTACCCAGAGATGCGGGAAGTCAATGCATATAGTTCGCTCCAACTCAGCGCGAGCGCCCTGCAACACTGGTACGAACTGGATCCAGCGGGAGCGCGCCCTGCGATTATTCGAGAGATTACCCGTCCTCGCCCTCGATTCGGTGCGCGGGCGCTTGGCATACTTCCGGATGAAACACTGCCCGAAGTTGATTTTGCCCTTGCCGAGCATCTCACGGCGAGCGGTGATTTTGAGGGCTTATCCAATATCGCGTCATTAATCGCTCGCTATGCGACCGATGCAATCCTTCCCCAGGTCACCGCGAAACTGGATCCTTCGCTGGGCAAGTGGGGCTGTGACATCCAAGATCCGCTTCTCGCGTTTATCCTTCGCGTAAGCCCGGCGCTTGCTCGGCCGCGCATTGAGGAAGCGGTTGCAGCCCGAGGGAAGGATTTTTCGGCATGCAATCACGGACTGTTTCAGTCGATCTCCGAGATTCGGTACGACCCTGTGCTGGAAGAAATTGGTATCCACAGCCTCGATGACCAGGACCCACAAGTCGCGATGACGGCGGCAACAATGCTCGGGAAATTTGGTTCACCTGCAGCAGAATCTGCCCTTTGGCAACGCTATTCCACTTGGAGTGCAGCATGGGCTGGGCGCGAATCGGAACTCGACCTGACGTTCGCGGAACAGTCCGGCGACCGCATCTACCAACTCGGCTTAGGCCAAAACCTCATGCAAGCAATTGCCACCGCAAAGTCTTGGCTCTCGAGCAGGCCCACCCTGCAGCACCTTTCGCAGCTTACAAACGTCCGCCGATTGCACGATCAATTGGATGGGTACCTGAAACTCTGGGGAGATCAACCGCTGGTGATTTCATTCAGTGCGAATCCGTCACCCGTCGGCTTCGAGGCTCGCGTTGCACAATACGAGTTCCACTCCCTGAATGCACTTGAAGAGAAACTCAGTCAATTTCCCGCAGGGACAAAGTTCCTTCTATCCCTGCCTCCGATGGACTCACCATCAAATGGTCACTCTCTGGCAGATCTCAAAACTTTTCTCGGCAGTCACGGAATGATAGTAGCCGGAGAGAAGCGCGAAGATTAACGCGCACTGCGCCAATGTGGGTTGTCAAACGACGAGAGCACGATTCCTCGGAGCTATAATCCTCCGATGGCAGTAAACACGCGCGTCCCAATCCTCGCAGTGATACTCAGTGCTGGCTGTCTCGTCTTGCCGCTTCAGGCGCAGATTCCCGTTCGTGACTTGCAGGTCCTTGAAGGTCCGTGGGAATGCAGGAATTCCGTTGGGATCCATGGCGTTTTTGTTGCTGCATTGACGTATATGACAGAGAAAGGCGGTCAACAGGACACTACCTCGCAGGGCATCAGTGTTCGTGTCTATGAACGTCTGGGAGGACAAGAGCGCGAGGCATACTTTTCCCCGAGTCGTGATCCCAACGGCCCGACTGTTTTGGAACGTAAACATCTGATCATCCATTTCAAAGATGGAACAGACGTCCCTCCGTTCGATTTAGATATCACGTTCGACCCCGCTAGTCAGCGCTGGACTGGGTCTTGGTCACTTTGCGATAAATCGCAACCTGTGGTTCTCAAGCGTCCTCATCAAGCAGCAGGAATCCACCCGAGCATGTTTGTGGGAGACTGGGAGGGATACCCAGATCCGACAGCCAGGTTTCGCAGTGCGCCCGGCACTCTGCATATCAGGCAGGGTTATGACGAAACCCTGATTGCTTGGATCGACCGTACCCTGTCTGGATACGATCCGCGGGCCCAGGCGACCCACATTGACCAGCGAAATGCTGAACAGTTGAAAGTTCTGTCCGCCACACCGAGAGCTGTCGTCCTCGAGACCGTCAACGCCTTCGGTGCAAATTACCGGTACGAAGGAACGTTGTCTGGCGATGGCAAACAAATGAGCGGTCAATGGCACGGCGACGGAGGCGGGACTCTCAATGCTCCGACACTCTACCGACTCCTCGATCAATCAACAGACCGCAACTGAGTTTTGGCGTCAGCGTCCGCAGTAGGCCATGTTGGCACGGTATATGGGGAATTCAAAGATTCAAAGTGTCCACTAAGGAATGATGTGCGGACACTTACTAGTTTTAGGGGTGCCTATAGGGCGGGTTGATTTCGTCGGTGTAGACATCTCGGTGAGCGCTTTGTCGATGGCTTGGTCGAGATTTGTTTCAGGTTTAGTCCATAACACTGAATTGCAAGTACGGTGTAGAGACTTTGAGAATGATGTCCTCGTTGCCTTCGACCAGCGTCACCCGTCCGTTCTCGTCTCGGTTCGGCCGACCGACAGCTTGGAATTCCACATCGACCTTGAAGTACGGACAGTCTCGGCTGACGAACGTACGCTGCAATCCCGTTGATAACCCACCCTCGGTCGTGAACACCGTGAGGAGGGTCTTTCGTGTCATGCCGGACTTGATCGTCTCCATCCGCTTCAACACTTCGGCGACCCAAGCCACGTGAGCCTGGGAGGTTTGTCCTTGGTCTCCCGTGGGACTTGCCTGTAAGACGTTAGCGCCACCGATGGCGGCGGATGCAAGTAAAACGAACACGCGACGTCGTTGCATCGTAGCCCTCCCCGCGTTGCTGAGTCTAACTGAAAATTCGGACATGCTGCCCAAGGAAAAATAGACCATATGTCAGTGACGGTGATCTCCCCGTAGGCAATCAACGCCGCAATGTTGGGCAGGGACGCGGAAACCAGGGCGGAGTTCAGTTGTTCGCGACGGCAGGATTGTTTACGCTGCGGGTTCGATTACGGGCGGCAGACTGGCGCCGACGTTCCACGGCAGTAACTCCTCGATGCGAGTGATGGGGTGGTCGCGAATGCGCGACAGCACCTCGCGCAGATCGGCTTCCGGGTGCATGCTCTTGAGTTTGCCCTTTGCCCTATAATCTGCTCCGCGCAAAAACAATTGTGCAAATGAACCGCTTGACTCCTGATTCCACATAATGCACTTCGCCCGACTGTTTTCGGGCCAAGATTGACGCTTGCGTGAAAAAGACTCTGGAAACCAAGCCGCAGCTAATCCAGATTTCGGCGGCGTGGAATTCCCGCGAGGGTGCTCCCTTGGGGCGGAGTCAGTATGTGGAGTTGGAGATTAAGAAAGCCAAGCCCAATGGCGCAAGTGCAAAACTCCCGGCTAACCAGAAGCCATGCGAGAAAATGGCTGAGGCCATCGTGATGGACGGCGGCAAGCGCGGACAGGTCGTCAAGGTTTGTGCCGATCCAGCTTGCCGCGTCCATCATCCCAACACGCCTTCTCCACAGCAGGTCGAGCGGGAACGAGCGGAAGAACGGAAGCGCATCG
>Ga0187884_10004186_pt1 | contig 10769 bp, 11 predicted proteins | sample June2016WEW_20_4_FD_132983 | JGI IMG/M metagenome (GOLD analysis project Ga0187884, IMG submission 132983) | Peatland microbial communities from SPRUCE experiment site at the Marcell Experimental Forest, Minnesota, USA - June2016WEW_20_40 | ecosystem: Environmental > Terrestrial > Soil >...
GACCCATAATGCCGTGGCCCGGATTATGCCGCATAGCCGATCGACGCGCCGGAGCGACATACGTTCAGCCATGCGGTATTCGGCATAATCAGAGCGATTCCAGGAACGCGAGCAGTTGGTCGTCCGGCCGGTAACGACCAGGATTGGCTGCGGGAGTCACGACCCGCGACAATGCTTGTTCCTTTAACCGCATATCAGCATGAAGGTAGATTTGGGTCGTTTCGACGGACTCATGCCCAAGCCAGAGCGCGATCACGGACTGATCGACGCCGTTCTGGAGCAGCTCCATCGCGGTGCTGTGCCTCAGCGTATGGGGACTGACGCGCTTGGCCTCCAGGCTCGGGCAGGATCGCGCCGCTGTCAGGCTGTGCTTGCGGACGAGATGCTCCAAGGCGTCCCGGCTGAGCTTGTCACCGCGTACCGAAGGGAAGAGAGGCTGATCCGGATCGCCTCGTCGTTCCTTAAGCCACGTCTCGATCACTTTTGCTGTGTCTCGCCGCAGCGGCGTGCCTCTCTCCTTCCGACCTTTGCCCATGCATCGAATGTGCGCGCCGACGCCCGACACCACGTCCTTGCACCGCAAGCCGACCAGTTCCGACGCTCGCAACCCGGTCTGGAGCGCGACCAGGAGGATGACGTGATCGCGTCGGCCAGCCCAGGTCGAGCGATCCGGCGCGGCGAGCAGCGCCGCGATCTCGCTCGCATCGAGGAATGTCACGGTCCGCTTGACATAGCGCTTGCTGGGCATCGCCAGTATCCGTTGACAGTGCAACAGCCAGGCGGGCTCGCTCATGGCGACGTAGCGGAAGAACGACCGGATGGCGGCGAGGCGCGTATTCCGGCTGCGCGCGCCGTTACGCCGATTCGTCTCGACGTGCAGTAGGAAGTCGCCGATCAGGTCGGCATCGAGGTCTTCGATTCCGAGCTTTGTCGGGGCCTTGCCTTGATGCTCGCTCGCGAAGCGAAGGAGGAGCCGGAACGTGTCGCGATAACCCGCGATCGTATGGGCGCTCGCCTCCATCTGCGTGCTCAGGCGGTCGGTGAAGAAGCGCTGGAGAAGCGCCGGGAATGTCGAGGCGGTCATGGACGCACCTCCTCGTCTCCAGACCCGACGACGCGGCGCGAGGCAAGCTCAAGGAGCTCAGGGACTGCTTCTATGTACCAATAGGTATTTTCAGGGCTGGCATGGCCCAGATAGGTCGTCAGCTTGATCATCTCGCGCGCCGGGTCCTTGCCGGTGCGGTACCAGTCGATGATGGTTCGCGCCGCGAAGCTGTGGCGGAGATCGTGGATGCGCGGCCCCCGACCATGACGGCCATAATGCTGGGGATCGCGCAACCCGATCCGTTGGCACACTAGCGCGAAGTTGTAGCGCGCGCCGCAATCTCCGAGCCGATCGCCGCCGCAGGTGACAAAGAACGGTTCCGGCGTATGACCCAGCAAGCGGTCGCGCTCGCTCGCATAGCTCCGCAGGCGCTCCGTGACGCTCCCGGCGAGCGGAATAAGTCGCTCCTTTCCGAGCTTGCCGCGACGGATGCGCAGCACGCCGTCGTGCAGATCGACATCGGTAGTATCAAGACCAAGAGCCTCGCTGATCCGCAAGCCGGTCACCGCGATCAGGCCGAACAACGTCGAGCAGGTGAGGCCCCGCATGCCATAGACCGATGGCAGTTCGGCGGCAGCCGAGACGATCGCAGCGATTTCCACGGCGCTGTAGATATAGGGCCGCATGCGCCGGTAACGGCTCGGGATGAGTCCCCGCGACGGCACCTCGTGCGCGGCGTCCAGCCCATGTAGCCACTGGGCAAAGAGCCGCACCATGCCGAAGCGCGCGGCCCAGGTCTGCCGTCCTGCCTTACCAAACGCTTCCTGCCAGCGCAGAAGCAACGGTATAGTGATATTCGATGCCTGCTCGGCCTCGGCGAAGTCGACGAACCGGCGCAGCACTCGCTCGTCCGTGCGGAGATCATAGCCCAGGGTGCGCCTGATGGTCAGATAGCGTTCGAGTTCGTGACGGAGGCTCATTGGGCACCTCCCGCCGCCGACCACGGCTGTGCGATCGTGCGGAGACCGTCAATATCGAGCTTGGCGTAGATCATCGTGGATGTGCGCGAGCGATGACGCAGCATGTCGCCGACCTCGGCAAGCGATGCCCCATTCCGCACCATGTTCGTCGCCAAGCTGTGCCGCAGCACATGCGAGCCTACGTACGGACATGGTGGCTTCAGCCCCGTCGCGGCGAAGGCGTCCCTGAGGATCAGGTTGAGTATCTGGCCGTCTTTAAAGGGACTGTGTGGCGCGCGCTGCTTCACGAACAGGACTCGTGATGCAGAGACACGGTCGTGTCGGATATAACCGGCCAGCGCTTCGCCAACGTCAGGCGGAATCGGCACGCGGTCGTGCCGCTGCCCCTTGCCACGCACCAGGAGTTCGCCCGCCCGCCAGTCGATATCGTCAAGCTGGATGGCGACCACTTCGGGCGCACGTAATCCAAGGCGAGCCATCAACAGCAGCATCGCATAATCGCGCCGTCCATGCTTTGGACTGGCGCGCACGGCCGCTAGCACGGTTTCGACCTGTTCGGGCGCGAGATAGCGCGGAAGCCGCTGGCCATAACGCTGGGCTACGCTCGGCACGCACAGCGCCAGGTTCGCCGAGGTCAGGCCGCACTTGAACAAGTATCGGAAGAAGTTGCGCAGGTGGGTTGGCGGCGTCTTGTCCTTGAACGGCGGCTTGCTCGTCGTGACGTGCTGAAGGAACGCGACGACATCACCCGGCGTGATCCGCCGAAGGTCGTCGTCCTGGTCGCCGAACCGATGATCGAGGAACCGATCGGCGAACCGCCAACAGTGGTAGATCGTACGCTCGCTGAGCCCCCGTTGACCGCGTAGATAATCCTCATAGTCATGCCGCAGCGCTTCACGAGCAATTTGCTTCGCGGTCGGCGGCGGTGCTGCCACCACGCCGATGTCGATAAGATACCCGACGAAGCGCCGCGCGATGTTCGCGCATTTGCGCGGTTCGCGCCTTTTCCGCTCTTCGCCCTGCACGAGTTCGCCCGCCATCTCGACGGTGAGATATTCCGGCCTGATGCCGCGCTCCTCCATAATGACGGCAAGGCGACGGATCAGCACACGGTAGCCCTTGATCGTGCCCGCCGTGTAATTCCGCGCTGTCAGACGATCGACGAAAGACTCGATGTGCCGATCCAGACAGGTGCCGGACGTATCGCGCGCTCCGACAATACTGACGTTGTTATTCATGTGCTCTCCTCTTGGTTGTGGAGGAGAGAGCAGGCATCGGTCATCGAAAATGAGCAAGCTTATGCCGAGTGACCATGTCGGAGAGCCTTGGAATCCCAGGACTTCACGCTGTCATGCGGCATAATCCGGGCCACGGCATTATGGGTCTTATGCCGATATCGGCATAACACCCATTGGACTCGCCACGCCAGCCGCCTTGATCGCGATTTAGGCCGCAAGCGTTTTGCCGATGCGGGCTACGCGATGGAAGAGCTTGTCGCCGAAATCGGCGCGGCGTTTCTCTGTGCCGATCTTGGCATCACGCCGGAAACCCGCGACGACCACGCCGCCTATATCGCGTCTTGGCTGCAAGTCCTCAAGAACGACAAGCGCGCGATCTTCACCGCCGCCAGCCACGCGCAGAAGGCCGCCGATTATCTCAATGGGCTGCAACCGAAGGCCGACGCCGCGACCGGCGACGCGATGCAGGAGGCCGCGTAGGGGATCGACGAGATGGAGGCCGCGCCGTTGATTGGCGCGGCTTCCTTGCCGTGCGGGGGGACGGTTTTCGCGGCATGCGGAGCGCCGCGCGAGAGCGCGGCGCAACTTCGTTCTTTAGGCGCGCGGGGCGCGCGATTTAACGGAATGGCGCTTAGGCGACAGCACTTATCAAGTTTCGGAAATGCCATCCATCAGAACTCTGCCATTTTGAATAAGCGCCCCGACGGCCCATCATCATGAAGATGCAGAACCACTTCGTCGGCCCCAAACTCAATACGTTTTCCCTCGGAATCACGTGGAATGTCCGAGTCTATAAGCGATAGAATGTACTGGGTTTTCCCGCCCCGAATTTGTTCTCTCACAACTTCAAGAAGAGCCAGCTTTTTCCGATCATCGAGCGCTTCGAGGATGCCGTCGTGATATACAAAGTGAAAGAATGGCATTCCCTCATATGTCTTTAACAGGGCCAGATCAAACAGAGCACATACAATTTTTTTGTATGATGTTCCTTCGCCTTGGCTGGACGGGACACCCGTCTGTCCTTGTAAAGAGAGGTCAATCTGATAATCAAAATTGCCGTTTGAATTTACCATGAAAAAAAATAGCCCCTCGCGATTTAATACGGTCTGGCAATAGGAATTAAAAACGTCAGCAAATCTCGCATACACGGGATTTGTCTTTGTAACCATTGTCTTTATTTCATCAACAACTCTGCCGCGCTCGCGCTCTGCCTCTCTTACCATACGCGCGGTAGATGCCATCAGTTCTACTTTGTCACGTTGCTGCTCGAAGTAAAATAGCTGTGATTTTTGTTGGCTTATGTCTTTCTGAAGCGCCTTGAATTTTTCGAATGTGTCTGTATTTCGTAGAATGCGGAGATGATTCTCGCGTTCTAAATCCAATGCTTCCTTGCGGCACAATAGGTCTGTTTGTTCAGTCTCTAATGATTTTTTTCGCGCGCGCAATGAAACATTCCGCTCGTTGGTGATCTTTCGATTGAACTCAACAAGGTCCTCATATTTCTTTTTAACTAGCTCTGGAAAATGCAGCGACGATTCTGCAAATATCTCCTCTATCTCTGAGAGGTCAAATTTGTCCTTTTGCTCTAAGGCAATATTTATTTGCTGCACGTCATACTTAATGTTGTAAAGCCTTTCATTGAGTTCTGCGATTTGAGACTCAATAGAATTAACGAGATCGTCCATTAGACGGCGCTCTTCAGAATCAAACTTGAAGGCGTCGATTTGTGCCTCTATTTCGGTAACATGGCGCTGCATTTGTGCGACGCGCGCCACAATCTGAGGGAGTTGATCCTCGGTAAATTGCACCTCGGATTGCTGTTCTGCCTGTTTGTTTTTTAGATCGGCAATTGCCTCGTCCAGCTCATATTTGCGCTGAATCGCGGTCTCGTTGAACCCGAAAAGGTGGGCAACAAAGGGCTTCCAATCGCGGTCTCGTCCCGATTGGAATTTTCCAAGCTGTAATTCGTCCGCGTAGTCCCCTTGAGAGCGAAGGAAATAAGTGATTGCTTTTCGATAGTCGTAAGGCTTGAGAATTCGGAGGTCTAGCCAGCCGTCGAGAAGTCTGAACGCCTCTTCCCGACTCAAGCCGACATGATCCCATGCATCATCAGGCGCGCTTGAAAGGTCTTTGCCGCCCTCCGCATGGCGAACCAATGCAATCTGGTTTGGATCACTCACGCCACGTCGTACTGTGGCAAAGTCGCCGGCATTGAGGGCAATCTCAATAAAAAAAGTGAAATCCATAAAACGCTCTTTATGCCGGAACAGAAAATGCTCCCGTGACGTTCCTTTGAGCATCAAGAAGTCAATAAGATGAAGAAGTGTTGTCTTACCTAAATTGTGCGAGTCTTTGTTGCGGTCTTTCGGATGACGCACTTCGCCATAGATAACATTGAGGCGCGACGCCTTCTCCCCGCAATTAAAGTCGATTGCGGTGAAAACGTCGGGTTTGTTCGAATATATGCGGCTTATCTGCATGTTATCGCGCTAGGTACTCAACAGTGTCATTCTGACCGTGATAACGAACTTTGCCTAGGAGAAAGAGAAAGCTGAGTGCCGGCAGAAATGTCACCTCCGCGTCCGATCCGGCTCGGCGAAGGATGTAGGCTCGCAATTTCTCAAACTCGACGACGCCGCGCTTTTGCAGCTCCTTCAGCAGCAGGGCTGAGATGCGGAGCACCGACACATCTAAGTCTAAGTGTTTTCTAGGCGTCAACATCAGCGGTCTCCACTAGAGGCGGAAGTTGTTTCGAACCAATATCGCAGTTGCAGTACATGTAGTGGACAAGAATCGAGAGCATCCGCCGCTTGCCCTTTAGCGCGTCTCGTCGCTTTTGGACTTCCTCATATATGAATGCGAATACGTCATCAAAGGTAATGAACTCCGCTCGCTTTATCAGAATTTTTGCCTTCAGCTCATCCGCTGAGTCGTGATAGAGCGCGGCGAGGGTGCGGTTTCGGGGATTCTTTAGAAATGCATCAATTGCGGCAAAGTGAGGCATTGAGTTCGGAACAATGATTTGAGCGTAATAATCATTGGTTAGGCCATTGAGGCCGTTTTTCACGGTCTTGATGTGGATTGCATCGAAGTCGTGAGCGCTATCAAATCCCGCATCAGGTGTTTCCTCGACGTAGTCATGAACAGCACCAATCACCTCAATGAGGTCGTCTTGATTAAAGCGAAAGGGGCCTTGATCCACGAAATTAGGAAGTGACTCGCGAATGTCATTGTGCTCGTCGAGCGCCATATGCAAACGTTCAACACCGATAATATGGGCGGTTTTGACCCCTTGGCGTTTGATTTCGGCGATCAGTGTTTCGTCCGCGCCTCCGGTTAGCTTCCGATTTGTGAAAACGATGTAGTGGTCACAAATTTCAGCAGCCACCAGACTCTTGATCTTTGGATATTCCAGCTTAAGGAGACGACCAAAATCACGATCCGAGCATGACTTATCTGACGCCGCCACATGTTTTGCTTGCAGTACAAAGTTTCCCGTGAGCGGAGCTGCGCCGCTAGGAAAACAATGCGCTGTCCCATCAAATTTGCCATCGCGTCCGCCGTCTTTGCCGGCGGCGAAGGGAGTGACGCCGCAACCAAGCCACTTCGTGCAAATTCGAACAACAAGACGCTCAAATTCATCATCGTTCAATTCATAAAGCCGATAATCACGACGCATTGACATTCCCCCTCGAAAGGCAAAGTGCGCCCGCGCGGTGCATCTTATCACACCGGTTCCTTATCGCACTCGGCTCGCCACGGCGAGCGACCAAATCAAGACATCGCTAAATCTGAGTGTTTACGGAGAGCAGCTCCCAATTTCTGGGCCTTAACTCGGTCATACGTCAAGCCACAATCCATGTTGTGCATTAATCAAGAGACTTTTGAAAGTCGCCTGCTGCGCAGGAGCCACCACAGACTCACGTCGCCAGAACGGCCGCCGCGATTTGAGCAGGAATGGACCCCAGAAGGCCGAGCGGCCGGATGCCGGAAAAGGTGTTGGTCATAGAACGCGCCATCGCCGCGGCGGGGTTACTGACGGTCCATCGATAAAGCCTAGTAGCGCGGGGGCGATATTACGACGCGCACATCTTTCAGCCCCTTGGTGGAGCCGGATAAATCGGCCTGCAGCGCCACAGCATCGGCCAGATGGCTTTGGGGATCATAAATGAGCGCGACAACATAGTCGCATTCGCCGTTCGCGCCGTAGTCCAGGAGGTCCGCTGCTAGCTCGTGCTTGAACTTCTTCTGATCCTTCGGATCACGCGCGTATTTGAGTTCGATCATCATGCGGAGCGGTTTGATGAAAAACTCACACCTCGCGGAAGAGCCGCCAACAGAAGGATTCCATTCTTCCCTTCGTACGTCCGGAAAGTAGGCCGCCAAAATCGATCTAAACAGGTATTGGCAATCCCATTCGTTGGAGACCTGCCACACCGTCCCGCCATGCGGGTGAACCTTCAAAGACAGCACGGCCTCGTGGAAGCGGCGGGACAATTGCACAACAAATTCGAGGTCGCTTCTGATTCCCTCCGCGAGGTTTGAGGGTGGCTTTTGAGAAAGCACATAGTCAATGCTCTCCAAAACGTATGCGGTCATCTTGCGTGCAGCTGCAACCAAAAAAGGCGGGTCGGTCAACTTGTTGGTTTTCTCGTATAGCGCCGTCTGTTCTTCGAGTTCCGAAACCATTTTCTCAACGAAAGCCCTATAGCCGACGAGTTCCGATGCAAAAGCGGCGGGAGAGCTGAACTTTCTGTTAGGAATTACTCTCTCTTCTGAGAACTCTAGAGAAAAATGATAAAGTGATGGAACAATGCTCTTGCAGACCGGGTACCAAGGCTCTTTGCGAGCGTGGGCATAATTCCGAACCTCTTTCATCACTTCATTGAAGTCGTCATGGATCGACGCTCGCGCGTCGCCCAGATAGCAAAGTCCAAAAAGCGCCCATTCCATCTCTGTCATGCCGGATAGTTACAGCATGTCTGGATGAATGAGAACCGCCGGGTTCCAAGAGCGCCTCAAAAATCAATATTAATCCTCAAAACCCAAATCGCTGAAATCACGCCACTTTTCCTGTGCAGAAATGACGTGCATAAGTAAGGCATGATTTACGGTTACGCTAGAGTTTCAACCGACGGCTAGAGCGTCGACGCCCAAGTGAAGCAATTCTGCGCCGCCGGAGTCGAGAAGGTCTTGCGGGAAACGGTGAGCGGCGCGAAGATCGAGCGCGCCACCTTCGCGGTTGAGGCGCGATGAGTGGTAAGGTTGTAATGAGTCAGAACGATGAGCCATTGCATCTACTGTCGCTGTCTCCTCAACAAGAACGACCCGCCTGACGATATGACACAATCCAAAGAGCACATCATCCCGTGGGCTTTGGGTGGGAGCAACGAATTCGTAACGTGGGACGCCAGTCGAAAGTACAACAACGATTTTGGGAGTGACATCGATGCTCCATTTTCGAATCTGTTGCCCCTCGCCATAAAACGCCACGAACTCAGGATCGAAGGTCAAAGTGGTGCGATCCCGCCAATAGAACTCAAAGCGAGATCATTAGATAATGGTGAGCCGCTCACGATCGTCATTGACGTTGACGGCAATGTCAGATTCGACTTTGCGCCTACAGTCATCGATGACGTGAAGAAGAGACACACCGAGCGCCTAGTTGCAGGCCCTCCCGATCGCGTTCGTGAAATCTTAAAGGGGATGCTCGCGAAAGCTCGCCAGAAAGGGAACACGATCTATTCTTTGACGGGCCAGCCCATGAAAAGCATCGAGGATTTTGAAAAGCTTTTTGAGATCGAGGAAACGGAGCTGGCACATGCCTCGGTTTTGATGGATGGCGACGTTTGGGTGCGAGGCATATGCAAAATTTTGCTCGGCCTTGGACATGTTGTGCTGGGGCCGGAGTGGAGCTTTAGTGCCGATGGCGGTGACCGCATAAGGTCGGTCTTGGTTCTCGATCGGCAACATTGGCCGCAGCACAGCCTTCGAGGCTTTTCCAGCGGCCAGCTTCCCGCCGACATCGCACGTACTCTCGGAATTACGGAAGCCGTTCGTGAGGGTGGCTATCACACGATCGCAGTACTCCCAGGAGTTGAGCAGCCGAGAGGGGTCGTGTCCCTTTTCGGAGGAAGAAACATTCCTGAAGCGATGGTTGCGCTCGGCACAGAGCGTGGTCGCCTCGCTTCGGTGAATGAAACCATGAGGCCGGATTTGCGTGTTGGCGTTCGGATTAATCCGCAGACGCGACAGACTACTTGGATCACCATCGGTGACCTAGTTGCAAACTCTCCATAGGGAGTTTTTCCAGCCACGACCGCGTCCCTTGCTTGCGATTCTTGCCCGGCGACTAAGTGTGTGATAATATCCTTTATCATCAGAAGTATCGCTGTCTGTCGATCAGTCTAAAAGGTTTTTTGCCCCAAAAATCATTCCAACTGTGCGAAACCGGGGCACCTCCTAGCGGAACGAATTCAGCGCTGGCAATCGGCACATGATCTGTGGAGGTTTCAATCCCGATCGTGTCGAAGCGCAGTTCCGAACAAAAGTAGCTATGTGAAAATCCACCTTTGTCTTTATTTTGTGTCCATTTCGGTATGGTCATTGACGGATCGTCAAACTTGAGGTCGACTGACGCAGTCTCGCCAGGCTTGACTACGAAGGGCTTGAAATCCAGCGCCACAGTCTCTTCCCACCCCAAAGGGGGATCTTTTTTGCAGTCATCGCGAGTTTTTGGCAAGTTCTTCCGCATGTTTAGCCAATTTTCTACTCCCATCACTGCTATGCTAGTGTTTCCGTTGTTTATTATGAGAGCAGTAAGTTTATAGCTATAACTTACTTGCTCCGGAAATTTTCCATCCCCAGAGGAATAAGAACTAGGCGCGGCGGCTACCAATATACTGTCATGTTCATAAAGAACAGAACGGTATAAAGCCACGCCTGAAATGATAACAGCCACTATACTCGTGGAAATTGAAAATATATCTTTTGGTTCCAACTTTCCCGGCATAATCAAAGCCCTTCCTGCTAGCTCTGCACCGCCCTTGCCCGTCAAATCGCAATTCTTTCGACCTCATCGAGCGTAATTTCATCGCCGGTGCGATCGTAGAGCTTCGTCGTCCGAGGGCTTTCGTGCGCTGCCATGGCCTGAGCGTTCTCCAAAGTGCCGCCGGCTTCAAGATAGGCGGTGATCCCGGTGGCGCGAAACGTATGGCAACCGATCCGCACGCGCGTCCCGAGCTCTGCGGCGCGGCGCTGGATCATGCGCCAGGCGTCGACCCGGTGCATCGGCTTGTCGGTCAGCGTTCCGGCGCGGCCGGCGGCGGAGCGGAACAGGGGAGCCTTGCCGCCGTCGCGGATGCCGGCCGCCTCGATATAGGCGTCGAGGTAGGCCTCCAGAGTGTGATGCGCCGGCATTTCATGGCGCTTGCCGCCTTTCTCATGCAGCCGCACCCACCAGCGCTTGCCCTTCGGGTAATAGTCCTCGACGCGCATGCCGACGAC
>Ga0187884_10004189_pt1 | contig 10764 bp, 10 predicted proteins | sample June2016WEW_20_4_FD_132983 | JGI IMG/M metagenome (GOLD analysis project Ga0187884, IMG submission 132983) | Peatland microbial communities from SPRUCE experiment site at the Marcell Experimental Forest, Minnesota, USA - June2016WEW_20_40 | ecosystem: Environmental > Terrestrial > Soil >...
GCGCGGCAGGGCCACCACCAGGATCAGGGCCGCCGCCACGAATCCCACGTTGGCCAGCAGCGCCAGCTCCGCACTGTGGCTGAACGCGACGGCCACGGCGTCCGGGCCGGGCTTCACGGCCAGCGTGCCGAACAGCACGGTGCCGATGATCGCGATGCCCAGCGCGGTGCCGACGCGCTGCGCGGTGCCCAGGATGCCGCTGGCCGTGCCCGCCTCCCGGCGCGGCACGCTGGCCAGCACGAAGTCCTGGTTCGGTGCGATCGTCATGCCGTTGCCCAGGCCCGCCACGAACAGCGGCGCCACCAGGTACCAGCCGCTGACCTCAGGCGCGGTGAGATGCACCACGAGGACCGCGAACCCGAGCCCCGCGATGACCAGCACACAGCCGGTGACCAGGACCATCCGGCCGAGCCGGGCGGACAGCCTGTCACTGCGCGCGGCGGCGATCAGGCTGCCCAGCGAGAACGGCGCGATGACCAGCCCGGTGATCAGCGCGCTGTGCCCAAGGCCTTCCTGCCACAGGATCGACAGGGTGAAGAACACGCTGGCGAAGCCGGCGAAGTAGACCACGGCGAAGATCGCGCCCGCGGAGAACGACATCTGCCTGAGCAGCGCGGGCTTGAGCAGCGGGTCGCCGCCGCGCCGCCCCGCGCTCACCTCCCAGGCGGCGAGCGCCGCGATGGCCACGGCGCACCCGCCGAAGCAGGCCCAGCACCAGGCCGGCCAGCCCACCTGCTGCCCTTCGACTAGCGGGATCAGCAGCAGCAGGAGCGCGGCGGTGAGCAGGGCCAGGCCGGCCGGGTCGAACCCGCGCCGCGCGTGCGCCGCCGAGCGGGGCAGCTGCCAGGCCGCCAGCGGCACCGTGACCGCGCCGATGAACAGGTTCACCAGGAACACCCAGCGCCAGCCGTCGGTGACCCCGGCGCCCGCGATGATCAGGCCGCCCAGCAGCGGGCCGAGCGCGGTCGACACGCCGATGGTCGCGCCCAGCACGCCGAACGCCTTGGAGCGCTGCGGCCCGGTGAAGGACAGCTGGATGGTGGCTGAGATGGCCGGGTAGAACACCCCGGCCCCGAACCCCGCTGCGACGCGGGCGGTGACGATCTCGGCCGGGCTCTGCGAGAGGCCGCACGCCACGCTGGCCAGGGTGAAGATGGTCAGGCCGACCAGGAACAAGGGCTTGTGGCCGAACCTGTCGCCGGCCCGCCCGGCGGGCACCAGGGCCAGGCCGTAAGCCAGGGCGTAGCCCGCGACGATCCATTCCAGGCTGGACGACGAGGCATGCAGCCCGGTGCGGATGCTGGGCAGCGCCACGTTCACGATCGTGGTGTCGAGCAGCGCCATGAAGGCGCCGACCAGCACGATCGAGACGGCCCGCCAGCCGTGCCCGGCGGGGGCGGCCGCCGCGGTCGCCCGGTCCGGGCCGGCGTTGGTGGTCATTCAGTCCTCCCCGGGCGGTGATTGCTGGGGGGCGCCGATCCCGGCCTCGAAGTCGGCGGCGATCTTCGGCATCCGGCGGAGAAGTTCCTCGTGCCAGCGCACCTCCGCGGCCGTGCGCTCGGCGAGGTGGCGTATGATCATCCGCTCCGCCTCGTTCAGGTAGGGATCCGCGGTCTCGGCCCGGTGCCGCACCGAGGACTCCCGGACCCGGAACCCGGCCAGCCGGTGAGCCACGATCTGGGTGAGCGTCTCCTCCGGCAGGTCCCGGGACTGGGCCAGCGCCAGGTCGAACGGATCGTTGGGGTGCGTGAGCTCGTGCAGCGCCTCGTCCCGGACGGCAGCCAGGGCCCGCTGGCCTTCCCGGGTGATCTCGTAGACGGTGCGCTCGGGCCGGTTGCCGACCCGCTCGGTGCGCACCTCGCGCACCAGGCCCTCGTTGGCCAGCCGTTTCAGGGCCCCGTACACCGACCCGACGTGGACGTCGGCCCACTGCTCGGTGCGGTCCGACTGGGCCTGATGGCGGATCTGGTGCCCGTGCAGCGGCCCGCTCGCCGCCAGCGTGCCCAGGATGAACAAGCGAATAGAAGACACGCGATTACTCTCGCACAAGTAATCGTGTGAAAGCAAGCGCGGGCCGGGGCGGTCCGGGTCAATATTCTCCGCAACGAAATCCGTGCCAGCGCCGGTCTTCCCGTCCCGGCGAGGGTCCTGGCGCGGACTGAGCGGGCGCCAGAGGTGTCCTCTTTGCCCAGGTAGTGACATGCTTACGGCGGGGACATCGTCATCAACGGGGGGAATCAGACATGCCTGAAGCATTGATCCTGGAGTTCGCAGGCCTGAACGAGGCCGACTACGCGGCGGTCAACGCGAACCTCGGCATCGACCCGCAGACCGGCAAGGGGGACTGGCCCGCGGGCTTGCTCTCGCACGCGGCCGGCCCCGGTGCCGGTGGCAGCTTCGTGGTGGTCGAGGTGTGGACGTCCCAGGCGGACCAGGCCGCGTTCCTGGAGGGGCGGCTGGGCGCGGGGCTCGGCGCGGCCGGCGTGACCGCGGTGCCCACGATGCGCTGGGTGCCGCTCGTGGCGTATCACGTGCCCCAGAGCTAGATCCTCCGGCGGCCTCACCGCGGGACCGGGGTGATCACCCGCCGGGCCTCGCCGGTGCCGCCGGCTGCCGCGGCACCGGGCCGTGGCGGGAACGCCAGCTTTCCGTATCGCCCTGGCCGGGCGCGCCGTCTCAGGTCGTGCCAGGCCACCCGCGGGACTTACAGTGAGAATCCCCCAGGGAGGAGGCGCCATGAATCCCGTCCTGGTCATCGCTGTGGTCTTCGTCGTCTTGCTCGCCTGCGGGGTCGTGTTCGATATGAGGCGGCGCCGGCTGGATGCTGCCCGCCGCGACCTCGGCCTGGAGGCGCGGAACGTCCGCGGCGCCAGCGAGTCCCGTGGCGGGGTGGGCGGGTCGGACGTCCAGGGCCGTTACGGCGGACCCGGGCTCTAGGCCCGCTCGCCGGTCACGCCAGGGTGGCGGGGCCGCGCTTGGCCATCTGCGCGGCGATGATGGCCCGCTGGACCTCGCTGGTGCCCTCCCAGATGCGCTCGACCCGCAGTTCCCGGAAGAAGCGCTCGGCCACGTTCTCGCGCATGTAGCCCCGGCCGCCGAAGACCTGGACCGCGCGGTCAGCGACCCGGCCGGCCATCTCCGAGGCGTACAGCTTGGCCATCGAGCACTGCGCGTGGGCGATCTTCACGTCGATGCCGCGGTCGATGCCGCGGGCCGTCTCGTAGACCAGCGACCGGGCCGCGAACAGTTCGGTCAGGCTGTCCGCGAGCATGGCCGCGACGGTGCCGAACTCAGCGATCGGCCGGCCCTGGACCAGCCGTTCGTTGGCGAACGTGGTCATCTCCGCGGTCAGCCGCTGCGCGGCGCCGACGCAGCGGGCCGCGACCATCAGCCGCTCGAACCGGAACCACTCGTAGGCGAACGACATCCCGTCCCCCTCCGCGCCGATCAGGTGCGCGGCGGGGACGCGGACGTCGGTGAACTCCACGATCGGGTGATGGTGGCTGATCGTGTGCGAGTACGCGGGGGTCCGGACCACGGTCACCCCGGGGCTGGGCAGGTCGACCAGGAACATCGCGTGCTCGCCGGCGTGCGGCCCGGCGGCCAGGACGGCCTGGAAGAACGCGAAGTCAGCCGTGTTGAACGACGTGACGTGCCACTTGACCCCGTTGAGCAGGTAGCCGTCGCCGTCCCGGCGGGCGGTGGCCTCCAGGGCGGCCACGTCGGACCCGGCGCCCTCCTCGGTGATCGCGTAGCACTCCTCGCGCTCCCCGGCGATGGCCGGGCGGACGAAGTGCTCGATCTGGTACGGGGTGGCCACGGGTGGCAGCCACGACGGGGGAGTGGCCGCCACCCAGCCCAGGGCGTTGGTCACCCGGCCCATCTGCTCCTGGACGAGGACCTGCTGCAGCGTGGTGCAGCCGCCGCCGCCGAGTTCGCGAGGCATGTTGGTGGACGCCAGCCCCAGCTCCCTGGCCCGCTTCGCATGCCCGGCGACCACGTCGGGCGGCAGTTCCCCGCCCGCCATCTCGGCCTCGGCCTCGAACGGGATGAGCTCGTCCGCGAACGTCGCGGCCCGCGCCTGGATGGCTAGATCCCCGTCTGACAATCCGTACACGCTGAGCTCCTCGCCGAGTTCGCCCTGGCCCGTCCGCCGGGGCCGGTGTCACGTCCGGCACGATCCCCGTACCTTGACTGACTGTTCAGTTTATGTCAGCATCAAGTTCGTGCCAATGCCCTTCAGCGGCCATGCGGACACCGCCGACGTCGTCGTCGTGGGCGGCGGGACCGTGGGCGCGTGGTGCGCCTACTTCCTGCGCCAGGACGGCCTGCGGGTCGTCCTGCTGGAGAAGGGGATGCTCGGCCAGGGCGCGAGCAGCCGGGCCGCGGGCGTGGTCCGGGCCCAGGGCGGCACCCCCGAGGCGGTGCGCCTGGGGCAGTGGTCCCAGAACTTCTACCGGCGCCAGCGCAACGAACTCGGCATCGACTCCGGCTTCGTGGCCCAGGGATACCTGCTGCCGTGCTTCACCGAGGCTGAGGTCACCGCGGCCCGGCAGCGCATGACCATGCAGCTGGATCTGGGCCTGGACGTGGTGTGGCTCAGCCCGTACGAGGTGGACGAGCGCAACCCCACCCTGGCCCCGGGGCAGACCCTGGGCGGGACCTTCTGCGCGGACGACGGCTACATCACCCCGACCCGCAACGTGACCGCCTACGCGGTGGCCCTGGCCCAGTCCGGCGTCGTGGTGCGCGAGCAGGTCCGCTTCCTCGGGCTGCGGCGCGATGGCGACCGGGTCACCGGGGTGGACACCAGCGCGGGGCCGATCGCGGCCGGCTCGGTCGTCCTGACCGGGGGGCCGAAGCTGGCCGAGGTGGGCCGGCTGGCGGGCCTGCGGATCCCGGTGGGCGGGGCCCGGCACCAGATCGCGGTCACCCAGCCGCACCCCGACCTGGATCCTTCCCGGGTACCCATGGTCTTCGACCTGGCGTCTGGCCTGTACTGGCGGCCGGAGGAAGGTGGCCTGCTGTTCGGGATGAGCAACCCCGAGGAGGCGCCCGGCTGGGCCACCGAGGTGGACGAGCCCTACCTGGCCCTGATGCGCGCCCGGCTGGACCGGCTCGTCCCGGTGACCGCGGGCCTCGGGCTGCGGCGGCTGTGGGCGGCCACCATCGACTACACCCCGGATCACCTGCCGATCATCGGTCCCGCACTCGGCCCCGACGGCCCCATGCCCGGGGTGACGGTGGCCGCGGCGGGTGGCGCGGGCATGATGTGGGGCCCCGGCGTGGCCCGGGCCGCAGCCGACCTGTCCCAGGCCGGCTTCTCCGCGGTGGTGGACACCACGGGCCTGGGCCTGGACCGCTTCGATGAGCAGGGGCGCAGCAAGGTCCCCACGGACCCGATCGCGCTCCCGTTCCCCCAGTCAGCCTGAACGCACGAAAGCCCGGAATCCCCGAGCACCCCGAACCACTGACTTACCGCTAACCCTGAGAGGACCGAGCCACACCATGACCGACACCACCATCCCGGTGACCCCCTTCCTGTCCGCCGCCGCGCTGCACGGCGAACTCGAGGACTGGGGGCCCCTGGCCGAGGCCACCGGCGACCCCATGCACACGTCGGGTACCACCACCTGGGCCGACGGTGACCTGGAGGTGGGCGTCTGGGAGTGCACCGCCGGCCCCTCCTACTGGAAGCTGGAGACCAACGAGGCCATCCACATCGTCAGCGGCCGGATGACGGTCACCCCGGACGGCGGCGAGCCCCAGGACATCGGCCCCGGCGACAGCGCCGTGTTCCCGGTCGGCTGGGCCGGCACCTGGGAGATCCACGAGACCATCCGCAAGCTCTACGTTCTCTTCTAACCCGCGCGAGGGCAGCCTGAAGCGCCGCCCTCAGCGCAGGGGTGATTACTTAGGGTGCTTACCGGGCCGACCGGACCGGACCGGGCGCGCCCTCCGGCCGGCGACACCCGGGACGAGCGCGACCGTGAATGGGCGGCCGAGGTTCCCGCGATCCTGCACGATCCGGACATCCGCTTCGCGCTGCTCCGGTCGGCCCGCGCGCTCCGCTTCGCGGCTGGCACCATCACCAGCGCTCGCCGTACTCCGGGGGCGATCAGACATAAGCCTGCCGCCGCCGCATCTGCAGGCGTCCGCCTGTTCATCAGCGTGGGTATCTGGGTCGTCGGGGCCGGCATCCTGACCGCGTTCCCGCCGCACGGTTTCTGGATCGCGGTAACGGTCGCAGCAGGCGCCCTCAACAGCGGCTTCGTGGTGATCCAGGAAGTAAAACTCGTCGTGTGGTTCTGTCGGCGCGGCATTCCGGACTGAACACGGTCATCGGGGCGCGGAGTGATTACGGTGTGATTATCGCTGTGGGTGTGCGCCTGGTTTCCGCGGAACGGCCGCTTACCCTCGGCTGTGTGAGTCTCGTTTCCTCGCTGTACGCCAGGTTCCGGCTGCTCGCCAGCGAGCTGGGCAAGTTCGGTGTCGTCGGCTTACTCGCCTTCGTGGTCACCGACGCCGGCACGAACCTGCTGCACTTCCGGGCCGGGCAGGGCCCGCTGACCGCCAATGTGATCGCCACGGTCGTGGCCATGGCCGTCTCGTACGCAGGCAACCGGTACTGGACGTTCCGGGACCGCCAGCGCAGTGGCGTACGGCGCGAGGGCATCCTGTTCTTCCTGCTCAACGCCGTGGGGCTGGCCATCCAGCTGGCCTGCCTTGGGTTTGCCGCGTACCTGCTGGGCCTGCACGGCAAGCTGTCCTACAACGTTGCCCTGGTGGCCGGCATCCTGCTGGCCACGCTCTTCCGCTACTGGTCGTACCGGACGTGGGTGTGGCGGGCCCAGCCCCCGACCGTCCCCGTCGCGGGGCGGCCCAGGGAGACGGCCCTCCTCTGAGCCGCGGCACTGCGGCCGTCCATGATCCTGGGCAGTTACTCCGAAATAGCAGCACCAATTGCCCAGGATCATGGAGACTCGCTCGCCCGACGGGGCCAAAGGGGCCGGGGGCCCCGGCATGAGGGCCCCCGTCTCACCAGGGGTTGCGGGGGAAGCGGCGGTCCCAGGTGCGCTCGCGGATGACCAGGCCGTCCGACCGGAGCTCGCGGCGGAAGCGGTAGTGCAGTGAGGTCTCGTCGCCGTCCAGGTCCAGGGTGGACGACGTGACCATCAGCCGGCCGTCCAGGTGGACCTCGGTCCGGGCCTCGCCATGCGCGGACGCCTGCCCGGGCCGGTCGTCGTGCACCTCGTAGCGCAGGTACTCCTCGTCCACGACCCGTCCCCAGGGGAAGTCCGTACCCGAGCTGCCACGCCAGGACACGGAGACCGTGCCCGACTCGTCGCGGTGCACGGCCCAGCGCACCGGCAGGATCTCGCCCCAGTGCCGGACCCCGTCCGGGGGCTCCTCCGGGCCGGGCTCTGGAAAGCCCGGCTCCGGGAACCGGGGTTCCGGCCGCGCCGGCTCCGCCGCCGGGATCACGGGCAGCACCAGCCGCGTCCCGGCCGGCCCGAGCCGGAGCTCCGAGGTGGCCAGGGACGGCGTCGGCCAGATCATCGGTGACCGGCGGCTCGGTCATGATCCCGTTCTCGGCGCCCTTGAGCCAGTGGTCCCACCAGCGGACCGCGTCCGCGCGCCACTCGATGGCCGGGCCGGGCACCGCGTTGTGCGGGTAGGTGTGGTTCCAGGGGCCGATCAGCACCTTGACCGGGGCGGGCACATGCGCCAGCATCCGCGGCACCGAGTCCCGGTACCCGTCGTACCAGCCGCCGATCAGGTAGGCGGGCACGGTGAGCCGCCCGTACTCCGGCCGCAGTGAGGCCCGCGCCCAGAACGGCCCGTCCTGGGCCTGGGCCAGGAAACTGATCAGCCACGGCTCGGTGTCCATCCGGGCCAGCGCCGCCTCGTCGAGCGGGAAGTCCGGCGCGGGCGGCAGCATGTTCAGGTGGTCGATCATCAGCGCGTACTCGTCCAGGTGCGGCAGCCCGTCAATGTAGTGCACGTCGTCGTGGAACAGATCGTCCGAAGCGTCCACCGCGAGGATCGCCTTCAGCGCTGGCGGCCGCCGCAGCGCGACCTGGATTGCGTTGAAGCCGCCCCACGAGATGCCCTGCATGCCGACCGCGCCGGTGCACCACGGCTGGCCGGCCAGCCACGCGATGACGGCCTCCGCGTCGCGCTGCTCGGTCTCGGTGTACTCGCCCCCGGGCAGGGTCCCGCCGCTACGCCCGGTGCCGCGGATGTCCACCCGCGCCCCGGCGTACCCGGCCCAGGCCAGGTACGCGTACAGGTCGTGGTCACGGGCCAGCATCGCGTCGTCCTTGCGGTACGGCAGGTACTCCAGCAGCGCCGGGACCGGGGCGGAGTCCGCGCCGTCCGGCAGGTACAAGGTGGCGGCCAGCTCGGCTCCGTCCGGCAGCGGGACGCCCGCCTCGCGGACGATCATCGGGCGGCCACCGCGCTGCGCAGCAGCTCGAGGAACTCGTTCACCCGCTGGTCCCGCTCGTCCGCCGATGGGCCTGCCCCGAACAGGCCCGGGTCCAGCTCCTCGGTGACCATCGCGTCCTGGACCCGGTCGGTCAGCCAGTCGACCATGGAGACGATCATCCGCGGGTCGATGTCCTGGCGCACCTCACCGCGGTCGATGCCGAACCGGACGAACGCCCGCGTCCCGTACGGGTCCTCGCGGGCCAGGAACTGGGTGATCGCGCGGCGCAGCTGGAGTCCCGAGCAGTAGTTGCCGATCAGCGTGACCCGGTAGGGGATCCAGTCCTCGTGGATGAGGTGCGGCGTACGGCCGATCCAGTACCGCAGGACCGCGAAGAAGCCCTCCGCGCGGACCGGGGCCGGCGCGTCCAGGTAGGCGGGGAAGGACCGGGCCGCGGCCTGGTAGGCGGCCAGGAACAGGCCGGCCTTGGTCTCGAAGTAACCGAACACCGCACCCTTCGACACGCCAGCCTCGGCGGCGATCTCCTCGGCGCGCGCCTCCTCGTAGCCGCAGCGCGCGAAGTGCTCCATAGCCACCTGGAGGATGCGCTCCCGCCGGGCCCGCTGCCGCTCCGGAGCCCGCCGGACCGCCGTTCCCTGACCAGTAGTCATATAGTGATCCGCCCGTGTTCATTGACTTTCAGGACCTGAGATAACCATACTCAGCTCAGCTGAGAGCGCTTAAATGACCTATAGTCAGAAAACGGACTGATCGCGTGAGTCACACACCGGACTGGGACGTCATCGTGGTCGGTGCCGGCCACAACGGCCTGACCGCCGGCGGCATGCTGGCCCGGGCTGGCCTGGCCACGCTGGTGGTGGAGGCCCGCGAGGCGGCCGGCGGATGCTGCGTCACCGAGGAGATCGCGCCCGGCTGCCGCGCGTCCACCACGTCCTATATCGCGAGCATGCTCCGGCCCGAGGTGATCCGGGCGCTGGACCTGGGGGCGCACGGTCTGCGCATGGTGCCCTGCGAGCCCGCCCTGCAGGTCGCGCTGGATGATGGTGAGGTCGTCGCCGACTGGAACGACCCGGAGCGTACGGCGGCCGGGCTCGCCCGGTACTCCCCGGCCGACGCGCGCGCGTTCCGCGAGGTGCACGACGAGCTGCGGCGGCTGGCCGCCCGGCTGCAGCCGCTGTTCATGGAACTGCCGCCGGACACCCGGGCCGCCGGCCTGCGCCGGGTGAGTGAGGCGCTGCGCGTCGGCCGGCACCTGCGCGGGCTGCGCGGCACGGATGTGGAGGGCCTGACCCGGATGCTGACTGGCAGCCTCGGCCAGTTCATCGACGCGAGGTTCGAGTCCCGGCAGGCCAAGGCGCTCCTGCTGGCCAACAACCTGTACGGCAAGCACGGCGGCCCCTACCAGCCCGGCACCCTGATCGGGCTGCTGTTCCACCTGCTCACTGGCGGCGACGACGCGGTGCAGGGCTTCTTCGGGCACGTGATGGGGGGCATGGGCGCGATCAGCGACGCAATGGCCGCGTCCGGTCAGGCGCATGGGATGCGGATCCGCACCGGGTCGCCGGTGGCCCGGATCCGGGTGGCCGCGGGCCGGGCCCAGGGCGTCACGCTGGCCGGCGGCGAGGAGCTGACCGCCCGGGTGGTGCTGTCCGGGGCCGACCCCAAGCGGACCTTCCTGCACCTGGTGGACCAGGCTGACCTGCCCCCGGACTTCCGCGCCGCCGTGGCCGGGATCACCATGGATGGCCCCTGCGCCAAGGTCAACCTGGTGCTGGACGCCGAGCCCCAGGTCAGGGGCATGCCTGCGGACGCCAGCCCGGGCCAGCGGGCGCTGTTCACCCTGCCGCCCGACATCGCCGTCGCCGACGCCTGCTACGACCGGGCCAAGCGCGGTGAGCTGGCCGACGCCGATCAGCTGTTCGTGGACTGCGTCGTGGCGTCGGCCGTGGACCCGTCGCTGGCGCCGGCAGGCCGGCACATCATGACCTGCTTCGTGCAGTACGTGCCGTACCGCCTGGCCGAGGGAACCTGGGATGCCCGCCGGGGCGAGCTCGGCGACCGGGTCCTGGCCCGGATCGCGCAGTTCGCGCCCAACGTGCCGGGTGCCGTGCTGGCCCGGCAGGTGCTCACCCCGCTGGACCTGGAGCGCACTTACGGTCTGACCGAGGGCAACATCTTCCACGGCGACATCCAGCCCGGCCAGCTGTTCCACATGCGGCCGGTGCCAGGGTGGGCGCGCTACGCCACCCCCGTCCGCGGCCTGTACCTGTGCGGCGCGGGCGCCCACCCGGGCGGCGGGGTCACCGGCGCAC
>Ga0187884_10004191_pt1 | contig 10760 bp, 6 predicted proteins | sample June2016WEW_20_4_FD_132983 | JGI IMG/M metagenome (GOLD analysis project Ga0187884, IMG submission 132983) | Peatland microbial communities from SPRUCE experiment site at the Marcell Experimental Forest, Minnesota, USA - June2016WEW_20_40 | ecosystem: Environmental > Terrestrial > Soil >...
ACGTCCGTGCTTCGCTCCCGGCTACCGTGATGCGTGAGGGGAGGGTGGTCTATGCCGCATGATCTGGCACTCGTTTGCTGCGGCAGGCTTCTCCCCTCACCGAATATGCCTGGAGATTCCGTTCCCCCGGCGATCCGGAGCGCCCCTCGCGGCAGGAAGCAGAAGGAGCGCTTGCGATCCCACGCCGGGTCCACGATGCTGTGCTCGGGCGCCTGCCTGAGATCGTGCACCGGTGAAGCGCAATACAAAAGCCAACCACCAAGGTCTTGAGGTCGGCGGTGCGGTTCTCGCGACGCGTTCCGTATCCCCTGGAGTCGCCAGGAAAGATCACCGTCCATGGGCCAAGGACTCAGGTATAGCTGGAGGGTTGGCGTCCCCGGCGGGATTTGAACCCGCGTTGCCGCGGTGAAACGGAATCCGAGAGCCGTAACTGATTGAAACTAAAGAGCACGGTTGGCCATCAAAAGGACGTTTTGGAGCCCTGGGGAACGCTTATCGAACCCTTATTCGACCCTCGTCTTCTGCCCTCATCGCAAGCACCCGGATTCTGACTTCACGCGCGACTGGGCCAAGTTCCCCATCTATACCGGAGGCCTTCGCCAGTCCGCGCAGAAACTCCTCGTAGCTCTCTCCCGTGTCGCGCCGCACGATCGAGCGCATCGCCACGTTGGCTTCCAGCGTCGTCGCATCGATGCCGATCCGCCGGCCCTGCAGCAACCCGCGATCGGCCAGCACGCCCAGCACCCAGCCGAACACTTCCCCGTGCGTGTCCAGATCGATCAACCGCCGCATGCGCGAAATCGTCGAGAAACAAAGCTGTGCATTCTTCACAACTCCCCGCTCGCGAATCAGGACTTGCACCACGGGCTGCTAGGGTCGTCCGGACAAGATTTATTTCTGACCGAGCGGAATCGCCTCGGTGGATGTGCTGCTTTGACCGGTTGGTCCGACCAAGTACCTGCGTAGAAATTCGTCCTCCTTATGAAGGGCGTCCAGTTCGTGCTCGCGTTGCGAGAAACCGTGGCCTTCATGCGAATAGCTGAAATACGCGAAAGTCTTGTCGTTCTTCTTCAACGCAGTGATCAACTGGAAGGATTCGTAGGGTGGCACTTGCGGATCCTCTTCGCCCCAAAGGACCAGCAGGGGCGCTTTGATCTTCGGGACGTCCGGCAGAATGTCGGCCTTGCGATAGACCTCCGGCTTTTCTTCGGGCGTGCCGCCCAGCTTGGTTTCCCAGCGAATCGCGGAGTTGCGATTGGTCCGCTGGATGTAGGTCGCGCGATTGGCGACGCCAAAGAGCGAGAGCGCTGCGACCCAAAGATCGGGGTATTTAGTGACGGCGTAGTTGACCATCGTCCCGCCGTGGCTGCCGCCGCCGATTGCGACTCGCTTGGGGTCGGCAATTCCCTGATCTACGAGGTAGGCGACCGCAGAGGCGACATCGTCTATTTCGCCGCCGCCGCTATCCTCGACGTTGAGATTGCGAAATCGTTCACCGTAACCGGTGCTGCCGCGATAGTTCGGGTGGAAGACGATGTAGCCTTCCTGAGCGAGAAACAGGGACCACGGCGAGAATGTGAGCGCATCCTGGCCCTCGGGGCCGCCATGAATCCAAAGCACAGTCGGGTAATGTAATCCCGGTTTGTAGCCGACAGGTAGATAGAGAATCCCCGAGAGGGCGAGGCCGTCCTTCCCCTTAAACTGCACAACCTGAGGTGGTGCAACACCCGTTGCTTCAAAGGTGCGAGGCAGCGTGTGCGTCAATGCATGAGGAGCAGGATCGCCCGCAGTGGATGCGACATAAAGATCAGGCGATTCCGATGGCGTAGTGCGAATGAAATGTATTTTGTTAGCGTCGGGCGACCATTGCGGATTCTCTTCGACGCCCGGAGGCAGATTCGCGAGCCGCCGCGGCTCGGAGCCATCGACGGGAACAATCCAGATGTGACTTTCTTCAGGGCCGCCCCGGTTCGAGACGATCGCGACAGACTTGCCATTCGGAGAAAAAAGCGGTGAGGAATCTTCGGACTCGCCCCGCGTAAGCTGATGAGGCTGCCCGCCTTTCGAAGGAAGAAGATAAACTTTGTCCCAACCGCTGTCCTGGAGCGTGAACGCGAGTGTCTTTCCGTCCGGGGACCAGGCAACGTGATCGATCACCCAGGCGCCTCCGCGATCGTGCTTGGCAGTGTAGAGTTCAAGTGGAGCCCCCTTCGCAGTGCCGGTCGCAACGTCGAAGTCGAGAACCTTCAACTTGCCAGAGAAAAATTCCCGCGAACGTTCGGTGTAGGAAATTTGTGAGCCATCGGGCGACCAGGCAGGCGTAGGATCAAAACGATCCGAAGCCACTTCGTCATGCCCAGTGAGAGTGTCAAGTTCATCCTTCCCTGTGTAAATCTCGGTCGTCACAAGATAATTTGTCGTCTTGCCATCTGCGCTGACGACCCCGAGCTCATTGTGACCATGGCGTCCGGATTGGAAAAGAATCCATTTCCCGTGGGGATTCCATTTTGGCCAGCGGTCCGCTGAGCCACGAGGATCGCCAGCCCCGACGGTCCCATACGTGATCTGTGTCGGTTTGCCACCCGAGGCCGGTACGACCCAGACGCTGCCCTGACTGATGAAAGCCAGATTCTTGCTGTCGGGCGACCAACTCACCTCGGTCTTGGCTCCTGGCGTAGTGGTCAAAGTGACCGGCCAACCGCCGCCCACGGGGAGCAGGTCAATCTGGCCGTCGCGGACGATAGCGAACTGCGTTCCATCGGGCGAGAGTACTGGCTCTCCGAGATCGCGAACCGAGATGAGGTCATCAAGCGTGATTTTCGCTACCGGCAATTGTGTGGCCTGGGTACCTACAGCGGGAGAAGCGAACAGTATAATGACTAGAAGGAGAAGCAATGCGCCGTCGGCGGTAACGGGACTGCGCGAAATTCTCGGAAGAGATCTGCTGAAACGCATAAATCGTCTTTCCACGTGAATGCCTCCTCGTTTTTTCGTTTTTGACTTGCGGTTCGCCGTTGAGCTGATTCTCTCCGTGTAGCGCTGGCAATCGACTGCGGCGGGCCAGCCAATTGCCAGCGCGTGTGGACCATTTCGGATCCGGGCAGTCCCGGCCCGGATCTAGAAGATGAACTTCGCTGTCAGTTGAATCTGCCGCGGAGACGAATCTCCGCCCAACCCTGATCCCAGAAGGCTGGTAGGCGGCGATACGGCTTCAACAATCTGGCCGAATCGCGGGTTGGAAATATCGCCCACGGGTTGATCGAAGTTCGGGTGATTGAGGATATTGTACAGACTGGCTCCGACGACCAATTGCTGGCCCTCACCCCATAGCTTTACCCGCGTGCTCTTCAGGATGCTCAAGTCCGTGTTGAAAAAGCCGGGTCCTCGGAATTGATTTCGCGTCTGTGCTCCGAATGCGTCTGCGGCTGGCGTGAAATCAGGCGCATTTAAACAGAGGCTGGTGGGGCTGCTGCAATTCGGCTGTGCTCCCCCGAGGTAGTTCGCAAAGAGCGCAGCCCCCCCATAGTTAGAGCTGGCTAGGATTGCCGTGTCCGCGCTGTCAATTACAGTAAATGGCAACCCGGTGCGATAGAAGAATGTGCCTGAGAAGGACCAGCCGGCCCAAAGTCTCTTCGGCCCGCGCCCGATCCAGGAATCGAACGGAGGAGTCCAAACGTAGCTGGCTGTTAGCGCGTGCCGCACATCGGCATCGTTGTTGCCATAGTTTGCGTGCGGATTGTGGGGATCCTGTGGGTATTGGATACTCGGGTCGGTGTTGTAACTCCACGCCGTGAATCCGTTGTCGGAAACGTCGTCGAGCGCATGGCTGTAGGTGTAACTGAGCGTCGCCTGGAAACTGTGGCTGAAGTTGTGTCGGGCCCAGAGTGTGAGTCCGTTGTAATTCGAAGTTCCGTCGGTCTGCAGCTCAGTTACATTGGAAAACCGGGCGTCGGGCACCGTCGGCGGCAGGCCAATAAATCCGGCCGAATCGAACGCGTTCAGACCCTGGTTGATAAAAACCTCATGGATGCCATGATTGCCAACGTAATTCGCGCTCACCGTCGTGTTTTCGTCGAGCGAACGCTGAATCTCGAGGTTCCATTCGATATACGTGGGATTGATCGTCTTTTTCTGCGCGCCGTAGTACGACGGGCGCGAAAATCCCGGCACGCTCGCTTGGAGATCCGCCAGCGTTGCGCCCTGCGCGAAGCCATTTACGAAGGCTGTGTCGTAACTGGCGGTCGTCGTAAATATGTTGTTCGCCACGGCGGGAGACAGCGGTCCTCCCGAGACGGTGAAGGTATTTACGTTCGGCGTATTGAGCGCAAAACCCTGGAGCACCTGTTGGGGAAAAAAGTCACGGAAGTTTCCAATCCCGCCGCGAACGACCGTCTTCGCGCTACCAAATGGCGACCAGGCGAACCCTAGGCGAGGTTCGAACGCAAGAGAGGTGGTCGAATAAAATGCTTGCGATACGCCGGTCTGAATCGCCTGATTGTAGGGAATCATTGGATCGTGATCGGCCAGCTCGAATGGCGTGGCGAGCCGAGCAAAGGCATTCTGCAAGCTGGTGATGTTTGACTCCCGATCCCAGCGCAATGCACCGGTCAATTTGAGATGGGGCGTTACTGCCCAATCATCCTCAACGTAGAAGCCGAGATCGTAAGCCGCGAAGGGCGAATGCAGAGTGTTTGGAAAGGACTGATTGTAGTTGATCGCCTGGCCGTTGTAAAAATTTGCCAAGTCGGCCGTAATCGTTCCAGCCGTGTTGCTGCCGTAGAAGAATACGTTCAGGTCATCGCGAAGGAAATCGACTCCGGCTTTGAGAGTGTGTTTTCCAAACGTGTACGAATAGTTGTCGACAATCTGATATTGGGTGATGTGACGGCCGACCGGATGCGCCTGATTCTGCCCCAGCGCTGTGAAGCTGTTGCCCGTAAGATTGAGCTGCGATGGGAAGACTTGTAGCGTTGCGGCTGGATTGGCTGGCCCGAAGAGAATTCCGGACCATTGAAACGCGGCAATGAGCTGGTTCACAGCTTGCGTGCTGAAGGTGTGCGTTTCATTCAGTTGCCCCTGCCATTCGGGTTGCGGGCTGGTGGCGTTGAAAGCAGAATTGATCACATTGGTGTTCGTCGCCTGCACGCCATGATCCGTGAAGATATGTAGGAACACCTGATCGCGGGAAGTGATGATGTGATCGATCCGCCATGCGAGCAGCCACTCTCCGGTGAAATTTCCGGGAATGGCTTGGAACGTGAGAGCGCAAGGGACGCCCGGACCAAGCGTCGTGAAGGAGCCGCAGCCGCCGCCGGAAATAACGTTCCCCTGAGAGTCTGTCCCGGGCGGCAGATTATCGGCCGCGCGAGACGCCCCTGGTGCGTTGTTGTAGAGACCGAAAATCGTGCTGTAAAAAGGGGCCGAGCCGGGGCTGACGGTCCCTAGGTTGGCGAGCGTTGCCACTTCAAATTGCGGGCTGGGAATGTTGACAGGGCTCGTGGTCGGAATCACGATCTGCAGCCCCTCAGTGTCTAGGAAAAAGAATGTGTGATCCTTCCAGATAGGCCCGCCAATGGAGGCCGCCCACTGGTTGACGTTGTCGAATGGACGCGGCGTCTGGTGCAGGTTATTGAAGTAATCGTTTGCGTTCAGCGACGATCCGTTCCAGTCGTAAATCGCGTTCCCGTGGAATTGATTCGAGCCCGACTTGCTGACGAAATTCACGTTCGAGCCGACGAGCCGGCCGTAATTCCCCGAGTAACCATTATTGACGACGGTAACACCCTGCATCTCGTTCCCGCCCAAACTGTTGTTTGTCGCTCCAGACTTGTTGTTGTCCCCGTAACTGTTCAGGTAGTCCATGCCATTGATCGTGAACATGTTCGAATAACCCGGCAGCCCGAAGACGGAAAAATTGCCGCCGCCGTTCTGCGTATTCATCACCGCACCCGGTGCGGTCTGCGCGATGTAGGTAATATCTGCTCCCGGATTCGGCACCAGTTGGATTTGCGTTTCGTTGTAATTCGTCGTGATGTCACCGTTCTCGGTTTGGATCGGATTGGTCTCTCCCTCTACGACCACCGTGCTCACCGATGAGCCAACCTGCAGTTGGACATTCGCAGTGGTGGATTGGCCGACCGTGACCGTGATCGCCTGTTCGGACGTGCTAAAGCCGCTGGCGGCAACGTTCAGTTTGTAACTGCCAGGCAGCACGTACTCGAAGTGAAAGACGCCATCCGAGCCGGTCCTGACGGTCTGAGCAAACGACGTGTCGGGATTCTTGAGTGTGACCGTGGCGTTGGCGATCACCGCCTTGCTGGGATCGGTCACGACGCCGGTAACGTATCCCGAGATTGTGGATTGCGCGTGCAGGCTTGCCGCGACGGCGAAAAACGCGGATATAAAAACGAGAGTCCTCTGATACCGCATGTTTTTTCTTCCTCCGTAAGATCAGAACCACGATCATGGACCTAGGCTCCAGATGCTGACCTTCTCGTGCAGGTCCGCTCCCTGAATTCTCGATCATGCGTCGTTTGCGCTCGGGGTTTTTTCAGATTCGCCTGCGCGGTTGTGAATGCGACCCCTGCTGCTGATGTTTCTTGTAGACCCATACGGAGAGGTGGCCGAAATCTGTTTCGAGATAGGGGTGAGGTTTTGCGTGTACCGAAGAATAAAGAACCCACCTGCCGGCCGCCTCCTCGGCGGTGGGTCGCTTGCTTACTCAGCCAGTCTATAGCTCTTAAATCGCTATTGCTAGCCTCCCATTGCCAGAGGACACATGTACGCAACAGCGACAAGAAAGGGCTATGATCCTCTGGAAGTCAGTGCTCAGGGGGCAAAGCATAAAGTAAGAATAAAATCGTGTCAACGATAAAGATTGACGATAAAGATTGACACGATAAAGATTGCACGATAAAGATTGCACACGAAAAAATGCAGCACAGAAATCAAAGAGAGGAACCAAACAGGCCACGGTCAGCATGCTCCGCAATTTTACTCCGCTACGATCATGAGGCGGTCGCTACATCCGAGATCAATCACGCATCACCTTCGGCTGCCTAAATGGCGTATTGCCTCATATCGTTTGCGATCGCTGCCTCAGTCTCAAATCCAAAAAGTTATTGCCAACTTTCAAAAAGCTATTGGACGCGGAGAGCGGAGTTGTCCTACGTTCACTTAATTCGAAGATAATCCGCCTGTCTGGGCTTGGCAAGGGGATGAGTCCGGCGCCTCGATCGAAGCGGTCCGCGCGAATTGCCAGCGCTCAGGTGCGGCAGGCGGTCAACGGCCTCGATTCGATGCTCGGGGCTGCTCAGGAAGCGCAAGCAGTCCTGAGCGCCTGGGCGTATTCATGGGCAGCGGGTCTCCTAGGCGGGATTGGCAATGCGTCTGGACGCTCGTTGCCTCACAGGAGATGCTTTTCACGAAGTAGATTGAGATAATCTTCTCTTGAGAGCGGGCATCTGCGCAAATCCCAACACTGGCTCTGCGTGATATGAAGCTCTCGCGGTATGTGGCTGTGGGACTTTCCCTTTGAGGCCCGACGTATGCCAAATCTCGCAATTAGCCGTCCTGCTTCGAAGACCTCAGCACACCTGTGAGCCTTCTCCTCGTATGTGCAGCGCAGCTTCTTGGCTATGGCCTCGGCGTCGGTCTGAGTAAGCACACTCCTTCTACTGCTCCCCTTTGCGAATGAGAGCGGCAAGTACCTGCTTCTGCTTGACCATTGCAGGATCCAACTTCTCGTCTTCGAGCGCAGAAAGCCTCTCGAAAGCTCCAACAATCGCGACCTTTAGGTCTGAGATTGCCTCCTCTTCGGAATCTCCTGACCCATACAGGTTGGCGTCAAAGAAGCTGGCTTCAAACTCGTCCCCGGCCGATGTCACGACAACCGTAATGGGTCGCAATAGCTCATATTCTTTGAAAAGCTGAAAGATGCCAGGCTCGGCCACGCTGTTACCTCTCGCCCCCAAAACTGCAATTTGACGCTGATTGCGTCGCATCTGTAACTCAATGAAAGGGTTGGCGTCCCCGGCGGGATTTGAACCCGCGTTACCGCCGTGAAAGGGCGGATAACGCGTTTGCGAGACCCGCCAGGGATGCCGTAAATCCTTGCATCCACAAGGGGGGCAGCAAAATCGTGCTATCCGTAGCCCGCTTCTGACACCCATTCTAAGGCCCCGTAAGGCCCCGAGTTTTTGGAGGGGAAAGCGGAGCGGGAACGTCGCGAAAGGGAGTTTTTTCGAGCCCGTTCTAAGCGACCTGAAAGCAACCGGGTTTGAGTCTTTTTTTGAGTCCCATTTGCGTCGTGGTTTAGGGCGTGGGGTGATAAAATGAAAAACGTGAAGGCTAGCCAGCCGTTGCAGACTCGATGAGGTACGACTTGGCAGAATCTGGCCAAACCTTGTCGCTTCTCTGATAATCTGGGTTGACGATTATCTCGCGCCGGTCCATACCGGCGCAGTAGTCTGCAATAGTCATGTTTGTTGAAACAGTGTTCACATAACCTCCTCTGCGAAACCGGACAGATTTGCATTGTACTGCTGCACGGGAGCACTCAGACAGCTACCAGGGCACTCCAAGTATACCTGAAGGCCCAGTTACGACGCACCTTGGATGTGAATGACTCAAGACTGTGGCAAGAGTAGGATTCACCGCCCACCCTGCGTTCATCTAGAAAACTTCGCCGGAGGGAACGTTGAGCCCTGAATATTGAAGGTCACAGATAGCGTGGAACTTGAAGGGGTTTTGTTTGAACTCCCGCCCCACGGTTTAGGAAACCTAAAGACCTTGTTGAATGGTTTTGAAAACTTCCTACTCTACTATATCTGTCATTAAGTTACAAACTTGATGATTCTGGAACGTGTACTGGTTTTGACCCGATTTGAACACGGATCCACTACAGTTTTACTACAGTGAGCCGGATTGCTTGCTGGCAATTACCTTGGCATTTAACAGAAATTCTTTCTTCTGCTCATCCGTGAGGTTGGGCTCATTCTTAAGACTAGATTACCCAGATGCGGAAATCCCACCCGACAGACAGAGGCACACTAACGCCGTCAAAACCGACGAGTGAGTTTTTTGCGCCATAAAGCGCCTTCTTTCGTTCCTTATTGTCTACGCAGCTCGATCTGTTTGGCGTTCATCACGACGCCCCCCGTTTCGTAAGTACCGAGGCAGATCACGTCCGAGCCTTCCTTGAATTCGCTCATGTCGATAACCTTCGTGCCCCTAGCCTCGGTCAGCTTTGTCGAGCTGTCATAGTGGATCGTCTTTACAAAGGCCCCCCTGCGGACGTCCATCGTGGATTTGTCCTTGTTGAACCCGATGATGATGCCGTGCCAACGGCTTAGCTTTAGGCCCGCAGCCGCTTTCTGCTGCCCATTGGCAATAGCGTTTTGGGGGGCAAGTCCTACCACCGCAAACACCGCGAACAGTAAAATGACGATAACTTTTCTCATAGTATTCTCCTTTGGCTGCGCGTCCGGCCGGCGCGCCTTTGGTCTGGCGAGTATCCTCGTCGTCGCTGCTAACTGTACGGGCAGAGTATAGAATAACCGATTAGGGAAGTAAAGCACTTGTTGGGTAGTTGAGCCGAGGCGAAGTTCGCTAGTGAAAGGGATCGGAGCGAATCTTTTCGCGGTGGTAATCCCGGCGGCGTTGCCGCTGACACGGGGACTGGCTGCAAACCGCTTGACTAGTGCTTAGTTGCATAAGTCAGCGTAATAATGTTTGGGAGCGCTAGCGTGCACCGTCGCCTTCTTCCACTCAAACGGGGCGGCTTTCCGATTATGAGCAGCCACAAACTCGTCGATGGCTTGCCGGACTTGCTCCGGCGAAGTAAAACTCGCACCCCGCAACGCCTTCCGGCTCAGAATGCTGAACCAACATTCGACCTGGTTCAGCCAGGAGGAATAGGTCGGGGTGTAATGAAAATGTACTTTCGGATGCTTCTTTGACCAGCGGTCCTCTTTGGGCTTATGCGTGTTCAGATTGTCCAGGACGACGTGAATCTCCCGGTCCGGGTGCAGCGCCACCACTTCATTCATGAAGTGCAGGAACTCGCGGCGGCGCCGCCTCCCATAATGCCCGCTTTTGACTTCGCCGGTCAGCACATTCAGGGCGGCGAACAGCGTCGTCGTTCCGTGTCGCGTGTAGCAATGGCTAAAGCCAGTCAGCGCCTTTCCATCCGGCAGGCGAATCCAGCCCTGCGCGCGTTCCAGGGCCTGAATCGACGGCTTCTCATCCACCGACAGCACCAGGGCGTTTTCCGGCGGGTCCAGATAAAGCCCGATCACGTCGGCGGCCTTCGCCGCAAACTCCGGGTCGGTGCTGATGCACCAACTGCGGCGGCGCTGCAGCGAGATGCCGTAGTTCCGCAAAACCCGCCACACCTGATCATCGCTGATCCCCAGTACGTTGGCCAGCGCACCGCCCGTCCAGGTCGCTTGGCCTTGGGGAGGAGGCTGATCCAACTGCTGCAGGATCCGTCGTTCGGTGCTCCGGTCGTAGCGAGGGGGCTTGCCGGACCGAGGTCGGTCCTGCAGGCCGTCAAGGCGCAGGCGCAAAAACCGCTGCCGCCACTTGGAAACCCGCGCCAAGCGCGTGTCCAAATCTCGGGCGATCTGCTCCGTCGTCAAGCCTTGGTCGGCCATCAGGATGATGCGCGCTCGCTCGACCGTGCGCTGTTCCGTGGTTCCGGCGTGCATCCATTGCTCCAAGGTATTTTTCTCTTGTTGGGTCAGGTTAAGGCTTGCCGC
>Ga0187884_10004194_pt1 | contig 10751 bp, 10 predicted proteins | sample June2016WEW_20_4_FD_132983 | JGI IMG/M metagenome (GOLD analysis project Ga0187884, IMG submission 132983) | Peatland microbial communities from SPRUCE experiment site at the Marcell Experimental Forest, Minnesota, USA - June2016WEW_20_40 | ecosystem: Environmental > Terrestrial > Soil >...
CAGGGCGGCGGCGATGTTGCCTCCCAGGCTGCGGGAGCGGACGGTGAGGCCGAACACCTGGCCGAGGGTCGTCACCACCCGGGCCTCGGGGATGTTCTCTGTCGTCGTGACGATCATGGGCCGCGACGAAGGGGCACTCTGGCTCGGGTAACTGGGTAGGTCGGCTGGGGCCTGCATGGCTGCCTCCTGTGACTTGGGGCGTCGGTGACTGGTGGGCGCCTTCGAACATGATGTCACCACGGCCAGCCATCCGGGCTGCTCGACCGGCTCGGCTCGGCCGGTTCCGTGCCCCCGTCGAGCCCCGCCAGACGGCTTGGCTTCGCGGTGACGGCTACGCCCACGTCACACGCGTACGCCTCCATGACCCCTAGTCAGTTCCCCGAAGCTCGGGGTCCCGTAAATGGGCTTATTGCGCCTCCCACGGACTCACTGGGCCTCTTCGTAGCTCCCGCCCGACTCGGCAGGTGTTCCTCCACATCTACGCCCCGTTACCAGTCGGAGATCTGCGCCGTCGGGCCTCCGACACCAAAGACTTGACGACATATGTCGTGCTCACAAAGTTAAGGGGTGAACTGAACCACCCCGAGCAGGCGTTTGAAGTCACAATCGAGTCACAAACACCGCGCCTGGTTGCCGGCAGCGCCTTCAGAGCGTCTGTTTAGGAGCAGAGGGGGCGGACTGGCTTGATCAAGCTCACTGCCCAATCGCCCTCGCCGTCTATTCTTCGCCGAAGGCGCACCTGCCCGGCTTCGCTCTCTGACTCCCAGACTCGATCGACTGCCACGGCCAGCTCCGCCAGCAGCCGCCTCTCTGCCCCTTCGCTCATCGCGCGGTCATCGCGTCCGCCAGTTCGAGAACGAGCTCCGGCCCGACGATCGGACACCCGATGTGTCGCTCCATCCCGGCGCCGCGCACCCGGCAAGGGTTGGCCTGGATGAGGCCGTCGGTCACCGCTGTCGAGCACCGGTATGACCGAGGATCGCGAGCGCCCGCTCACGGCTGAGACCGCCGGGGCCCGTGGAGGAAGCGTGGCGATCGAGCGACGCAGGAGACAGGGTCCCAGCGCGAGCCGACGGCGAGGTGTACTGTTGCCGCACCAGGGGGGCATCTCACCCTCGGTTCTTCGAGGGGGGATATGGTGAGTTTCAAAAGGCGCCTCATTGTTGGCGCGTTCGCGGTTGGAACCCTAGGCGTCGGCCCGTGCAGCTAGTCGATCTCGCCAAGGAACACCGCGCCGATGCAATGGCCGCTGCCGAACAGGGATGTCTTGTCCGCGAGGTGCGCCGAGAGCGTCAGCAACGCAGCGGGGGAATGCGGACCGTCTTTGCAGTCCGTGACGGTAGTCGTCGGCTGTCGCGCTGGTGGCTCGCGCACAGCCCGGGACGAGAGCTCGAGGTGGCCGAAGCCGCCGTCCTGAACCTGCTTTCCGACGCCGTCAAGATCACCGGCCTGACCGCTGATGTCACTGTTCGCCTCGAAGGCGCAGGGCTGGCCCTGGAGACTCCAACGGGCAATGCAAGCCAACGGGAGGCCGAACGGCGCTGAAGGTGGAAAGACTGCACGTCGAGAGCAAATAGCCGCTACCTAACCCCGCCCCGACGATCTCGAGGGCTTAGAAACGGCCTGCGACCAGGACTTTCGTGCTGCCGGAGTTAGCGCGGCGCTGTTTCAATTGAACACGAGCTTCCGGGAAACGCTGGCGCGACAAGCGCGTAAACGGTTCTTTGTATCGCATGACCTGCAGGCTCACGGCCCGGTCAACTGGCGTCGTCTCTGTTGGTTAGCAGAGCTCGGCGCGGAGCCCTTCTAGCGCCACCGCACCGGGCTCTGGCGTCATCCTCCGGCTCGGTCCCTCCCGGCGCGGGCCACCTTGAAGACGTGCAGAGCCGCGTCGAACACCCGCTTGACGGCCACCTCGACAGGCAAGGAGCGCAACTCTGTCGACATCACTTCGAGCCCCCACGGGCCTTCAAAGCCCAGACCGTCCAGAGCGCGGATAAAACCCACCACGTCGAACTCGCCCTCTCCGGGCGGTAGCCGGTTGTCGAAAGTGTCGTCGTAGAGAGTGCCGACCGGCTCTGCGCGACCGTCACTCAGCTCGACGGCGAACACGTACTCCGGTGGCAGCATCTCGACGAGCTGGTCGTAGCTGGTCCCGCTGCGGAAGAGGTGCCAGATGTCCACGAGCAGACCGCCGGCGGGATTGGCGACGGTGCGCACCAGCTCGGCGGCGGGGGCGATGGTTTGCATCATGGAGTCTGCCGGAGGCTCGAACCCGATCCGGGTTCGGTGGGCGTGCGCCTCGGTGGCGAGGCGGTCGAACTCACCGGCGAAGCGCTCTTCGTCTAGGGCATCCTCGCGGTCGCCGAGACCTACCTTCACGTGGTCCGCGCCGAGTTCGGCTGCCGCCTCGAACAGCACCTCCCGCATCTCATCGGAGGCGCGGCGCCGGTTTCCCCTCGTCCACCAGTCCTGCAGATATTCGACTTCGACGTGACGGAGCCCGTTCTCGTCGAGCAGTTGTGCTAGGGCCGGATAGCCGATGGTGTCGCGGACGACTGCTAGGTCGGGGGCGGCGATCCCGAACCCTCGGTACCCCGCCTTCGCGACCGCCGCGACTCGCTCCTCCACGGTGAAGGGACTGACGTCGCCGTTGCGGCCCGGAACCAGGTCGCCGGCCGACGTCCAACAGGTGGCCAATAGGTCAGGTAGGTGTGCCATTCTCAACTCCTGCGCCGGTTGGACGAGATCCGCACTGCGGCGCGCCGTTCACAACCCATTCAATCAGACGACCGGCAAACGGACAGTCGGCTCGCCGACATGGGCTCCGTGCTCCTCGGCGCGGCGCTCAAAGACACGGTGCGATGTGACGCCGCTTCCTTGGAGCGTCCTTGTCAGCCTCGAGCCGCCCATCGATGATCGGCTTCCATGGGCCGAGGACCGGCGCCACCCGCGCCGGAGGTGGTTTTCACTCTGGCGGGATCGCGGAAGCGATCGCCTGACGCATTGTTCGTCGGTGCGTCCCGAATCGCTCGGCCAACGCGCGGACGGACACTTCTTCCCGATCGTGCGCCCTCCGGATCTGTTCGAACGGTTCCACCTTGGACCTCTCCATGCCTCCCGAACCGGCGAGTGGACCGCTGAACAGTGGACCCTCTGTAGCGGCTCCTAGGTGTAGTCAAATCAGGTAGCTACTGCGGTCCCACGTATGACCGAGGCAAATGAGTACACCCATGCTGCGAGTTCTAGGCTGCGCACTCGTGGAATTTACTCATCTTGGACGTAGTGGTCTCTTGGTCAGCAGGATGTGCTTGGGAACCATGAACTTCGGTCCCGAGACTGAGGAGGCCGACTCCTTCTCGATCATGGATAGGGCGCACGAGGTCGGGATCAACTTCATCGACACCGCCGACGTCTACGGTTGGAAGGAGGGAGCAGGGGTCACCGAGGGAATCATCGGACGCTGGTTCGCCCAGGGCGGCGAGAGACGTGACCGGACGGTGCTGGCGACCAAGGTTTTCGGCTCGATGGGCAGCTGGCCCAACGAGGGCAGGCTCTCAGCCCTCCACATTCGTCGAGCCTGCGACGCCTCGCTACGCCGATTGCAGACCGACTACATCGACCTGTACCAGATGCACCACGTAGATAGAGATACCCCGTGGGAGGAGATCTGGGAGGCGATGGAAGTGCTTCGTCACCAGGGGAAGATCCTGTATACAGGCTCCTCCAACTTTGCCGGCTGGCACATCGCGAAGGCTCAAGAAGCGGCGGCACGGCGCCAGTTCATGGGCCTGGTCTGCGAGCAGTCGCTCTACAACCTGTTTGTCAGAGACATAGAGTTGGAGGTCATTCCTGCCGCCGCCGACTATGGGCTGGGCGTGATCGCTTGGTCCCCGCTCCAGGGGGGGTTGCTGGGAGGGATCCTGCGCAAGGACCGCGGAGGCAGTCGTCGTCTTCAGGAGGGTGAGAGGTCCCAAGACACCCTGGGGCGAGAGCGGGCCCGGGTGGAAGCCTACGAAGACCTCTGCGAGAGCTTCGGGGAGGAGCCGGCCATAGTGGCACTCGCCTGGTTGCTTCGCCAGTCCGGGGTGACGGCGCCAATTATCGGACCACGCACGGTAGAGCAATTGAATAGCGCGCTGCGGGCGCTGGAGGTGGACCTCGACCAGGCTACCCTCTCGCGCCTGGAGGAACTCTTCCCCGGTCGCAAGACTGCCCCGGAGGACTACGCCTGGTAGCGCTCGCGCCACCGTCTGCTCCAAAAAAAAGCGGCCCGGCGCAGAGTGAACTCTCAGCGGCGGCGGTAGATGTCCGCTCGATGATCTATCCGCAGGACTGTCACGGCGGCTGCCTCATCGTCGATCTCGTAAACCACCCGGTACGATCCGCGACGAGCCGCCCACAGTCCGGCGGGTTCGCGCTGGAATCGAACAGCGGAGCGACTACTCGCAGGACGAACTGAAGGCCCTCTGGTTGAAGGGTCAGGCGTTGTCGCGATCCCGTGGATCACCACTTCTGCTTCCAGACGAGCACAAATGCAGAGCTGCTCAAAGCCTGGCAATTCGTTGACTCATCTCAAGATGTTCGGGAACGGCGGGGTGTCACCTCGCCGCGCAGCTGGGCTGAAGTTGGAGTCCAACGGAGGCTGATCGCCGGTGTAGAGTCTCACGCAAGGGAGGCTCACCGCTAGATGTCTGTGCGCTTGCAGGCGGAGCGGAAGATGAGGTTCGCTGCGCGGGCAGTACCAGCCGATGCCGTAGCGGTTGCGTTGCTGGTCGCGGCCTGTGGCTCGGCTGGAAGCGGCGGGTCCGCCAGCGGCGCCTCGAGCAGCACTCACGCTCCTGCCAGCAGCACCACCTCCGCCGGTGGCGGTGCCATGACGCTCACCTTTACCGTCCTCATGACCGGGGCCGCGCCCGCCAGCGGCAGCTTCTCGGTGAAACAACCACCCCCGCCCGTGAGGTCGTGCAGTAGCTGGTTCGCCGCCTTCGCCGCACTCCCCGCGGTCGCCGAATCGGTGGGCGGCCAATACTTCTACATGGTGGTCGGTCTCAAACCCGGCGAGTACCACGGTCCGGGGACGTATTCCGTCCCCTGGACCGCGGCTCTCGAGGCGGTCGATCTCGGCTCGCACGAGTTCGGCATGACCGGTGCCAAATTGAAGGTCAACGCCGACGGCTCCGGGTCGCTCAGCTTCAGTGGCGCCCACGATGTTCTGGGGGAGATCGACTCCGGCACCATCCGCTGGACCTGCTCCTGATCTGCTCGGCCACATCGAGGCGACTCTCGCCAGTTTCCACCTTGCTCACCCAGCTCTGCGGGCGTCCAAGCTTCGCCGCCAATGCGGAACTCTCCGGCATCGCGGAGGTGACCGGTTGCTCCAAGGCATCCGCGTTCGACTACCGGCGCGGGAAGCGGACACCGCATGTTTCGACGTGGAGCCCTCTCGCGGAGTTGGTCGGCTTGGAGATGACGCTGTCGACCTTCCTGTACGGCCGCAGGAGCACAGTCACGCGACATCCAGACGCAGAACCTTCGCAGGGCAGTCAGGGGGGTACGCTCGAAGCAAGAGACCTGGGGAGGTCCGAATGCGAGCGGTTCTCCGTCCTCTCATTGCAGTAGCGGCGTTTGTGGCCCTCGTCGTTCCCTCGCTGGCAAGTGCTGCGAGTACCGCGGCGGTCCCGATTCGTCACGTACCCGCCAGTGGAGGCACGATCAAGTGGCCCGTGATGGTTCACAACGCCACGACGTGCATCTGGTCGTCGTCGCCCAAGATCGCAGGATTTGATGGAACTGTGACCTGCACAAACGGCAGGGTGGTTCGACCGGCCACGTTCGATGCCAACACGTCAACTGCCACGAAGGATTACACGCTCAACCTGGTCGTGCGTGGTACGACGAGGACAGTCGATCACCTGAGGGTCGTTGAGGCCGGGAAGCCAACACCGACCACGGCGACAACTTCAACTACCACGACGACTTCAACTACCACGACGACTTTGACTACCACGACAACGCTGCCGCCGACTTCAACCACCACTACGACGCTGCCGTCGACATCGTTCCCTGGCACGCCCTCTAACAACTGGTCTGGATACGTCCTTACCGGAGAAAGCGGCGGATATGAAGCGGTAAGTGCCACGTGGACGGTCCCGACGCTGGACTGCTCCTCGGTACCGGGCGGCTTCACATCGGACTGGGTGGGTGTCAACGGCGCTGCTGATCAGCCCGGTCTCTTCCAGGACGGAACGACCTCCTACTGCGTCAACGGGCAGGAGAGCGACTATGCCTGGTGGACGGATGAAGCTGAAGGGTACTCAAGCGTGCCCCTCTTTGTGGTCGCTTCCGGCGATGTCATTGACGCCGAGGTTTACCAGGACGCGTCAGGTTACTGGGACTATTACGTCGAGGATCTCACCAGTGGATCGTCGTCCTCAGCCCCCGAGATCGATTCTGGTCCCGGAACGTCAGCCGAGTGGATAGCAGAGGATCCCGAAAACTCAACCACGAAAGCGCTCTATCCCCTCGCGGACTTCGGGTCGGTAACGTTTACGGACCTCGGATTGATAGTGCCGTCCGGCTCCTGGGCGTTGCCCCCTTATTCCGATGCAGTTGAGATGGTGACGACAACTGACGAATCCGTCGAGGCCTTGCCTAGTGCGATCCAAGGCTCTGGCACATCAGCTGCTTTTACGGTCACTTACGAGCCGCCCGGCGAGATGGGTTCCACGGCGGGTACTGCCTCTGTGAAGCACTCGCAGTCGACATTCGTGGGGCTAGTGCCGCGAATCGCTCCACACCGTCGAATAGCTCGGCCATTGATCGGTCACGGGGTCACGACCAGTATGGCGAGGATGCTCGACCAGTAGACGGTCGAGCCGGTGACGTAGAAGCCTTACGAAGTGGCGGGTTGTGTGGGCCGATAACTCGCCATGAGCGGGGCGCCGAGTGGCGTGAGCACGTCCCAGCCGGTCGTCGGAGAGAAGGTATCGGCACCGCCTGACGAGAGCATCCCGATACAAAGCTCGTTCGGGCTGGACTGGGGCTGTAAGCTGACCGTACCCGGCTGGGTGCTGTGCCCCGTCGTCCCTTGCCAAGCCGTTCGACTGACCGGGTGACCTGCATTCGATAACGGACGCCAGGGCGAAAGTGCCGGCAACCGGTGGCCTCCGTGTCCGTAAGCGTCACACGCTTACCAGGTAGAAGACGCTGGAGTCATCGACTTCAAAGGACTCGAGCTCCACATCGAGGCTGGCGACAAGTGTGCGAAACTCCTCCTCGTGCACGGTCCCCGCGGTGAAGCCGTCCTTGCACACGATGACCCCGTCACGAGTGGCGATCCGGTCGATATCTCCGATGAGACCGGCAGCAGACTGACGCTCAAACCAGTCCAGGCGATCTTCCCAGAACCGATCCGAGTAGGTGGAGAACAGCGCCGTACCGCTGGGACGCAGCACGCGGACGACCTCCCGAACCAGCACCCGCCGGTCGACGTGAAAAGCAGAGATCCCATTCTGGATGCAGACGACGCGGTCGAAGGACGCCGACGCGAACCCGAGCTGCTTCGCGTCGGCGCATAGGAGGCCGCAGTTTTTCGCTTCACCAAGTCGCTGTCGCGCCAGTCGAAGACTGGCCAGTGAGTTGTCGGTGCCGACGGTCAAACGCGCTGACCCGGCGAAGGCAGGCATCGTACGTCCATAGCCGCATCCGAGGTCCAGTACGACGTCATCAGGACGCAACCTCGCCACTACGAACTCGACTTCGGCGCGAAGGTACTGCTTCACGCGTGCCGGCGCGAGCTGATAGCACTGCTGCAACCGCTCGGCGGCAAGGTGCTCCTTGTAATACACGGCGTCTCTCATTGACCAAATATCACACCAAACCACATGGTGCCGCAGGGCGGTGGATGATCCGCTGCGCTGAACTGCGACTCAGCTCGAACCGGCGGTAGGTGCAAGCCCGACTCTTCTCTGGTATCGCCATACACCGGTCACGGCAGAATTGGAGCAATCGTGAACAGAATGCCCGCCGTGGCACCGACCCTCGCTGGCAGCGCTGCCGCACGGATCTGACGGTTCTGGTGCTCACCTGACAATCACCTGAGAGTCTCTGGATCGCCAACTTCCCTGACCCTGTTGTTTTCGGTCGGACGCTCAGGCTGCTTGGTTCTCCAGCGCCTCGGGAGCTTGAGGCTCGCCGAGATTGTCGCGACAGCCAGTTGCTCGAAGGCGTCCTCTTTGGACATTTGGCGGGGAGGCGGACACCGCACGTTTCGATGTGGGCAAGGTTTGCAGAGTCGGCCGGGATAGGAATATTCACGAGTGCACCGACGCTCGGGACCGGACCTCCAGCTTTGTTGGGATCGTGCTAGCCCGGCCAGGAAACCTCCATGCGAAGACCGCCGAATCTGGTACTCGTGTCAACTCGCCATCGACCTCCGGTGGAGCGAACAACTGAATCGGCTATCGCGAGTCCTAGCCCGTGACCACCAGCCTGATTGCTGCCGCGCCGGAACCGATCGAACAGCCGCTCCCGTTCCGCGAGGGGAATGCCGGGGCCGGTGTCTTCGACCGCGAGCACGACCCGTGCACCGATCCGACCTACTTCGATGCGCACCGAGCCGCCCTCGCCCGCGTACTTGCAAGCGTTGTCCACGAGCACGGTCGCGAGACGGTCGATCCACTCAGTGGGTGCCGTGATTATCGCGGCGGCCATTCCAACACGTTCCAGCTGCAGGTCGAGTGATCTCGTAACCGCAGGAGCCCGAAAGCGCTCGATGCATTCTTCGGCGATTCTTGCGACATCAGTCAAGCCTGAAGCCGGGGGTGGCGGGGCCGCGTCAAAGCGGGCCAACCACAACATGTCCTCGACGATCCGCTTCAAACGCTCGCTCTCTCGCGCTATCCGATCGATGGTCGAAGGCTCCGGATCGCCCTCGAAACTCTGAGCCAACGACAACTCCGCCTCGATCACACTCAACGGCGTCCGCAACTCGTGGGAGGCGTCGGCCGTGAATTCCAGCTGCCGGCGATGAGCAAGCTCGATGGGCTTTGCCGAGCGGAGGCCGATGAGCAGCGACGCCAAGAAGATCGCGAGGAGAAGCACTGGCGCGGCGACGAGTTCCGAATTCATGAGGACGCTCTCGACGTGAGCCAGCTCGGTCAGGCTCTCACCGGCAACTAGGAGGCCGCCCCTGTAACGCACCGACAAGAGCCGGTAGTCGGTACCCGCGATGTTCCTGGTGATCGATCCGGCACCGGCGCGAGGCCAGGACAGGGACGGCAACGGCGGCGATGCGACGTTTGCTCGCGCGAACCGGCTCTGAGGGCGAACCTCCCAGACGTAGATCGGCTCGCCATAGATTCCGAGCCCGTACTGGATGCCCCCGCCCGGCGAGTCTGGCTCCTCGGTGGCAAGCGCGGGTGATCGGTGCCGGGCCGCCGCAAGGCGACTGGTGAGCTGGCGATCGACCTGGGCAACGAGGCGGTGCGCTACCAAGACGTCGAAGACGGCGACTGCTCCCGCATACACGACGATCACGACCAACGTCGCCGCTAGAGCGACCTTGAGTGAGGGCGCGAGATGGTTCTTGACGGTCGCTCGTCGTCTCAGGCTCATGCGGGCACGAGGCGATAGCCGACGCCGCGGTGGGTATCGATCCGAACCTGGGCCCCGGAGAGCTTCGATCGAATGTGGGCAACGTGAACGTCGATCGTGTTGGAGCCAACGGCATCGGCCTCGTACTGCCAAACTTGCAGGGCTATCGACCGCCTGGACACGACGGCAGGAGAGCGTTGCAGCAGAAGCTCGAGGATGCCGAGTTCGATCTGCGTGAGGCCGACGATCTTGCCACAAGCCCTAACGGTTCGTGTGGCCGGTTCGTAGACAAGATCTCCCACCAACAGCTGAGGTGGGTGCGCGTCTGAAGGTCTGCGCTGCAGCGCTCGCAGTCGTGCAAGAAGCTCGGGGAAGTCAAACGGCTTCACCATGTAGTCGTCGGCGCCTTCGTCGAGGCCGAGCACCCGATCGGCAGGCATATCCCGAGCCGTGAGCATCAGGACAGGCACACGGGCGCCCGAACGGCGTAGTGACCGAAGGACGTCGATCCCGCTTACGACTGGCATCCGCCAGTCGAGGATGGCGACCTCGTACTCGTAGGATCGGAGGTAGGCGAGCGCGTCCGATCCGTCGGCGACGCCATCTACGACGTAGCCAGCTTTCTTCAGTCCCCGTTCCAGCACGGATCGGAGAGCTTCGTCGTCCTCGGCCACGAGGATCCTCATGACGCTCCGTTATACCCGACAAGAGCTCGGCTCTGAAGAGTCGAGAAACCGGAACCCGCCGAAGCGTTGCGTCTTGGCTCGTGACAAGGCTTGCCTAGTACGGGCGAACGACCGCTTCTGGCTTCATGAGATCTTCAGGGGGCATCTCTAGTCTGCTTCTTGTGGCCGACGTTCCCAGCAGCGAGCTCCCGAGTTCTGACCTGTCTTCCACTCGACGGCGGTTCGGCCGGCGCCGCAGGAGGCCGCGCCGACCACGTTGGCTCCGCAATCTCATCAGGATGTCGGTGGCTCTCCTGGTGGTCGTCGTGGCTCTGGCCGGGGCCGAGGTGGCCTTCGTCGCTTTTCGGCTCCACCAGGTCCATATTGTGAATGTCCCCCAGATCACCCCGCCGGCGACCTCGGGTCCGAATGTCGGTGCCCAGACGTTCCTCCTCATCGGCTCGACGTCCCGGTGCGTGCTGGACAACA
>Ga0187884_10004204_pt1 | contig 10726 bp, 5 predicted proteins | sample June2016WEW_20_4_FD_132983 | JGI IMG/M metagenome (GOLD analysis project Ga0187884, IMG submission 132983) | Peatland microbial communities from SPRUCE experiment site at the Marcell Experimental Forest, Minnesota, USA - June2016WEW_20_40 | ecosystem: Environmental > Terrestrial > Soil >...
AAAGGATAGCCCTTTTGAGCCCACAGCGCATTGGCGAGGTGGAACTCGATGCCTTTCAGCTTCCGGAGTCCTTCCAGTTCGCGCTGAAGTTCACCGAAGGTGGAAGAGAATTGTTGCTGATCCGTGTCAAAACCGAGGACTTGGGCCATTTGCTGCTCGGTATCGCCACGCGCGCCCGCGTAGGTCATGGCCAGGCACGTCGAGATGCTGTAGGGGGAGAAGAAAAGGTTGCCCGGGCTGGGCGCAAGCTCTCCGTAAAGGTTCAGGCCGAAGGCCGTGTTGCCGTCAACAAGGGATTGGAGCTGATCCGATCGAGCGCTGGGCGCAGAGCCGACCAGGAATGACAACATGAAAATGGTGGCAAGGGGGTTTCCCACGATCTGAGCCGTATTCATAGAGATCTCCGTTCGCAGACGACTATTCCGTCCACTTACCTGCGCAGCATATAAAATGTCAGACAGGGTGTCAAGAAGGAAACGCTGCTTACCGACTGTTCGCCAATCAAGTACTCACCCGAGTTTTGTTTTCCGGTCATCACTCATCCCTGAGAGCCACCATCGGATCAACCTGGGCCGCTCGCCGGGCCGGAATGCAGCACGCTGCCAAGGCGATGAGGAGGAGCAAGAGGGAGGCGGCGGCGAAGGTGAACGGGTCAAAGGCAGTGACGCCGTAAAGCAGGCTGGCGAGGAAGCGGGTCAGCCAAAAGGCGGCCAGCAGGCCCGCACCCACGCCCGCCAGGGTGAGGGTGAGTCCCTGGCGAACCACGAGCCAGACCACGTCTCCCGCCTGGGCGCCCAGGGCCATCCGCACGCCGATCTCATGGGTGCGTTGGGCGACTGAAAAGGCCAGCACGCCATAGATGCCGACTGCCACCAGGCTCAGCGCCAGAATGCCCAGGGCGCTCGAGACCTGCATATTCACCCGTTGCGGTGAGAGGTTGTCGGCCAGTCTCTGCTCAAGGGTGGCCAGACTGTGGATCGGATGGTCTTTGTCGATCCTCAGGATTTGGCTGCGGACAGCCCCGGCCAGCTTCAACGGGTCGCCTCGGGTGCGGACGGCGAGGCTCATGCTCTGGAAGCCGGATTGCAGGTAGGAGAGGTAAACCAGCGGGCCAGTCGGCGCCGCTGGACCGTTCTGCCTGACATCGCCCACCACCCCCACGATGGTGGCCTCGAGGACCTTCTTGCCCAGCGGCTCGTCGAGACCGAAGCGGCCTCGGGCAAAGCTCTCATTGACCAACGCCACTTTGAGGTTCCCCTCGCGATCCTGGTCTGTGAACCCGCGGCCCTTCTTGAAGGGAATCCCCATCACACGAAAGTACTCCGGATTGACGATGCCGGCATGGAAAATCTCCGTGTTCTTTCCGTCACTGCGCCATATACTCATCCCAACGTCATAGCCGCTCAGCGGCAGGGACGCATCGGCGCCGACCGCCTCGACTCCCGGCAATTCACGAATGGCTTGGATGACCTGTTCGAAATAAGCCGCTTGCGACCGGGCATCAGGGTACTTGGTTTTGCTCAGGTCCACCCGCAGGCTCAGGATTCGGTCCCGCCGGAAGCCGAGGTCCACACCGCGCAGCCAGATGAAGCTCTTGAGGAGCAGCCCGGCGCCCAGCAGGAGCACCGAGGCCAGGGTCACTTCCGAAACGACCAGCAGGGCGCTCAAGCGGCGTTGATGGCGGCCGCCGTGTCCGCCGCTGCGGGTCCCTTCTTTGAGCGATTCGCCCAGGGAAAAGCGGGAACCTTCCAGGGCCGGGACCACGCCGAAGACCAGGCCGGTCGAGACAGCCACCAGCAAGGTGAAGGCCAGCACCGAGCCGTTGATCCGGGCGGGCTGCAGTTTGGGCAGGCCCGCCATTAAGGGGGCGAGCAAGCTGCCGCCCCAGAAGGCGAGCAGCAGGCCGACCAGGCCACCGATCGAGGCCAGCAGGAGGCTTTCGGTCAAGAGCTGGCGGAGGAGCCGAAGGCGCCCGGCCCCAAGCGCGGCCCGGATAGCCATTTCCTTGCTCCGGGTGGCGCCGCGAGCCAGCAGCAGGTTGGCGATGTTGGCGCAGGCAATGAGCAGCACCAGCCCGACCGCCCCAAGATAAATCAGCAGGCTTAGCTTCACGTGTCCCACCACACACTCGTGCAAGCCGGTGAGCAGCACGTGGCCGGGGGCCTTTGGGTCGCGAACGCGCTGGTAGATCAGATCCAGCCCCGCCCGTGCCTGTTCGAGACTCACGCCCGGTTTGAGCCGTCCAATGAAGTGAGGCAGTCCGGGTCCGCTCTTGCTCAGGGCCAGCGGGACCAGCACATCGAGCGGCTCGGTGAACTGGAAGGTGGCCGGCAGCACGCCCACGACGGTCCACGGCTTGTCATAGAGGGTAATCGTTTGGCCCAGGATGTGGGTATCCCCGCCAAAACGCCGCTGCCATAACCGGTGGCTGAGGAGGGCCACGGACGGACCCCCCGGACGGTCTTCCTCCTGCAGGAAACCGCGCCCCAGCCTGGGCACCGCTCCGAACATGGAAAAGAACGACGCATCGACTCGGCCGCAAGTCACTAATTCGGCCGCCTCACGGCCCGTCAGGGTCGCTTCCTCAAATTGGTAGGCGGTGTGTTGTGAGAAGGCCCCTTCGAATTCCTGCCAGGCGAGGACCTCCTTGGTGTCGAAGGAGTCGTCTATCTCGCCGTTGGGGGCCCAGTATGGTTTCCAATCCTTTTTGACCACGACCAACCGCTCCGGCTCGGGATAGGGCAGCGGGCGAAGCAAAACGGCATTGACGAGGCTGAAGATGGCGGTGTTGATGCCGATGCCCAACCCGAGCGTGAGAACCACCGCCGCGCTGAAGCCCGGGTTCTTGATGAGCATCCGGACGGCCAGACGGAGATCCTGGAGGAGCGTTCCCATAAACTGTGATTTTTTCGTTTATTTTTTCCGCACTTTTCCATGGCACAAGTGCCATTGGGAGGGATGAGAGGAATGGGAGGACTGGGAGGAAGTTCTCATCGTGTCATTCGTGGCGTAGTGCGGCCATGGGTTGGACGCGGGTGGCGCGGCGGGCGGGGAGGTAGCAGGCGGCGGTCGCGGCCAGGGCGAGGCACACGGGGGCCACGGTGAAGGCGAGCGGGTCCACGGCGTCGGCCTCATAGAGCACGCTGCGGAGCAGCAAGCCAATGGGCAGGGCCAGCACCAGCCCGAGGCCGACCCCTAAGCCAGTCATGCGCAAGCCCTGGCGCAGCACCATCCAGAGCACGTCGCGCGCCGTTGCGCCCAAGGCCATGCGGATGCCAAACTCCCTCGTGCGCTGCGCCACGACATAAGCGTTGACCCCATAGACGCCCACGACGGCCAGGAAAAGCGCCAGCCCGCCGAAAATCCCAAACAGCCGGGCCGTCGTCTTGACCATCCACAGGAGCAGCCCTTCATCGTGGAAGTGACGCATCGTTTGCACGGAAACGACCGCCAGGCGCGGGTCCACCGACCGAATCGTGTCGCGCACGGCCTTGAGCATGGCGGCGTCCGCCTGGCGGCCGCTGCCGGTATAACGCACGTGCCAGGTGACTCCCGGACGGTATTCCTGGCCGAAGGGGACATAGACGTGGGGTTGCGGGGCTTTGTCGTTCAAATCGTTGCGCACCCCGGCTACGACGCCCACGACTTCCATCACCTCGGGCCGGTCCGAGAACTTGAGTTGGCGGCCAAGCGGATTGGCTCCGTGCCAGAGCTGCATTGCCAGCGGTTCATCAATGATGGCCACCCGCGAAGCCGAGGACGAGACGGCTTCCAGCCGGGAGAAGTCGCGTCCCCTGAGCACAGGCAAGCCCAGCGTCTTGAAATAGTCGCTCCAGAGGATATTGAAGCCGGAGGGCACAGACTTTTCCGGCTTGGATGGGCCGCCGCCCGCGCCGGATTTCGAGTCGTCGCCCGCCTGCAAAACGTCGCGGCTTTCGTTGAACAGCCCGAAAGGCACCAGGAAGGCGAAGCTGGCGGATTGCACGCCGGGCAGGGCCTGGAAGCGGTCGGCCAGCGCCTGGTAGAGCTGTCGCGCGCGCGCCTCATCGTAGCCGGCCAGGCTCGCATCCACTTCCGCCAGGATGTCCTTGTCCAGGCTGAAACCCGGGCTTCTGCGGGCCGCCTTGATCGCCCGATGGGCGAAGAGGCCGGTGGCGGTCAACAAGGCCAGGGCCAGGGCAAGCTGGCCGACCACCAGCAGGGTGCGCGGGGCGAAGAGGGTGCGGTTGACCTTGCCGTGAAGCTCGTCCCCGGCCTGCTCCTTCAACTGGCTCGTCACGTTGGTCCGCGAGATCCTCCAGGCGGGGCCCAAGGCAAAGAGCAGAACGCTCAGGACGCAACAGCCCATCGTGACCCCGAACACGCGCCAGTCTGGCCGCAGGTCGAAAACCAGGTTCATGAACGGAAGCCTCGGCGCGCCCGAGGCGATGAGGACTTTGATGGCCCAACTCCCCAACCAGAGGCCCCCTGCGCCGCCCAAGAGCGAGAGCAGCAGCCCTTCGGTGAGCAACTGGCGCACCAACCGGCCGCGGCTGGCGCCCAGCGACAACCGAATCGCCACCTCCCGCCGGCGCGCCGCGCCGCGGGCCGAGAGCATGTTCGCCAGGTTCAGGCACGCAATGAGCAGCACCCCCCCGGACATGCCCATGAGCACGATGCTCATGGCCGGCGAATCCTGGTCCTTGGCGGGGTTGGTGCTGATCGTCATCCGCGACAGTTTCCCAAGTTCCAGCGTATAGTCCTTGTTCGCTTCCGGGAAGGTGCTCTCCAATCCGGCCGCCAGGGCCACGAGGGCGGGCTGGGCGGCGGCCATCGTCAGGCCCGGTTTAAGACGGCCGACCACCATCAAGGCGTCGTTCCGGCGATCCTCGAGCCGTTGTGTCTTTTGGTTTATAATGTCGTTGGGCAAGGCGTCAAACATCCCCAGTGGCAGCCAAAGGTCGAACGAGACCAGGGTGGTGGTGTCGGAGAAATGTTCGGGGGCGATGCCGACCACTTGGAATGTGCGCGAGTTGATGCGCAAGGTCTTTCCCACCAGCGCCGGGTCGGACCCCGTCCGCCGCCAAAGCGCGGCGCTTACCACCGCCACCGGAATCCCGCTCCCGGGCCTCTCTTCCTCGGGCAGGAAAGCGCGGCCGGCGGCCATTTGTGCGCCCAGCGTGGCGAAATAGTTGGCGGTGACAAGGGCGGCAAAAGAACGGCGCGTCAAGTCCCCTTCGTCAACTCCCACTGCGGCCAGCGTAAAGCCGGCCAGGCCGCTGAACACGGTGTTCTGGTTCCGCAGGTCAAGATAGTTGGGGTAGGACCAACCGCGGTAGGTCCCGTTTGCCTTCTTTTCCTTGCCGTACACGCGGACCAGTTCAGCCGGGTTCCTGACCGCCGGGGGACGCAACAGCACGTTATTGATGATGCTGAACATCGCGGCCGTTCCCCCGATCGCCACCGTGAGCACCAACACCGCAACCACGGTGAAACCGGGCGTCTTACGCATCATGCGAAGACCGAAGTGGATATCTTGGATAATGCCATTCATAAAGTCGCGGGCTGGGCGGGTTCGCCGAGGGATTCTTCGACGATTCTGCCGTCGAAGAGGTGGACGATGCGCTGGGCGTGTTTTTCGAAGCGGGGGTCGTGAGTGACCATGCAGATGGTGGCGCCTTCGCGGTGGAGTTCGGCCAACAACTGCATGACGGCCTCGCCGTTTCTGGAGTCGAGATTGCCGGTCGGTTCGTCGGCCAGCAGGATGGAGGGTTTGCCGCCCAGCGCGCGGGCGACGGCCACGCGCTGCTGTTGGCCGCCGGAGAGCTGGGCGGGGTAATGCCGGGTCCGATGGCCCATGCCAACCTTCTCGAGCGCCTCCTGAACGCGTTGTTTGCGTTCCGCCCCGCTCAGGCCGCGATAGGTCAAGGGGAGTTCGACGTTCTCGAACACCGTGAGGTCGCCGATGAGGTTAAAGCTCTGGAAGATGAACCCGACTTCGCGATTGCGGATGCGGGCGCGTTGGGCGAAGCCGAGGTTGGCGACCGGCTGGCCGTTGAGGGTGTAACTGCCTTCGGTGGGCGAATCGAGCAAGCCGAGGATGGACAGCAAGGTGGACTTGCCGCAGCCCGAGGGCCCGGCTATGCAGACGAATTCGCCCCGGCGGACTTCAAGACTGACTTCCTCCAAGGCATGAGTTTCGACTTCATCGGTCAAGAAGACCTTTTTGATGGCATCCAGGTGGATGAGGGTGTCTGGGTTGATGGTCATAAAATCTCCGGGTTCAATACAAGCGCACGCGTTCGAAGGCATCCCATTGGGACATGTCCGAGAGGATGATCGTGTCGCCGATTTGGAGGCCCTGCACGACCTCGATGGCGCTGACCGAGCTGCGGCCCAGTTTGACCTGGGCACGTTTGGCCGCCCGGCCGCCTTCGATGACTTTGAAGAGGCTTGCCAGGCTCTCTGGCTGGCCCTGCACGGGCCGGCCGACGTAGAGAACATCCTGGAGCCGTTCCAGCTCGATGGTCCCATCGACGCTCAGGTCCGGGCGCGCGCCTTTGGGCAGGGGCGCGTCCAGCGCGACATCGACGGTCACGGTCCCGTTCTCGACGGCGGGATCGACGCGAATGACATGGCCGGGTATGAGGCCGTTGCGCGTGTCAATTTCAGCGGCTTGATCCAGTTGGATATCTTTGGCCTGGGTCTCGGCGATTTTGATCGCGGCCTTCAAACGGGCCGGGTCGGCCACGCGGGCGACCAGCGCGCCGGCCGCCAGTTGCTGGCCTTCCTGGAGCGGATTGGTGAGGTCCCCCAGCCGCTGCAGCACGCCGTCGACACCGGCGCGGATTTTGAGGCCCTCGACCTGCATCCGCTTGAGCTGGAGCTGGGCGCGCAGTTGGGCCAATCTGGTTTCCTGCCCTGTAAGCTGGGCGGCGGCGGCATCGGCGCCGATCTTAAGGCGTTCCTCCTCGATTTCCAAAACGCTGGCGAGTTCCTCCGCCTTGCCCCTGGATTGCTTGAGGGAGATGGCCGGGAACAGGTTGTCTTTGGCCAGGCTTTCGTCGGCCTCGAGCTCCAGTTTCGCGCTGTTGTAGTTCGCGTGGGCGCTGGCCACGGCGGACTTTTGGGTCAACTTCTGCGATTCGAGTGTCACCCGCAAATTGGCCATGTCCGCCTCCGCCGTTTTGACCGCTGACTCGGCATCGAACGCCGCCTGGGTAAGCTCAGGACTGCTCAGTTCCACGAGCACGGCGTCGGCCTTCACGCGGGCCCCGGGCAGGACCAGGATGCGCTCGACCCGCCCCGGACTGATGGTTGGAATCCAGCGAATCTCCTGGGGCACCAGCGTGCCGTTGCCCCGAACCTGGCGGAGCAATTCGCCGCGTTTGACGGTGTCGAACAGGAGGGAGCCGCGTTCGACGGGGGGCGCGGCCGGTTTTAACCGCGCCAGGCCCAGCGTGATCAGAGAGATGAGCGCCAGGCCGCCCAGAAACATCGCTATCCTGCGGCGGCGTATCTTGCGGGCCTGGTCCGGACGAGGGATGTCCATACTTAGTCTTTCACCAGCCAGCCGTCTTTGAGTTTGACAATCCGATGGCCGTAGGCGGCGTTGGTCTCGGAGTGGGTGACCTGCACGATGGTCGTCCCTTGTTGGTTGAGCTTTTTGAACAGTTCCATGATGTCGCGGCCCTGCTCGGAATGGAGATTGCCGGTCGGTTCGTCGGCCAGGAGCAGTTTGGGTTTGGCGATAATCGCCCGGGCAACGGCGACCAGTTGTTGCTGCCCGCCGGAGAGCTGGCTGGGAAACAAATCTTTCTTGCCGACAATATTGAACCGGTCCAGCGCATCGGCGACCAGGGCCTGGCGCTCGGACCGCTTGACGTCGCGGTACGAAAGAGGAATGTCCAGGTTCTCCGCCACCGTCAGATCGTCGAGCAGGTGGAACTGCTGAAAAACGAAGCCGACGAAACGCTTGTTGAGGACGGACCGTTGCTTTGGGTTCAACCGATGGACCGGCTGTTCCGAAAAGAGAAACTCGCCCTCCCAGGTATGGTCATACATCCCAAGAATGCCCAGCAGTGTCGATTTCCCCGCGCCGGAAGGCCCCATGATGGTGATGAATTCGCCCTCGGCAATGTCCAGGGTGATCTGCCGCAGGACGTAAGTGAACCCGGCTTTCGTCTTGAAGCATTTCTCGACGTTGCGCAGTTGAATCATGGTGCTCTCATTCATAACGCAGGGCCTCCATCGGATCGACCCTGGCCGCGCGGCGGGCGGGCAGCCAGCAGGCGATGAGTGCGCTTGCCAGGAGGAGAAGCGAAGCCGCGGCGAGGGTCAACGGGTCCGTAGGCTTGACCTCGTAGAGTAAACTTCTTAACACCCGTGTCAGAGCCAGGGCGGAGAGCAGGCCAACGACAACGCCGGCCAAGGCGAGCTTCATTCCGTGGCCGATGACGAGCGAAAGGACGTTGTGTTTCTGCGCCCCGAGGGCCATGCGAACACCGATCTCATGCGTCCGCTGGGTTACGGCGTAGGCCAGCACGCCATAGAGTCCGACGGCAGCCAGCAGGAGAGCCAGGGCGGCAAAGAGGCTCAGCAGTCCGGTTTGCAGCCGCGGTTGGGCGACGGTTTCCGAAAACAAGTCGTCCATGGTGCGGATTAGGGGCGGAGGCAGATTCGGAATCAAGCCCTTGGTTTCGTGGCGCACGGCCTGAGCCAGCATGGTTGGATCGGTGGTCGTGCGGATGAGGAGCGTCGGGTTCTGCATCGGCCATTGCCAATAGGATTGATATACCTCCGGCACGGCTTCCGGCTGCGGATGGAGCGACCTCACGTCTCTGACTACACCGACGATGATGTTCCACTCGGGCAGGCCCCAAACATTCGTAGCGCCCAACGGCGGCTGGCTGGCGCCCATCTTGAGGCGCCGGCCAATGGGGTCTTCATTTGGAAAATAGCGCCGGGCCAGGGTCTCATTGATGAGCACTGCGCCGGGCGCCTCAAGCCTGTCGGCTTCGGTGAGATCGCGCCCGCGCAGCACGCGCCCACCCAGCGCGCGCACCCAGTCGGGCGTGATGCCTTTGAACTCCGCTTTCGGTTGTTCCTCCGGCTTGAGGAGCGAGCGGCCGAGAATTGCGATTGACTCGTCGGGCGGACGGTTCTCTCGTCGCAGGAGGAAGCTGCCCGCGCCCACGGCCTGCACCCCGGGCAAAGCGCGGAGGCGTTCGATCAATTCCCGCAACGGCACTTGCGGACGCGTCCCGTTGGGGAGCACCCAAGTCGTGAAGCCGGAAACTGAAAAGTCCAGTTCGACGGTCAGGAGATGCTCCGGCTGAAAACCACGGTCGGCGCGCAGCATTCGGGCGAAGCTTTGGAGCATCAAACCCGCCCCTGCCAGCAGCACCACCGACAAGGCGACTTCGGCGACAACCAGTATATTGCGCGTGCGACCCGCCGCCCTTCCGGTGGATGCCGCGCGGGCGCCTTTCTTGAGCGCCTCGTTCACATTCGGACCGGAGAAGTGCCACGCGGGGGCGAGGCCGAACAAAACCCCGGTGAGCACGGAAACGCCGAGAGTGAAGCCAATCGCTCTAAGATCCAGCGTCACCTCATTCAGGCGGGGAATGTTGGCGGGGCTCAGGGCGATGGCCAGTTCCAGCCCCCACCAGCCAAGCAACACACCCAGGACGCCGTCGAGCAGGGCGAGGACGATGCTCTCGGCCAAAAGTTGGCGCATTACCCGCCTCCGTCCGGCGCCCAACGCCAGGCGCAGCGCAATTTCCTTCTGGTGCGCGGTCGCGCGGGCGAGCATCAGATTCGCGACGTTCGCGCACGCGATCAGCAGCACCGCTGCGACTACACCCCACAACACCCACAGCGCCGTCCGCAGGTGGCGTCCCAACGCCTGGTGGAGCAGGGGCACGACAGCGACTTCGGAGCCGATGGTCTCGCCGGGATAGGCCTGCTTAAGCCGCGCCTGGATGGCGTTCATCTGGGCGCGGGCTTGCGCGATGGTCGCGCCCGGCTTGAGCCGCGCGATGACCGTGTGCCAGTGCGCCGACCGCTGCTCCTCAAGGGTCACGCCCATCCAACCCAACGGCAGCCAGAGCTCGCAACGGCTGGGAACGCCAAAGCCTGGGGGCATCACCCCGACGATCGTGTATTGGCGGCGGCCGTAAGTGTCCACCGTCAGAGTTTGGTCTATGACGTTCGTGTCGCCCGCAAAGAGTCGTTGCCACAAACCATAACCCAGCACCGTGGCGGGATTACCTCCCTTTCGGTCTTCCTCCGGCAACAGCGTTCGGCCCAGCAGCGGCTTGGTGCCGAGCGTCGTGAATAACCCCGCCGACGTGTAGCCGGCGCGAACCTTCGCCGTGGTGTCCCGCAAGACGAGGTTGAAGCTCTGGCTGCCGTCCCAGCCGGGGGTGACCGCCATTTCGGAGAAAACCGTGTTCTGCGCGCGCCAATCCAAATAGTTCGGACCGCTGACGCCCTGCTGTTCGATACCCCGCTCCGGGCTACGCTCCCACAATGTCACCAGTTGGTTCGGCCCCGGATAAGGCAGCGGCTTGAACAAGACCCCATTGATGACGCTGAAGATCGCCGTGTTGGCCCCGATGCCGAGCGCGAGCGTCAGCACGGCCACGGCGGTGAAGCCGGGGTTCCTGGACAATTGGCGGATGGCGAATTTGAGATCGGTCATGCGTTGTAGCAGGCGGTCATTTTGACCGGATCGGGCCGGCCG
>Ga0187884_10004212_pt1 | contig 10715 bp, 10 predicted proteins | sample June2016WEW_20_4_FD_132983 | JGI IMG/M metagenome (GOLD analysis project Ga0187884, IMG submission 132983) | Peatland microbial communities from SPRUCE experiment site at the Marcell Experimental Forest, Minnesota, USA - June2016WEW_20_40 | ecosystem: Environmental > Terrestrial > Soil >...
CCCGGCCGTGCACCGACGTTTTCAAACGCCTCCTCCTTCTCTGCTCTCATCTCCGGTCTCCTTTCGAAGACCGGACAGAATTTCCGGAATTCTTCCGGTCAGAATTTCCGGAACCGGCAGCAGCAAATCAGCGGTACGCTGAGCAGTGAGCCGAAGGAGGTGTCTATGGTCCCTGTTTTGTCCCGACGCAGTTTCCTCCAGTGCCTTGGCCTTGCTGCGACCGCCACGACGGCTGTGGGTCGATTGGCGATGCCACGGATGGTTGCGGCAGCGACGCCACCGGCGAGTACGTTGCGGTTCGGAGTGCAAACGCACCCCGAACGCACTAGCTTCAAAGACATCCTGCAGATATGGCAAGACGCCGACACCCTCGGGCTCGATACCGCCTTCGTCTTCGATCATTTCATCCCGATCCAGGGCGAACAGTCGGGTCCGTGTTTCGAGGGCTGGACGCTGCTCTCGGCGCTCGCCTCGCACACGCAGCGCGTGCGGGTTGGTGTTCTCGTCACCGGTAACACCTACCGCTATCCCGCTGTGCTCGCCAAAATGGCGGCTACCGTAGACCACGTCAGTGGCGGGCGGTTGATCCTGGGCATGGGTGCCGGGTGGTTTGAGGCGGATCACACGGCCTACGGTATCCCGTTCTACACGGCCGGGCGGCGGGCACGGCGCCTGGTCGAATCGGTCCAGGTGGTGAAGCAACTGTTCACGCAGCCCAAGAGCACCTTTGCCGGCAAGTACTATCAGCTCAAGGACGCGCCCTTCGCACCGAAGAGCGTGCAGCAACCGCACCCGCCGATTTTAATCGGCGGCATGGGGCCGAAGGTGATCCAGCCGCTCGCGGCGCGTCACGCCGATATCTGGAACTTCTTCGTCCAAGACGGCGACCCGCAGTCGACACAACGCATCTGCGCGCAGTTCGACGCCATCTGTCGCCAGGTTGGACGCAACCCCGCTGAGGTGGAGAAATCGACCAACGTGCGTCCGCAGCAGCTCAGAGCGACGGAGATGCGCGACCGGATCGCGGCGCTCGCCAAAGCGGGCGTTCAGCACTTCATTCTGTCGCTAGAGCCCCCGTTTGACCGCGACGTGGTCCGCCGCTTCGCGCTAGAGGTGGCGGCTCCATTACGCGAGAAGCGCACGGGCACTCCTCAACAGAGCCGCAGTAATCAGTAGCAGCGGCCGGCGCATCGAAGGGCGGCACCTTGTTCTTCGAAGCCAGCGACAACTGATTCGGCCGTCCTGCCGCGTTGCCTCTCGGGTAAACCCCAGATCGCCTAGGGGACAATTCTATCATGACGCGTGCGTATTCTGGGGCTAACAATGGCGCATCCGTGACAGCCCGGGGTGGCTCTACAAACCGCCACCGGCAACGCAGAAGAGAAAGAGGAGGGCGCCTATGTTGGTAGTCGGGTTCTGGCTGTTCGTGCTCGGAGCCGCGTTAAATAATTTGAAGCTGCTCTGAAGAAGAAGCCGCACACTTCCATCCTCTTCTGCTCCACCTATCAGCATCCCGCCGTTGAAGTAGCGGCCGGCTGTCCGTGGCTGTCCGTTTTCGCTTGACGCCGGTTTCCGCGTCGGATAGAAAACTGCCTGCGCTTATTGATACCGGGACGACCTTCCTTTATAACCGCGCAAGCAGGAGGCCAGCTTTGCAAGATACTAATACTCTGCGGTCGGGCGGCCAATCTTCGCGATCAGGGCTGCGCATCACTGATCTGAAAAAGCGGCCGGTCACAAGTAGTCGACTCATGAACGTGAAGATCCCCGCTCACCTCAGCGAGGCGATCGCCAACCTCGCGAAGGACTTCAACACGTCGAAAACCGAGGTCGTGGTGGCCTTGCTCAATACGGGGCTCGACGCGGCAGCGCTCAAGTTGAAGGGGCTGTTCAAGAGGAAAGGCTCGCGCTGAGTTTTCGCTCGGCGTGATCGATAGTCCGTTTGGTTGGCTGGAGGGCGCCTGAAGCCTTCGCGGCTACCCACCTCCCGTGCACATAAACCGCAGGGCACACCGCCTCCCACCTTGGCGGTTAGGTTCTCTTATTGAGATCTCTGCTCTCGGTCTGTCGCCATATCCATCAGGTCCTTGAAACCGGAGCTGATGAGGACCAATCACAAGCTGTTCGAGGACCCCAATTCCCTGGCGGCTGCCGAGCACGGCTTCGCAAACGGCCTGGATGTGCAGATAGAGCGGCACCGACGCATCGATGTCGTTGAGGAGCCAGGACTCGCCGCCGACCTCGTTCTCGCCGAGGTACAAAGCCCACCGGAGAAATAGAAGAGCCGGCCTTTCGCCGACCGGCTCCTCAATGTGCTCCGTATGCGAAACGGGCTCAGGCGTCGAAGTACAAGGCGAACTCGTAGGGGTGCGGGCGTAACCGGATGGCGTTGACCTCGTTCGCCATCTTGTAGTCGATCCAGGTCTCGATGACGTCCTCGGTGAACACGTCCCCCTGCAGCAGAAACTCGTGATCCTTCTGCAGGTTGTTCAGCGCCTCATCGAGGCTGCCGGGCATATTCGGCACGTCCTTCAGCTCCTCCGGCGTCAGCGCGTAGATGTCCTTGTCGAGCGGGTCGCCCGGGTTGAGCCGCTTCTGGATGCCGTCCAACCCCGCCATCAACATCGCCGAAAACGCCAGATACCCGTTGCAGCTCGGATCGGGGAAGCGCACCTCGATGCGCTTGGCCTTCGGGCTCGGGCTGTACATCGGAATGCGCACCGCCGCGCTGCGGTTGCGGCTCGAATACGCCAGGTTCACCGGCGCCTCGAAGCCCGGCACCAAGCGCCGGTAGCCGTTGGTGGTCGGGCTGGTGAAGGCCGCCAACGCCGGCGCATGCTTCAAGATCCCCCCAATGTAGTGCATCGCCAACTCACTCATCCCCCCGTAGCCGTTGCCCGCAAACAGCGGCTTCTCCCCCTTCCAGATGCTCTGGTGCACGTGCATGCCGCTGCCGTTGTCCAAAAAGATCGGCTTCGGCATGAAGGTCACCGTCTTGCCGTGGCGGCACGCCACGTTCTTGCACACGTACTTCAACCACATCAGCGCATCGGCCATCTTCACCAACGGCAAAAAGCGAAAGTCGATCTCCGCCTGCCCCGCCGTGGCCACTTCGTGGTGGTGCTTCTCCACCCGGTAGCCCACCTGCTCCAGCGTGCGCACCATCTCGGTGCGGAGGTCCTGCAAACTGTCGGTTGGCGGCACCGGGAAATACCCCTCCTTGTAGCGCGGCTTGTAGCCCAGGTTGGGCCCTTCCTCCCGCCCGGTGTTCCATTGCCCTTCAACCGAGTCCACAAAGTAGTAGCCGGCGTGCTGGTTCTGGTCGTAACGCACGTCGTCGAGGATGAAGAACTCGGGCTCGGGCCCGAAGTAGGCCACATCGCCGATGCCGGTCGACTGCAGGTAGGCCTCCGCCTTGCGCGCGATGTTGCGTGGGTCGCGCGAGTAGTCCTCCTTGGTGATCGGGTCGACGATGTTGCAGATCAGCGACAGCGTCGGCTCGGCCGTGAACGGGTCCATCACCGTGGTGGTGGGGTCGGGCACCACCAGCATGTCGCTGGCGTGGATGGGCTGCCAGCCGCGGATGGAGGAGCCGTCGAACCCCAGGCCTTCTTCGAACACCGCTTCGTCCAACTCGCTCGGCGGCACGGTGAAGTGCTGCCAGATGCCGAGAAAGTCGTTGAACTTCAGATCCACTGCGACCGCCTTCTGCTCCCTCATGAACTTGACGGCTTCTTTGGCGTTCATACCCTCGATCCTCCCTCTTTTCGTTGATGGGTTCTTGCCTGTACTGCTCTTCGATGCTTTGCGGCTGGTCTTCTTAGATGGCATCAGCTCCTCGCTCGCCGGTGCGGATGCGAACGACCTCTTCGATCGGGATGACGAAGATCTTGCCGTCGCCGATGCGGCCGGTCTTGGCCGACTTGGAGATGGCTTCGACCACCTGGCTTATCAGCTCATCTTTCACGATGATCTCAAGCTTCACCTTGGGCAGGAAATCGACGACGTACTCGGCGCCGCGATACAGTTCGGTATGCCCTTTTTGGCGTCCAAAACCTTTCACTTCGCTCACCGTGATTCCCTGAATCCCGACGCTGCTCAGGGCTTCCTTCACCTCGTCGAGCTTGAACGGTTTGATTATGGCTTCGACCTTCTTCATGTGCCACCTTTCCAGAAAATTGTCCTTGATTACTATGCCAGTCTCCGGGCGCTGTAAAGCGACTTCATCACAGCGTGTACGCCGTCTCGCCGTGCTGCGACAGATCGAGGCCGACGACCTCGTCCTCCTCGTAGACGCGCAAGCCCACGACTGCGTCCACGACTTTCAAGAGGACCAAGGCGCCCACGAAACAGAACACCAGGGTCACGATGACGGCGACCGCCTGAATGCCAAGCTGCGCGGGATTGCCGAAGAAGAGCCCGTCGGCACCGGCGGGGTTGACAGCCTTGGAGGCGAACAGGCCGGTCAGGAGCGCGCCGATCACTCCCCCGACGCAGTGGACGCCCACGACATCGAGCGAATCGTCGTAGCCGAGGCGAGGCTTGAGGTTACACGCAGCGAAGCAGACCACGCCAGCAACGCCGCCGACCACAATCGCCGACATTGGGCCGACGAAACCGGATGCAGGCGTGATGGCCACCAACCCCGCCACCGCGCCGCTGGCTGCACCGAGCACCGTCGGCTTACCCCTGGCGGCCCATTCGGCCCACATCCATGACAGCACCGCCGCTGCGGTGGCCGTGTTGGTAGCAACGAAGGCGCTGGTCGCCAGCGCCCCGCTGCTGAGAGCGCTGCCGGCGTTGAAACCGAACCAGCCGACCCAGAGCATGGCGGCCCCTACGACCGAGAACGGCAGGTTATGCGGCGGCATCGGCTCGCGCGGATACCCCAGCCGTTTTCCCATCACCAGGGCCGCCGCCAAGGCGGAGACCCCGGCGCTGATGTGGACCACCGTGCCGCCGGCGAAGTCCAACGCACCCATGCCGCCGTTCGCGCCGATCCAACCACCCTTGCCCCAGACCCAATGCGCCAGCGGATCGTAGATCAATGTCGCCCAGAGCAGGCTGAACAGCAGGAAAGCGCTGAACTTCATGCGCTCGGCGAAGGCGCCGGTGATCAGAGCCGGCGTGATGATGGCAAACATGCACTGGTAGATCATGAAACACTGATGCGGAATGGTGGGCGCATAATCGGCATTCGGGGCGCCGCCGACTCCGTTGAGCCCGAGCCAATTCAATCCGCCGATGACGTGGCCGTGGTCCGGACCGAATGCGAGCGTGTAGCCCCACAGCACCCACTGCACGCTGATCAGGGCCATCATCACGAAGCTTTGCATGATGGTGGCGAGGCCATTCTTGCTGCGTACCAGACCACCGTAAAACAACGCCAGCCCCGGCGCCGTCATCATCAGCACTAGGGCGGCAGAGGTGAGCATCCATGCCGTGTCTCCCGTATCGACTTTTGGAGCTTCCTCCGCCACAGCCGTTCCTGCCGTGAGCAGCAACGCGACACCAACTCTGGCAAGCGAAACCAGTCCCGTCCTCATTCCGCGCATCATTTACCTCCCCCCCGAAGATTCGGAGCCTGTACCCCACGCAAGGGTGTGCGCACACGTCAGTTTTGCCCTGCCCGGCGACATCGAAAATCAAGTCCATTACAGCAACGGCGATGCCACCCGAGCGCAACTTCGCCAGGCGGCCGACCAATCACGGAACGGCCTCCGCGACAGACAGCACTGCTGCCCGGAAGATGTGCATCGCCGATTTGTTAGGCAGAGGCTTCGCCGGTGCGCCGGTGACTGAAGCAGCCTCGCCGCCTCACCCGCTTGCTGGCGCACCCGCTCGCTAACAGCTTTCGCTGAAATCTCGGCTCGACGCCTCGGCGCAGTCGCGACAGGTTATCGCGATGACGAAAGACGATGGCCGCACAGATGATAAGTGCCGCGATCCGCACTGATGGTGTGGTACCCAAAGCGACAGTTGCAACCGGCAAGCTGGCCGCCGCGAGGACCGATGCCAGCGAGACGTACCGCGTCGCCACTGCCACCGCTGCGAAGACCAGACCAGCAAGGAGTGCGGCGCCCGGCGCCAGCGCCAGGAACACGCCGAAGCCGGTGGCAACACCCTTGCCGCCGGAGAAGAGAAGGAACACGGAAAAAATGTGACCGAAAAAGGCGGCCAGCGCCACCAGCGCGATCAGCCGCGCATCAGCCAGCAACACGCGCGCAATCGCCGCTGGGACAAACCCCTTGGCGATGTCGCCGGTAAGCGTCAACAGCGCGGGGCGCAGGCCAGCCGTCCGCGCCACGTTGGTCGCGCCGATGTTGCCGCTGCCGGCGCGCCGGACATCAACTCCAGCCAGACGTCCTAACCACACCCCCGTCGGGAGCGACCCGCACAGGTATGCAGCTGCGATCAAGCACACCGCCAGCATCTGAGAGAACGATCCCCAATCAACATGGCAATCGGGCAATCACGTGCTCACGCTTCCGGGGTTCCCTTTATGGACCTCACGTTCCAATAATCCGTCATGTCCGTAATCCTTTAATCCGTCATGCCCGCAATCCTTTGGCGGGCATCCACGCCATGCGCAATAGACCGCCTGACGACTGCGGGAATGACGAGAAACAAGACGAGCGCTCTTACCGAAGTCACTCATCGACATGTTATATGTCATTGGGGAATCCCCAAAAGTGAGAACCTCGGACGGACAGATCGGTAGTGGCTCTGTCAGGGAGATGGCTGTTTCGCTTGGCGCCTCGTCACAGCCGCACGCGGGGGCGCCGGCCACGCTCCTGTCGCCGCCCAAACGCATTGCCCAGAAGCCAACCCACACAGAGCCCGATTGCCGCAAGCAGAATGGTGGTTGACGTCACGACTCGTACCGGACCGTCCGCTGGCAGATTCGGCAGCGGCGAGACGTTGACCGAAGGGGGCTCGACATCGAGTCGTTTTTTCAGGTGCTCCACCGCGGCAGTCAGGTGCGCCACATCGGAATGCAGCTTTTCGGCATCCAGGCCCGCGGGCGCGGTCGTGGGGACGCTGACGGGCGTGGCCTCGGCCCGAGCTTTCGAGGCGGCCAAATCCTCTTGCAGCTGCCCGATCTGAGCCGTCAGGCTCTTGTTCTCTTCCGTCAGTTGACGGACTGCTGCCGCTTCACAACGGGCCGGCGCGGCCACCGGCGGTACCGCACGTGGAGGAGTGGCGGCCGGCGGGGCGCGATGCTCCCCAGGTAACGCGAGGAAATTGCTCTTAACATATCCCGATTGCCCGCTGGCTGTGAGCACCCGCGCCCATTCCCCGTGCATTTCTTGGACCTCGACACTGCTGCCTTCGGTCAAGGTGGCGAATGGTGGAAACTCGGTCCCTGGACCGCGGCGGATGAACACATGCTCGGCGCCGGCAACAACGGCGGTGTTGGCTTGAGCCCACGCGAAGCCGAAGGAAAGTGCAACCAGAACAGGAATGACAAACCGGGAATGGAAAAGCGGGAATTTCAAACCCACCAACCGATGAAGAACGTCCGCCTGTCCCCCACGGACCGGTTCCCGGTTTGCCATTTCACATTCCCGGTTTGCCATTGCACTTTCCGGAGAAGATGGTCGGGGTGACTGGACTTGAACCAGCGACCTCACGGTCCCGAACCGTGCGCTCTACCAGTCTGAGCTACACCCCGTCCTCGTCACCATGAGCAAGGCAGGTCGATTGACCAGGCCACCGACTTAACACAGTAAGGCGAAATTGCAACCGCGTCGCATCCCCTCCCCTCAGTTGATACTCCCGGAGAGCCCACGTGTCCATGTGGATTTCCATTCGAGGATCGGAGCGGGCGCGGGTCGGCGCGCCCAACCACTCGTCATTCTTGACGGCTTCGGCTCGCCTTGCGAGCATGAGGGCGATGAGCCCCAAGGAGGCGGCGGCCCGGTCGATCGCTCAACGTCTGCACGAGGCCGGCTATATCGCGTACTTCGCCGGCGGCTGCGTGCGTGATCGATTGCTCGGCCGCGAGCCGCAAGATTACGACATCGCGACCAATGCCCCGGCGGCGCTCCTGCAGCAGCTGTTCGCCCGCACCATTCCGGTGGGCGTGCAGTTCGGCGTCGTCATCGTCGTCGTCGACGGTGAGCCGGTGGAGGTGGCGACCTTTCGTTCCGATGCCGCGTATGTGAACGGTCGTCATCCCAGCAGTGTGCATTTCGGGTCGGCGGAAGAAGACGCGCGCCGCCGCGACTTCACCATCAACGGCATGTTCCTCGATCCGCTCGCCGACACCGTCATCGACTACGTCGGCGGGCAAGCCGATCTGCGAGCCGGCATCATCCGTGCCATCGGCGACCCGGCCTGCCGCATCAGCGAGGACCGGCTCCGAATGCTGCGCGCGGTGCGCCTCGCCGCGCGCCTCGGTTTTCACATCGATCCGCCCACCTTCGCCGCCATCACGGCGGCCGCTTCGTCGATTACCGACATCGCTTGGGAACGCATCGGTGACGAGGTGGTGCGTATTCTCACTGATGGTGAATCAGGCAGCGCGCGGCGGGGCTTCGAGTTGCTGGACCGCAGCGGCTTGCTGCCGCCGATTCTGCCGGAAGTGGCGGCGCTGAAAGGCGTGGAGCAATCGCCCGACTACCACCCCGAGGGCGACGTCTTCGTGCACACGCTGCGCTTGCTCGAGCAGCTGGAACACCCGGCGGAGACGCTGGCGCTGGGCGCGTTGTTGCACGACATCGCCAAGCCGCGCTGTACCCAACGCAGCGAGCAGTATATCACCTTTTACGGGCACTGCCACGTCGGCGCCCAGATGGCCGTCGCCATCTGCCAGCGGCTGCGCCGCAGCCGTGAAACCTGGGAGCGGGTCGCGCTTCTGGTACGCGATCATTTGCGCCTCCTACATGCGCCGCAGATGCGCTTGAGCACCTTGAAACGGTTCCTTGCCGCCGCCCACATCGAGGAGCTGTTGGAGTTGGCGCGGCTCGACACCATGGCATCGAACGAGAACCTGACCTACTACAACTTCTGCCGCCAGAAGCTGCGCGAACTCGGCGCCGAGGCGATTCAGCCGGCACCGCTGCTGCGTGGCCGCGACCTGCTCGAACTCGGCTTCGAGCCGAACCCGCGCTTCGGCCAGATCCTCGAAGCCGTCACCGAGGCCCAACTCGAGGGCACGCTGCACACCCGCGAGCAGGCGATCGCCTGGGTGCGAGAGCGCTACCGGCAGTGATTCGTGGCCCGCGATCCCTAACCCGCGGCTCCGGCCTTGATTACTTGGCGCTAGCGTCGTAGCTAAGTGGCCATGTTGGTCAAGGTCGGTGACTTGGTGATGCATCCGGCCTACGCGCCGTATCCGCGCTACGGACGCGTGGTCAGGCTCGAAGACGGCGACCGCGTCGCGGTTACGCAGGTCCACTGCGGCGATCCACGCTGCAACGCCGAGCACGCCCATGCGGACCAGACGTGGCGGGTTCCCGACCTGGCCTCGGCCAGCGTGTACCAGCCACGGGCATCCTGGGAGCTGGGGCGCAAGAACTCAGCGAACGCGCCCGTGTGGCGTGAGCCGCAGGAACCTATACTTTCGTGACCAACCAACTTTTCCGCTAGCGGTCCTCAGGGTGGGACGATTTCTCGGCGGCTTGCCGGCGCGCCAGTTCGCGTTCGCCCGCGCGTTCCAAACGGTAGATCACGATGTCTCGCAGCCAGGGGAACAGTTCGCCGACCGTGATCAGCCGGCCGCGGCTGCGCGGGACCGTGATCTCACGCTTTCCCGTGCGCAGTGCCCGCACTATCGCGTCGGTGACGTCCTCGGGTTTCAACATCGTGCCAGAGAAACCGAGTGGGGCTCCACCATGCGTAGCTTCGTAGGCGATCATCGGCGTTTCGACCGAGTCGGGATGAATGAGGGAGACATGGATGGGTGAGTGGCGCAGCTCAAGGGCCACTGACAGCGAGTATCCGCGCACGCCGTACTTGCTGGCGCAGTAGACGGCTTCGCCGGGCACCGGCGTGAACGCCGCGATCGAGGCGATGTTGACTATGTGACCTCGGTTATGCCGACGCATGATGGGCAGGACGGCGCGCGTGATGTTGATGGTCCCGAGCAGATTGACCCGGAGTTCCAGCTCGATGTCTGCATCGCTGACGGCCTCCGCGGTGCCGGGGCGAACTAGTCCGGCGGAATTCACCAACACATCGATCCGCCCGAAGCGGTCATCAACTGCTGCCGCGACCCGCCGGCAGGCCGCCGCTTCGGAGACATCGGCCACAACCGCCAGCACCGTGGCCCCGCGCGCGGCGAGCTCCCGCTCCGTAGCCCGGAGCCGCTCTTCAGCGATATCGGATAGCGCTAGGATGAACCCAAGCCGCCGCAAACGGTCGGCGGTGGCACGACCGATGCCGCTGGCTGCACCGGTAATGAGAGCTACCTGATCTCCATTAGCCTTCATGCAATCCTCGCTGTGCCGTCTTCGTGTGCTGGGGGTGTCGGTGACCCCGAATCATCCGGCCAATTACCACCCTTTTTGCGTAATGCGAAGGCAGTAGCGAGCTGAGCAAGTCAGCGCCGAGCCGTTTTCCAAGCAGCGGTGACATGCCCGTGGATTCTCCCTGATCCGATGCTAGGCCGAAAAGTCGTAGGGGCGGAAAGAAGTTTCAAAAACCCGGCAGGTGGGTCCTGAGGGCCTTGACAATTAGGTTAGGACAAGCTAGTAGGCTTGCCCATGACA
>Ga0187884_10004217_pt1 | contig 10712 bp, 12 predicted proteins | sample June2016WEW_20_4_FD_132983 | JGI IMG/M metagenome (GOLD analysis project Ga0187884, IMG submission 132983) | Peatland microbial communities from SPRUCE experiment site at the Marcell Experimental Forest, Minnesota, USA - June2016WEW_20_40 | ecosystem: Environmental > Terrestrial > Soil >...
CGGGTTTGGCTGCTTGGTTGACAGCAACAGCTTAACTCCGTGGGGCCCGCCTTCCAAACAAAATCAGGTGGTTTTGTTTTATTTCAACAACTTCGCTTCCTTTTGCAAGAGGCTCCTGTGACCGGGGTCGGGAGGGAGGCGATTTTCACAGGGCGGCCAACTCTCAGGAAAACTGGAAACACGTAGCCTGTCACGCGTTTTCCGTTTCAACCTGTCGCCCGTTTTAACCCAACGACGTCAACGGCGGCCCTTCCGGCATCGGCATTTCCACCGATGCCGGCATGGCCGCGTTCCGGGATTTCATCGGCGCCCGCAGCCTGAGCGCGCCCAAAATGGTCGCCCTGGAAGGCGAATTCTCTCTTGCCGAAGGCTACGCCCAGGAATTCAAAACACCCCCTGGCGGTACAGGCCGGCAGAAATGGCGATGGCGGCGTTATGCTGTGAAAGCGCCGGACGGCGGGGCCGTGGGATGGGCGAGAGGAAGGGCGAGCCCGGCCGGAAGTGCCGAATACGATTCTAGGGTGGCAGCTGGCCTAGCGGATGCACCCATTGGATTGGAATCCGTGGCAGGTGAGACTGGATTAAACGATGCACCGCCGTTTTCAGTGTTGCGCACCCTGCGGATTTGAAATCTGCCGGCGGGTGGCGAATACCCGTTTGAGGAGTGAGCATGCAGAAGGCGTTTGAGTACGAAGCTGAATACCGCGACAAGAATGGGCGTCTCGTGAAACGGAGGGTAAGCATCGGCGCTGCGCTCGCCACGACGGCCGGCCTGGTGATTCTGGGGTTGACGGGGCACGGCGTCTGGAGCGACATCACGACCGTCCTGAAGGCAATCAAATGGTGGTAGGATGCTCGCCGTGCCAGGCGTTTGACGGCATCTCCGGACTACACAGATGTATGTAGATTCTGATTGGCACCGCTTTACGTATTGGCTCAGCCAGAGCTGGCCCGGTATGGTGCAGGCCTTCTGCGCCGTCGCCGCTGTTGGGATTACATGGTCCCTCGCCAGAATGAATAAGCGGTATATCCAGCTGACACGCGAGCAACTGGAGAACGCTCGGCGCCAAACGGAGATTCTAGTGCAGCCAAACTTGCACATTGTGAGCAGCGTGGATGCCATTGAATACGCCGTTGGACATAAGTACTTCGAGGCGCGGGTCACTGTGCATAACAGGGGTGCTTATCCGGTGTTGTTGACCAGAGCGATGCTTTACGGGTATCAGCGCGGCGACGAGGAACGACTCGAAGAGAAGCTGAGTGGGTTCTGGGATTGCATTGTGCCGGCTGGTCGCTCGATTCGGCAGCGTATCCGGGTTAATCGATGGCTCAAGAGTGAAGAGGATCTCGCACCTTTTAGTGATTTCTTAACGACCACGATAGAGTGCCGCGACTTGGCGGGATTATGTCTATGCGAATACAGCTTTAGCCCGGCGGAGGGCTTGAGGTGTGAGGCGAAACCAGTAACCCCTGTGCGGAATTTCTGAGAGGTTCGCGCTGGGCGCCCGCTGCCTCGGTGGGTGCCACGGCGCCTCCGCTCGCATCAGAGCGCTGATCGCATTCGTATCGAGAAGATAGATCACGATGGACCAGTGGGAAACAGGTCTCTCGTCCGGACAGCAAGCCGGCCAGCCGCTATGGCAGCATCGAGCTCGTCAACGTCCGCAGGATCCGGGTGCGGCGGTTCGTGCATCACTCGTAGGACCGCTGCCGGAGATCCAGCGCGAGGTTCGGGGATGACTCCGATAAGGGAACTCAACCGTTCCAGGGCCAATTGCTGGACGCTCTTGCGCTGTGACGCCGCGATCCCTTCGAGGCTCCGTACGAGGTCGTCCGGCATTTCAATGGTCAGGTTCGCCATCCGCGCACGCTCCCTTTACCTATTGTGACGCACACCGAGGGAAGAAGCCAGGAAGACTTCCCCGGTCCCCCGGACCCTACCGGTCACCACGGAAGAGGTCCTGAGCGAGTTCCTCACCGCTGTCTCCGCTCACGGCGATTACACCAGACGATTGGCCTGCCGGCAGCCGCTCCCTCGGAAAGTGTGAAGAAATATAGCCGCCGATGAACGCCGATAAACGCCGATAAAGAAAACCATGAAGTTTATCGGCGTTCATCTGCGTTCATCGGCCGCTCAAATCGCTTTTTTACCGCTTCTGACGGTCGCGGCTCGGAAACTGCGCATCAAACACCTATATTGAGAATGTGAGACTTAGGCAACCCTCGACGTTGACTGCCCTCGCCCTGCTAACCGCCGCTGGCGCGCATGCCGCCTCCGATGCAACCTGGTGGTACCGCGAACCGGCTGAACGCTACTGGGAAGGGCTGCCCCTGGCGAATGGGCGTCTGGCCGCCATGGTCTACGGGCGGGTTCGCGACGAATCGATCCCGCTCAACGAGGCGACTCTCTGGAGCGGATCGCCTTACGACCCCAATAACCCCGAAGGCCGCGCCGCGCTGCCGGAGATTCGCCGGCTGCTGTTCGCGGGCAAGTATCGCGAGGCGCAGGCGCTGTCCACAAAACTTCTGAGCGTGCCGCTCTCGGTGCAGCATTATCAGCCGCTGGGAGAGCTGCGCATCCGCTTCGATGGAGCCAATGAGATTGCCGATTACCGCCGCGAGCTCGACATGGATTCCGCTATCGCTCGTGTGACCTATCGAATCGGCAACACGCGCTATACGCGCGAAATCTTCTTGAGTTACCCGGACCAGGTGCTGGCGATGCGAATTACAGCCGATAAGCCGGGCCGCATTTCCCTGGCAGTCCGGCTGGCCAGCATCCAGCCGAGCGCCAGGAGCAAACGCGAGCCGGATGGCGCCATCACCATGGACGGCACGGCCGCTACGGTCATCGAAGGCCGCTCCGCCAATCCAATCATCCCCGCCAAGATGCGCTGGGAATCGCAAGTTCGGGCGATTCCGGAGGGCGGCTCGATAGGTACCTGCCGAATCGGCGAAGACGAAGACCGGACCGCGGCCTGCACTTCGGTCACCCATGCCAATGCGGTCACGCTGGTTCTGGCCGCCGCCACCAACTACGTCAAATGGAACGACATCACGGCCAATCCGGCATCGCGCGTGGCCGCACGGATGAAGGCGGCGAATCAACCGTATGGCACGCTGCTCGATCGTCATCTTCGCGACTGGCAGCCGCAGTTCGGCGCGTTTCGCCTCGATCTTGGCGGCCACGAAGCCGCCGCACAAGACACCACCACCCGGCTCGACCTTCTTCGCCGCGGCGCAAAGGACCCGCTTTTCACCGCTCAATACGTTCAATATGCGCGGTATCTCCTGCTGGCCGTCTCCCGCCCCGGCACGCTGCCGTTCAATAACCACAACGTCTGGCTCAACAATATGGAGGGCCGCTGGGCAGGACGCTGGACTCTCAATATCAATCTGCAGGAATGCTATTGGCCGGCGGAAAACACCAACCTCCCACAGACCAACGATGCTCTCTTCGGATTCGTGGAGCATCTTGCCGAGGCCGGCGCGCGCACGGCTCGCGAGTTCTACGGCTGCCGTGGCTGGGTGGCACATCACGGAACGGATATCTGGATGAACACCGCTCCGACCGATTCCACAGGGCCGGGAATCTGGCCAACCTCGGGTCCATGGCTGCTGGAGAACCTTTGGGAGCATTATCTCTTCCAGCCCGATCCGGAATATCTCAAGCGCCTGTATCCGCTGCTCGGCGGAGCTTCCCAGTTCTTCCTCGACTTCCTGGTGGAGGAACCCACGCACCACTGGCTGGTGACGGCCCCGTCGGTGTCGCCCGAGAACTCGTTCTTTACTCCCGAGGGCCAACCCAGCCAAGTCTGCGCGGGACCGACTCTCGATAACCAGTTGCTGCGCGATCTGTTCGACCATACCGCCCAGGCATCCCGTATTCTGGGCATCGATAGCGAACTCCGCTCGCAGGTTGAAGACGCTCGCCGGCGGCTGCCTCCGGATCGCGTCGGCAAACATGGGCAGATCGAAGAATGGCTGGAGGATTTCGATGAGCCCGAAGTCACTCACCGGCACCTATCGCCGCTCTACGGCCTCTTCCCTTCGAACCAGATCACGGCGGCGTCCAGCCCGGGGCTGTTCGATGCCGCGAAGATCACCCTGGCCCGCCGCACGGACAAGAACCTGGGCTGGTCCGGCGCCTGGAAGATCAATCTCTATGCGCGCCTCGGAGACGGGGAACACGCGGCAGAGATCCTCAAGCGGATGCTGGTGGAAATCAGCCTCCATCCCAGCGCGGAAGACAGCGATCGTGTGCCATCTTTTGAGGGCAACCAGAGCATTCAGGCGGTCGCGGCAGGCGTGGCGGAAATGTTGCTGCAGAGCCAAGAGGGTGAACTGCGCCTGCTGCCCGCCCTCCCGCGCGATTGGCCCAACGGCCACGTGGAAGGGCTGCGCGCGCGGGGCGGATTCGTGGTCGCAATGGACTGGCGCAATGGCGCTCTGGAGCGAGTGGCGGTTCGCTCCGGACTTGGCGGGGAATGCCGGTTACGCTATGGCTCGAAGCGGGTGTCTTTCATGACCCGAGCGGGCCAGGTGTATGAGCGCGATGGGCAAGTGCAATAGCTCCCGACGAGGCCCGACCAGGCGCGCCAAATGACCACATGCCTTGGTCCGATCCAGCGTAGCGCTGATAAAATACTGGCGGAACGGGGCCCTTGAACGACGCCACTTCCGGGAGCAGTGCCGTCTCAATCTGGATGCCAAACTGTCGTTTTGAAGTGCCCGCGTTGCGGCCGACTCCGGTATCATCAAGAAGGGCGCAGCATGAGTCTCGAAGAAGCCATCCTGGAGAAAGTCCGCCGCCTTCCGCCGGCGAAGCAGGAAGAGGTGTTGCGCTTCGCCGATGGATTGCAGCGCGATACCACGGCAAGGATGGTCCCATCCCGTGATCGTACCAGCGAAGCGAGGTGGATCGATGAGAACCGCGCCGCACACGCGGATCAATGGGTGGCCGTGGAGGGCGACCGTCTGATCGCGGCGGGTATAGACCCATTGAAGGTTTTTGCCGCGGCCAAGGCCGCGGGCATCGGGACTCCTTTCGTCGTGCACGTGCTTCCGGAAGACCCGCTTCCGTTTGTTCCGGGTTGGTGAGAATGCCGGTCTCGCTCGACTTCGCTACCTCCCACCACTACAGCGAGGCCACGGACGGAATCAACGTGCCGATCATGCTTTGCATGGGGAGACAATCCGTCGAGCTGCTGGCAAAACTGGATACGGGTGCCGCACATTGCATCTTCGAGCGTAAGTACGCCGAGATTCTTGGATTGGCAGTTGAATCCGGCCGGCTTCAACGTTTTCGGACAATGGCTGGATCGTTTGCAGCCTATCAACACGAGGTCACGATTCAGACGCTTGGCATGGAGTTTCCGGCGGTCGTCTTTTTCGCCCAGGATCCGACATTCAACAGAAACTTCCTTGGCCGCTCCGGTTGGCTTGACCGCCTTCGCGTCGGCATTGTCGACTACGACCGGATGCTCTTCGTCGGTCCGTACCAATTCTGAGAAATCCGTGGGATCTAAAGCTCCGGAATGGCTCTCGGCCGATTGACAATCGGCCTGCAGGTTGACAACCCGCCCCACAAAAAAGTTGGTCCAACCTTTACGCGCGATACGGTTCTAGAATCTAACGCTTCCAGACGAACTCGCCATTGACGATGGTGGCTACGGGGCCGCCGCGGAAGGTGCATTGGTGGAAAGGGGAATTGCGGCTGCGCGAGAACGACTGGTTTACGTCGTAGGTCCATTCGAGGTTGGTGCTGAAAATGGTGGCATCGCCGGGAGCGCCGGGTTCCAGCGTGCCGCGGCCTAGCCGCACTACCGCTTCGGGACCGGTGGTGAACAGCTCCACCATGCGCCCGAGCGAAATCCGACCGGGATGGACCAGGTGTTCCAGCGCGAGCGCGACGGCGGTTTCGAGGCCGATCACGCCGAAGGGGCAGCGCTCGAACTCCTGCATCTTTTCGCTGCCGGGGTGCGGGGCATGGTCGGTGGCGATGGCGCTGACGGCTCCGGAAACGATGCCTTCGATGACCGCCTCGCGGTCGCCGGTGGAGCGCAGCGGAGGCTTCATCTTATAGTTGCTGTCGTAGGGCGGCATGTCGTCGTCGGCCAGGGCGAAATGGTGGGGAGTGGCCTCAGCCGTTACGGGCAAGCCGCGCTGGCGCGCCGCAGCGACCATGGCCACGGCGCGGCGGGTGGAGACGTGGGCCACATGGTAGCGGGCGCCGGTGAGCTCGGCCAGCAGCAGATCGCGCGCCACCATCACGTCTTCGGCCGCGGCGGGAATGCCGCGCAATCCCCAGCGCACGGACCGTACGCCTTCGTGCATGTCGCCGCCGGCGCTCAGGTCCAGGTCTTCGCAATGGTTGATCACCGGCAAGCCGTAGGAACGGGCGAACTCCATGGCGCGGCGCATCACGCGCGCGTTCATCACCGGCAAGCCGTCGTCGGAAATGGCCACGGCGCCGGCGGCCTTCATGGCGCCGATGGCGGCCAGCTCCGTGCCGCCGCTGCCCTTGGTGATGGCGCCGATGGGATGCACGTTGACCACGGCATGCCGGCGGGCATGCTCCACGATGTAGCTGGTGACGGTGGCGGAATCGTTCACCGGCTTGGTGTTGGGCATGCAACAGATGGAGGTGAACCCCCCGGCGGCGGCCGCGCGCGAGCCGCTTTCGATGGTTTCGGCGTGTTCGAAGCCGGGCTGGCGCAGGTGCACGTGCATGTCGATGAAACCGGGCGCCACCACCAGACCCGTGGCATCGAATATTTCGGCGTGGGGAGAGGACAGGTTGGGAGCTACGCCGGCGATGCGCCCATCCACGATGAGCAGATCCGCGACGCGGTCCGTGCCCGAGGCCGGGTCGATCACCCTCCCGTTCTTGACCACGATGGACATGGGTTAGCCGATCACCTTTTCGAGCACCGCCATGCGCACGGCGACGCCGTTTTCGACCTGGTTGAGGATGGCCGAGCGCTGGAAATCGGCCACTTCGCTGGAGAGCTCGCGGCCGCGGTTGATGGGGCCCGGGTGCATGACGATGGCATCCGGCTTGGCCAGATCCAGGTGTTCCAGGCGCAGGCCGTAGAAAGTGAAATACTCGCTCGCCGGAAACGACGCTTCGTGCTGCCGTTCGAGCTGCACGCGGAGCATCATGATCACGTCGGCATCGCGGATGGCGTCGCGGATATCGCCGGTGAGGCGCACGCCCGGCGCCAGGTGCGCCAGCTCGGCGGGCAACAGGGAAGCCGGACCGCAAAGCACGATTTCCGCGCCGAAGCGCGAAAGCAGGTGCACGTTGGAGCGCGCCACACGGCTGTGAGCGATGTCGCCGATGATGGCTACCCGCAATCCGTCGAGGCGCCCCAGGCGGTCCAGAATGGTGCGGGCGTCGAGCAGCGCCTGGGTCGGGTGCTCATGGGTGCCGTCGCCCGCGTTGATGATGGGCGTGGGCAGATGGCGCGCCAGGAAGTGCGGCGCGCCGGACGCGGAATGGCGCATCACGATAGCGTCCGGGCGCATCGCCGCCAGGGTATTCAGCGTATCCACCAGCGATTCGCCCTTGCTCACGCTGGAGCCGGCGGCGGTAATCGAAATCGCGTCCGCGCCCAGGCGTTTGGCGGCGATTTCGAAGCTGGTGCGGGTGCGCGTGGAAGCTTCGTAAAACAGGTTGACGATCATTTTGCCGCGCAGCGTGTCCAGCTTCTTCAGCGACTGGCTCTGCAGCGGCTGAAAGTCCTTGGCCCGCGCCAGCAAGGCTTCGATCGCGGCGCGGTCCAGCTCTTCGATCCCCAGCAGTCCGGCGGGCATAGGATTGGTTCAGGCCTGCCCGGCGGCGGCCCTTTCCACCAGCAGCACTTTTTCCATGCTGTCGATCTCCTGAAACTTCACTTCGATGATTTCCTCGCTGCCGGTCTGCACCACGCGTCCCACGAACTGGGCTTCGATGGGCAGCTCGCGGTGGCCGCGATCGATCAACGCCAGCAGCCGTATGCGAGACGGGCGCCCGTGATCGAACAGCGCGTCCAGCGCGGCGCGGATGGTGCGCCCGGTGTACAGCACGTCGTCCATCAGCACGATGTCCTTGCCCTGCACCGGAAACTGGATATCGGTGGCGCTCACCACAGGTTTCACATCGACGGTGGTGAGGTCGTCACGATACAGATTGATATCCAGAATTCCCACCGGCACCTTGCGATTTTCCAGGGCGTCGATTTTCCTGGCAAGGCGCTGGGCCAGCGGAACACCGCGCCGGCGGATGCCGATGAACGCGAGCTGATCGAGGTCGGCGGTCTTCTCCATAATCTCGTGGGCTAGCCGGACCAACGTCCGGTCGATTTCCGAAGCGCTCATCAACTGGGCTTTTTCGCGGGTGAGAGGCATAAGGCTCCGAAGGACAATGTAGCACGCAAGCGGGAGCGGCTCCAGGGTTGGGAAACAGGAAGGCGAAATCGGCGAAGGTCAGCAAGGTTACGGTGAGTCCGGCAATGCCGCCGGCGGTGTGGGCATCGAGCGCGAGCAGGCGCCGGGCGAGGCCGGTTGGCTCGACGAAGTACGAGATGAATGCGAAGGTCAGAAAGACCGAGCCGGGGAGTAGCGTTAGGCAAAAAAAGGGCGCGCGCTGCCAGAGCGCGGGCCGATCGGTTCGCTTTTGGGAAGCGCTTCATGAGCCGCCGCTTCCACCACGATTCCACTGCCATGGACGCTTCGCTGAAGATCATCTGCGGGCAAAGATAACTGCAGTAGACGCGGCCGAAAAAGACCGAAGAGATCACGATCAGAAACATCAGGAACATCAGGGCGAAGAAGATGATGCCGAATTCGTTGATCCAGAGCTCGGCGCCGAAGAAATAGAAGCGCTGGCGGGGGATGTCGAAACGGACAATGTTGAGGAATGGCAAAGCGAGGAAGATGAGGAAGCAAGCCAGGTGGATGCGCTTGCGAAGGCGGTGCCAGAGACTAGTGGGCACGAGGCACCTGGCTTTGAACTGCTGGTTTAGGGCAGACCACAAAAAACTATGGTCTGCCCCACGGTGGGGATTGCAAAGTTTCGTGGGAAATATGCGGCGGCCGGGGCACTATTCGTCTGAGGACCAGCATTCGTGGGGCAGACCTGGGCAGACCATCGTTTTTTGTGGTCTGCCAGCCAGGGTTTTTCTCGATGGAATTTTATCGCAGACGGCTACCTCACTGGTTTCCGGAGCCGAGCGCGAATCTACCGCGCGCGCCGCCAGACGCGAGCCACCGGCCGATGGCTTGGCCGACTCCTGCCAGGCGGCAGCACGATTGGCCCGCACATTTGCAGGCAGTGCAGGCCGCTCGCGACTCCCAGCAGGAATACGGCGCCGGCTTCGAACGGCGTCATGGCGCGTACACGATCTTCGGGTTGCGCGCCGCGACCGTCACGCATTCCCGGTGCACCGGGCACGCGTGCCGACACTTGACCATCTCGATCCAGTAATCGGTCGTATCCGGCAGCCGAACCTGATAGAAACCGTTCTGCATGGGCGCCAGCCTATTTCTTCTCGACTTTCTTCTCGACCTGCGGATTGTCCGCCGGCGCATGGTCCGGCCTGGCGAAGGAGAACGCCACCACGACGATGCCGTAGATCACGATCAGCGCGGCGATGCCGTACATCAGGGCGGCGGACGATTCGGTGGCGGCATTCATGGCGCGCACCAGGGGACCGCGGTCGGGCTGGTTGACATCGCCGTACATGTAGAGCAGGAAATAGATCGCGCACCCAAGGGCGATGAAAGATGTAGGCGAACTTGAGGAAGGCGGGGATTTGGGTGTCCTCGTGCTCGGTGATCCAGCCGCCGGCGTATTCCTTGAGTTTGGGGTTGGTCGGTTCCATGGTTGTTACTCCTTGGTGCTTTCGGCTGGTTGACGATCTGGCGGGGAAGAAAGGCCGACCGGGGGGTCGGCCGCGGACCAGGGGGTCCGCCCTACTGGCTCGCCGCGCGCGGGGGTGTTGACCAGCGATGGTACAGGCTCGTCTTCGAAGACACGGTATTTTACGTTTTCGCCATCTTTGCTCCAATAGCCGTCTTTGCGCGAGCGGATGAGAAAGTAGAGGCCCACGGCCAGCGAGAGGGCGAAGAAGAGCAGGCAGTAGCGGCCGCCATGCACAGGCTGGCCACCAGGGCGATCCACGTCAGTTCCATACCGTGCGGCCCGTTTGGCGCGCCAGGTCGTCCAGGCGCGCGTTGCGCAGCACCCCGGTCATGGCCACCTGCGCTTCCACCCAGACGCGGTGGGCCGGGCACCAGGACTTGCGCTCGCACCCGCAAGCCGAATCGATGCAGAGGTTCAAATGAATCGGCCCCTCCACTGCCTCGATCACATCGAGCAAAGATGCCCGCCTTTGGGCTTCGGGCAGCTCGAAGCCGCCGGTATTGCCGCGATGCGATATCACCATTTGCGCTCGAGCGAGGGTTTGCATCACCTTGGCCAGGAACTGTTCCGGGCAACCGGCCGCATCAGCCAGTTCTGCCCGGCTGGCACGAACGCCCGGTTTCAGACCGGCCAGGTGCACCATCACTCGAACTGCGTAATCGGCCGCTCGGGTAAGTTGCATAGAGGATTAAAAGGACCTTATTGTCTGCAATTGAAATGCCAAACGGTTTTTGCGCTTGGATGGAGTTGTCGCTCAGTGCTAGCCCACCGCGCGAAAATTCCGTGGATCAACCAGTTACGGTCC
>Ga0187884_10004227_pt1 | contig 10695 bp, 14 predicted proteins | sample June2016WEW_20_4_FD_132983 | JGI IMG/M metagenome (GOLD analysis project Ga0187884, IMG submission 132983) | Peatland microbial communities from SPRUCE experiment site at the Marcell Experimental Forest, Minnesota, USA - June2016WEW_20_40 | ecosystem: Environmental > Terrestrial > Soil >...
ACCATGTCCTCTATCTCATTCAGGTTCTCCTCCATAATCGTCGTGTTGATTGTCACAGGAACCCTCTGTGTGGCCGCAGCTACACCCTGTATAGCTTCTTTGAAGCACCCGTTAACGCCCCTGATCTCATTATGGGTCTTCTCCAAGCCGTCTAGCGAAACATAGACTACGCCGTTGATGTATGGTGTAATCTCATCTATCCTTGATTCGAGGAGAGTGCCATTGGTTATGAGGCTCGTGTGCAGAGGCAGAGAACGAGAATAAGCAAGAATCTCGACCAAGTCTTTTCTAAGCAGCGGCTCTCCGCCTTCAAACGCTATCGCACAAACACCGGAATCATAGATCTGCCTTAGAATCGCTTTTTCTTTCTCCAGACTCAAATCTTGGCTGGATCTTTTCCAGAAGGGGCACATTTTACACTTGAGGTTGCAGTTGTACGTTAGCTTGTGTCCGCAGAACAGCGGAGCCCTTACTCCCAGCGAGTTAGAGATTAGCCCTCGATATATCCTCAGACCTAATCGCAACGTTTCCCTGTAGGCGCTTGCGTGATTTTCTGTGTTAGTATGCTGGGTTGTCCGTCTCATTTTCTAGGCCATTTGTGTTTGTGGATCCATATAATAAAAACAAGCGTGTTTTACTACACCAAAATCAGCTGAAATATTTTAAGCTGTTAAACGAGATAAGACGTCGTCAGCACTATGACGGCGACTGGCTCAGAGCACTATCAACGCAGCCATTGTTGACGAAGAGCTGGAGCTTGTAGGTGCCCGCGTGATCGGGGACAAATATGCGCTCGGCTAAGGCAGGATTGGCGATAGTCGCAGAGCTGCGGGTTTTCGACGGTTACCCTCGCAAGAGTCAACGGGGTGCCATCAAGGACAGCGCTCCCGCGACTGTCAAGAGATACGGTGCTTCTGACGATAGCCGTTTGATTTGAGGTCTACTTTGGCATTAACACGGTGTCAATGATGTGAATAACACCGTTAGCACACTCAAGGTTGGCATCTTTTACCACGGCATCGTTTATCGTGATCCCGTGCCGCAACCAATGATGTTCGTGAACCTCGAGCATACCACCTTGAACAGTCAGAAGAGTCTCCTGCTTGGCCAAATCAGCCGCAAAGTGCTTCCCGGCCACCACGTGGTACGTAAGAACGCCAGTCAGCTGTTCCTTGTTGTTGAGTAAGCTGTCGAGTGTACCAGCTGGAACTTTACTGAATGCCTCATTATCAGGAGCGAAGATCGTCAATGGGCTTTGGCCTTTGAGTGTTTCCACCAGATCTGCTGCAATCGCTGCCTTCAAGAAAGTGGACAAGTCAGCAGCTTCCGTTACTAAGGTCGCAATATCTACATTGAACTTCAATTCAGTCACCTGCTTTACGATTCGGCTTAAAACCGTTTTTGCTTGTGCAGTTATGATAGTTTAAGTTATCGCGCTGTATGCGCGAATACGATCAAAAGCCCTTGATTTTTATCGCACGAGGCCAGCGAAGAGCACGGCGACGAGCGGTGCAACAACGATAAAAGAGAATAGTTTTGAGAATTGCGTGATTACTTCTCATAAAATTTCTGAAAAATTTCTGACGCCGAAGAACGTGCCAGCAGCCACGATATAGGCTCCCGTTTTGATGCGACAGCCGAAACTGTGCTATGGTGTTCAAACTATAAGGTGGTTAAAAAAAGATATGGTCGAACGATCAGACATCGGTTTGATCACTCTTCCTTGTCCCTCGCTTTCGTTACAGTCGCTTAACTGGTGCCTCCTCTTCCTTCATGGGCTTCTCTCCTTTCGGGGTGCTGCGCAGCCAGTTCTTGAGGCAATGGCACCCTCTATCTCCCTTCCTCTTCGCGGGCTCAGCGGAACAGCTACCCACAGCGTGGTTGGAAAAGCGGCAATGGATATAAACACGTCAGCGCAGCTCGTTCGCATAATTCGTAGGAGGAGGCGATTTACTGCTCTTCTTGGTCGTCGCCAAACACACCGCCGAAGACTGTCCCGGAGGACTCGTGCGACCCGACATGGATTTCATTGCCAACGTCGTCGAAAACGTGGAGCGCCCCGGCGTAACCCTCACTGAGGCGTAAACTGATGCATCGGGACACGTCTGGTTTTTGGTTGTGGACGCCAACGATAACGAAGCTTTGAACATTGCTTTGGAGCAATTTAGGCTCGTAGGCATGGAGAAGGTACACCCCGTGCTGAAGCTCTCAGATACCACCGCGTGGGCGAAGAAGATAGGCATTCAGCGTTAAGCGCTTGCAGAGAAGCCGTCACAATTTTCAGGTAGGCCCGAGCTATGATAGCGCAGCGTGTTTCTCCTTCGTGATCTGTTTTTTCCTTGCCTATACCTTATTACCGTCCGAGCGCTACGTAATTTGATGATACTATGGCCGACGAAAAGAAAAAAGAGAAGAGAATCGCCATGGAAGAACGAGAAGAACGACGCAAGTATGCCTTCGAGGCAATCATTACGCCCAAGGTGCTCGATCGGGGGCGCCACTGGATCACCGTCCAGCTCAAGAACGTATCAACGGAGCCCCTCGTCGACGTAAGCGCAACGTTGTATACCATTAACTCGCACGATCTCGACGTTTTGCCAAGCGGCTCGTTTCATTTCGTAAAAGAGTTAGCCCCCCAAGACACGGCAGTACTCAACTTCCACGTCTTTGCGAACCACACTGGATGGGTCTATCTGCACGTCACAGCGCACCGCTACGGCGCTTTCGTGAGCTGGTACTCTCCCCATCATGAGGTTCGACTGATTGAAGATCCCACCGAGATCCAGACCTTCTTCGTGAATCGGCCCTACTGGGCGCCTGAAGAAACAATCGAAACGGAGACGGTAGTGTACGCGCACCGCGACGTGCGGAATCTACGGCTTGAAATCGCTGCAACTCCTCCGTCGAAATCCCACACACTCATGGACGCGGTCGATATCGACTTCATCGCAGAAGGCGGCACGAAGCGATTCGTGAGTGAGCTCTACGCGAGTGAAGAAGGCTTGTACCACCTCACCGCGCGCCTTTTTCTCGAACAGAAGCTCATTAGCAGCAAGGTGGCATCATGCTACGTTACGCCCCTTGAGGATGAATCTGCGTCTCGTCGGTGGGGGCTACAGTTTACGTAGGGTCGCGCCCAGCGGATGCTAGGGGGGTATTAACCCCTCGTCTTTTTTTTGCGAGTAGGCCGAAAAAACCGAGAGACACGTATCCGGTCGCCCGCACTGACCTGAAAAAAAGGGGAGTTATAAGAACGGCGTTAGAAAGCTGAAAACCATGCTGCAGCGTTCAAATTATCAAAGAATAGGTGCGAAGGAGCAGTCGAACTTCCTTTTAATCGCGCCCTTCTTTGTCGAGAAGCCGCCGAATCCGATGGGTCATTGTGTAGCAGTACGGAAAAAGAAGTAAAAAAGCAGATCACTACTGCAAAATGAGATTCTATGGTGTTAGGCCCGGCAAAGCTACTTAATCATTTAAAAGTTTTTACGCGTCTTCATCAAAATCCAACACAAGGTCCCACCAGTCATCGTCGCTTATCTCGTCATGGTCAGACATCTTTTCAATGCTAGTTTTAGGCCTGAGCGGATAACTAAGAACGTGGGGTTTGTAATCTTCAATGATTTCTCGTATAATCTGCTCTTCTGAAATCTTATCTTGGATGATGTCTTCTATCGCGACAACGGAACCGTTGACAGTAAAAAGGTTTTCCACGCGCTGCGATTTGCCTGTTTTTTGAGCTGCGAACGCGATTCGCTCTTCGTCTATGCTCTTTATCTCCTTACCTAAGTGCCGCTTGAAGAGATGTCCGCACAGAGGGCGTACGCGAATTCTAACCGCCCCTCAAAATAGACCTCGATTGAGCTGCGAACGCGATTCTCTCTGACCTCACCTGACGGGCTAAGAGTTACGTTCCGCCCGTGTCGCTCTAAGTCTGACTTGAATGCCTCAAGAGCAGGGTCGACTCTCGTCTCATAGAACTTGCTCGCAGCGGACGCGCATCGTTCAATGGCCATTTGCGCTTCTAGGTCTCCTTGCTCTTTCTCTCTAAAGAATTCATTTAAGTCTTGTTTCCAATTGGTCATGCTATTCTCTTAAAGGAGCCCCCGGATTTTCAGCATGAGTAGTGCCTTCGAACGTTTTAGAAAAAAAGAAGCGCCGTAGGTGCGGGGTTACGTTTCGCCTTTGCTAAGGAATTTATCGCGTCGCTCTCGATAGCACTCCATGCATAAGACCTGCCATCCATTATGATAGCCCTCTTTTTCAAGCATGCTGTAAACACGTTGACCGGTTCCGTTAGGGCGCTTTCGATACCATTCTATATCATCGGCTACTGGGCATACTGTCAGCTCCTCAGAGCATGTTGTTATCCCCTCAGAGGATCTTTTTTGCTCCAGTGTTCTTTTTTTTCCATACGTGTCCCCCTCGCGAAAAAATGAATCAAAAGAGTCAAACGGCGGCGTGATAGCTTAAGTGTTGTCTTTCAGCTCCTGGTCGCTGCTACGCCTAAGACGGCGAGTCGTTCGTGCGCCTAAGAAAAAGAAAATCATAAGAAGTAATCAATTAGGCTTGATCGAAAGGAAATTGCTCGCCGCAGATCTTCAGAGCAGAGGCAGAGCATATTTTATTTGTGTAAGGAGTACAAGTGGCTAGCGAATGCTTGCCTATACGTTAGGGGTCAAGTGATGAGTACGGGCACAAGATGGAGGGACTATCAGGATTATCACAGGCCACTCGCGACCTACTCAGAGAAAGAACGAAACCGGATTTTAGAAAGCAAAGCACAACGGAGGGCGAGGGCCCAACTACACAAGAAGCTCAGGGGTGCGGTTCCTGGCGTTTTCAACGTGATGCAAGAAACCCCCTATTAAGCTTACGTGTGTCAGAAGAGAGACAACACGCTTTGCGGTCTTTAGCGTAGTGTCGATCTTCCTGCTGAGCAGACGGTCTGAAAAGAGTTGAGGTTTGTTTTGCGTTACTCGCGCTCGTGTAAATTCACTAAATAGTCCCGGTAGTTTGGGACGAGGTATAAAGCCTCTAGCCGAAGTCAAATTCATAAAACGCACAACTGCGCGGCCTCAACAGACAATATGCGATCGAGTTTTGATGCAAAAAAAGAAAAGAGGAGGAAAAAGGCAGTCTATTTTTGGTTTAACCCACGATCTGCGTTATCTCTTTAACGATGCCTTTTTCGACGTGTTCAGTCCACAGCATTTCGGGCACGTCAACAGCAAGAAACAGCCACGTAACCAAGAGAGTTTCGGCTGCTGCCACTGCCAGGTTCTGGATCAACTTGCCTATGCCTATGTGGATTGAAAAATCATTCGGCTGACCCGTTATAAGGATATGAACGCTCTGTCCGCAGTGATGATGTCCCGCAAAATCCCAGCCTTTGTCGCCTGTATGACTATTCCCAAAGGCGCAGTGGATGACTGCGTTTTGTAGCCTTCAGTTGATAGTTGCTGGACAATCTGCTGTGATAGTTGATTTAGGTCATTGTTTTTTCCTTGAAAGTGCAGTACTTTTTCAGATACCATGGTAAAAACCTCAACATCAGTTGATGAGCGACGAATTAATAGTTTCTCATAATGCTGCCGTTCTTTTTGTCGTTTCCTCGGACAATATATAAATCAACTAGATCAGGACGCTCGTGCAATGATTAAATAGTTAGAACATCTAATTATTAGAGGATGCAATTAGTATGACCGCAGATCCAGAAGAATCCGCCCGTAAGCTGCTTGAAGTGGTTCCAATTATTATGCAAGACATACGATCTGAGATGCGTCGTCGACGGTCACTGGACTTGACCGTCCCTCAGTTCCGCGTATTGGCTTTTGTGAACCGCAATGAAGGCTCGTCACTCTGGGAGGTGGCATCTCACGTGGGGCTGACCCCCCCTTCCACGTCGAGGCTTGTGGACGGTCTCATCGCACGCGGTTTGATGGCACGAAACGACTATCCGGCTGATAGACGACGTGTGCGCCTAACCGTCACAGGTCACGGACTGGCGATTTTGGAGGCCTCTACCCAAGGAACTGTGTCGTATCTAGCAGACAAACTGAGCGGTGTGGACGCTGACAATAGAGAAGCCATCGACAAAGCCGTGGAAGCGCTGCGAACTGTCTTCGCTACCAACACAAGAGAGGTGACGTAAGACTATGTCCAACCTCACCACAGAGGACCTCACTCGTAGGGTTGGGGGGCAGAAAGCTGTCAATGACTTGAGCGCACCCTCCAGCGTCACGCTCGACAACGGCAGGAAGCCAATTCTTGTAGTAAGTGACCTACGCAAAGGGTTCGGCAACGTTACGGCAGTGGATGCCATCAACTTCGAGGTGTTTGAGGGCGAAATCTTTGGGCTTGTCGGTTTGAACGGAGCTGGTAAGACGACAACGATGTTAATGGTATCCTCCCTTCTAAATCCTGATTCCGGCAGCGCCACCGTGTGCGGTTATGACGTCGTGAAGGAGAAAGATAGCGTGCGGCGTTCTATCGGGTTCGTATTCGAGGAAGAGGCTGTTGACATCTACCTTACGGGCAAGCAGAACCTGGATTTTGCGGCGCGCATGTACAGTCTCCCAAAACAAGAGAGGGAGAAGAGGGTGGCTGAGGTCTTAAAGACTGTTGGACTTGAACAGCAAGCGAATGCGAAAGTAAGGGACTATTCCGGCGGGATGCTGCGAAGGCTTGAGATAGCGAGAGGGATGCTTACCTCTCCTAGGGTCCTCCTCCTGGACGAGCCGACGATAGGGCTGGACGTGCAGACGCGAAGATACCTCTGGGATTACCTCCGACGAGTGAACAAGGAAACGGGGGCAACGGTTCTTTTGGCTACGTCATATCTTGACGAAGCCGATTATCTCTGTAACAGAATAGCAATTTTGGACGAAGGCAAGATAGTAGCGGTAAATACCCCTGAGGCGCTAAAAGGCTCAATCGGTGAGAATCTGATAACGCTTAAGGTGTCAAAGGGCTCGCAGGAAGAGTTCGCGAGACTGCTCCTGGAGATGACCTGGGCAAAAAGCGTTGCAAGTCAAAACCAAGGCACGTTAGTGCTGAGCCTTGAGAACAAAAGTATAGGGATACCAGAGGTCGTGAGAATGGCCAAAACACACGGATTTGGTATCTCATCTATAAAATCAAGCACGCCAAACTTGGATGATGTCCTATTGCACTACGTGAAAAAGAGCGTAGAGGAGCACGATGAATGACGGAAGACGTAATAGGGGTACACGACCTTACGAAGAAGTTCGGCGACTTTGTTGCGGTTGACCACATCAACTTCGCAGTCAAGAGAGGTGAAATATTCGGGTTCCTCGGCCCAAACGGAGCGGGAAAATCAACGGCCATAAAGATGCTGACAACACTGCTGCATCCGACTTCAGGTTCCGCTGAGATCTGTGGGTACGACGTGGTCAAAGATAGTGAAGAAGTCAGAAGGCATATCGGAATTGTATTCCAAGACCGATCCAGCGATGACTATCTAACGGGCAGACAGAACCTTGATTTTCACGCACGAATGTACGAAATGAGCAGGGAGGAAAGGGAGAGCAAGATAGAGGAGGTCCTCGATTTGCTTGAGCTGAAAGGAAAAGAGAACATTAAGCTTCACAATTTGCCAGAAGGCGTTCGTCGTCGATTTGAAGTGGCAAGAGGCTTCATGACTCGTCCGGACGTCGTGTTCCTCGACGAACCTACCATAGGATTTGATATAAAGGCGAGGATGGATTTATGGAACCAGATAAAGAGGGCGAGGGAGATCGAGGGAGTAACCGTTTCGCTCACTACGCATTTTATAGAGGAGGCGAACTATCTCTGTGATCGCGTGGCTATCATCGACAAGGCAAAGATAATAGCGCTGGATACGCCTCAGAAGCTGAAGGAGGCTGTAGGTTCCGATTTAATCTCACTTCAAATTGCTGACGGAGGAGAAAAGAGAGCTACGTTCATGGAGAAGGTAACCGAGCTTGACTGGATAACGCGTGCTGAGGAATACAGCAATTCGATATTGTTAAACGCGGAAAGCGGTGAGGGGAGGGTGGCCGACCTCATAGACTTTGCAGATACGCATGGATTTGTCATTACGTCTATAGATGAGCATGAACCGAGCCTCGAGGACGTCTTTTTGTACTTCACCGGCAGGACGATACGAGAGGCTGAAGGTGGGTAGATGAGATTGGAACGCAACGCGGGGGGATGCTAAAATGGAAGTGCAAGAAGTAATTCACAAACCGCTATTTGAGGCCGAGCCAATTTACAGCATGTGGCTGCGGGAATTGATACGATTCTTCGCCATGCGATCGCGAATCCTCGCGACATTCGCCTCGCCGTTAATCTGGCTTCTTTTTTTAGGTATTCCACTGAGTGAGATCTTTGCAAGTGGAGCAAGCCAGAGTGTGCCCGGGGGATTGCCCTTCTTCGCGTTCATTGTTCCAGGAATTGTCAGCATGGGTCTGCTATTCGGGGGCACGAATAGTGGGGTCACCGTCCTCTGGGACAAGGAGTTCGGGTTCCTGAAGGAGGTGATGGTCGCTCCTGTGCGCCGCACATCGCTTATGATAGGCAGGAGCTTAGGAGCGCTGACGATCGCACTCATTCAAGCTCTGACCACGATAGGAATTGCTCTTATCCTCGGCACGTGGCTTGGTTTCAGAATAATTAGCGTTGCTGGTTTCCTCTTGGCGATAGGCTTCATGATTATTATGTTCTTTGCCTTTGTAGGTTTCGGCTTGACGCTTGGCGCCATGATCGAAAACACCGAGGGATTTACGACTATTATACGGATGATAGAGTTTCCTATGTTTTTCCTGTCTGGTGCCTTACTGCCAATTACCGTGATTAAGGGCATACCTGTTTTATATCAGCTACAATTCATCAACCCCCTAACGTATGGCGTTGACGGGCTACGGGGGCTCTTCACCGGCGTATTCATCCTTCCGCCGTGGCTTGATTTGACTGTCATTGTCGCTTTCGCTCTGCTATTCCTTTTCCTAGGTGCCTATGCATTTTCTAGGATGGAAGTTGACTAAATGCAGCCTTTACTCGGTAGAAAGAGGGGCAAAGACAGACGGGCTAATGAATCGACGAGGCCAAGAACGGCAGGGTCATCCGCCGCGCGTGGTGCTCTCAACGCCAAAATGAGTATGGATTAGAAACAAGCGTAGCGCTCTGCCGCTTAATAGTAGTGGCGGCCTTGCTGTTTTCGTCTTCTGCGCGTGATGACATTATCAAAGCCTTCATTACCGAGCTTTTCAATCCCCTGGCGTTCGGTAGTGGCCTCCCGATCATCGTCCTCTACGGCGTACTTGTCGAGGATGAAGTCCCACTTGTACGATTCGTTAGGCAGGATAAACCACTTGAGGGGTTTCTCCGTTTTCTTTTTTTCGTGCATCTTTTTCTCTCACCTCAATAGTCAAGAGAGGCCGACGACCTAGTCAACGCTTCCCTCATACACTATAGAGAACTCCGGAGTGGCGTCCTTCGAAACGACGCTTATTTATACAACGCACCACGACGCAGTGCCGGCGTGTGACGCCGTTGTTCGAACGACCGTGCTCCCTCTACACTCCTCACAACATGCTTATGCGTTGGCATACACAGTGGATGGTGACTACTCGTTGTGACAATGCAAGCAGTAGGGCCAGCCTCTGTCGGAAAAAAAACTTTCGGCCTGTCGTCTTTTCTGGGCAAACGCACGGCTTAGATGCGCGATCCGGCCGCTTTTCACCCAGTTTATGTCTTCGGGTCTTTGTTGGCGACGGCAGATGCTTACGTCTGCACAGAGGCCTCTTCCTGCAGGATGCCCCTCATCTTGTCACAGCCTTCAGAAGCCACGCCATGTTTCTGCCGGCATTCTTTGCCGCGGCGATGCCTTCATCGTCATTCTCGACGTCGCCGATGTCCCTCCCAACACCAATCGTCGGGCGACCAGGAACGATCATGTCCGCACTGAGCAGGAAGTGGAAGAGCGTATCGAGAGAATGCAGCGCGCCAGTCCGCCTCTGCGCGACGACGGCGGATCCCACTTTGCGTTTGAAGAGCCCGTCGTTTGCAAAGGAAACGAAACCGGCCCGGTCGACCAGTGCTTTCATCTCGGCAGTGACATCGCTGAAATAGACCGGAGAACCCAGGATGATCCCGTTGGCTCCGGCCATCTTTTCGATACAGTCGTTGACGATATCGTCGTCAATCACGCACCGCCGGTCCCTGTTTTCAAAGCATTTCATGCAGGCGGTGCACCCCTGAATCTTCGTGCCGGCAAGCTGGACCAGTTCGGTCTCGATGCCTTCGTTTTCGAGTTCTTCGAGCATGCGTCGGATCAGGATGGCGGTGTTGCCGTCCTTCCGTGCGCTTCCGTTGATAGCGATGACTTTTGCCATAGTGTAACTCCTAATGGTGGCGAAAGAAACTGAGCCTTAACTCACTTCATTTCGTGCCCCGTGCTATAAATATGCTGATGTCAGCGCAGTCGTCACTGGAGTCCGATGGCACGCACGCTCGCTCTTCAGTGTCTCCTACGACGATATCTTTCAGCCCCGCCTCGGCAAACCAGGTGTGCATATCCTCCCTCCTAAATCCCATCCATCGATCGGTGCGCTCCTCTGTGAGAAACGCGAACGCGTGCTCATCGAGGTCGGTGATGATCAGCGTGCCCCCTTTCTTGAGAATCCGCGCCATCTCACCTATCGCTGCTGCCGG
>Ga0187884_10004232_pt1 | contig 10684 bp, 9 predicted proteins | sample June2016WEW_20_4_FD_132983 | JGI IMG/M metagenome (GOLD analysis project Ga0187884, IMG submission 132983) | Peatland microbial communities from SPRUCE experiment site at the Marcell Experimental Forest, Minnesota, USA - June2016WEW_20_40 | ecosystem: Environmental > Terrestrial > Soil >...
AGGGTCAATTCCATCTCGATGCGCACATTACCTTCGAAGCGGTCAATCAAGTGAGCGAGCCGTTCAGAAACGAAGGCATTGACGTGAACATCAGAGACACCCTGTTCCGAAGAAAGCGGTGGTGTGATGGGGTTTTCGGTAATGCGCGCCGAAAGAACCGCAATTTTCTTTAGACTCTCTTCAAGCCACGAAGGAATGGTCTCTTGGCTTTGCTGTGCTCGTAGGCGGATCAAGTGCGTATGACCGGCGATGGTGGCTGCTTGCGTGCTGATGGCGTGACGCCAGACATTGCTCGCCATCCCCATCCAGGCTAAGGCCGTTCGGGCGCCGACAAGGCCCTTCGTCGCCTTGAGCTCTTCGAATTGGCTAACGTTGCGAATAGTAATCGCAGCCATTTCAGCCAGGGCCTGCAATGTAATTAGATCGTCTTTGTCAAACGCTTCGCGTTCATCACTTTCTACGCTGAGGACACCGACTAGCTGGTCAGCATAGAGGAGTGGCACACTCACTTCAGACCGGGCGTTCTGAGACAGCGCGAGGTAATCAGCATCCTTTGCAAGATCAGTCACGATTTGTGGTTGGCGGGTGATCACGGCGCGCCCCGCAGCGCTCAGACCAATCCCAATGTCGCCCCGAGAGGGCGGACCAAGGTCAACAGATTTTGCAACCACTTCGGGTATCGAAGCGCTTTCAAAGCGTAGTTTGTTCGTCGATTCGTTATACAGCGATAACGCTGCGCGCACCGTCCCTTCCCGTTGGCCGGAACCCACGCAGCGGATGGCCTGCTGAACTATTTGGTCCAAAACGTGTTTCCGCCGCACGCTGAGGTCAACCTGTGTCATCACCCGCGCCGCGTCGAGGAGGGCTCTGAGGTGGACATTCTTGCGCTGGAGATTCTCATACCGCTCGGCGCTTTCCATGGCAATGGCTGTCTGGTTGGCAATAAGGCCAAGTAAATCGCAGTCAGCTTCCGTGAAGTTTCGGGGTTGCAACGTGTGAACAAGCATTGCCCCGACCACGCTTCCACCGATGAAGATAGGAACACTGAGTCCGGATCTTATCCCACGCTCCCGGGCAAGGGACGGCGACAGGAATCTACGTTCTTGTGCAAAATCCAAGACGACGACGGGTTCGCCCACAGCGACCGTGTAGCCGGTGTGTGACTGCGCACCCGATTCCAGGGAATACCCGACCTGGGAATCCGGCCAACCAGACGCCGCAGCAACTACGAGGGTGTCGTCAGCTTTGTTTCTGAGAACTATGCTGCAGAAATCCGCTGCAAGGAGAGCCCGTGCTGCCTCAACCGCCATGCTCAAAGTTTCGTTGACTGTTGGCGCTCTGAGCAGTTCTGCGCTCAGCCGCTGAAGTGCCTTGGCGACATCTTGAGAACGAAGTTCTTCGCCGGAGATCCGGGACTCAGGCATGCAGCTATCATACTGCAAGGGCTAAGCGACGGCCCGGGCGTTGCCTGCGTCTCGCACGCCGATCGGCGAACGTCTGGATTTGCCAGTCGACCTGCGGTCGCCTCTGCTTTGGCCGAAACGGCCATGATCCAGCTGGGACGACCAAGGAATTTGGAGCGATTCAGCGAAGCTGGTGATGTCTTCTTCTCCAGGCGCTCGACGCTAGGACGTTCTGCAACTACGCGCGTTCACGAGATCGCCGTTTTGACTACCCCCGGAGTCCATATGGAGTCCAAACCGCCGAAGTCGGCATTTGGCGTCCATTTGGCGTCCAAATCGGGTCGAGGCAAGTCTTTTGTTTTCAGTGAGGACCCCTCGTAAGTGATTGATATTTCTTGCTTGGGGTGCAAGAGGTCCCGAGTTCAAATCTCGGCGGCCCGACCAAATTCCTCAAAGACTTACAGGCTGCAGACCTTCCTAGACCCTCCGTTTGGAGTCCATTTGGAGTCCAAAATGGACGCCAGCCGCACGGCCTCTCGAACACACGAAAAAACCTGCGCGAATTCCTGGCGCCTCTCTCCTCCCATAAAAAACCCGACAAACCCGACATTTAGGGCCTAATCAACTGATTCTGTTTGCCAAACTGATTGAGGGTTTCCAAAACCGACATCGACCCGACATTTCCAGCCAAAAACCCGACACTCGGCTGCCAGAAGGGCGCAAACGCTACCACGCTTCTCACAATCCTCACAATACGCAGAATGCCCCGCACCGCCCCCTCTTGACGACCGCGCGAAGTCGGTGACCTCTGTTGACGAATGAAGCACGCGATTGCTATTGAGGGGAAGGATGCTGCGACTCCGGTCGCCAGAACACTTCCTTGCAAGCAATGGCAAATCACATCGAGCACTGGCCAGTGAAACGGCTCGTACCGAATCCAAGGAATCCGCGAACGCACTCGGACGCCCAGATTGCACAGATAGCCGGCAGCATCCTCGCCTTTGGCTTCAACGCGCCAATTCTCGTAGACAGCAAAGGCGGCATCATCGCGGGCCATGGCAGGTATCTCGCATCCATCAAGCTGGGCCTGGAGACGGTGCCCATCATCGTTCTCGACCACCTCTCCGAAACCGAGAAGCGCGCATATCTTCTGGCCGACAACAAACTTGCTGAACTCTGTTCCTTCGACGACGATCTGCTCCGCGCGGAGCTTGCCGAACTCCGGGATGCTGACATTGACCTGGGAGAGGATCAACTGCGATGGCAGCGTCTGCCCTCATTTCAGAACCTCGCCGTCATGTTGATCAAGCACCTCGACGGGATTCTGAACTATTGCCGGACCAAAGTGCGCTTCGCAATCGTCGAGGCCCTCAACGGCAACATCCGCATGCTGATCAACCGCGGGCGCGGCTACGGATCGGGCTTTTCGGGATACCTCTGGAATGCCTCTGGAAAAAGGTATTGATGAGCGTCGATCTCGCCATTGGATCGTATCGCTGTGCGGTCGGCTCGATCCTTCCGGCCATCACCAGGGTTGCCTGGCAAATCAAGAGTATCATGCTCTTACGGTAAAATTGCCGTAAGAACAATGTCACGTGTTCCTGTTTCCAAAAGCCGAATCCGTCCCGTGGAACGGAGTGCCTCCCTGGAACGCCACACGCAACGCTTCCTGGAACTCAGACGAGGTCTGGAACAGATCGAGTGTTTCTGCAAAGGTACAGTTCTGAAGCGGATGATGAACACACCTTTCTCGTCCATCGATACAAACACCGAGAACTCCTTGTGGGCGTCACATCCGATAAACTGTTCCATAACCGCTGCAACTCCTTTCGAACTGGGGTTGCTGCCAGGATACGCCAGCAACCCGCTGCAGCGCTTTCATTTCATAGGATCACGGGCGAATCGTCGCGGCAGGCGAAGAATTTGGTGGATAGTAATACAGCCAGCCAGGCAGGTGCCCTGGAGAAAGACTGGTGCGGGGCAGACCACACAAAACGATGGTCTGCCCCACGGCTATGCTCTGCACCCGGCTTCCAGCGCCGGGGTGTCCTGGTGTTTGTACATGATGAAGTACTCGCGGTGACCCAGCGATTCGGGTTTGCTGGCGCGGCCGGATGCCACGCCGGCCACCAGATCGGAGAGCTCATGCGCGGCTTCCTCCAGCGAGATCTCGCCGGTCAGGATGCGGCCGGCGTTGAAATCCATATCGTCGGTCATGCGCCGGTAGGTGCTGTAGTTACCGGTCACTTTGATGAGGGGCGCGATGGCGCTGCCGATCACGCTGCCGCGGCCGGTGATGAAGAGAACGATTTGCGAGCCGGCAGCCACCAGGTCCATGATGCCCTCGGTATCGTTGGGATTGGTGTAGCCGAACTGCATGAAGTGCGGATCGGGAACGCTGTCGAGCAGCCACAGGCCGGGATGCGGAGGCCGCTGAGCCACCTCGATGACGCCCTGAATGGGGCGGCTGCCGCTCTTGGCGAATGCGCCCATGCTCTTCTCTTCGATGGTGGTCAAGCCGCCGGCGAAATTGCCGGGTGAGATGGAATACTGGCGGACTTCACGGCAGTAGGTCTCAGCTTTCTGGTAGGCGTGGGCAAGCTGCTTCCGGGCCTCGGGGTTGGCGGCGCGGGCCTGGATGATGGCATCGAGGCCGATCATCTCCACGATTTCTTCGAAAATGGCGCAACCGCCGCAATCTACCAAGAGATCGAAGAAGGCGCCCACGGCGGGATTGCCGGCCAGGCCGGAAGTGCCATCGGAGCCGCCGCATTCGGCGCCCACGGTGAGGTCAGCCAAGCCCATGGGGACGCGCGGCACATGGGCGATCTGGTTCCGCATCCGCCGCAGGGCTTCCTTGCCGCGTTCGATGGAGCTGCGCGTGCCGCCGTTTTCCTGGATGTAGAACCACTCGGCCGGCCGGCCGGTCTGCTCCACGGCTTCGGCCAGGCGTTGGGGCTGGGTATACTCGCAGCCGAGGCCGACGGCCAGCACGGCGCCGACGTTGGGATGGCGAGCCAGCGCCAGCATCAGGCGGATGGCGAAGGCATTTTCGTAGCAGCCGGGAAAGCCGATGACGTGCGCGTCTTCCTCGCCGCGAGCGATTTCCTTGGCCACGTGGCTGGCGCACTCCACGGTATAGATGACCAGCACCAGATTGCGCACGCCTTTGCGGCCGTCCTGGCGAAGGTAGCCCTGCCAGACGGGCCGGACAGTAGAAAGATCACTCATAAGACATGTCCGTGGTGGCGCCAGTGTGAAGGTCGAGAGTGCCGGAGCGCTGGTCGACGCTGCTGGCGCAGTTGTGCAGGTGGACCCACTCACCGGGGTGGATGGGCCGGGTGGCGACGCCGATGGGAACGCCGAACTTGACTACGGCTTCCCCTTCGGAAATTTCGCGGAGAGCGGCCTTATGGCCCAGCACCACCGGTTCGCGCAATTCCACCACGCATGGCGCCGCGCCCAATATCTGAATGCCGTCGCCCGCGGCGGCGTCCTCGAGCAGCGTGGCGACGTTGTCCTCAGCCTTGACTTGGAACGCTCTCCCCATTACTCGAGTGTAACCGGCTTCCAGGTCTTGTCGGGATCGAAGCGGGTCATCTGGCGGGCCGAGGCGGCGGTGGAAGCGCCCAAATCCTTTTCATAGACGATTCCTTTGTGATTCACCAGGAACGCCTCGATGCCACTGACGCCGTATTCGGCGGGCCATGCCACCAGGGCGAAGCCGCCGATCATCTTGCCTTTGACGACGTAATCCAGCGCGCCGCCGGGCGCGTCGGGGCCTTGGGCTTTGAGAATGCGGAAGTAGTAGCCGTGATAGGGGGCGAGTTTGTGTCCCTCGCCCATGGCGGCGGCCGCGTCGGCAAAAGCCCTGGGCACCAGGGCCGATTCGCTTTCCCAATAGAGACCATCCTTCTTGCCCGGCGAACTGACCATCTTCTGGGCGTATTCGAGCACGCCCTTGGTGTCGCGGTCGGCGGAAGCGTATTGCATTTGGGCTTCGACGTAACCGCGGCAGACCTCGACGGCATTGAGTTCATTGCGTCCGATGCGGCGGGCCAACACCTCGACTTTGCCGGCGGGAGTATCGAAATGCCATTGGCCTTTGGCCTGAACCAGGGGCACGGGAAACGGCCATTCCGCGCTGCCGACCAGGATGGTGGCGTGATTCGCGTCGCTCTGGATCTGCATTTTCTCCTGCGCCAATTTGGCGAACTGCATGCGCAGGGAACGGTCTTCGGCGGGGTCGCCGGAGTCAACGATGGGTTTCCCTTCCGGGCCGAAGAGCTTGAGCAAGGCACCGGTATCGTTCAATTCGGCCGCGGAGACGAGGGCCTTGGCGGCGACTTGCGGGGTGGGAAAAGAGGTCTGCGCCGGGAGGGGGGTGATCGCAAACAGGCAGAGCGCTAGGAGGCGGTTACGCTTGCGCGGAGCGGCGAGCGGAAAAGCACCGGCGACAAGATCGCCGGCGCTACGCGCTGCGGAATTCCGGGTCATTGTCTAACGCCTCCTCCCGCCACCGCCGCCACCGCCGCTGCGGGCTGGCGAGCTGCGGGCCGGACCCATGCTGGAGTATCCATGATCGGAATAAGTGCGGGCCGCGCGCCCGTTCTCCGCGCCGGAGAAAGCGCTGCCGTTATGGGTCGCCGGAGCGCTGGCTGGAATGGAGCGGTTTCCCATCCTTTCGGCCGTTTGTGCCGGCACTTGCCCGGTTTCGGGCCGAACCGCGAGGTTGCGGTTCACGTCCTGCCGGTATTGACTGTTGAGTGCACCACTGGTGTAGGGGACGCCCTGGCGATGGATCGGGTTGTGACTCCACACCGTGGTTCCGCGCAGCGTGGCCATGCCGGACGTGTTCCAGTTATAGCGATGAATAAAGGTATTGTTGATGACGACGGCGTGTGTGCCCCATGCCGGGTGCCAGCCCCACGCTCCCCAGCCGCCCCAACCGAGGCCGAAGTAGAACCCCATGTCGATGCCCGGGTAGAAGCCAAATCCCAGTCCGCCCACGACCATGGCAGGAGACGGCCAATACCACTCCGGATAAGGATAGTAGACCGGCTGTCCCCAGATCCAGGCGGGGTCGTACTCGGGCACGTACATCATATCGGGATTGGCCGGTTCGATATCGATTGCCGGCTGGCCCTCCGGATCGGTCGTGTTGCTGACGGTTTCCTCGGGAGTGGAAGCGAGCTTGCTGTTCTGTTCGGCGCGCTGGCGCATGGTTTGAACCGCGGCCATGACTTCGGTCTGCTGCGCCAAGAACGCGTTGCCCAGGTTGGTGGTCCAGGTAACGTCTTCGGTCAATAATTTGACCACGTCGGGAAACACCACCAGCGCTTGCACGCTGGGATCCCAATTCTGCTCTTGGGCAGCTTCGGTAAGCGCGCTACCAGTCAACCCCGAGTTTTTCTGCAGCCACTGCCCGGCCTCGACCACTTCGAGGGGGTAGGTGCTGGCCACCAGGATCTGGCTGAGCAAGGGATCGGGGTAGAGCGCGATAGGCGCAGCCAAATCGTCAAGCTGATCGGCGGTCAACGTTTGTCCAGCCGGAGGAGCGACAGGCTCCGGATTCTGGCCCCAAAGGGCCAAACTGCCACAAAGGGCAAATGAAACCACCGCCGCCGTCCATCTTGCCGGCTGCCTGAGCCGCCCGATTGCTTCCCGTGACATAGGCACCTCCCGAGCGGCTCTACGAGATAGCCTGCCGCCCGTTCCGCAATTATAGATCCCTGCAGCGCGATTTAGGTTTCAAGTGTCTGCCTTACAGTGATTTACGATTTTCCCGTGGGGCAGGTCGGCAACCGGCAGCGGGTTGGTAACCCGCTTTCGGCAGTTCCCTAGCGGCCCGCTTTCCATCGGCGTTCATCGGTGGCTAATCCTTTTTTCCCCGGACTTTTGATTCTCTGCGTTCATCCGTGGCTAGACCGCGCCCTGACCGGTTGCCTCGCTTTCGCGCCACAATGGCAACGTGCACCTTCCTCTCATCGCTTGCATCGGCGGCGCCCACCTCGACCGCCGCGGCATCCTCCGTGCGCCGCTCGTGCTCGGCACGTCCAACCCGGGCGCCATCCGTACTGACTTCGGCGGCGTCGCACGGAACGTGGCTCAGAACCTGGCCAACCTGGGCTGCCGCGTCCTGCTCTGCTCGCGCGTCGGCAATGACGAGGCCGGCCGCCAGGTTCTCTCCCAGCCGCTCGACACCTCGCTGGTTACCGTTTCCGATAGCCGCCCCACCGCCTCCTACACCGCCATCCTCGAAACCACCGGCGAGTTGGTAATCGGTCTCGCCGATATGGAGATTTACGACGAGGTGACCCCCGCGATGCTGGCACCGGCCCTGCCGCGCCTCCGCCAGGCCGTGCTCTGGTTCCTGGACACCAATCTCCCCGGCGACACGCTAGACTGGCTGCTGGCCGCCGCCGGGAAAATCCCCGTCGCCGTCGACGCGATCTCGGTTGCCAAATCGCGCCGCCTGTTGCCGTTGCTGCCGCGCATCGGTTACTTGTTCTGCAATCTCGCGCAGGCGGGCGCGCTCAGTGGCGCCGCGTTCACCGATCCCACCGAGGCTGCCCAGTCCCTGCGGCGCCTCGGCGCCGTGTCCGGCATCGTTTCCGCCGGCGCCAAAGGGATCGCCGTTTACGGCCCCACAGCCATCGCCGCCATGCCTGCTCTGCCCGCCGCCCCGCGCGACGTCACCGGCGCCGGCGACGCCCTCGTCTCCGGCACTCTTTACGGCCTCTCTCAGCACCTCGATCTTGGCTGTGCCGCCCGTCTCGGATTGGCCGCCGCAGCGATCGCCATAGAGTCCGCCAACGCCGCGGCGCCCCATCTCACCCCGGAGGCCCTCCATGCCCGCGCTTAGAATTGCCGATGAGGTGCGCGACGCCCTGGCTTCGCACCGGCCCGTGGTCGCGCTCGAAACCACCATCGTTACCCACGGCATGCCATATCCCGACAACATCGCTACCGCGCGGTCGGTGGAATCGGAAATCCGCGCCGGCGGCGCCGTGCCCGCTACGATTGCCGTTATAGGTGGCGCGGTGCGCGTCGGCCTCGCGGAATCCGAGCTCGATTCGCTTGCCACCGCCAAGGACGTCCTGAAACTCAGCCGCAGCGACCTCGCCTACGCCATCGCCACCGGCCGGCCCGGCGCCACGACTGTCGCTGCCACCATGATTTGTGCGCGCCTGGCCGGTATCCGTGTCTTCGCCACGGGCGGCATCGGCGGCGTCCACCGCGGCGCCGAAACCAGCTTCGACATCTCCGCCGATCTCGAAGAACTCGGCCGCACCTCGGTCGCGGTGGTCTGCGCCGGCGCCAAAGCGCTGCTCGATCTTCCCAAAACCCTCGAGTACCTGGAGACGCGCGGTGTCCCCGTAATCGGCTACCGCACTAGCGAATTCCCGGCGTTTTGGAGCCGCTCCAGCGGCCTGCCCGTTCCGCTACGGCTCGACTCTGCATCCGAAATTGCGCGCCTGCTGGAGCTCAAGTGGTCGCTCGGACTCGAGGGCGGAGCTCTCATCGCCAATCCAGTCGATGCCGCCGATGAAATTCCAGCCGCGGAAATGTCGGGCTCGATCGAGAGCGCCGTGGCGGAAGCCGCCGCGCGGGGCATCCGCGGCAAAGCGGTGACTCCTTATATCCTGGCGTGCCTGGCCGCGATCACCGGCGGCCGCAGCCTGCGCGCGAATATTGCGCTGGTTCGCTCCAACGCGCGTCTGGCCGCGGAACTCGCCGCCGCGTGGGCGTCATGATCGCTCCCGTGCCGTGGACAATGGGAGCCGAGGAGGCCGCAATTCCGGAGCGTAAATGAATCTGACGCAATTGTTCGATCTGTCTTTTGAAGGACGGCGTGACCAGGTGGCTTTGGAATTTGCCGGCCGCGCCTACACGTTTGGAGAGATTGACGGCCGCGGCAACGGGATGGCGGCACTGTTCCGCGAGCGCGGATTGCAGACGGGAGACCGGCTGTGCGTGTATCTCCCCAACAGAGTCGAGCTGATCGACATTTATCTGGCTTGCGTCAAGCTGGGCGTGATCTTCGTGCCGATCAATATCCTTTACCGCGAGAGGGAGATTCTCCACATCCTCGCCGATGCCGAGCCAAAGGCGGTGGTGGCTGCGTCTGACATGCCGGGATCCGTACCCGTGTGGCGGGTGGACGAGTTGGCTGCGCCGGAGCAGGCCGCGCGGCCGGCGGCGCCGCTCGCGGGCGATGCTCCCGCCGCCCTCGTTTACACGTCAGGAACTACCGGGGTTTCCAAAGGCGCGATCCTGACGCACAATAACTTTGCGGCCAATGCGCTCACCCTGAATGCGTGCTGGGACATCTCAAGCGCCGACCGGTTTCTGCTGGCGCTGCCGCTATTCCACGTGCATGCGCTGGCGAACGGCCTTCACTGCCGGCTCGCCAGCGGATGCCGCATGCGCCTGCTGGAACGCTTCGAGCACCAAAAGGCGGCCGGCGAGTTTCTCGACTTCCGGCCCACCTTATTCTTTGGAGTGCCGACGGTGTACGTGCGAATGCTCGATTTCCCGGCGGAAGTCGCTCGCGAGGTGGGCGGTTTCATGCGGCTGTTTGTTTCGGGTTCGGCGCCGCTGTCGCCGCAGGTATTCGAAGAGTTCCGCGCCAAGTTTGGCCACACCATCCTGGAGCGCTACGGGATGACCGAAACGCTCATGAATATGTCCAACCCTTACGCCGGGGAGCGCCGTGCGGGCACCGTGGGCCTGCCTTTGCCCGGCGTCTCGGCGCGCCTCGTGGACGGCGAGATCGAGTTGCGCGGCCAGAATATTTTCGCAGGCTACTGGCGGCGCGAAGATGCCACGCGCGCGGCCTTCGACGATGGATGGTTCAAGACCGGCGACTTAGCCGAGTGCTCGGCCGACGGCTACTACACCTTACTCGGCAGGAAGAGCGATTTGATCATCTCGGGCGGGTTCAACATCTATCCGCGCGAGATTGAGGATTTCCTGTTGGAGCAGAACGAAGTTGCAGAAGCCGCCGTAGTCGGCGTTCCAGACAAACTGCGCGGAGAGATTCCGGTGGCGTACATCGTGCCGCGGCGCCCTTTCGCCGCCGCGGAGTTGGAGGCCCGCTGCCGCGCCCGGCTGGCGTCTTTCAAAGTGCCCCGCGATTTCGTGAGTGTGGAGAAACTGCCGCGGACAGCGCTCGGCAAGATCCAGAAACACCTGCTGCCGCGATGGCGGCCATAGGATCCAGCGATCCGATTGGCGTCGCTCGATGCTGAATGGTGGGCGCGACAGGACTCGAACCT
>Ga0187884_10004233_pt1 | contig 10679 bp, 9 predicted proteins | sample June2016WEW_20_4_FD_132983 | JGI IMG/M metagenome (GOLD analysis project Ga0187884, IMG submission 132983) | Peatland microbial communities from SPRUCE experiment site at the Marcell Experimental Forest, Minnesota, USA - June2016WEW_20_40 | ecosystem: Environmental > Terrestrial > Soil >...
CCGCGTCCGCCGAGTTGATGCACGAAGGATCGATGGTCGCCTTCAACGACTTACCGACTACCTGGATGAGGAGTTCATCGGCGCCCCGCTCCATAAAAGGCATCTTGCCGGAGTTGACCAGATCGACCTTCGTCGGGTCGATGTCCAGCAGGTCCACCTGCAACCCCGCCTTGCTTGCCAATACGATTCCGAGAGGCAGGCCGACGTGCCCGCAACCCCCGACAATGGTGATCCGCTTCAATGTTTTCATTAGCCTAGTGTTCCAGTCTAGCTGGGATTGCTGCTGGTATGCGTGTGACGTACTAGTATAGCGATTCCGCAGCCAAGCCGAAACCTTAAGTCGACCCCCGTACGTCGATAAACCGTTCCACTCCCACTTCAAACCCGCACTCAATCCTGACCCGCCCTCAATCCAAGACCCGCGTTCAATTAAGACCCCGGGTGCCCCATCCTCCTCGCCCGGTTTTGGCGAGAGGGTGGGACCAGAAGAACCTGAACCCCTGCATGTCATCCTGAGCGCAGGATCGCCGCCGTTGCGATCCGGAGTCGAAGGACCGCTACCAATCCAGAACTCACCGGCAGAGGGCCCTCCTCGTCTTGCATCTCCCTCCGGCCATTGCATATAGTGGGGCAGACCAGCTCGCATACCGACGCGGATTTACACGCCGAAACCGGCCCAAGGGTACCCGACCGTGAACATCACCGAAGCGCTGAAGATCACGCAGAACGTTCCCCGTGACGCTCGGCCATTCGCGGTCACTCTCGCCTGCGGCTTCACGCCGCTGCACCTCAAGACGTTCCTCGCCGCGCACTTGCAAAAGTCGCTGCCCGACCGCCGCGTCACCGTCACCTCTGGCCTGTACGGCAACCTGGTGGGAACACTGGAAGCTATCTCCGAAACTTCTCTTCCCGATGGCTTGGTCATCGCCTTAGAGTGGCCCGACCTGGACGCCCGCCTCGACTACCGCAGCGCCGGGAGTTGGAGTGGCGCCGCCGCAAGCGATATCGTAGGCACCGCACGAACTATGTTGACGCGCCTTGACGCCGCGCTGACACAGCTTCCACCTGGACTGCGCATCGCCCTGTCTTCGCCAACGCTTCCGCTGCCTCCGCTATTTCACACGCCGGGATGGCAGGCATCCGCGTATCAGTTGCACCTCGAATCGGATCTCCTGCACTTTGCAGCCGACGCAGCGCAGGATGGCCGCGTCGCCATCGTGAACGCACAGCAATTGGCTCAGGCGTCGCCCGCCGGCACCCGCTTCGATCTGAAGAGCGACCTCTACACCGGCCTGCCCTACACCACGCAACACGCGGGTCATTTGGCCGCTCTGCTGGCGCGAACCGTGCTGCCTCCCGCACCCAAGAAAGGCATCATCTCCGATCTGGACGACACGTTGTGGAGCGGCATCGTCGGTGAGGTCGGTCCAGACGCCGTCGCCTGGGACCTGGCTAGCCACGCTCAGTTACACGGGCTCTACCAAAAGCTGCTTGCCTCGCTCGCCGATTCCGGCACGCTCATCGGCGTGGCAAGCAAGAACGATCCTGCCGTTGTACATCAGGCCTTCGAGCGTCCGGACCTGCTGCTGCGCCCCGAGCATGTCTTCCCCATCGAAGTTCACTGGAACGCCAAGTCGGGCAGCGTGGCGCGCATTCTCGAGACCTGGAACATCGCGGCCGATAGCGTCATCTTCGTGGACGACAGCCCCATGGAGCTGGCCGAGGTTGCCGCCGCGCATCCCGGCATCGAGTGCGTTCTTTTCCCGAAGGACGATTACGCTGCTGGCTTGGCCATGCTGCGACACCTGCGCGATCGCTGCGGCAAGGAGCGCGTCTCGCAGGACGATGCCCTGCGGCTGGAGAGCATCCGGCAAGGCGCGGCCTTCCGCGAGCAGACCTCTGGCGGCGCTGCGCCCGACAGTTTCCTCCAGCAGATCAACGCCGTCACCACGTTCGACTTCGCCGCTGGCCACGAGCCCCGCGTCTTTGAACTGGTCAACAAAACCAATCAGTTCAACCTGAATGGCCGCCGCTACACTGACGCCGACTGGCACAAGCTGCTGGCTGCGCCGGGCGCGGTGCTGGTCGCCATTCGCTATGAAGACAAGTTTGGACCGCTGGGAACCATTGCCGTGCTCGCCGGATTCGTCGAAGGCGATTGCCTGAACGTCGAGGCCTGGGTCATGAGCTGTCGCGCCTTCGCGCGCCGCATCGAGCACCAGACCCTGAGGACGCTGTTCGACAACTCTGGCGTTGGCGAGATGCGCTTCACCTTTGCTCCTACGTCGAAGAACGGTCCGACTCGCGATTTTTTCTCCAACCTGCTGGGCGAGGAGCCGCAGTCCGAGTTCCGCCTGACCCGTTCGGAGTTCGAGCAGAAGTGTCCCGCCCTATATCATGAGGTGCGCGAGATGAGGAGAGCAGAGGCTCATGGATGAAACCACACAACGGCTGACCAATTGTTTCCAGGTGGTGTTCCCCGACATGCCGGCGGAGCAGATTCCGGCGGCATCGACAGCAACCGTCGCCAACTGGGATTCGGTGGCCGCCATCACGCTGATGAACGTCGTCGAAGATGAGTTCGGACTGGAGATGGACCTGGACGATTTGGCCGACCTCGACTCGTTCGAGAAACTCCACGGATATCTTTTGAAGCGCCAGCAGGTAGCCTAGATGGCCTGTGCGCTACGCCTGCACCACATGGGATTTGTAGTAGCCGACATTGCAACCACGATGCCTGCGTTTGTGCGCTCGATGGCGGCGCAGTGGGACGGCAAGATATTTGAAGATCCATTGCAAAAGGCGAAGGTCGCCTTCCTGACGACGCGGCCCGGCGATGCGCAGATCGAACTGGTGCAGCCAGTGGGCGACGATTCGCCGGTGCGGCGCTTCCTTCAGGAACGCGGTGGCATGCATCACCTCTGCTACGAGGTTGCGAACCTGGAAGCGGAGTTGAAAGCGTTTCGTTCGCGGGGCGCATCAATCGCGAGCCGCCCCAAGCCTGCCGTAGCTTTTGGCGGACGCCGCATCGCCTGGGTGATAACCTCGGAGAAGTTCCTGGTTGAATTGCTGGAAGAGAAGCTCTAAAGAAATTGTCATCCTGAGCGGAGGCGGCGTCTTCACTTGGTGATTGTCATCCCGAGCGCCGCCGGCCCGACTTTGGCCGCCGGAGTCGAGGGATCTGCGGTTTCCGACGCGCCGGAAGGATTCGCGCGTTGCGACACCGCCCTGAAGATTTGTCATCCTGAGCGGAGTGAGATTGCGCAGCAATCGAACGTAGTCGAAGGACCTGCTTTTCTGGGCAGCGGCATTGACGCCGTCGTCGTGATTGAAACTGACCTAACCCATGTCTTCTTTGCTCCTGAAAATCCGGCGCGGCGATACTCCCTTCTATCGCGGGATCAAGAAAACCGCGCGCGCCGTCGAGTCGAGCAATCTTCCCTTACCGCGATTCATGAACCCACTCCTGCGTCTCGGCTTCAACGCCCAGCAGGGCGGTTTGATGGGCCTGCGCTGGCTGTGGAGTTACTTCATCTGCGAGCCACTGTTTCGCGGGCGCTGCTCCGCTGTCGGCAAGAAGTTTCGCGTGTGGCGCGTGCCCTTCGTTGTGGGACATGCCCAAATCTTCGTTGGCGACAATGTCAACTTCTTCGGCAAGGTCGATATCTTCAGCGGCCGCCTCTTCGATGAACCTAAGCTGATCCTGGGCAATCGCGTCGACCTCGGTCACAACGTGCTCTTCCTGGTAAATAAAGAGATCGTGCTCGAAGACGACGTCAACGTCGCCTCCGGCGTGCGCTTCATGGACACCGACGCGCATCCCCGCGACGCGATGGAGCGCATCGCCGACTTGCCGCCGCGTCCGGAGGAAGTAAAGCCGGTGCGCATCGGCCGCTACGCCTGGATCGGCCACAACAGCTTCATCATGAAGGGCGTCACCGTAGGCGAGGGCGCCATCATCGGCGTGAACAGCGTGGTGGTAAACGACATCCCGCCGTACTCGGTGGCCATGGGAAACCCCGCGCGCGTGGTGGTGAAGAACATCAACCAGGCGACAGCGACTGCTGCAGCAACCGCGCCAAACGCCTCCGCAACCACTCCCACAGCGTAGGACCCTCAATGCTCCCGGCAATTACGGTGCAAAGTACGTCATGATGTCCAGCGTCATCTGCGTTCTGCCCGAGGCATACGCGTCCACTGATCCGTCCGCGCTGGAGACAATCGCCATGTTCGACGTGACCGCTCCATCGGCGGCGTTCAACGTCCAGGTGCCCGGTTGCGGCTGGCCATCGCTCCATAGCGTCAGATAATTCAGCGTGCCCAGCGGGTACACGGTCGCATTGAATACGAATGCCTCGGCATTGCGCGCTGCTACGCACGGCAATCCCGGTGGGCTAAGCACCGGTACGGTTCTTTCTCCGGTGAATCCGAGCGCGCTGTGACGTGTGTCAATCACGCGGCAGGGGGTGACAGGATAGAGTGACAGGCCCCCGGGAGCCGCAGGTGCAAAGAAGCCGTTGATATCGACCACCAGATCGGTGTCATTGGAGGGGTAAACGGCGACGGCACCGCCCGTACCCGCCGGAACCACTGCGGCATTCGATACGACAGTGCCCGTTAACGAGTTCAAAAGGCCGACCACTGGCCGCTCTTGCCCCGCCGACCAAACCGTGAGGTAGGCAAGCGGCGATCCGTTTCGGGGCAGGGCGGTAACGTTGAAAGAGTAGGTCACTGCTTCAAGGCCGGCGGGAATGCAGGTGCTCTCCAGGACAGGAAAATCGCGCTCCTCGCCGCCAAGGAGATAGGGTCCACCCAGCGGTCCATTCGGATTTCGTGTGTCGATCACGCGGCAGGGCGGCAGCGGGAAATAGGCCAGCGTCGAACCGGACGGCGCAGCATAGTATCCGTAAATGTCGATAATGACATTGGTGGTGTCACTCGCGTAGACATTCACGCTCCCATTCGTTCCAGCGGGAACCGTCGCCGCATCAGCTTTAATGCGGCCATCGGGAGAATTCATCGTCGTCGTGACGCCGGGATTTTCACCGGTTGGATAGACCGCTAAATACGAAAGGTGACCCTCGGGTACGACGGTGACGTTTAACAGATACGCACCGGAACTAGCGGGAATATTGCAACTCCCTTGAGGAAGTGGAAAGGTTCGGTACGTGCCACCCTGGATCGGCGGTCCGCCGAGCGGTCCGTTGGAAAGTCGGGTGTCCACGACCCGGCAAGGCGTGACGGGAACATATTGCAGCGCGCTGGAAGGAGCGCTGACGCTTGGCTGGGCTGAAGCCGTAGCACCGCAGAAGCAGAAGGTCAGTACCAGACAACCGAGCAAACGGCGCATGACTTCCTCCAGGGCGCGTCCAAACGATTTGTAAGCACGCTCAGGAGAATAGCTCAAAATCCAGCGATTTACAGTGATTTTGACGTCGACTCCCCTAAAACTTCGCTTAGCTGTGACCTGTCATCCGGGTGAGCGTCCCCGGATTTCCCAGACCCGGTTTTGCCGAATGTCGCATTGGGGCTTACACTGCGGCAGACACTGTGACCCAGCAGCCCATCCGAGTCCTCACGCTTATCGAGAACGCTACCGTGACCGGGCCGGCGCGTAATGTGATCGAATTCGGCCGGGTGGCCATGCCGGACGTTGAGGTCACCATTGTCACTTACCAGCGTGGGCCGCAGGAGAGCGCACTCGCGACCGCCGCGCGCGAAGCCGGGCTACCGGTGGCGCTGGTCGCCGAGCGACGCCGCTGGGACACGCAGGTCTTCCAGCAACTGCGGCAGGTCACCGCCGCCATCAACCCCGACATTCTTGAAACTCGCAACGTAAAATCGCACTTCCTGGTGCGACTGTTGGGGCTGCAGCGAAAATATCCTTGGGTTGCTTGGAATCACGGCTATACCGAAACCAGTTCTCTGGACCGCATGTACACGCTGCTGGATCGCTGGTCATTGCGGGGCGCCTATCGGGTAGTCACCGTGTGCCAGCCGTTCGCTGACGCGATCGCCGGACTGGGCGTTAGCCGCGAACGCATCAAGATACTGCACAACTCGGTGAAGCCATTCATGGCGCCGTCAGCGGATGAGGTGCAGCGCGTGCGGCACGAACTTGGCATTGAAGATCATGAGGCCGTGATTCTCTCGGTAGGTCGGCTTTCCTATGAAAAAGGTCACGCCGATCTGGTCCGGGCAGCCGCCAAGCTCGCAGGGATGCCCGGCACCTCACCCTTTCGCGTGCTGATCGTCGGCGACGGACCCGAGCGGGAACGGCTGCAAAAGCTTTCCGCGCAACTTGGCATGGAAAAGATCGTGGTTCTTGCGGGCTTCCAACGCGACACCCGGCCGCATTACGCGATGGCTACAATCGTCGCCGTGCCATCCCACAGTGAGGGATCCCCCAATGTGGTACTTGAAGCGATGGCCGCAGGTCTCCCAATAGCGGCAAGCCGCGTCGGCGGTGTTCCGGAGATTTTAGAGGATGGTGTGACTGGCTTGCTGGTGGAGTCACGAAATCCCGAAGCGATGGCAAAGACCATCTTCCAGCTTCTCTCCAACGCTGACCTGCGGTCGCGTCTGGGCAGCGCCGCGCGGGCCAGGGCGGAATCGGCGCACGCACCGGCGGCATATCGGTCAGCGCTAGTTGATTTCTATCAAGAGACGCTGAGAAGTTTGGGCAACAAAGCACACTAGCCCGCTGCAAAATACTCTCCCACGCTTACTTCAGAACCACGTCCGAGCGCCACCGATCGACCAGCTCCCACCACAAGTATTTTTCCCATTCATCGATTACGGTCTTGGCCCACCAGCGATGCTTCCAATATTGCTCGGCGGCATTGGCCGGGGCCGACGAGGCAGCCACGGACCACTCGTACTGCGGCACACGCTTGCGGAAGATCTCCAGTGCGCGGCGGGTGTGGAAATCGGAAGTCACAATGATGGCCGAAGCCGCGCCTGCCCGCTTCATGCAGCGCTGCACGTCAGCCACCTCCGCAAATGTAGAGTCCGCCACTGTGGGACATACCTCAATGCCTGTCTGATGGCTGCGCTGAAGGAAGTCCAGCACCAGATCTGCTTCGCTCTTGCCGTAATAATCACGCGTAACATCGGCGTCAACCAGGATCAGGGGCGCATAGCCCATCTTCTGCAGCCACAGTGCCTGCGCAAAACGCGAACTGCCGGCGCTGCCTTCCAGCACAACCATGACATCGGACCGCTGTGGCGCATTGATAACCAGGAACGATCCCGCGCGCGAAAGAAGAAAGAGCACAGCGCCAACCAGCAGCAGGATCAAAACGAAAATGCTGGCGCGCTTGGGCCAGCGGGATTTTCGCGGAGGACTCTCCAGGGGTGCGCTTTTGGCCTCTACTTCGCTTCGAGGCATGCCGCCCCCATCTCCACCTGCTCGGCATGCAGGCGCAACAGGATCTCGCCAACCACGTTCCAGTCGTACTTGGTCTGCACGAGGCGACGGGCGTTGGCAACCAGTTCCTGTCCTTGCGGAGAATCAGCTTGCATCGCGACCACCGCATCGGCCATAGCTTCCGGCGTGTCGGCAATCAGGATGTCCTTGCCCTGGGTGATGGCTAGTCCCTCGGCACCCAATGTTGTCGAAACCACAGGCGTGCCAGCGGCCATCGCTTCCAGCACCTTCAGCCGCGTTCCACCGCCCACGCGCAGCGGCACCACCGAGACCAGCGCGCAGTGATAATAAGGCCGCACATCCTCGACCGTTCCCGTGACTACCACATTGTCAGAGGCCAGCGCGCAAATCTGTTCGGGAGGCTGCGCGCCCACAATCATCAGCCGCAGTTCCGGCCGCCGCGCCTGAATGAACGGCCATGTGGTCTTCACGAACTGCAGCGCAGCATCGATGTTGGCGTGGTAGTCCATGCGTCCCATGAACAACACGTCGCGCTTCTCTGCGCGCTGGGCAGCCCCATCCGCGAAGAATTCGCAATCCACCCCATTGCCCACAACTTCAACGCGGGCATCGGGCACGCGCTTCAGCAGCACGTCGCGCTCACGCTCGCTGCAGACGGTGTGCGCGTCGCAAAGCCGCAGCAACTGGTCTTCAATTCCACGTGACAGCACGGAAGTCCGGCTAGCGTAAATCGCGCGTAATTTGTTCGAGTCGTTCTCGGCGTAGCGCGCCAGAATCTCCGATTCGATATTGTGCCAATCGAGGATCAATCGCGTACGCGGCGCAACCTGGCGGATGTGCTGCGCGTAAGCGATGAGGTGCATGCTCTCAATCTGGATGACATCAAAGTTTTGCTCAGCCAGAATCGGTTCCAGTGCTGCGATCACCTTTTGCGATGTGTAATTCAGAACATTGAGCGGCGTCGGCCCAATGAGCCCCCGCAAAATATTTACCGGACGGTAACCCGCATCGCGCTGTAGGGCGCAGACCTTAGTACCGTTCTCCGGCTCCAGACGCTGGCGCAGCTGTTCGGCCTGGGCTGTGGACTCCTCATTTACTAATCCGACATACGTCAACTGAGCATTGCGCGCCAGCGTGCGGGCAAAGTAGTAGTCACGCAGATGGGCACCTGAAATCGTGGGCCAGCAGATTCGCGGCGAGAAGTACAGGACACGCATGGGATCGGGAACCGAGAGCAGTTTATCGCATCCGTGAATCACCCGAAATTAGCAGTGATTTGCTGTCTGTTGCGCAACCAGTCAATGGTATACTCGCTCACGGCTTACCCCCGGCCGTAAACCTCCGCACGTCCGGAGAATGAAGAAAACACTCAAGCTTGGGTTGCACGCGCTGTTTCTGGTTCTATCGCTGCCGGCGGCCGCGATAGCCGGATTTGGCCGTTTTCCCGCGACGTTCACCATGGGGGCGCACGCCGTCTCGCAGATTCCCGGCGTCCTGGGAGACTATTTCCGGATCGCCTATTACAAACTGACGCTGAAGCAGTGTTCGCTCTACAGCCGCGTCTCGTTTGGCTCGTTTTTTGCTCATTCCGACGCCAGGCTCGGCGAAGGCGTTTACATCGGTTCGTATTGCATTCTGGGGCGCTGTTCGATTGGCGACCGCACCCAGATCGCGTCGCAGGTTCAGGTCTTGAGCGGGCGGCGCCAGCATAGTCGAGATTCCCAGGGCCAGATAAGCGGTTCTGCCGAAGGGGAATTTGAGTGGATTGAGATTGGTGCCGATTGCTGGATAGGGGCCTCTTCCATCATAATGGCACCAATTGGGAGCGGCACCACCATTGGCGCCGGCTCCGTGGTCGTCCGGCCAATTGCCTCCCAGGTTGTCGCGGTGGGCAATCCCGCACGAGTCATCAAGGAAGAGTCTCGCCAGCTAAAGGGTAATGGGGTATTCACGTGAATTGGTACAGCTCCCAGCATTCGGCGCCAGCCGCCGGTGAAGAATACGACGTCCACGGGCAACTGATTGTCGCCGAACCGGAAGCGGAGCACGCCCAGCCGGTGCAGCAGCAGCGCCCGGTCGCAATCGGCAGGCGCAGCCGCCGGGGCCCCGAGTTCTACAAGCCCTTTCACCTCATCCTGATGTTTTATCTGTACCTGTATTGCAGCCGAATTCCAGAAATCATCCCCTCGCTGCATTTGGGCATGGCGCTGCAGCCAATTCTGCTGATCGGCATGTTCATGACCGGTATCACCAAGACCATCTTCAAGTCCGATATTGGCAAGGTCATGTTCGCCTTCACTGTCTGGATCGGCATCTGTGTCCCATTCAGCGTATGGAAGGGCGGTAGCTTTACCACCTGGCTGACCACGCTTCAGGCCTTGCTGCTGCTGTTCTTCATGGCAGCGTTTATCCGAAGTATTGAGGACTGTTACCGGGCCATGTTTGTCGTGGCGCTGGGCATGGCAACCATCGGCGTATTGTCCATGGTGATGGGCGGCGGCACGGGCGGCGGAGCGAACGAAGTTCGCTTGGGATTAGGCGCGGGCGCCGACACGCTGGCGGACGCGAACTTCTTGGCACTGTATCTTGTGGTCGGCATTCCGTTTCTGATTTTCGCCATGTCGTACAAGCAGGGCATCATGCGCGTCGGCCTGTTCCTGGCCCTGGTACCGGTGCTGGCAGGATTTGCGCGTACCGGCTCCCGCATGGGATTGCTCGCGTTCGCCGCCGGTATGCTCTTGTTCTTCATCTTCGCTACCGCGCTGGAGCGCATGTCGATCATCATGGGCGGCATCATCTTCTTGGCCCTCGCGATTACCTTGCTGCCGCAACGCATTACAGAACGATTTACAACGTTCTTCAACGCGTCGTCGGATGCCCAACTGGAGGCGGCCAACTCTGCTGGTATGAGAAAGGCGCTGTTTTTGCGCAGCCTTCAATTGAGCTTTGAACATCCCATCTTCGGAGTGGGGCCGGGCGAGTTTATGGACGCCGAGGCTGAAGAATCGATGGCGGCCGGCAAGCAGGCCATGTGGCACTTCACCCACAACTCTTACACCGAGCTCTCCAGCGAAACCGGCTTCCCCGGTCTGTTCTTGTTCCTTTATGCGTTCTGGCGCTGCTATCGAGGCTTGACGCCCATACGAACGCGCTACCGATTCTCTCGCGTAGGACGTGCGGCCTTGTTCCTGCAGATTGGCGTGCTCATGTCGTGTGTGGGAGCGTTCTTCCTGAGTATCGCCTACAGCGGCCTGCTGTATGCCATCCTGGGCATCTCCTCGGCTTACCA
>Ga0187884_10004239_pt1 | contig 10673 bp, 9 predicted proteins | sample June2016WEW_20_4_FD_132983 | JGI IMG/M metagenome (GOLD analysis project Ga0187884, IMG submission 132983) | Peatland microbial communities from SPRUCE experiment site at the Marcell Experimental Forest, Minnesota, USA - June2016WEW_20_40 | ecosystem: Environmental > Terrestrial > Soil >...
CCCGCCGCCGGGCCGGTGGTCTTCGAGCGCAAGGCGCTTGAACTGTGGGCCTGCCCCCTAATCGATAAGATCTTTTCTTCGGCCAGTTCGCCCATTCTCGCCGACGACACCATTTACCAGGTAGCCGAGGGGGGCTATCTGTTTGCGGTGGACGCCAACGCAGGGGCGGTGAAGTGGAAACTCAAGCTCGGCGTCGAGGAGCGCAATGCGTGCCCGCTTTTCGCCGATGGCAAGCTCTACGTGCCGATGCTGGACGACCCGGAGAGCAAAGGGACCGGGGAAGCCGAGGCGGGGACCGCTGGGGCGTTCTACATCATCCAGCCCGGCCAGGCGGAAGGGCGCATGCTCTGCCATGCCGTGCTCGATGGCCGCTGTTTCGGCACACCTGTGGCTTACAACGGACGGCTCTATCTCCAGACGACACGCCACCTCTATTGCTGGGGCAAGCGTGGGGACAATGCAGGCTGCCCGGCTGCCGCGGCGGAGCAGCCGTGGCCCGCGCCCGGCCCGGCCACCCAACTCGAGGTCATCCCCTCGGAAGTGCTTCTCCATCCCGGCCAGCGGGCGAGCTTTCGCGCGCGTTCGCTCGACGCCAACGGGTTCACCGTTCAGGAATCCATCCCGGCAAACGAGGTCAAATGGGCCAGCTATATTCCGCCCACGGCAAAAGTCAGGTCGGTGCTCAAGGGCGCTTTCAACGAGCAGGGCGAATTGGTTGCCGCGCCCGATCCGGTCCTTTCGGCCGGGGCCTTTGAAGCCGCCGTGGGTCCGTTGAAGGGCTACATCCGCGCCCGCGTGATGGCCAATCTTCCGTACAAGGAGGACTTCGAGTCGTTCGCGCTCTCTGAAACCAACGCCCAGGGAACAGCCTTTGCCTATCCGCCGCTGCCCTGGATTGGCGCAAGATTCAAATTCGATGTCCGCGACCTGGACGGCAACAAGGTCCTGGCCAAGACCACTGACAACCGTTTCTTTCAGCGCGCCACGGTCTTCATCGGCACGCCGGACATGAGCGGCTACACGATCCAGGCCGACGTGATGAGCGAAGGCAACCGGCGCAAAATGTCCGAGGTCGGGGTCATCAACCAGCGCTACATGGTTGTCCTTAAAGGCAACGAACAGAAGCTCGAGGTCAACTCCAACCAGGAGCGCTTGCGCGTGGGCCGGGATTTCAAGTGGTCGCCCAATGCCTGGTATCGTCTTAAAGCGCGGGTGGACCGAAGCGCGGACGGACAGACGTGGGTGCGCGCCAAGGCCTGGAAACGGGACGACCCCGAGCCGGGGGACTGGACGATCGAAGTCCCGCACCCGACGGGCCATGCGGCCGGTTCGCCGGGGCTCTTCGGATTCTCGCCGCAGGACATGCGCGTGTTTATAGATAATATCGAAGTTACACCGGACTGATATGAAACTGATAGTTCTCCCGCTTCTAGTTACCCTCGCAGCCCACGCACAGGACTGGCCCCAATGGGGCGGCACGCCGGCGCGCAACATGTACTCTCCGGCCAAGGGCCTGCCCGACCATTTCACGGTCGGAAACGCCGCCGACGTCAAATTCAAAGCCGGCACGGAGGAAATCGACTCGGGCAATCTGACGAACTTCAAATGGGCGGTCAAGATCGGCTCGCAGAGTTACGGCAATGTGACGGTGGCCCAGGGCCGGGTGTTCATCGGCACCAACAACGAAAACCCGCGCGACCCGCGCCATCAAGGGGACCGCAGCATCTTGATGTGTTTTGACGAGAAGACCGGCGAGTTTCTCTGGCAACTGGTGGTGCCCAAGCTTGCCTCGGGCAAAGTCAACGATTGGGAGTCCCTGGGCCTGCTCTCCTCGCCGACGATCGAAGGCGGCCGCGTGTACCTGGTCACCAGCCGTTGCGAGGTGCTTTGCCTGGACGCTCAGGGCATGGCCAACGGCAACGACGGGCCCTATAAGGACGAGGCCAAATACGTCGTCAAAGACGTCATTCTCGACAAGGGCAAACCGACCGAGCGTCCGGCCCCGCCGATCGAGCCCGGGCCCAAGGATGCGGACATTCTCTGGCGCTATGACATGATCGATGAGTTGGGTGTGTTCCCCCATAACGCCTCGGACGGCGCGCCGGTCATTGTCGGGGACCTCCTCTATGTCCAAACGTCCAACGGCCAGGATTGGACCCATTCCAACATTCCTTCACCGAACGCCCCCAGCCTCATTGCGCTCAACAAGCACACCGGGGAATTGGCGGGGGAGGACGACGCCAGGATTGGCCCGCGCATTTTCCACGGGCTGTGGAGTTCGCCCTCGACGGGCAGCGTCAATGGCCGCCAACTCATCTTCTATGGAGGGGGCGACGGCGTCTGCTATGCCTTCGACCCCGTCCCCGTCAAGGAAGGGGACAGCAGTTACTTGAAAAAGGTCTGGTGGTATGACTGCAATCCCCCGGAGCGCAAGGAGTTCAAATATCCCGACGCCAAAGGCCCCAGCGAAATCAACGCGACGCCGGTCTTTTGGAACAACCGCGTCTATACAGCCGTGGGCCAGGACCCGGAACACGGCGAGGGCGTGGGCATTCTCACCTGCATCGATGCCACAAAAACCGGCGACATCACCCGCAGCGGTAAGATCTGGTCATACGACAAGGTCGCCCGAAGTCTCTCGACCGTTTCGATCACGCCGGATGGGTTGCTCTTCGTTGCCGACTTCTCCGGCTATCTGCATTGCCTGGACGCAGAAACGGGCAAGGTCTGGTGGACCCACGATCTCAAGGCGCACATCTGGGGCTCGACCCTGGTTGCCGACGGCAAGGTCTATCTCGGCAACGAAGACGGCGACCTGACGGTGTTCGCCGCCAGCAAGGAAAAGAAGGTCCTGGGCGCTATCAATCTGGGCGCGCCGGTCTATTCGACTCCCGTCGTCGCCAACGGCGCCCTCTACGTCTCCTCCAACACCCACCTTTTCGCCTTCGCGCTCGACCCGTCAACCACCGTTACCGCCAAGGTCCAATGAGGGGCGAGTGTCGAGGGCCGAGGGCGGAGAGCCCAGGGGGGAAGGGGCGAAGTGCCGCTCCTCGGACACGCTCGACACCCGACACCCGACACCCGACACTCGACACTCAGGCTTCATCATGAAATCCCTTAAAACCGTTCTCCTAACGCTCCTGGTCCTCGCCGTCTATCTGCTTCACCAGGATTTCTGGAACTGGACGAGGGCCACGCCGCTCATCCTGGGCTTCCTGCCCGTTGGGCTGGCCTATCACGCGGCGTATTCGATTCTGGCGGCCGTGACAATGGCGGTGTTGGTGAAGTTCGCCTGGCCCAAACATCTTGAGGATGCTGCCGAAAAATGACACCGATCATCGTCATTCTGGTCTATCTGGCCATCATTGCATTCGTCGGCGGCATCGCCTTCCGGCGGGGCAAGACCAACACGGAGGACTTTTTCCTGGCCAACCGCTCGGTGGGAGAGATGGTGTTTTTCCTTTCGATTTTTGCGACGAACATGACGGCGTTTGCGATTCTTGGCAGTTCCGGCCAGGCCTATCGCCAGGGCATCGGCATCTACGGTTTGATGGCCTCGTCTTCGGGGCTGGTGATTCCGCTGACGATTTTTCTCATCGGCACGCGGCTCTGGGCGTTGGGCAAGAAGTTCGGCCACCAGACCCAGGTGGCCTTTTTCCGGGACCGGTGGGAGTGCGACGCCATCGGCACGGTCATCTTTGCCCTGAGCGCGATCATGCTGGTGCCCTACATGATCATCAGCATCATGGGGGGCGGGACGGTCCTGGCCCAGATCTCGCACGGGGGAGGCGCTGCGGCGCCGCTCATTCCTTACTCGCTGGGCTGCGGGGTGGTGGCGGTGGTCGTCACCCTGGGGGTCTTCCTGGGCGGGATGCGGGGGACGGTTTGGGTGAATATCATCCAGACCACTCTGTTCCTGTGCTTCGGCGCGGTCGCCGTGGCCATCATTTACCATGCCCTGCCCGGTGGTTTCGGCCAGTACATGACCGAGTTGGCCGGCAATCCCAAGACCCGCTTTCTGGTCACGCGCGAGAAGATGCCGCCCCAGGCCTTTTGGAGTTACACGCTCATTCCGCTCTCGAGCATCATGTTTCCGCACATGGCAATCATGTGCTTTTCCGCCCGCAAAGTGACCGCATTCAAACGGACCGTCGTATTGTATCCCCTGGCCATCCTGCTGATCTGGCTGCCGTGCGTACTGCTGGGCGTCCTGGGCGTGGCCGCCTTGGGCAAGGTGGCGGACCCGGACGGCATCCTGCTCTTGATGCTCGACAAGTATGCGCCGGCCTGGCTGGCGGGCTTGCTGGGGGCCGGCATCATCTCGGCCGTCATGGGCTCCGACGCCCACCAGGTCCTGGCCCTGAGCACGATGTTCACCAAGGACATTTATCAGCACTATGGCGGGCGGGAGAGATACGGGGAGAAGGCCGCAGTCCATTTCGCCCGCGGTTTCATCATCCTGGTGACCGTCGCCGCCTATCTCGTCGCCCTTGGGCTCAAGAACAAACAAGGCATTTTTGAAATCGCCGTGCGTTACGCCTTCTCCGGGTTTGCCGCGATGGCGCCCATCATGGTGGCCGCATTGTTCTGGAAACGCAGCACCAAATGGGGCGCCTTGGCCGCCGCGCTCTTCACCGCCGCCTGTCTCCTCTACTTCGCCGTGCTCCAAAACTCCCGGCACCCGGGCGATGTCATCTGGCAAATCGGGCAGGGCAAGACCGCACTTAAACTCCTGTTCATCAACGCGCGCGGGGATGTCAGCTTCTGGAACGGATTCATGACTGTCGTCCCGATGGTCTTCGGCTCCGCCTTCTGCATGATCGCCGGCTCGCTCCTGACCAAACCGCCCAGCCCCGCGACGCTCGACAAATACTTTCCAAGAGCTGAAAGCCAGCGGGCCTCGGGGTCCGCAGGCGCGGTGGAAGAACCGGCGAAAACTACTGAGCACTGCGTAAACAGTTGAATTCTCTCATGCCACAGTAGGTTATGCGAGTCGTCTCCATCCTTCACCAGTGCCGGATTCATCCCGGAGGGATGAAAGCCGGTAGCCGGGGGCCGAAGCGTAGCGAGACCCCCGGTCCAGCGACGACGTCCTTCCGCATCCTGAAGGGATGCCAGAACTGGGCCCGCTGCGCGGGATCGTTTTCTGGTACGCCGTTCCGGGGTGCTGGCGAGGACTGGCCGCTGACCGGGGGTCGCTCCTTCGCCCATACGCGTCAGGCTAAGATGAAGCTTCCGCGCCCCAACCCCAACGGGGTTGTGCAGCAAAGCCCAGGGTTGGCGCGGCGCCAACCCTGGGTAATCGCGGCGCGGCAAGGCCCTTCAACCCCAACGGGGTTGCGGCCCGCTGGCCGCAAAACCGGTCGCCTGCGATCCCCGCCGGCCACAACCCCGTTGGGGTTGGGAGCCCCTCCGTCGCCACTACCCAGGGTTGTCCCTTCGGTCCAACCCTGGGCTTTGTTACACAACCGCGTTGCGGTTGAAGCCACGGGCGCCAGTTTGGGCTGGGAATCCCGCAAAATCTCGTCAAGGGCATCGCACCGCCGCAGCATCCCCGTTTGCTCCCCTGGGAATCTTAGCCTGACACGCATGTCCTTCGCCGCGACCCCCGGCTACCATCTGGCACCTCTCTGGGTTGCACCGCGCCGGCACAACTCCAGGCCGCACGCGCAATTCCTGCTCTCGGGGTCATTGAGCCCGGAGGTGCCCGGATTCACTCCACACAAAACGGTTTAGCTGATTATGCATGGCATGGTAAATGGCCCGGAGGCCGCTCAAGACCGACTCGACGCGCACTTGCGTGAGATCATCCACTGGCATTTTTCCCCCGAAACCGGCTGTCCGTTCTGGCTGGACTGGGCGGCCAAGGCCGGCTGGGACCCGCGCGCGGAGGTGAAAACTTTTCCCGACCTGCTCGCCCGGGTTCCCCATTTCCAGGACCAATGGCTGCGCGACCTCCCGCCGGAGGCCTGGGTCCCCGCCAGGTTCAAGGACCGTCCCTACCACATTTTTGAAACCGGCGGCACCACCGGGCTGCCCAAACAGCGCATCGGCTGGGACGATTACAAAATCGATTATGAGGAATTCTCCTCGAAGATCTCCGACGACCATTTCCCGCGCGGCGCCGCCTGGCTCATGGCAGGCCCGACCGGCCCGCGCCGGCTCCGGCTCGCCATCGAGCACCTCGCCAACTTTCGCGGCAGCCCGTGCTATTTTATTGACCTGGACCCGCGCTGGGTCAAGAAGGTGCTCGGCGAGAAGCAGTTCGACCAGGCCCGCGCCTACATGGATCACGTCGTGGCCCAGGCCGTAACTCTCCTCAAACACCGGAAGATAGCCAGTCTGTTCACCACGCCCAAGTTGCTCGAGGCGATTGGCGAGAAACTCGATTTGCGCGAGGCGGGTATTCGCGGGGTTTTTTGCGGTGGCACCACCATGGCGCCCCAATCCGTGCGCTTCATCGTCGAGGAAGTGCTCGGAGAGGGCATCGGCTTCTATCCCACCTACGGCAACACCCTCATGGGCCTGGCCGCCAGCGCGCCGCTTCGGCCCGAAGACAATTTTTCCATTACCTATTACGCCCCGCAGCCGCGCGCAGTCCTGCGCGTCGTGGACCCCGCTCAGACCGATTTGCTCGTCGAGTATGGCCAGTGGGGCCGGGTCGAATTGACCACGCTCACCCAGGAATTGTTTCTGCCCCGCTTTCTCGAGCGCGACGAAGCCATCCGCCGGCGGCCTCGCGACCGTTACCCCTGGGACGGCGTAGGCGAGGTGCGCCCCTTCGGCGCCATGGAAAAGACGATTGTCGAAGGAGTCTATTGATGCTCCCCCACCTCCCAGCCCTGCGGCGCGGCAAACCTTATGCCAGCCTCGACCAGGCGCAGGTCAAAGAGTGCCACACCGGCAAGCCGCTGGCGCGCATCAGCCAGGTCAATTCCGGCGTAATCAGAAAGGACCTTGCCAGGACCAGCGAAGCCCGGGCCGCTCTGAAAGGATTCACCTGCGAAGAACTCATCGAAATCTGCCGCAAAGCCGCCGGCCTTTTTCTCAACGAAACCCTGCCGCTGGGCGACCAGGGCCACTCTCAGTCGCCCGATGAATATGTCGAGACCCTCTCGGCCACCAGCGGTCTGCCCTGGGTCATGGTGCAGCGGAACAGCCAGAAGCTCGCGCAAGCCCTGGGCAACATGCGCCAGATTCTCGAGGGCCTGACCCGCGGGCTCGACCTGTCCATTCTCGACCGCGGCCTGGGCGAGCAGGACGGCCGGCGAATGGCCTTTTATCCCACTGCGCAATGCCTGGGATTGGTGATGCCGAGCAATTCCCCCGGGGTCAATTCCCTTTGGCTTCCCGCCATCCCGCTCAAGATTCCTGTCGTCCTCAAACCGGGGCGCGACGAGCCCTGGACGCCTTACCGTCTTATCCAGGCGCTCGTGGCGGCAGGCTGTCCGGCGGCAGCGTTCGGTTTTTATCCAACCGACCATGAGGGCGCGGCCGAACTCCTCCGCGGCTGCGGGCGCGCGCTGGTGTTCGGCGACGCCTCTGCCACCGCCCCTTACGCCAGCAACCCCGCCATCCAGATTCACGGCCCGGGGCTCAGCAAAATCCTCATCGGCGAGGACCAAATCGATCGCTGGCCCGAGTTCATCGATCTGATGGTTTCGTCCATCGCCGAAAACGGGGGGCGCAGTTGCATCAATGCCTCGGCCATTGTCGTGCCCAGACACGCCGCCGAGATTGCCCAGGCCCTCGCCCGCCAACTCGGGCCTATCATGCCGCGCCTGGCCACCGACAAGCACGCCCAACTCTCCGCCTTTGCCAATCCCTCGATGGCCGAGCGCATCGATGCCGCTATCGAAGAAGGTCTCAGGACCCCCGGCGCGGTGGAGATCACCGCCAAGCACCGGGACGGCCCGCGAAAAGTCACTTTCGGCGGCGGCGTTTACCTGCGCCCGACCCTGGTGCTTTGCGACTCGTATGCGCATCCGCTTGCCAATCGCGAGTTCCTTTTCCCTTATGCCAGCCTCGTCGAGACGCCCCAAGCCCGGATGCTCGAGCAAATCGGTCCATCGCTGGTGGTTACGGCCATCACTCAAGACCCTGCCTTCCGCGAGTCGCTCCTGGAGTCTCCGCTCATCCAGCGGTTGAACCTCGGCCCAATCCCCACGACCCGCGTCTCCTGGGACCAACCCCATGAAGGCAATCTCTTCGATTTCCTCTATAGCCGCCGGGCCATTGAAGTGAGCGACGGCCCCTGATTGCTTGGCCCCATGCATATCAACACAAGCGATCGTCCCCCCTCTCCCGCCCAATTCGATTACCGCCCGCGAACCCGCGTCATCTTCGGCTTGAACAGCGTCGAGCGGGTCGGCGAGTTGGCCGTCGAACTCGGCGCCCGGAAGGTCCTGCTGGTCACCGACCGGGGCATCGTGTCGGCCGGGCACGCCGGACGCGTGGGCCGCTTGCTGGAGGGCGCCGGCCTGTCTGTTTGCTGCTTTGATGCGGTTGAGGAAAACCCAGGCACCCGATGCGTCGATCGGTGCCTTGAGGCCGCCCGCCGCTCGAAGATTGACACGATTGTCGGGCTGGGCGGCGGCAGCAGCCTGGACACCGCCAAAGGCTGCAATTTCCTTTTTACCAACGGTGGGCGCATGGAGGACTACCGGGGAATCGGCAAAGCCAGGCGGTCGATGTTGCCGCTGATCGCCGTCCCTACGACCGGCGGCACCGGCAGCGAGTGCCAGTCGTTCGCCCTGATCACCGACGAACAGACCCACCAGAAAATGGCCTGTGGCGACCCAAAAGCCGCCGCCCGCATCGCCCTGCTCGACCCCGCCCTCACCGTCTCCCAACCGCCCAGGGTCACGGCCTGCACCGGCATCGACGCCATCGCTCATGCCGTGGAAACTGCCGTCACCAGAAAACGCACCGCGCTTTCGCTCGTTTTTTCCCGGGAGGCCCTCCGGTTGACCCTGGCCGGGCTGCCGCGCGCGCTCGCGGCGCCCGGGGACATTGAGGCTCGAGGCTGGATGCTGCTGGGCGCCGCCTGGGCGGGGACCGCTATCGAGAACAGCATGCTGGGCGCAGCCCACTCCGCCGCCAATCCGCTCACCGCCCATTTCGGCATCGTCCACGGCCACGCCGTCGGCCTCATGCTGCCTCACGTCGTCCGTTTCAACGCGCGCGAGCCTGCTGCCGCGCAAACATACTCTGAAATGGCCTGCGCCGCCGGGTTGGCCTCGCCCTCGGAAACTCCCGCCGAGGCCGCCGCCCGCCTCGCCGGCCTGTTGGAAGGGATTCTGGACTTGGCCGGCCTGCCACGCTCCCTCAAGGCCCTGGGCCTGGGTGCCGCCCAAATCCCCGCTCTCGCCCTCGAAGCCGCTCAGCAATGGACCGCCCAATTCAATCCCCGCCCCGCGACCGTTGCGGATTTTGAAAGCCTCTACGCGGCGGCGCTGTAGGCTCTATCCCCTCCCGCCGCCCAAGGTGGGCCCATTCAGTTTCCACGCCCGTCAAAAAACCGTGCGGCGGATCAGGATCTCTGAGGCTTGCGTGCCATCGAGTCCCATGGGCTCACGTCATGTAAATGACCTGGGTCATGTAATGGGAGACTTGCAGTGCAGTCCTTGCAAGGATAGTTTTGAGACATGATTGGAGCGGATGAAATTGAGAAGATGAGCCTGGCCGAACGGCTCCAGACTAGGGAGTTGCTTTGGGCCTCGCTGGCGAGTACGCCCGAGGCGGTGCCTTCTCCCGATTGGCATCGGGAGGTTCTTGTCGAGCGCATCGCCAAGATTGAGCGCGGCGAGGCCGAGTTCCTGACTGTCCCGGAGTTGAAGGAACGTCTGCAGAAGCCGGCGCAATGAGGCGCGTGGTCGTTTTGGCGGAAGCCGCCGAGGACCTGGAAGAAGCCCGCAGGTTTTACGAGGCGTCGGAAGCCGGGGTTGGCGATTACTGCGTCACTTCACTCCCCTGGGCCAAATCCGTTTCAACTCGGCCTGAACCGGCCGCGCTGAAAACGACCAGCCCGATCCCGTTGACAGTTTAATTTTAGCGAACCGGCATGCTCTGCCTGGCCTCCCCTTCGTCTCCTTTCGTCGGCCACTTCAAGGAGCTTTCTCAAGTCCTGGCGCCGCTCCCGCCGGGCAAAGGGGTTATTCGGAACCGCTCGGGCAATGCAGCGATTCAGACAGAAAAGGAAAAGCGCTCAACCCATAGTATGGTTCGTTTCTCATTCATTTCCCATCTTTGCATCGTCGCTGCGCGATCCCGCAGCCGCCGGTGCAGGCGCACGTCCGCATTTCTGGGGCCGCCCGCCTGCACCCGCGCCGTGACGCCCGCGTGATCGGCAGCATCGTCCCTTTCTTCAAAACAGTTGGGCTATCGAGTAAAAAACGAACCATACTATGGGTTGACCCCTTCGCCGTCTTCCAACGCGCCGTCCCACGCCTCCAATTCCTTTTCATATCGGGCCCAGGCTGCTGCATCATTCCGCAATTCCGCGTAGGCCCGGTTGGTGCGCCGCAGAAAAACCTCGCGGCGATAAGCTTCCAAAGCCTCGTTCAGGACAGCTTGCATGGAGGAATGGTTTTCCTTGGCCAGTCTGGCCAGGGTCTTGTGCGTCTGCGAGCGTACCCGGATCGTCGTGCTCTGCATACGAAAGAATCTACAAA
>Ga0187884_10004245_pt1 | contig 10661 bp, 8 predicted proteins | sample June2016WEW_20_4_FD_132983 | JGI IMG/M metagenome (GOLD analysis project Ga0187884, IMG submission 132983) | Peatland microbial communities from SPRUCE experiment site at the Marcell Experimental Forest, Minnesota, USA - June2016WEW_20_40 | ecosystem: Environmental > Terrestrial > Soil >...
CGGGGTTCCGCTGGCCCCCGTCTGCTGAGTGATCTGGTGCGCGAGACGCTGTGCCTGGTACTCGCTGATCGTCAGTGTCTGCAGCCGCGAGTCGTTGCTCTGCGGGTTGTCCACGAACCCCACCGCGGACACGTACGGCTCGATGACGTGGATCTTCTGCAGCGGGGTGACGATCAGCAACTGCAGCCCGAGCCGGCCGAACAGCTCCAGCGCGAACCGGGTCGATTCGTCGGAGCCGCGGCCGAACGCCTCATCGATGACGGCGAACCGGAACGTCCGTGACTTCGCCGCGCCCCATTCCAGCTTGAATTGGTAGGCCAGCGAGGCGGCCAGGATCGTGTAGGCGAGCTTCTCCTTCTGCCCGCCGGACTTGCCGCCGGAGTCGGCGTAATGCTCGTATTCCGTGTCGTCCTCGCGGTACCGCTCGGAGGCGGCGAACGTGTACCAGTTCCGGACGTCGGTGACGAACCTCGTCCACCGCCGGTCCGCCTCGGTAAGCCCGTCGCGGCCGCGGAACCGCTCGATGATCCTGCTCACCTGCAGGAACTTCTGCTCGGAGTAGTGGTCGGAGTCCTCGCCGGACACCGCGTCGTCGGTACAGGCCCGCAGGTCGGCGCGGAAGTCACGGATGTCGCTGTGCGGGGACGGCAGCGGTTCCAGCCGGATGTAGCGGCCCGGGTTGTAGTCCACGCCGACCAGCGAGGTGTTGATCGTGGCGATCCGCCCCCGGATCAGCTCGGCCTGCTTGTTCAGCTGCGACTGGAAGCCGGCGATGTCCCGGATCGTGTTCTGGTTCAGGTACGTCTTGAACTGCCGCCGAAACCGGGGCAGGTCGTCGCCCGTGAGCCGGCCGTGCAGCTCGCGGTAACCGTCAGCGGACTCCACCGAGTCATCGAGCTCGCCGGTCTCCACCGGATACTGCCGCCGGAACTCTCCCATCGCCGCGATGATCTTGTTGGACAGCCGGGCCAGCCGGTCGCCGCGCTTCGCGGCCAGCGTGCTGAACTCGGTTCCGGCCTCCGTCTCCGCCCGGTCGCAGGCGGCGGCGGTGCTCGGCGCCAGCCGGCCCACCCCGGCCAGCACCTCCTCGATCACCGCGAACTGGGCCCTGGCCGGCCCGCACGCATCCTCGGCCAGGATCTCCCGGACTTCATACATAACGCCCTCGGCCGCGTGCTGCCGGTTATCGAGGCCGCCGAGCCGTCCATCCAGCGCGCGCAGCGCGCCTTCCTGGTCGGCGATCTGCTTCTTGACCCCATCGAGGTCGCGGGTCAGCCGGGCCAGTTCGGCCGAGGCGGCCTCCAGCTCGCGCTGCTCGGCTCGGAGTTCCTCGGCCCGGTTGACCATCGATTGCCAGTCGATCTCGGCGAACTCGTGTGTCTGGTCCAGCCCGGCGAGCACCTGGCCCTGCTCGACTGCCGCGTCCCGCGCCTTCTCATGCCGTTGCTGCTCGGCTGCGACCTCGCTCAGGCGGCCGGCCAGCATCCCGGCCCGGTCCAGCAGCGCGTCGAGCTTGCGCTGATTGGACCAGCCGAGCACGTACCGGCTGCGGTCGTCGATGCGGTACCGGTCGTCCTTCTCGTGCCGCCCGCCGCTGCCTTTCACCTGCCCGGCCTTGGTGATCGCCCGGGGCATCCGGCGGAACTCCGCCATCGTCGCGACGCACTCGTGGTCGGCGCGCCGGCCAAGCTCGTGTTCCAGCCACCCGGCGAACGGCGTGTCCTTGACCAGGAGCTTGGCAGCCAGCGTGCCCGGGCCGTGCTGGGGTGGCGCCGCCCGGGCACGCGACGGCTCGGGCACACGGTAGTACACCACCCGGTCCTTCAGGTGGTGGGCGTTGATCCAGTCGGATACGGCGGGATAGTGCTCGTCGGGCACCAGCACCGACAGGGCGAAGCCGTGCAGCAGCCGCTCCGCGGCGCCTTCCCAGTCGGCCTCGCTGGCTTGCACCGCGATCAGCTCGCCGGTGAACGGCAGCGCGTCCTCTCCGATGCCCAGTTCGCGGCACAATGCGGCGCGCAGCTCCAGCTGCTTCTTCGGGATGTTGGTCTTGCGCTCCCGCAGGCTGCGCAGTTCCCCGTTGACTTCGGCCGCCTCGTCCCGCAGCGCGCTCGCGCGGACGCCCGTGTCGGTCAGCGCGTTCTGGTGACCGGCGAGATCCTGCCGGGCGGTGTCCCGGGCGGCCGTGATCTCGCCGCGCCGGATGGCGAACTGCTCGGCGGTTTCCACCGTGGCCAGGTCCGCGTCGGCCAGCAGGGCGGCGAACCGTTCGGCCCTGCCCGACCGGGAGTTTCGCGCGGCGTCGCAGTCGGTGAGCTGGCGCTCGATCTCGGCGAGCCGGTTTCCGCCGTGACCGGCCAGCTCGACCCGCAGGTTGGTCTCCTGCTCGCGCAGCCGTCCGAGCGCGGCTTCGAGGTTGTCGCGCTGGGCCTGCATCCGCGCCCGCTGTGTCGCGATCTCGGTGAGTTCCGCACTGGTCAGCAGGGCCTTGCGATCGGCGAAGTAGTACTTCAGCGCGGTCCGCTCGGCGTCGAGCGCGGCGATCTCCGCCCGGACCGCGTCGGCCGCGTCGCAGTCCTTGAGCAACGGGGTCAGCGCGGTCAGTTGTGCCTCGGCCCGCCGCACTGCGTCATGAGCCTTGGTCAGGTCGTCGAAGTGGGCGACGATGTCGGAGACGGCTTTCGCGGCGTCGAACGGTTCGAGCATGTGATCGCGGACAAAGTCGGTGAGGTTGCCCACCGATTTCATCGAAACCGTCTGGTGGAACAGCTCCATGGCCTGCTCCGACTCGATCCCCAGGCGGCGGCGGAAGTCCTTGCCGTAGTCGGGGAACCCGTCGTGCACCCGGACGCCGCTGGCGGCCCGTAGCCGCCGGCGCAGGGCCGGCATGTCGGAACCGAAGTCCGCGAAGTCCCCAGTCACCGACATAGCCCGGTCGGCCGTCACGTAGAACCGGTCCGGCTGGCCTGCGTCCCCGTTCCGCAGCCAGAACACCTGGGCGAGGCTGACCGTCGCGTCGTAGCCGGGGTTGGTGAAGACGCCGACCAGCACGCTGTAATCCGAACTGCCGCGCAGTGCCACCGGCCTGGTGGCCCCGGTGACCTCGTTGCGCTCGGTCTTGTAGTAGCCGAGCACGTAGGACCGCAGGCTCCGCTCCCGGGTGTCGGCCCCGGCCGCTTTGTTGTAGGAGATCCGCTGGGCAGGCAGCAGCAGCGTGGTCACCGCGTCCACGATGGTGGACTTCCCGGAGCCGATGTCGCCGGTGAGCAGCGCGTTCTGCCCGTCCAGGCCAAGCGACCAGACCCGGCCGCCGAACGTGCCCCAGTTGTACAGCTCCAGGCGGGCCAGGCGGAAGCCGCTCACTCCTGCTCCTCCCCGGCCAGCAGCACGGCGTACTCGGCCAGCCTGGTGTCGAAGTCGGCGAGCCACTGGCCATCGACGAACGCCTTGAGGATGCGCCGCACCTCGTAGGCCTGCTCCGAGTTCTTCGCGGGCCGCAGGAAGCCGAGTTCGACAGCCTTGTTGATGTGCGCGTCGATCTGGTCAGTCAGCCTGGCCTCATTGCTGGTCGCGGGGAGGAACAACCGGACCATCTCGGCCATCTGCTCACGGGTCATCATCAGCTTGGTGTCTGCGCCCTGGGCGTCGAATTCGGCCAGCTTCTTGCGCAGCAGCGCGAGCAGCAGGCTGACGTGGAAGGACAGCGCCCGGCGCGGGATCAGCCGCGGCGGCGGATCGGCGTCGTCCGGGTCGGCGGGGCGCTGCCGGAGGAACGCGTAGCCTTCGGCCTCGTCGATGAGGACCTGCAAGCCCAGCACGTCCACATAGTCCCGGGCCTGCGGCTGCAGTTCGAGCAGGCTGCGCCACGCGTGGTCGTGCGTGTCGCGGTACACGACGCCCTTCATGAGCTGGGTCACGGCGAGCGACAGGTCCGGTTCGGCGGTCATCCGCCCCTCCTGGCGTAGGTGACCCGCGGCAGCGTCGCGGTGCGCTCCCGGCCGTCCGCGGCGGACCAGGCGATCTGGTCGTGGTGCTGTTCGTCGTAGACGATGGCGAACGCCTCGTCCCGGAGGGAGAGGTAGGTGACCAGTTCCGCGACGCCCTGTCTCAGCGGGTACCGCGCGACCAGCTCGGCCAGGCCGACCTGCGGCTGGCCGCGCAGCACCTGGCGGATGCCGCCGCGCAGCGGCTCCGGGTCCACGTAGACCTGCTCGAACAGAGCTGCCGGGTCGGTCTCCTCGTCGGCGTCGCGGACTGTATCGCTAGACAGGCGGGCCTTCTGCACTGGTGCGTACAGCGGGCGCTCCAGCGGCAGCCGGATGGCCGGCGAGGGCGCGTCGAGCTCCGTGGTGACTGGGACGCTCCCGGTTTCCCGCAGCTCCAGCGCGCGGCCCTCGATGCTGCGCAGGACGTCGATCACCCGGCGGTTCTCGAACCACACCTGGTCGTCCAGGAACCGCCGGAGCTGTTCGGAGAGCTGGCGGACCGTGGCCTGGGTGCGCTGGGCCGCGTCCAGCCAGTCGTAGTGAATGTGCCGCAGCCTGCTGTCGCGTTCGGCGGTCGCGGCCAACGCGTGCACCCGGTCCAGCAGGCCGGACAGCTCCTCCTGCCGCGCCTGGGACAGCAGAAAGCCATAGAACGCCTGGAACGACCGGCCCTGATCCGAGCCAGCTATCGACTCCCGGCTGCCGAGCACGTCGTCCAGCAGTTCACCCTTGCCGCCATGCCACCCAGCGATCCTCTCCCGGAGCTGGCGATCGAGCTTGCGGAAGTTTTCCTCCACCTCACGGAAGTCGGCGAGCAACTCCCGTGCGGTGCCCGCGAACTGCTGGTAGCGGTCGCGCACCGCAGTCTCGTCCAGCATGGACAGCTCGCCGGCCTCGATCCGGGCTATCTGCCCGTCGATGGCCTCCCGCTGGCGGCGCAGCTCAGCCAGCCGTTCCGCGGGATCGGGCTCAGTCCCGAAGACGATCTGCCGCAGCAGTTCGATGATCACCTTCAGCCGCGACTCGGTACCCACGAACTCGCGCTCGCGCAGGCTCTCCAGCCACTGCAGCGCCTTCTCGACTGCGGGCGTGGCATCGTAGTGCGGTTCGTCGGTGCCGTCGGGGTAGTACTTGCGCAGCCAGCCCGCCCCGGGCGCCGCCCAGTCGTCCAGATAGGCCTTGGCAGGCTTGGGGAACCTCAGGCCGCCCCGGGCGCCGTCCTGCTGGTTCAGCACGTACAGCTCGTCGTCCAGGCGGCTGGCCAGCTCAGCCGCGGAGATGGACCGGACGTTGTCCGCGACGAACACCCGGTGCAGGAAGCTCAGCACCAGCGGCGCGTTGTCCGCACGGAGCAGCCGCCACGCCGGGCTGTTGTCCCGCAGCCACGCGATCTCGTCCACGCTCGTCACGACCGACATCGTAGGACGGTGTACCGACATACTTTCGGCAGCACGGCCATACAGGGGTGTACGTCAGAATGTAGGTAGTCAAGATCATCTTCGGGCGGGCCTGGTCAGGCGGTAGGCGTCTGAGTGTGCGAGGTGTTGCAGATGGCTTCCCAGGTGCTGCTGGCCTCTTTGCAGCGCAGGGCGATGATGGCGTCGGCGCCGCTGACGGTCCAGTGCATGCCGGACTGCTTGAGCCTTTGGCCGATGACGGTCTTGCAGCTGGCCTCGACAACGCCGGAGCCGGTGAGCAGGCCGCACTGGCGGACCAGTGGCAGCGCATGCGGGGGGCGTTGTTCTCGAAGTAGCCGAGAGCGGTGTCGATCTCGGCTTTCTTGACACCTTCGAGGGGGTACTGGCGAGTTGCCCGGACGATGCCGTCGATGTAGCCGCAGTCGAGGTCCTCCAGGCGGGCGGCGAGCCATTCCTCCTTGTGGTCCAGCAGCATGAACTCCAGCCTGCGGGCAAGGTCGTGGACGTGCTCGCGGGCATGGTAGAGGTCGACGACCTGGGTCGCCTCCGGGAACTTGGCGTGGCGATGCCCGGATCCAGGCGGCGCCGTCGCCGATGATGGTGAGCTGGCGGACGTGGTCCGCGCCGCGGCGGATCCCCTCCGCTTTCACCAGGTCGCCGACCGCGGCGGCGGGCTCGAAGGTGGCGATGACGCTGGAGGAGTCCTGGTCGCGGACCGGGTAGCCGTCCTTGTCCAGCTTGTCCCGGGTGAGGAAGGCGGCGAGCTTGACCTCGCGGGTGCGGGCACGGCCGTCCTCGCCCTTCCCCTCCTGGCCTGCGGTCTCCCTGGAGGTCATGGGCACCCCGGTGCCGTCGATCACCGCATACAGCTTGTCCGGCAGCGGCGACGGGGGCAGGGGGACCAGCTTCCGGGCGGCGATCAGCCCGGCCCGGCCACGGACGGCCGCCACGACGGCGCGGCCAGGCCCGGCGACAGGGACTCGCCCGCCGCGCCGAGCTCGGCGTCCCTCGGCGCGAGGCCGTGCCCGCACTGGGCGCAGTGATTCCAGGCCCGTGTCAAGGTGACCGGGCCGAGCACGGTGCCCGCGCAGCTGTGCAGCTGAGGCTGGCCCGCGTGCGGCAGGCTCCGGGTCGCCTGCACACTGGCGCCGGCCTCGATGAGGGCCTTGGCATCTGGCACGGCCTGGACGGCGTCGATGGTCAGGCCGGGCAGGTAGGAGAGGTTGGCGAGGGTCTCGTTGCGGAGATTCCATCCTGGTGGTATGACCGGCGCGGGACACAGAGTAGTCAGAACCGACGCAGCTCCGGGCTGACGCGTCGGTAACGGAAACCGTGGCCGAGTGGACAATTTCATGTCAGAGATGTTTGCTGATCTGACAGTGCTTGGTGAAACCGGTATTCCTCGGACCGTTCTGGCCGAGTTGCACGCCATCGTCGGATCGGAGAACCTCCGGCTGGCAGATGGCGAGCTTGTCGTGTACGCCCGGGACGCGACACCGTTGTTTCGTGGGATCCCGGATGCTGTCATCGCGCCGGCGGACACCGAGCAGGTGGCACGGATCCTGCGGCTGGCCACCGATCACGGCATCCCGGTCGTCCCGCGCGGCGCCGGCTCCAACCTGTGTGCTGGCACCGTCCCACTCACCGGTGGCATGGTGCTGTCCACTGCGCGGATGACCCGCATTCTCGAGGTAGCGCCCGAGGAGATGTTGGCGCGAGCCGAGGCCGGAGTGTCCACAATGGCGCTCAACAATGCTGCGGCGGCGCATGGCCTGTTCTACCCGCCGGATCCGGGCAGCCGTACCGTCTCCACGATCGGCGGCAACGTCGCAACCTGCGCTGGCGGGCTGCGCGGGCTGAAGTACGGGGTCACGCGCAACTACGTGCTGGGGCTGACGGTGGTGCTGCCAACCGGCGAGATCGTGCGGACCGGCGGCCGGCTCTGGAAGGATGTCGCCGGTTACGACCTGACCCGGCTGATCACCGGATCCGAGGGCACCCTCGGCGTGATCACCGAGGTGACGGTGGCGCTCCTCCCGGACCCGTCCACCAGCCGCACCGGCCTGGCCTACTTCGACTCACTGGCCCAGGCCGGCCGTGCGGTTTCCGACATCCTCGCTGCGGGGGTAATCCCGTCGACGCTGGAGTTTCTGGACCGCAGCTGCATGGACGCGGTCGAGGAGTACGCGCATCTTGGCCTGCATTCCGGCGCCGGTGCCCTGCTGCTGTTCGGCGATGACGGTGATGAGGCGATCGTGGCGCGCAGCTTCGAGCGAATCGCTGCCGCCTGCGAGAGCGCCGGTGCCATCGGAGTCCAGACCGCCGGTGATATCACCGAGTCCGAGGCGCTGCTGACCGCCCGGCGCTGCACTCTCCCAGCGCTGTCCCGGCTTGGATCGCTGACGATTCTCGAGGACGCCAGCGTGCCCAGGCCGCGGCTGGCTGAGATGGTCGCGCGCATCGACGCGATAGCGGCGCGGCACCGGGTCACCATGGCGACGTTCGGTCACGCTGGCGACGGCAACCTGCATCCGACCTGCGTGCTGGAATCCGCTGAGGACACCGAGGGAATCGCCCGTGCCGAGCGTGCCTTCGCCGAGATCTTCCACACCGCGATCGAGCTCGGCGGCACGATCACCGGCGAGCACGGGGTTGGGGCGGCCAAACTGCCCTACCTGGAACAGCGCCTCGGAAGTGCACAGATGGACCTGATCCGGAGGATCAAAACGGCCTTCGACCCTGCTGGCATCCTCAATCCCGGAAAGCTGGGGTCCTGATGACCAGCGACAAGGTGCCGCACGCTGGCTCGATCTTCGACCCGAAGCTGCTGAGCCGCTGCATCTCCTGTGGCTTCTGCCTGCCGGCATGCCCGACGTACGCGCTCACCGCTGATGAGGCGTCCTCGCCACGGGGCAGGATCAACCTCATGCGGGCGCTGGATTCCGGCATGCTGCCACCCGGCGACCCGACGCTGGCCGAGCAGGCTTCCTTCTGCCTGGGCTGCCGGGCGTGCGAGCCGGTGTGCCCGGCAGGAGTGCAGTACGGCGAGCTCCTTGAGCAGTGGCGGGGTTTCCAGTGGACCGGGCGCCGCCGGCCGACGGCGGTGCGGTTCCTGATCTTCGCGGCCGAGCGCACCTGGGCGCACCGGATCGCCGGCCGGCTGCGCGGCGCCGCGCACGCTCCGGCGGCCGGCTCGCGGCACTCGCTGATGCTCGGTTGCTTCGAACGGAGCCTGTTCCCGGAGGTGAGCAGATCGGCGCTGGCGCTGGCGCCCGAACTCGCCGTCCCCAGCAAGCAGGGATGCTGCGGCGCGCTGCATGCGCATAACGGCGAGCCCGGGCGGGGCAGACAGCTGGCCGGGCAGCTCGGTGCCCAGTTGCCGGGGCAAATCGTAACCACCTCCGGCGGCTGCGCCGCGCACCTGTCCGCAGTGATCGGCAGGGATCGGGTCGCTGAACTGTCGGAATACCTGCAAAACAGAGTGACCGGCCAGGTGCAGATGGGCGACCGGCTGGCCCGGGTCGCCCTGCAGGATTCCTGCCATCTGCGCAACGGCCTTGACGTGTGGCGCGAACCGCGGGCGCTACTCAACGCGGTGGCCGAGTACGTGGAGTTGCCCGGCGCTGCCCGGTGCTGCGGAGCGGCCGGCACCTATGCGCTGGTGCGGCCCCGCGACTCAAGGCGGGTACTTGGTCCTAAGATCGATGAGATCGAAGCAGCCGGGATCGATTACGTGGTGGCCGTCAATCCCGGCTGCCTGCGTCAGCTCCGCCAGGGCCTACGCCGCCGGAAATCAACGGTGCGAGCGCTGCATATCGCCGATTTCCTGCGGCTGGCAGCCGATTGACGAAACGGTTTCTGCTCCGCACCCCGCCGTTACCGGCGGCTCACGACAGGGCGGGGCCGGGCGTGAGCACGCGCCCGGAACTACGCGACCGACATAGTCGGCCTCCAATCCGCGAGTTCACTCGCAAGGTGCGACCTCGTGTCGCAACGGCAGAACCGGATGTTTGAACGGGCTTGTGCTACATCAGGCTGCCACCAGTCGACGTCGACGGGCGCGCTGCGCTCTTCGTGCGCAGCGCAGGCGAGTCAGTTGTGGCGATTGCCGATGGCCAGATCATCGGGATGCTCCACCTTGAGGTCAGCCGGCACGGCTTCGGCGAGCTGGGGATGCTCGTCGGCCGCGGCTGGCGCGGGCGCGGGGCCGGTTCGGCGCTGGTGGCCGCAGCGACAGGCTGGGCACGGTACCGGCGCTCCAGCGGCGAGCTGTGGGACACGATCGTGATGGGCTTGGTGCTCTAGCAGATAGCAGGCGCACACACGTCTCGCGGCGGTGAGTGCCACAGCGGCAGATGCGGATACTTGCTTCTCAACTCATGCAGGGCATGGCCCAACGACGCCGCGGTTGCAGCTGTTTCCCTGGATGCTGGAGCGTCTGCCGCAGCCCGGGTTGGACGCGATCGTCGGGTCTCAGTACTAGCTGGTATGTCTGGACCGGCGAGCTTACGGAGGCTCCGGACTTCTTCGTGCCGCTACACCTGCATCCTTAACACCGAGATGCCGGCCCAGCCCTCGCGGTGTCACGATAAGACTCATGCGCGTTCAGCGGTTCGGTGCTCACATCACCTCTGATTCCAACGGCCGGGCGGTAATCGCAGTTCCGTTCGACCCAGGCGAGACGTGGGGTGCCAAGGCTTACCATCCCGTGGGCGGGACGATCCATCCGGTGGCCGGGACCACCTGCGGCAGGCGACTCCGCGGAAGGATCACGCCAGACGGCAACCAATGGGTGTTCACAATAAACCCGATGTGGATGCGGGATACCGGCGTCGCAGTCGGCGATGAGGTGATCGTTGAACTGGAGCCAGAAGGCCCGCAGCGCGGCGATCTAGCCGACGATATCGCGTCGGTCCTTGAGGCCAACCCGGCAGCTGCGGCGTTCTTCGACACCCTAGCCCAGTTCTACCGCAAGGCCTATCTGCGCTGGATCGATGCGACAACCCGCCGACCCGAGTTGCGGGCCGCGCGCATCGCTGAAGTAGTGGAGCTACTTGCGGCCGGGATCAAAGAGCGACCACGAGCGTAACCGCAACGGCAGGTCACGCCACCGGCAAGATTCTTGGTCGGCCAATCTGACCTCTCCACAGGACACGACCTCTATGCCCCTCAAGGGGGGCGTCATCTGCCGCGTGTCGCACTCAGTCGTGGGGCGCGCGTCCGCTAGCGGCTGTGAAGGCAATGGTCTGTGTCCACC
>Ga0187884_10004250_pt1 | contig 10658 bp, 8 predicted proteins | sample June2016WEW_20_4_FD_132983 | JGI IMG/M metagenome (GOLD analysis project Ga0187884, IMG submission 132983) | Peatland microbial communities from SPRUCE experiment site at the Marcell Experimental Forest, Minnesota, USA - June2016WEW_20_40 | ecosystem: Environmental > Terrestrial > Soil >...
CGGGCGTTCACTCAAACATTCGCGGTTGTGTGAAAAATGAGGGGATGGCTGAGGGCGGTATGCCGAAACTGCGCCGAACGAAATGAACTAGAAGTCATCGGCGTCTATGATGATCGAGCGCGGTCCGGCGCTTCGATGTATGGTCGTGATGGGTTGTTGCGCCTTCTAGAGGCCGCGCGCGACGGGTCCTTCGAAGTCATCCTCATCGAAGCGTTGGATCGTCTATCCCGCGACCAGGAAGATCTTGCCGGAATTTGGAAGCGACTCAATTTTATCGGCGTGGAATTACGAGCCGTGCATGAGGAAACGGCGGATCAAATTCAGATCGGCGTGCGAGGACTTCTCGGCTCGCTTTTTCTGGTCGACCTCGCCCACAAAGTTCGGCGTGGGATGCAGGGCGTCGTAAGAGATGGGCGTCACGCCGGCGGACGAGCATATGGCTATCGACCAGTGGCGGGCAAAGCGGGAGAACTCGAGATTGTCGAAATCGAGGCCTCCGTCGTTCGACGCATCTTTCACGACTATGTCGGCGGCAAGACGCCATGGGAAATCGCCCACGCATTGAACAAGGAAGGCGTTCGACCGCCACGCGGGGCCAAATGGACCCCTTCGACCATCAACGGTAACAAGAAGCGCCACCACGGCATTATTCTCAACGAGCTCTGTGCCGGCGTCGTCGTGTGGAACCGGGTTCGGATGATCAAAGATCCCGACACCGGCCGTCGAGTCTCGCGTCCAAATCCCCCGGAGGACTGGAAGCGAACTGACGTGCCAAATATAGCGATCATTGACCAGGAGCTGTTCGAGGCCGCGCAGCAGTGCAAAGCGGCGCGCACACGCGACGCGCCCCAAAAACAGCGCAAAGCCAAGTTTTTGCTGTCCGGCTTATTAAAGTGCGGCTGCTGCGGCTGCTGCGGGGGCGGCCTGTCGATGAAGGACCGCGACCACGGGAGGGTTCGGGTCCATTGTTCGACGATGAAGGAAGCAGGAACCTGCTCCAATCGCAAAGTTTTTTATCTCGACGAAATCGAGAAGGCCGTTTTGGCGGGCCTCCAGCAACACCTCAAGGCGCCGAAGCTCCTGAAGGAATTTGTCAGAACATATCAGGAAGAGCGCGAGCGGTTAGCAGCAGATAAAGTCACGCGGCGCGGTAGGCTCGAAAGCAAGCTGGCCGAGGTCCAACGCTCGCTCGACAGGATGTGGTCCGACTACGAGACGGAACGCGTCCCGGTCGAGGTGCTTGGACCCAGGATGAAGGAAGCTCAGGTGCAAAAAGTGGCGCTGCTGGCTGAGCTGGAGGCGCAGCCTGAGCCGGAAAAGATCGTCGGCCTGCATCCCGCCGCGCTTAGGCACTATGAGCAGCTTGTCCGGCAGTTGAATGACGCTTTTGGGCGCGGCGTCACTCCAGACAACGCGGAGGCGGCGGAGAAAATTCGTGAACTCGTGGCCAAAGCAGTCGTGAAGCCCTCCGATCAAGGGTTCATGATCGAACTTCAGGGACGCTTGGCTTTGCTTATGGGTGCGCCGAATGTTTACCCCAATATGCGGATCGCCGCGTCGGGGGGATCGGTGGTAGCGGAGGAGGGACTCGAACCCCCGACACAAGGATTATGATTCCTCTGCTCTAGCCGACTGAGCTACTCCGCCACGGCGCCGCGCTGGGCGACGGCTCTTAAAAGCGGAACAGCTATATGCGGGCGTCTTCGTCGGTGTCAAGAAGGGGCGGGCGCTTGAAAAGCGCGGCCAATTGCAACATTCCCACGTCATCCCTATAGTCCCGCGCCAAACAGGCACTCGCGCGCCCTCCCGGGCGGCGCTCAGGGGAAAACATCGTCATGCTCGAAGGGCTGCGCGTCGCGTCGCAAAACTGGATCGGCCGGACCATCATGGGCCTCGTCATGGGGTTCATCGCGATTAGCTTCGCGGTTTGGGGCATCGGCGACGTTTTTCGCGGCTTCTCCTCACAGCGGCTCGTCAAGATTGGCGGCGGCGAGATCACCGTCGAGGCGTTCCGAGCCAGCTATCAAAACGAATTGCGCCGATTGCAACAGCGTTTGCGTCGCGGCATAACCAATGAGGAGGCGCGCCGCGCCGGCCTCGATCAGCAGGTGCTCGACCGGCTCATCACCGACATGTCGCTGGATCAGCGCGCGCGCGCCCTGGGGCTATCGATCAGCGAAGACGAGACGCAAAAGCTGCTCAAGGCTGAAAAGGTCTTTGAGGGCGTCTCCGGCGAGTTCGACCCCGATCGGTTCAAGCAAATCATCCACGACGCCGGTTTCACCGAGCGGTCCTTCCTCGTGGATCAGAAGGGCGCCTATCTTCGCAAGGAGATCACCGACAGCGTGAGCTCGGGGCTGGAGCCGCCGCGCCCGATGCTGGAGGCGATTTACCGCTTCCGCAACGAAACCCGCGCTATCGACGCGATTCTGCTCCCTGCCTCGGCCGTCGGCCCGATCGCCTCGCCGAGCGAGGAGGAGGTGAAAAAATATTTCACCGAGCGCGAATCGACCTTCCGCGCCAAGGAGTTCCGCAAAATCACGGTGCTCGCCGCGACCCCGGCCGCGCTGGCCAAGCCCGCTGAAGTCGCGGCGGAGGAGGTTCGCAAATATTACGATGAGGTCAAGGCCCAGCGCTTCGGCGCGCCGGAAAAGCGCGAGGTCAGCCAGCTGGTTTTCAAGACTGAAATCGAGGCCAAGGATGCGCTGGCCCGCCTCAAGGGCGGGGCGACCTTCGACGCGCTGGCCGCCGAACGCAAGCTCGATCCAAAGGACGCGAACCTCGGGCTTGTGACGCAGGGCGATTTTGGCGACCCCAAGGTGGGCGCCGCGGTTTTCTCCTTGCCCGCCCCCGGCTTCACCGAGATCGTGGCGACGCCTTTCGGATTCGTCGTCTCGCGGGTGGCCAAAATCCAGCCGGCCGTGTTCTCCAAGACATTTGAGCAGGCGGAGGCCGAGTTGCGGGCGGAACTCGCCACGCGCAAGGCGGCTCCGACCGTGCGCGGTCAGCACGACGCGATCGAGGATCAGCGCGGCGCCGGCAAGACTCTCAAGGAGGCCGGAGCGGCGGTTGGGCTGGAGGCGCGCGACATCGAAGCGGTTGACGATTCTGGACGCGACAAGGCCGGCAAGGCCGTCGCCGACCTGCCCGGCGGACCCGAACTGCTGAAAGCCGCCTTCGCCTCCGATAAGGGCGTCGACAACGAGGCGGTGGCGACGCGCGACGGCGGCTATGTGTGGTTCGAGGTGACCGACGTTGAGCAGGCCCGGCAGCAGGGCTTTGACGAGGTCAAGGGCGCGGTCGAAGCCGCGATGCGCAAGGAGGCCCTGGAAAAGGCGCTGAGCGCCAAGGCCAAGGAACTTGTCGAGCAGTTGCGCGCGGGTAAGCCGATCGACAATCTCGCCGGCGAACTCGGCCTGCAAATCCGACATGTGACCGACGTGAAGCGCGCCAACCGACCCGATTTCGCGCCCGCGACAATCGTGCAGTTCTTCGAGGCGCCGCCGCGCGGCGCGGGTTCGGCGCCGGTCGAAGGCGGCCAGTTGGTGTTCTTCGTCGCCGAATCGTCGGCGCCAAAATTCGATCCGGCGTCGCCGGAAGTCCTAAGCATCGCCGAACAACTGAAGCCCGCGCTGGTCAATGACGTGCTCGAGCAATATGTCGGCGGCCTTGAAAAAGCGCTTGGCGTCGACATCAACCAAAAGGCGCTGCAAGCCGCGATCGGCGGAGACGGCGAAAAGTGAACGGTGAACTGGCCGAACCCGCCTATGACGTCTTCGCCGCCGATTACGAGGCGGGGCGCGCTTGTCTTGTTTCGATCCGGCTGGTCGGAGATTTGGAGACGCCGGTTTCCGCCTATTTGAAGCTTTCGCGCGGGCGCGAAGGCAACGCCTTTTTGCTGGAATCGGTCGAGGGAGGCGCGACGCGCGGCAGATATTCGATGATCGGCCTTGATCCCGACCTGATCTTTCGGGTGAAGGGCGGGGCGGCCGAGATCAATCGCGACGCGCGGACGGACGCTTCGGCGTTCGCGCCCTGCGATAAGCCCCCTTTGGAGGCGTTGCGACGGTTAATCGCCGAATCCGCGGCGTCGCCGCGCGAGGACCTGCCGCCAATGGCGGCGGGCGTGTTCGGCTATCTCGGCTACGACATGGTGCGCCAGATGGAGCGGCTGGCGCCCGCCAAGGAAGATAAGATCGGCGTGCCGGACGCGGTTCTGCTGCGTCCCACGATCATGGTCGTGTTCGACAGCGTGCGGGACGAGCTTTGCGTGGTGACGCCGGTGCGCCCGCGCGCGGGAATAACGCCGCGCGCCGCGCATGAGGCGGCGCTCGCCCGGCTGGAGAAAATCGCGGCGACCCTGGAGACGGCGCTCGATCACCACGAAGCATGCGTCGATCCGCTGCTCGCCGCGCAAAAACCCGTGTCGAACACGCCGCCGACCCGTTTCCTCGATATGGTCGAGCGCGCCAAGGAATATATTCGCGCCGGCGACATATTCCAGGTGGTGTTGTCGCAGCGCTTCACGGCGCCTTTCGCGCTCCCGGCCTTCGCGCTTTACCGCGCGCTGCGGCGGGTCAATCCGGCGCCGTTTTTGTGCTTTCTCGATTTCCGTGACTTCCAGATCGTCTGCTCCAGCCCGGAAATTCTCGTGCGCCTCGCCGATGACAAAGTGACCATCCGTCCGATCGCCGGAACGCGCTGGCGCGGCGCGCGGGTCGAAGAGGACGAGCGCCTCGCCCACGAACTGCTCGCCGACGAGAAAGAACGCGCGGAGCATTTGATGCTGCTCGATCTCGGACGCAACGACGTGGGCCGCGTCGCCAAGACCGGCACGGTGAAGGTCACCGACAGCTTCTCCATCGAACGCTATAGTCATGTCATGCACATCGTCTCGAATGTCGAAGGAGAACTCGATCCCGTCCATGACAGCATCGACGCCTTGGCGGCGGGCTTTCCCGCGGGCACGGTCTCGGGCGCGCCCAAGGTGCGGGCGATGGAGATCATCGACGAGCTCGAGACCGACAAACGCGGCATTTACGGCGGCTGCATCGGCTATTTCGGTTCGGGCGGACAGATGGACACCTGCATCGTATTGCGCACGGCCATCGTAAAGGACGGCCAGATGCACGTTCAGGCGGGCGCCGGCGTCGTCTACGACAGCGAACCCGCCTACGAACAACGCGAATGCGAGAACAAGGCGATGGCGCTGTTTCGCGCCGCGGAGGAGGCCGTGCGTTTCGCGGCCCGCGCGCGGCGGGGGCAATAGGCGCAGCCCATGGCCGAGCCCGTCAACAACTACGACGACGCCGACGACCCGTATAGGGCTATCCGCGTTGGCGATCCCGGGGCCGGGGGCGAGGCGACCAAATGGGGCTATCTTTTGACGCGTTTCATGCGCGTCATGGCTTTGTTTTGGCTAATGCAAGGCTTGGCGCAATGGCGCGTCGTGCTGACGGCGCGGGCGCCGATCTTCGACACAATGCCGTCGAGCGCCGCCTTGGCCATTATTTTCTTCAGCGTGCTCGATCTCGTGGCTGGAGTCGGTCTATGGCTCGCGACGCCCTGGGGCGGCGTCCTTTGGCTGCTTATCGCCAGCGCGCAAATTTTCGTCGCGGCGAGCATGCCGCAATTTTTCGCGGGCGGCTATTGGCTCATTGGAGTGGATTTGGTGCTGATCGTGCTCTACTTCGGGTTGACCTTCGAGGCGGGGCGCGATTTCGAGGCGCAAAAGCTCATGGAGCAGTTCCGGCGCCGGAAATCCGCGCCGCGCCAGGCTTCTGGCGAGAAACCCTCGGTTCTGGGGCGACTTGGACGTCGTATCACAGGCAAGAGAGACGACAAGGCGGCGGCGCAGCGGGGGGCGCGCGCGGAATCCTCCGGGCCCGGCAGTTCGGCCGCCGGCGATCCCGCGCCCAAGCCCTTCGGCAAAACTCGCGAGACGCCAGTCGGCGCGTCCAAAAAAGCGCGGGGGTCCGAACCCAAAGGTTAACCGCCGTTTAGCGTAATTTATTGGATTAATTCACGCTCCATTCACTGCAACGCAAGCGTTCCTGGTAAACTCGGAATTCATGCTATTGTTTAAACCGGTCTTCATCGGGGCTGATTAGGTTCTCCCTATGAACGGTAATCGAGAGATGCTCCAACGCATCCCGCCAGGAGACGGAGAAGACCATGACGGCTGCAACGAAATCAGCTCCCCAGCAAACCCGGGCGGAGCGCATCGGCGAAATACGGCCGGTCTATATGGAAGCGCTCACTCTGGTCGAGCGCCTGCACCGCCGTCTTCTCGACGTGATCAAGGATGAGTTCGACCGTCGCGACCGCGGCGACGTCAATTCCGTTCAGGCGCTGCTGCTCTATAACATTGGCGACAAGGAGTTGACGGCGAGCGAATTGCGCACCCGCGGCTATTATCTTGGCTCCAACGTCTCCTACAACGTCAAGAAGCTGGTCGAAATGGGCTATCTCCACCACGCGCGTTCGCGCATCGATCGGCGCTCGGTGCGCATCAGCCTGACCCCCAAGGGCAAGGAAGTGCACGACATCGTAAGCGATCTCTATGAGAAGCACGCCATGACGGTGGAGCAGATCGGCGGCGTCAGCAGCGAGGAATTCAAGGTTCTCAACACCTCGCTCAGCCGTCTGGAGCGCTTTTGGACCGACCAGATCCGTTATCGCCTGTAACAGCCGCCCGGGGCCGACCTTCCCGCTTGTTCCTGTTTTCTTCTTGTCGCCGGATGGGGCGCCTCCTTCGTGGAGGCCGCGCCACCGGCGTTTTTCTCGCGGCGGAACCGAATCGCCGCTCGCGGGACAATTCTGGGCGGTTGCCTCCCGGCGCGCGCGAGCCTAATGAAAAACGAAAGTCGCCCGCCGGGAAACGGACCAAAACAAATGGCAAAAGTCACGCTGATCGACAATTACGACAGCTTCACCTTTAATCTCGTCCATTATTTCGGCGAGCTCGGGGCCGATGTCGCCGTGCATCGCAACGATAAAGTAACCGTCGCCGAGGTTCTTGCCGCCGCGCCCGACGCGATTGTGCTGTCGCCGGGGCCTTGCACGCCGCATGAAGCGGGAATCTGTCTCGATCTGATCGCCGCCGCCGCGACCGAGGTGCCGATTTTCGGCGTATGTCTCGGCCATCAGGCCATCGGCGAGAGTTTTGGCGGGGAAGTGGTGCGCGCGCCGCTGCCGATCCACGGCAAGATGGCGACTATTCTGCATCAGGGCGAGACGATTTTTCGCGGCATAGAGGGTCCGTTTCAGGCGACGCGCTATCACTCGCTGGTCGTTAGGCGCGAGACCTTGCCCGGTTGTCTGCGCGTCACCGCGACAACGCCCGACGGCCTGATCATGGCGCTCTCGCATGAAAGTCTGCCGGTTCACGGCGTGCAGTTTCATCCCGAAAGCATCACCTCGCAGCACGGACACAAAATCCTGCGCAATTTCCTCGATCTGGCGCGGGAATGGAACGATTCGCGTCCCTCCCGCGCCAAAGTCGCGTGAGCGCGTTCAAACCCGTTCTCGCCGCTCTGGCCGAGGGCGAACGTCTTTCGCGCGAGCGGGCGCGGGAGGCTTTTTCGTTGATTCTGGAGGGCGCGGCGACGCCGGCGCAACTCGGCGCCTTTCTGATGGCGTTGCGCCAGCGCGGCGAAACCCCCGAGGAATTGATAGGCGCGGCGCAGGCGATGCGCGCCGCCATGATCCGGGTCGAGGCGCCGGAGGACGCCATCGACATCGTGGGCACCGGCGGCGACAGCGCCAACACCTATAATATTTCCACCTTGGCCGCGATTATCGCCGCCGCCGCGGGCGCTCCCGTCGCCAAACATGGCGGCAAGGCGGCGTCCTCGCGCTCGGGCGCCACGGATGTCTTGGCCGAACTGGGCGTCAAGGTCGGGATCGACGCGGCGTCCGCCGGCGCCTGTCTGCGCGAGGCCGGAATATGCTTCATGGCCGCGCCGACGCATCACCCGGCGCTCCGTCACGCCGCGCCGGTGCGCTCCGAACTGGGGCTGCGCACGATTTTCAATCTACTTGGGCCGTTGTGCAATCCCGCCGGAGTCAAGCGCCAGGTGCTGGGGGTCTACGCGCGCGAATGGCTCGAGCCGATGGCGCTAGCGCTGCGGGAGCTTGGTTCGGAGCGCGCGTGGCTGTTGCATGGGAGCGACGGGCTCGACGAGGCCACGACCACCGGCAAAACTCATGTCGTCGCGCTGGAGCGCGGCGCGCTGCGCTCCTTCGAGATTCACCCCGGCGACGCCGGCCTGCCGCTGGCCGCGCCGCGAGAGCTGACTGGCGGCGACCCCGCTCACAACGCCCGCGCGTTGCGCGACGTTCTCGGCGGCGCGCGCAACGCCTATCGCGATATCGCGGTGCTCAACGCCGCGATCGCGTTGGTTGTCGCCGGGAAGGCGCGGGATTTGCGCGAGGGCGCGGCGCGGGCGGCGGCGGCGCTGGACAGCGGCGCCGCGCGAGAGAAACTGGAGCTTTTGACGCGGGTTTCGAATAAATAAAAGCCAATCGGGGCGTCGAGGAATTAACGCTGCCCAGCCCGACCGCTTGCAAAGAAACCCGCGATCGGAGCACTATCTCGGGCGCGGGCGATTTCAGTAATGTCGGAATTTACGCAATTCATGAGCCTGTGCGTATTCATCGCGCGGTTTTGAATAGTTCGAGCGGGGAGCTTGGCAATGCAAAAACTTTCAATGCGGCTAACGGGTCTTTGTCTTTCGGCTGTTCTTTGCGCGGTCGGCGCGGGCGGGATCGCGCTTGGATGCACGCGGACCCTTTTCGTGGGCGCCGACGATACGGTCATCACCGGACGCAACATGGATTGGGACGAGGATATGTCCTCCAATCTTTGGGTGTTTCCGGTCGGGCTCAAACGTGAGGGTGCCGCCGGCGCGCGTTCGATCCGCTGGGTTTCCAAATATGGCAGCGTGATCGTCTCCGGCTACGAAGTCGGGACGGCGGACGGCCTCAACGAAAAAGGACTGGCGGCCAATCTGCTCTATCTCGCGGAGTCGGAATATCCCAAGCCAAACGGCAAGCGCGCGCTGCTTTCGATCGCCGCCTGGGCGCAATATGCGCTCGACAATTACGCCACGGTCGACGAAGCGGTTTCGGCGCTCGCCAAGGAACCATTCGATCTGGTGGCCCCCTCTTTGCCGAACGGCGCTCCCGCCGCGCTTCATCTGTCGATTTCGGACGCCTCTGGGGATTCGGCCATATTCGAATATGTCAAGGGAAAGCTGATCATTCACCACGGCAAGCAATATAAGGTGATGACCAATTCGCCGACTTTCGACCAGCAACTCGCCATCGAGGAATATTGGCGGAGCGTCGGCGGCCTCGCTTTTCTGCCGGGGACCAATCGCGCCGCCGACCGATTCGCCCGCGCCGCCTTCCTGCTTGACGCCATTCCCAAGAAGATCGACCCGCACTTCATCAAGGGCGTGCCGGAGCAATCCTTCGCCTATCAGGCGGTGGCGAGCGTGTTGAGCGTGCAGCGCGCGGTCAGCGTGCCGCTGGGCATCTCGACGCCCGATCAACCCAATATCGCCTCGACGATCTGGCGCGTCGCGGCGGACCAGAGGAATCTCCTCTATTATTTCGACTCCGCCACGCGGCCGAACACATTTTGGGTTTCGCTCGACAAGTTGAATTTCAAACCGGGGGCGCCGGTCAGGAAACTCACGATCCAGAACGGCGAGGTGTTCTCGGGCGAAGTCGCGGAGCAGTTCAAGGACGCGGCGCCGTTCAAATTCCTGCCGGCGTCCGCGCCGTAGGATTGTCCGCGCGCCGCGTGATCGGCGCACACGGCGCTGTTTTTATGCTAGCATCGGACGGATCAAGGGCGGAGGGCGCGCGCGTCGCGGCTTTCTAACGGCTAAGAAAATGACCGACATTCTGCATAAAATCGAGTCCTACAAACGCACCGAAATAGCCGAGGCGAAAGTGCGAATGCCGCTGTCCGCCTTGGAGCGCAAGGCGCGTGATCACGATCCGCCGCGCGGGTTCGTCCACGCCATCGAGCAGAAGTTGGGCGAGGGCCGCATCGCGCTGATCGCCGAGATCAAAAAGGCGAGCCCGTCCAAGGGCGTGATCCGCGCCGACTTCGACCCGCCAATGCTCGCCCGCGCCTATGAGGCGGCCGGGGCGGCCTGTCTCTCCGTGCTCACGGACGGCCCTTCATTTCAGGGCAGCCTGGAGTTTCTGGAGAGCGCCCGCAAGGCCACGCATCTGCCCGCGCTGCGCAAGGATTTCCTCTACGATCCCTATCAGGTGTTCGAGGCGCGGGCCCATGGCGCGGATTGCGTGCTGATCATCATGGCCGCCGTGACCGATTCCGAGGCCAAGGCGCTCAACACCACCGCCCACGATCTGCGCATGGACGTGCTGGTCGAGGTGCATGACGAGCGCGAACTCGATCGCGCGCTGGGGCTGGAGACGCGGTTGATTGGGGTCAACAACCGAAATCTCCATGATTTCAAAGTGTCGCTGGAAACCAGCGAGCGGTTGGCCGAACATGTCCCGAAGGACAAGATTCTCGTCTCCGAGAGCGGCATAACGACGCATGACGACTGCCTGCGCCTCGAAAAATCCGGCGTCTTCGCCTTCCTCGTCGGCGAGAGCCTGATGCGCAAGCCGGA
>Ga0187884_10004251_pt1 | contig 10657 bp, 8 predicted proteins | sample June2016WEW_20_4_FD_132983 | JGI IMG/M metagenome (GOLD analysis project Ga0187884, IMG submission 132983) | Peatland microbial communities from SPRUCE experiment site at the Marcell Experimental Forest, Minnesota, USA - June2016WEW_20_40 | ecosystem: Environmental > Terrestrial > Soil >...
AAGTCCAAAATCAGTTTCGATAGTGCAGCCAGGCGCATGGGAATTTCTCTCACCCAAAACGACCAAAAGCCAACCACGACTGCAAGGGTGGCCATGCCAACTGCCAGCATCAGTATCCTGATCCAGTGCAGGCGCACGTAAGATTTTGCGCGACTTGCGTGATCGCGCAGCTTCATCGCTACTCGCATCAGAAGTGTTCCCAAGCAGTCATGACGAGGTACCACCACATTGAGTCAAGGTGATGATCTCATCGAACGGAATTTCCACATCGGCCTCCGGTCGTGGTACACTTGCCTCCGGCCGGTCCTGAAACGGCAGTGCTGCTACAACTAGTCGGATTTGAATTCAGCCTGCTGTTCCGTAATTTCGTCCGCCGTAATTCTACGCTAGAAGCTCGCCCAAATGCCAGACGCGATTCGCTATCCGCGCTTCCATCCGGGGAGTGACCCGCAACGTCTGGTGGAGGGATCCCATCCCAATTGACACCAGCTCCTAAAGGAGTTCGCCATGCCCAACAAGCATTACCATATCGCCCTCATGGAGAGCGAGAAGCAGGCGCGCGCATTCTCGAGGCTCTCAAGAAAGTGACTGGGGAGCGCTGCATCCGCACTCCTGACCTGGGCGGAAGGAGTACGACGGGAGGATTTGCAGCGGAAGTAATCAACAAGATAGTTCCATAGTGGAACTATATTGACACAACGAGGCAGGCTGACTTGCCGCTATTTTGCGCGCCAATCATAATGTGAGTCCCCAGGAATCCGTGCCTGCCCCATCTCCGGGTTGTCAAAGCGGCCTCAGGCGGGAGGAACCTGAAACCCTGGCAAGTGGGAATCCCGTTACGTTGTGCCGGGGTTTTCCTTACCTGTTTCGTTTGCTACCGCGTCGAAGCGCCGAAAGTAGTAAATGAGGGTTGCGGCTGTGCCGGCAAGGAAGACCCCCAACTCCCACCAAAGGGAAAGGTGGGGATGGGCGGATGACGCAGCATGGATGGTCTCGCGAAGGAGGACACTAAAGAGAAGACCTAACAGGACACTCATGTACCCCATCATGTCGCTAAAGAGGGGCATGATTCGCTCTTGTTGCGCGGGCGTGAAATCGCTGAGCCTTCGCTTCCCTACGTTGACGCTGCTGGGAAAGCGCCGGCCCAGAAGCGGCACCGCCAGGAAAAGGCCGCAAATCAACACTTGAAACACGAGCAAGATCCACAGGGTGTCTGGGCTTCCCCATCCGTTCGCTTCTCCAGCCCCATTGAAGTGCGTGGGAATCCGCGCTGGCAACCGGGCGATATTCGTCTCGATCAGGAGGAACGAGTAAAGAGCCAGGGCGAGTGTGACGAGCCGTTGCATTCAGAGTCAGCTCTTCGCAGAGCCGAGGAAGGATTGAATTTCAGGATCGGATATTCCAGCTTGTCTTAAGGTAGAGACAACAAACTCATCTTCCAGAAAATCTGCCATCGGCACAGATATGTAATGCGTTCCGCCGGTTTTTCTCCAGAGGTAAGTTCTCTTCTGTTGGGATTTGTACGTGTAGCCCAAGCTGCGAATTTTATTGACGAAGGTCTGTCTCCGGACCATGAGCCGCCATCATGGCAGGAATGAATGGTACATCGAACCGCACAGTCTTGGGGCGCGCTGGAATCTGGCCGATCATTGTCCATCCATGGTCTCGCATGAATTTATCTAATTCATTTGACTTGAGGAGGTCTTTTAGCATCGCATCCAGCGTGTGACCTATATCTTCCATCAAATCAACCCATGTGTCGCTCTGAACTGTGAGCTTGAGTGGATCACATATTCCGATCCAGTGACCACCGCGCCCAGTAAAGCATTTCCAGGGGAGATTGGCATCAATACGGATTAAGGTAACCATAACGATGACACCCTACCTAACCCATCCTAAGAGCCTTTTACAAGCCACAACGTATAAATTATGGGGCCAACAGCTTGGGTCTGTCAATAAGCTGCTTGTGAATGTTCATTTTGAAACCGAGATACCACAGCTCATGGGTAGTGGATGTCCGCGGGTGGCGCCGACATTGCTTTTTATGTCGGCGCCCCAGGGGGTGGGCTCTGCACCTGCACACGGCGTTCGGCAGCTCCCCGGCTAGGCGCATACATACAAGACAATGTATGCGCCACCCGCGGAATGACACCGGGACAGTATCCCGTTAAGCCAGGGCCTGCTCGAGGTCCTGGATCAGATCCTCCGCTGCTTCTATGCCTGCCGAGAGCCGCACCAACCCGTCAGTAATGCCGATGGCCAACCGCTGCTCGCGCGGAACCGCGCGGTGGCTTGTGGACGCGGCATGAACAATTAATGAGCGGGTGTCGCCGAGACTTGCCGCACGCGCAAAAATCTTCACCCTATCCATGACCTTCTTTCCGCCCTCATATCCTCCTTTCACTTCAAAACTCATCATGGCCCCGAAATCCTTCATCTGTTTCTTGGCCACATCGTGACCGGGATGGCTGGGCAAGCCCGGGTAGTTCACTCGCTCAACCCGGGGATGGTTGGCGAGAAACTCTGCAATCTTCCGGGCATTGGAGCATTGAGCAGGCACGCGCAGGTGGAGCGTGCGGATGCCTCGCAGAATCAGCCAGGCATTGAATGGACTGAGGCACCCGCCGAAGTCGCGAATGATTTCTTGATTAAGATGGCGAATGTAATCTCTGGGGCCGATCACCGCCCCAGCCATGGCGTCGCCGTGACCGCACAGGTACTTGGTGGCGGAGTGAACGACGACCGTCACACCCATCTTCAGAGGTTGCTGGAGGGCCGGTGAAGCAAAGGTGTTGTCCATCATGGAGGGAATGCCGTGCGCGCGAGCGAGTTGCGCGAGAGCCGCGATATCGAGGATCTCGAGGATGGGGTTGCTGGGAGTTTCGAAGTAAATCAACTTGCTGTTGGGCTGAATAGCTTTTTCAAACTCCTCGACACGCGTGGACTGAACAAATGTGGTGGAAACGCCCAGGCTGGGGCGTTGCTTGTTGAGGAAGTCGTACGCCGCCCCGTAGAGCGATCGCGCCGCAACCACGTGGTCACCCGCTCGGACGTATCCCAGGATGGCCGAGGAGATGGCAGCCATCCCCGAGGAAAAAGCCTGGGTGGCTTCGCCGCACTCCAGCGCGGCCAGTTTTTCTTCCAGCGCGTGTACGGTGGGATTACCGTAACGCGTGTACATATAACCGGGCTTCTCGCCACCGTATACGGCGGCCATCTCATCCGCATCGGCGGATACAAAAGTCGTGGATTGATAGATCGGAGTATCGAGAGCTCCGGTCACACGGCACGGGGATTCCCCGGCGTGGACCGCCAAAGTCTCAAACCTATAACCTTCCTTCATTAGGCACCTCGCAGAAGTCAGAAGTCAGAAGTCAGGAGTCAGAAGTCAGGAGTCAGAATGGCAGTGCCTTCCTAGGCTTCGAATACCACCATCTGGTGCCCCTGTACCGATGGGATAACAATATTCGCGTAGCCGCCGTTGTAATCGAGCTTCAAGCTCTGCCGCTGTGGCGCCAAATAAACCCGAATGGGCTTCTGGTCCATGCGCAGCGAGATCTTCACGTTTGAAAGGGGGATAGCCTCTTCCACGATGTCAAGGTCCGGAGCTCGCCTTTCCGCCGGATAGTGCAGCACGTGCACAATGCGCCTCCCCTTTTGCTCGGTGACCGTAACTTCTGCCGTCGAGGGAAGGTCCGTCTTGACCAGCGGGTTAGAGAGAAATCGCTGCATACAGTTTCTCACCAGGAGCTTCTGGACTTCATAGCTGTTATTTGCATAAGCACTGAAGATGGGGAAAGAGATGTAGATGATGTTACCCTTCTGCGCCACTGCCACCTGGTCCGTAGGCTGGTCATAGGCGGTTTGCCGGTGCGAGCTGAAGTGTAGGTAATTGCGGTCGAAGTAAGGCTTCCAGATGCGGGCCAAGGTTACTGTTCCCGGCAGTGCCTTGACCACTGAACCTGGAGCGTAGGTGAAATGTACCATGGGCGTAATTCCCTCGTTGACGCCCTCCAAAACTTCCATGTAGTCGCCCTTATTACCCTGGTTCGGCGATGGCCCTACGTATTCGAGTCCCAACTCCGTCAGCGCGAACTGCTTCCCCGCAGCGTCCAGCCCCGACTCGTGGCTCAAGATCAACTTCCCTCCGCCCGCAAGATAAGCCCTCACTTTGCTCAGCAACTGATCGTCAAAACGATGCCCGTCCGGAAGGATGATGATTGGGTAGCGGGAGAAATCCGATCCGTGGTCGAGCGTGTCGAATTGATAGTGCAACTCTTCCAGCAGGTTGGTAATGCCTTCGTCCGATGGCGCCACAGCGACGGGCACGATGTAACGGGCGGTCGATAAAAACCCAATCTCGGTTAGCGCTTTGGCGCCGGTACACCACGGCTCCTTTTCCGCCACGCTCTTGTAAGTGCGTCCAACCAGCTCGTACACCGGCTTGACGAGCTTGCCGCGCGGATGGAGCTGGTCGCCCACCGAGCATTTCCCGGCTTGCGCCAGCATCCGGAAGCATTCGTAGTCCAGCGCTGCCTGGTTCCGCAAGCCTCCAAAGTCTCCCCAGCTTCGATGGAACCTGGCGTCCATCCCCAGGTAATCCAGACCCAAATTCCGCACATAGCGGGACATGATGGCGAAGTGGGCGTACCCCCATCCTCCCCCTGGCAATGACTCGATTTCAACCTGCGTGTAATATTTCAAATAAGGCCGCATCCCAATGTGAACCCTGCCGTTGAAGAAAACCATGGCGTTGGGTCTGTACCGTCTGGCAGTGGAATAGAGTCGGTCCAGGGTTCGCAGCAGGACCATCTCCGCATGCTTCGAGCGGTCCTCCTGCTTCGCCGAATCCAGCCCTAGTCTTTCTCTTTCCTGCAGGCAATAGTGACAGTAGCACCCGTAGCTTGAATACTCCAGAATGTCGAACCAGAAGCCATCCACTTCGTAGTTCTTCGCCACCTCTTCGGCTTGCGCATTCACATAATCGAGATAGGGGGTGTTGGGGCAGAGGCGTTTCCAACCCGCTTGCAGCGGCTGCGCGCCGTCGGCCCGGCCTTCTTCATCCAACACGCGCCAGTCGGCGTGCTGCTCCGCCGCGTACTGGTCCCACATAATGGTGATGTAAACGGGCGTCAGAATATCCGCCTTGTGGCAGGCTTCGATCATCTTCCCCAAAAGGTCGAATTTCAGGCTCGGGTGCATCGGGCCGACTTTACTGGGGTAGTAGGCCATGCCATGGTGACACTTGGCGAAAATGTTAATGGAATTGACGTGGGCTTCCTTCAACACCTGCACGAACTCGTCGGCATTGAATTCCACTCCCACCTCGGGGATAAGCGGCGAGGTATGAAAATCCAGGTGAATCTGCCGAAAACGGAGCTCCCCTTGGTTTGGTGGGTCCTGCGGAAGGGGCACGTCAGGCACGAGATTTGCGCCCAACGCTCCGCCAAGGGGTGGCATCGAGACAAATCCGGCGCTTAGGCCGAGCGACTTGACGAACGTCCGCCGCGTTAAGGGATACATGGTTCTCTCCTCCTTGATAAATTTTGGAAAACCGGCGGAAAGTCATTCCTTTACCACCTGCCAGGCCTTGGGCGTGATCTTCAAGACGTAGGCATAGTCTCCAGGCAGTTGCTCGGGCAGGATCACCTTAATATTTTTCCCCTCCCTGGACCATTTCAGATCACCCGTTGCGCCCAACATCTGTGCCGTCGCGCCCTCTTCCGGCCAGATCGATTCAATGGTGATCTCCTGCCCCTTAGGTCTCTCCATGAGAATCGCGTAGACACTGTCCCCTTTCTGAGTGAAACGAATATCTACCCCATCTTGCGTCTTGCCCTGAGGCCTGACCCAGGGACGAGTTCCGTAAATCGCCTCGCCGTTCATGCGCAGCCACTGCCCCAGCGCGCGCAGACGCTCGACTTGGATGGCCGGAATCGTTCCATCCGCCTTGGGGCCAATATTCAGCAACAGATTCCCGTTCTTGCTTACAATATCCACCAGCAGTCTTACCAATTCCGCCGGCGAAAGAACCTGCTCCGGGCCTTCGTCCTGGTTGTAAGCGAAAGAGAATCCGAGGCCACGGCAGGTCTCCCACTTCTTTTCGACAATCCTGGTGTACTGCGTATATTCCGGTGTGGTGAAATCCGAGTGCTCGACTTGAAAACGATCGTTGATCACACCCTCTGGGACCCCGTTGTAGTATTCCGCGAAAATATGGATTAGATCGCCCTTCTTAGGATAGGAAATGTCGTCCCAGAGCACGGAGGGTTGGTAGCGGCCGATCAACTCCCTCACATGGGCATCCGCATACTGAGCGTATTCCTCGCTTTGCGGGACGTGGGCAAAGAGATCCTGGAAGTTCTGAATTGGCGGACCTACGAAGCTCCAATCTAACCCTCCTGAATAATACAAGCCCATCTTGAGACCCTGCGCCCGAACGGCCTTGGTGAGGTCCCCTACGATGTCGCGCTGCGCTCCCTGCCGGTCAGGCCTCCTGTGCGGATTGTGGACGCTGCTCGGCCACATGGTGAAGCCGTCGTGATGCTTGGTCACGAGAACAACGTATTGGGCGCCGACCTCTTTGAAAAGCTCGGCCCATTGCTCGGGCCTCCATTTCTGAGATTCCCGGTTGAAGATTGGCACGAAGTCGTAGTAATCGAAATTGGCCCCATACTTTTCGACGTGATGTTTCCAGGTGGGCGAGTCCTTGATACTCATCGTGTTGAGGTACCACTCGGCATAAGGGTTGTTTCTAAACCAATAGCCGGGGTTGGCCTCTAACTTCGACCAGTCAATTTCCGTCTTGTTTCCGTGCCGGGTTGGCGCCCAGGCCGGCACCGAATAAAGACCCCAGTGAATGAAGATTCCAAACTTGGCGTCCTCGTACCACTGCGGGACGGGATGTCGATTGATACTCATCCAGCTAGCCTCATATTTTGCAGGTGGCTTACCCGGCAGTTGGCACCGCGCGTCTGCCACCAAAGGCGCTAATGCTGCGCCCAGCATGGCAAACCCCAGGATGAAATTTTGTGTGAATTCATTCCCGAAATGGAATGCGAAATGTTCGTGCAATCGAGTTCTTCTTTTCCAAAGCATGCTCACCCCTCCGGAGAAATGTAGTCGAACTTCTTGCTCGGATTCTCTAGCTTGTGGAGTTTACCGCAACATCGCTTGCGGGAACAACTCAGATGGAACGAGAGGATTTCTTGACCTCCCGAGTTGTGGGCGCTAATTCTCTGCTTGTGGAAACTGAGGAGTGGGTTTACCCTCGTCATGTCTAGGCAATCGGTTGCCCCAGTGCCGTGGCGCATTCTTACTGGACTTGATGCCTCGTCAACCATGCTCGTCTACGTCCGGTCATAGAGAAGGATGCCAGCAAGCGTTGTCGGAAAAGACAGCAGGCAACCCCACAGCGTGGCTGTTGGCCGCAACCAAAATGATATTCTCCGTGTTCTCCGTGTTTCTCAAGCCTTGACACAGAGAGCACGGAGCGTCTCAGTGACCTTTGTGTTGAAGCTCTTCTGACCACTGAGGACACGGAGACACTAACGACGCGAAGAGAAATCTTCACGGCCCACGAATAGGCAGGGTTCTAGCCGTGCAGAGGAGGAGAGACGCAATGAGGAAGGATTACGCCAGCAGGCTGATATTTCTTTTTGGGCTGACCGCAGGTGCTTTGCTGATCGGTTTATCCTCCACGAAGAAGGCAGAAGAAGCGGCCCTGCAACAGGGCGCGCAGCAATCGGAGGCCGAAAGGACAGCCTGGTACAGGGCAGCAAAATTCGGTATGTTCATCCATTGGGGTGCGTATTCCGTCGCCAGCGTCGAGGCTTCGTGGCCCATCATGGAGCCCGAGGCCCAATGGAACATCACCGAACCTGAGTACGTGTCGCTCTTCAAGCGATTCAACCCCGCCAAGTACGATCCTAAGGCCTGGGTCGAGTTAGCTAAACAAGCCGGGCAGCGTTACATGGTTATTACCACCAAGCATCATGATGGGTTTTGTATGTTCGACTCGGCGCTGACCGACTATAAGATCACTAACACGCCTTACGGCAAAGATGTCACGGCCATGCTGGCCAAGGCGGCTCAGGAAGCCGGAATGCCCCTAGGCTTTTATTACTCGCCGCCGGACATGCATCACCCTGGCTATCGGGACACTTCCAAGCTTGTCAAGGACTCCTGGCACGGCGAACCGACAAGGCCGGAGTGGGCGACCTACCTCGATTACATGGAGGGCCAACTACGGGAATTGCTCACGAAATATGGCCCCGTGGCGCTGATCTGGTTCGACGGGCTCGACAAGCAGGAAAAGTATCAGGGCCAGCGATTCATCAGCTTGATTCATGAATTGCAGCCTGCCACTCTGGTGAACAACCGGATCGGCGTGCCGGGCGATTTTGCCACTCCCGAGCAATTCATCCCCGACCGAATTCCCACCAAAAGCGCCGCCAATAAGCTGCAAGGCAGCACGAAGACCCCCGAGTCAACGCCGCCCTCCGTGCCGGCGCCGGGCGATTTTCAGCTCTGGGAAACGTGCCAGACAATCAACGATACCTGGGCCTATAATAAGAACGATCGCAATTTCAAGTCCGTTAAAGAGCTCATCGGCGAGTTGGCCAATGTCGCCAGTAAAGGCGGGAACTTCTTGTTGGATGTAGGACCGACCCCGGAAGGCACCATCCAGCCTGAATTTGTTGAGCGGCTCCAGGCGATGGGAGAGTGGATGAAGGTTAACGGCGATTCCATCTACGGGACGACTTACGGTCCGTGGCAGAACCTCCCCTTTGGGAAGACGACCGCGAAGGGCAAGGCTATTTACCTGCACGTGTTCGACTGGCCATCGAAACCCGAATTGGTGGTGCCCGGGCCGAAGAGTCGCGTCTCCCAAATCACCGTGCTGGGGACTGGCCAGAAAGCTCCGTTCAAGCAGGAGAAGGGTCGCTTGCTCATTGCCGTCCCATCCACGGCTCCCGACCCGAACGACAGCGTATTGCAAATCGACACTCTCTAGAAACGCATCCAGGTTTAGCAGATGTGCTTTTCTTTGCTCGGGCTTTCTTGGCTTGGCCGTGGAGAAACGTGGGCATCTCTTTGTGGGTCTCGAAAGGCCCGTTCGTGTCGCCTCTTTTCGCTTCTTCCAACGACTCAGCCAGGCGGGCATCGATGACCCGGCGCTGGGCCGGCGTCAACTCACGGTCAACAATGAGTTTTGGAATGAGAATCACGCACGAGGAACCTCCCAGTAATCCTCAATCTCACCCCTGAGCCAACAGCAACGGCGGGCCACGGCGGCACTGGCGGGTGGCCCATACGTGCCGCCGCTTGGCATGTATGCGATCATGGCGCCCCGCAGCGCCGCTCCCGGGGCAGCAGCGCACCCTAACCCAATTGCCAACAGGTCGCATACATCACAAAACGATGTATGCGCCACCCGCGGAGGGGTGTGTGACAAAACCGGATGGGAAGGCTGGTCAGCAGTTGGGGGACTTGGGTTGGTGCAGAACGGGCCCTGTCCCGCGCCCTGGGCCCGGCCCCAAGAAATAATTATGCGCCGGAATCCCCCGATGAGTATATAGTGTGGGGCTGTTGGAAGCTAAAAGGGAAATTCCGGTTGAGCCCGTTGCAGTGGTTCGGCCCAGTTGGCCCGCTGCCCTCAACCAATGATTGGAGAAAGTATGGAGAAACACGACATTGAGCATCTCGAGAGGAAGATCCATGAACTGCACAAGAGCCTGACCGCATTACGCGATCAAGATCCTGTGACTGGGGTAATCACTATCATCCATAAGCCGGGATGGACCAGCGTGGCAGAGCAAGCATTCTTTACAGGAATTGTGGATGCGATGCTTATGCAAACGAAAACCCTGTCAGCACTGAAGCAGGTCCTGTTGAGCGGTGCCACCAAGGTCGAGCTGAATCCACAACCCTTGCCGCCCTTAGGCTCCTGAACGCTGACCGAGGCGCACTAGCAACCTTAAGGGAGAGGCGAAAGCTTCTCCCTTAATTTTTCTGGTTCTGCACAACAATCTGATGAAAGGGCCATTTTAAGCGGCTGTCCGCAAAGCGACGAATTCGGACTTGTCCTTACCAAAAACTCGATCCTCGCTGTACCGATTGCACTTAGCGCAAGGCATCGATAGGCTTCTTGGCGATGATCCCGGTGCTGGTTTCCTTGCTCGCCGCCCTGCGTGATTCGGCGGGTGGCGCATACGCCGCGGCTTTTGCGACGTATGCGATCTGGCGAGTGCCCCTAACCCCTTGGCCGCTGCGCGGGGCCCCTCTGCCACCCGGAGAGGGGGGAAGGAACAATCCTGGTTGGCGCGGCCCGGCTGTCCGGCACTCCTACCTGGCTATCACGCAGGCGCACACGTGCATGACAACGGATGCGCCACCTGCGGGTTTGTCTCGACGCCACTTCACAATCCGGGACTCACAATTCATAATTGCTCTTGCCCTTCAGCCGCTTTTCAATGATTCAATGATTCAATGACCCGATGACCCGATGACCCAATGACTCAATTGAAGAACCCCTGGGCTACACCTGTAAATATTTCTCTTGACAAAGCCCCGCCCCTGTGATAGCCTATTAATGTGTATAGCCTGACCCGCGGGGAAGTCCTTTCCCCGCTATCCCAACATTCCGTCCCAGGAG
>Ga0187884_10004253_pt1 | contig 10645 bp, 7 predicted proteins | sample June2016WEW_20_4_FD_132983 | JGI IMG/M metagenome (GOLD analysis project Ga0187884, IMG submission 132983) | Peatland microbial communities from SPRUCE experiment site at the Marcell Experimental Forest, Minnesota, USA - June2016WEW_20_40 | ecosystem: Environmental > Terrestrial > Soil >...
CGCCGGCATGGCCCTGGTTCCAGGCCTTTCTGGAGGAGCGTCCGGACGTCGGAGCGTGGAGCGTGGAGCGTCGGAGCGTAGAGCGTGAGGGCACCGTAGCCCTTGCCACGCTCCCACGCTCCCACGCTCCCACGCTCTCACGCTCCACGCTTTACTCCGGCAGGGGTTTGCCCTTGGTTTCGGGAGCGAAGGGCAGGATGAGCAGACCGAGGAGGTAGATGAGGGCGATGGCGCTGGCGGCGCGGCCGAAGCCGCCCAGCGCGGTCACCAGGGAGCCGGTAAGGAACGGCCCGGCCGAGGCGAGCACGCGCCCGGCATTGAAGCAAAAGCCGGCGCCGGTGGCGCGGATGGCGGTGGGAAAAAGCTCGGGCAGGTAGATGGGGAAGCCGCTGAAGATGCCGTTGTTGAAGAAGCCGAGCAGGGGCAGGAGCAGGAGCACGCGGCCATAAGAGCGGGGCGTCAGGAATGTGACGGGCAGCATGAGGAGGCTGCCGGCGCACATGAGGGCGAAGATCGGGCGGCGCCCGAAGCGGTCGGCCAGGGGGCCGAAGGCGAGATAACCGGCCAGGGCGCCGACATTGAGCATCATGGCGGCCCAACTGACGCGGGAAGCCAGCGCGCCGGGGTTCAGTCTCTTGAGGTCCGGGAGCGAGCGGACCAACTCAGGCGTCCAATTCGTGGCGCCCCACAGGCCGAACACGGCCACGAAGGCTAGCCCGGAACCGACCAGCGTAGCGCGGCGCCGTCCGGGCTTGAAGAGTTCGGCGAGCTTTGAGGCGCGGCGGCCGTGCGGCTGGCATTCCTGCTGGTGGGCCCTGACCCAGCGTTCGGGTTCTTTGACGCAAGCGCGCACCAACAAAGCGACGAGGGCAGGGGCAATGCCGACGACGAAAACCAAGCGCCAGCTTTGATTGCGCAGGACCAGCATGATGATGGCGGCCAGGAAAAAGCCGGCAGCCCAGGCGGACTGGAGCATCCCGGCGGCTTTGGCCCGTTTGTCCTCGGGCCAGACCTCCGCAACCAGCGCGGCGCCGGCGGCCCATTCCCCGCCGATGCCTAGGGCGGTGAGGAAGCGGTAAAGGGCCAGTTGCCACCAGGTCGCCGAGAGCGCCGCCATACCGGTGAACAGCGCATAGAAGAGAATGGTAACCATGAGCGTCCGGGTGCGGCCGAAGCGGTCGGCCACGACCCCGAAGAGGATTCCGCCGACGGCCCAGCCGATGAGGAAGATGGAAAAGATGATGCCGCCGTGCCAGAGCACGGTTTCCTGCGCGACAGGGCCGCCGGCCTGGGCCGACAACAGGTCGTTCATGGCCGGACGCAGGACCAGCGTGTAAATGGTGGCGTCCATGGAATCGAACACCCAGCCGAGCCAGGCTACGAGCAGGACCAGCCACTGGTAACGCGTGACGCCCCGGCGCCAGGAGACGGGTTGCTCAACAGTGGCCTGCATGTCACGCCTTATTCCGGCTCGGCGCTTCCCTCGAGGATCAGCCCTTTTGTGGCAGGGAACTTCTCATACCAGAGGGCGAGCACGTCGCGCAAATGCCTGGCGTAGCGGAAATGGGCCCCCAGCCCAGTCCGCAATTCGGCCTCGTAAATGAACTTGTCCGCCGTCGTGGTGTGTTCGAATGGGTACTCGGTTCCCAATAGAGACCAATAGATGCAGGCCGGCTCGGCCTGGCGCAGCAAGGCGCCCGCCATGGCCGAGGCCTCTCTGCCGACGCGGGCCGCTTCCAGAAGCCTTGCCCGCCTCTGGCCCGGGCCGTCGGCCGAGGCGGGGAGCTGGTCCAAGGCAAAATAAAAGCCCTGCGGCGACAGGGGACAGTATTTGGTCCCCGTGCGATGCCGGTTCAAATCTCTAATCTCTGCAAATCCGATGGCGGACCAGCCGAACCGGACACTCATCCGCTGGAGGCTGCTGCCGATGGGCGCATAACGGTTCGGATGGCAGGCCAAGTCCCGGGCGATCTCCTCGGGCGAAATCCCTTGGGGCGGCATTACGGACAGGAAAGGAATTGCCGAGGTCTCAGGATCTGAGAGGGGGAGGTCCTTCGAGGGAGGGTTTTGGCGGCAGGCCAGGGCGGCCAGTTTCTCGAACTCAGAGGCCAGGGCGCGTTGCACCGGCTCGAGGCAACGGGCATGCTTAACGAGCCGTGGAGCGCACATCTCCAGCTCGTCGCGGATGAATTGCCCAAGGCAACGGGCCTCCGGCAGGCCCTGGGCCAGCAAGTACTGGCAGAGGCCGACCCAACCCCGCGCAGACATGACCATCATCAGGTTGGTGGCGGCGCCTACCGGAAGGAAGTACCGGGCGCGGTCAAAGGCATAATTGCGCTTCATGCGCGCCACCTTTTTCAGCGCCGATTCGCACGGGTCGTTCAACAACGAGGCCGGAATGCCCATGAGCGCGGGGTCCTCGCCGGCAAGCTCCTCCCAGAGAGTCAGTGCAGATTGATAGGCTGCAAAGCACCGGTCCATGAGGTCCCGCCAGCCCGGAATATGCTTTGAAGGAATCCCCAGCTTCTCGGGGTGGATCAGTCCATCCAGAGAGACCTTTAGGTAGCGGGTGGAAGATTCCTGGCCTCCCGCCGTGGGGCTCAGGGTCCAGAGATAATACGCCAGCCAGATCGAGACGCCGTCAATGAACATGGCCACGGGGACCATGTCCGCGATGGACTGGTGGCCGTAATCCACCATCCGGAAGATCGCGTCAACGGATTTCTCGAGGTTGGCCGGGTCGATTCTCGAGAGAATGGACTCCAGTCCGCCGCGATTCCTTGAATAGCGCGCTCCACAGGCGGCCAGCAGCTCGGGTGTCAGGGCCGGCCGCCCGGCTTTGGCCGAGGCCTCGCTGGGGCAGATCGCTACTTGTGTGACTTTCATGAGGTGAGATCCGGGGGGATGCTCGGGGACACCACGCCGGTTTGGAGCTTTTCGTCCGCCTTGCCGGCCAACGGAGATGGGTTGCGGGCGGGGGCCGGGTTGGGGACCTCGGGCGCAAGGGCCGCGATCCGGGGGACTTTGTCGAGCTGCCAGTCTCTGGCCAGCCGGTCGAGCAAGACCACGATGAGGCTTTGCAGGGCCCGGTGCTGGCAGTGGAGGAACCACGCAAAGAGCGGGAGTGTGAGCAGGAGCAGCCATAGCCAGGGCCGCCAGGATGCCACCAACCCCACGAGGACCAATTCGAGGCCGCAGAGCAGCCAGAAACTGAGCTTGGCCTTGAGGGACCAGCGCGGGCGCAGGCGGCAGCGGATGAGTTGTTTGCCGCCGGGATGTTCTTCCGTCACGGTCGTGAGCTGCAATTTGCTCCAGCGGGTGTCATAGACTTCCACATCATAATCACTCCAGCCGATGTCGGCCCTGTTGGGCCAGCCTTGGCGGTCAAGGTGCCGGAGGAGCCCGGCCACCAAAGCCAGTCGGTCGATGCGCTGTCCAGCCCAGTATTGGACCTGGTCCAGGGCCTGTCCGCTGTCGCGCAGGGCGACCGACTCAAGGGTTTGGCGGGCGGCACGGGGCAGGGGCCGCAAGGCCAATCGGTACTGGTAACGAGCCCAGCCCCGAACGATGGGCTGGAGGAAGAACAGCAGGGCCGTGAGAGGACGCGACCAGCGGCGGGTTTTGTTTTTAGGCAGGGCGGCCTGGGCCCCGGCCGCAACGCAGACGGCCATCGAGGTGACCAGGCTGGCAATCGCCAAGGGGAGCAGGTAAGGGAAGATGGCCGAGAGCACCCACAGCGGCAAGGTCAGAAAGGCATGGTACTCGAGGGTGGTGCAGACCGCCAGGGTGACGGCGGGTTCGGAGGCGTAAACGAATTGGAAACCGGCGCTGCCGAACAGACCCCGGTAGATGATCGGGGGCCGGAGCAAGACCCCAAACTTGGAGGCCGCGTAGATTCGCCCGCGCCAGAGGCTGCCGCCCAGGGAATTGAAGTACTCGGGATGTTTGCGCACCAGGAGCGCCTCCGCCTCGCCATAGCCGTGCTGCTGTTTGAGATAATCCCTGATGGCAGGGCGCCGGTAATGCCACACGAACGCCGATGGGCTGAAGCCGAGCTTGTAGTCCGCCTGTTGGAGCCGCCAGCACAGGTCCACGTCATCCCCAGCCCTGCGGAAGATGGGGTCGAACCCGCCGATCTGACCCAGGGCCAATTTGTAGAAGGCCATGTTGCATCCGGGGATATGCTCGGCCTGCCGGTCGTTGAGCATCACGTGGGCCGGTCCCCCGGGCGAGGCCATGACCGCCGCCGCCACCGGCGAATCCTCGGGCGGAGGCAGGTTCGGTCCCCCAATCCCGGCGAACTCGCTCTCGATCAGGTCCCCCACCAGGTAATAGAGCCAGTCCTGGTCGGCCCGGCAGTCCGAGTCTGTGAAGGCCACGATTTCTCCGGCGGCGGCAGCGATGCCGGTATTGCGCGCGACCGACAGCCCGAGGTTTCTCTGGTGGCGGAAGCAGCGGATATTGGGATAGAGCAGGGCGATCTGCGGCGTGCCATCGGTCGAGCCGTCGTCCACGAGGATGATTTCGTAATCCGGATAGTTGAGCCGGCAGAGTGAATCCAGGCAGGCCTTGAGGGTGCGTTCCCCATTGTAGCTGGCAACGACGACCGAGACCTTGGGGTAACGGGACAGGGGGAAGTGGGGCGCGGCGCCAAACATCTTCTGCACCGTGCGGAACGAATCCTTGGGCTGGCGCTCGCGCGTGGTCAACCCCATCGCCCAATTCTCAACCGGCTGCCCGCCCCGCCACCAATCGTCGGTAAAACCGAACACGATTGCCCCCGCCAACCCGCCCCGAAAGGCCTCTTGCACCTGCCACTCGAGGAAGGCGCATTTGGTGGCTTCGCCTTCACGCAGCGAATCCATGCCGAACTCGCCCAGCAACAGCGGCTTGGCCTCGGCCAGCATCTGCAATCGGGCCAGGTAATTATGGAAGGCCTGGCGCTGGTGGAGATAAACGTTGAAACAGACGAAGTCGAGGCTCTGGGGCTCGAGGAACTCGGTGGGAGGATAGTTGGTGAAGGTGCATAGGCACTCGGCATCCACCCCTTTGGCTACCTGGATGAGGAGATCGATGAACTCGGCCGCTGCGCGGGCGCCACTCCACCGGATAATGTCGGGTGGAATTTCGTTGGCGAGGCTGAAGGCGAACACGGCGGGATGGCGGGCGCAGGCGGACACGCCCCGGCGCACGGCCTCGATCGCCTCGGCGCGGTGCTGCGGCGAGTCCAGGAAACAGAGGTGCTGGTTCCAGGGGATGTCAATGAGTACCTTGAGCTGCCCCTCGCCGGCCAGGTCCAGAAACCAGCGCGGCGGCACCTGATAGACGCGGATGAGGTTGGCGCCCAGGTCGCGCAGTTGGGCAAAGTCCCGGCCGGTCTGTTCCGGGGAAGCCCATCCCGTAGGCTCGAAACCCGCAGAGGGAGCCAATGGACCGTAGGCCGCGCCCTTGACGTAAAATCGCTTTTCGCCGAGCCGAAAGAACTTGCCGTCCACGCTCATGCGTGGCGGGGTAACGGGCGCCACGGCCATGGGTTTTAGGAAAGAATTCGCCGTCCTTCGTCAAGGAAGATGCCTTTGAAATTCATTTCCAGCGCCTGCGGGTTCGTGGCCTTGGCCAGGGCTTCCTGCTCGGAGACCTTGCCGTCCTTGACGAGTTGGAAGAGCGCCTGGTTGAAGTTGATCATCCCGTCGTCCAGGCCGGTCTCGATGGCGACCGGCAGTTTGTCGAGCCGGTTTTCCTCGATCAATTTCTTGACGGTCATGGTATTGATCATGATTTCCATGGCTGGGGTCATCCCGCCGGCGATGGTGCTGACCATGCGCTGGCAAATGACGGCCTGGAGCGTGCCGGAGAGCTGGCGCCGGACCTGCTCCCGCTCCTCGGCCTTGAAGAAGTCAAGAATCCGGTTGACCGATTGCGAGGCATTGGTCGTGTGGACGGTGGAGAGCACCAGGTGCCCGGTGTCGGCGGCGCTCATGGCGGCGGTGAAACTGATCGAGTCGCGCATCTCGCCGATCATGATGATGTCCGGGTCCTGGCGCAGGACATGTGTGAGCGCGTGATTGAAAGAGAGGGTGTCCAGGCCGACCTCCCGCTGCTCGATGACGCATTGGTTGTCTTCGAAGACATACTCGATGGGGTCTTCCAGAGTGATCAGGTGTTTCTTGAAGTTCGCATTGATGTGCTCGACCATCGCCGCCAGCGTGGTGGACTTGCCGCACCCGGTCGAGCCGGCCAGCAGCACGATGCCGCGCGGCGATTCCGCTATCGCCTTAATCTGCGGGAGCAGGCCCAGCTCTTCAAAGCTTGGAACCATCGTCTTGACATACCTCATCGCCAGGCACCACTGGCCCCGCTGTTGAAAAAGATTCGTGCGGAAGCGCCCGATGTTGGGCAGATAGTAGGAAAAGTCCACCTCCCGCTGCTCCTCCAGGCGCTGCCGCAAATGGACCGGCGTCACCTGCTTGACGATACTGTTCATCCATTCCTCGGTCGGCAACGGGCACTCGATGGCTATGAGTTGGCGATTGATGCGGAAGACCACTGAGGTGCCGATTTTCAGGTGTACGTCCGAAGCGCCCCCTTCGACCGCGGTCTTCAAAATACGTTGAAACATTTCCATGACGCCGAGCCTATCAAAAAGGGCAGCGGAGCCAAAGTGCAAAATGCTCGAAAAACTCTTGGAAATCCGGCGGAAACTTTTGAGGTCTTGGCCTCGTTGCACTACACTGCGGCGATGTCAATGCCGCTCTCGCTCTCGTTAGTCCGGCCGCTGGTGCGGCGTTTGCAGCCCTATGTCCCAGGGGAGCAGCCCAACATCAGGGGCTTGATCAAGCTCAATACCAACGAAAACCCCTATCCCCCGTCTCCCAAAGTCCTGGAGGCCACCCGCGCTGCCGTGGGCGGGGGGTTGCGGCTCTATCCTTCCCCCACGTCCTAGCCGTTGCGCCAGAGATTGGCCCGCCTGCACGGCTGCCGGCCCGAGAACCTCATTGTCGGCAACGGGTCGGACGAGTTGCTCAACCTGGCGGTTCGGGCTTTCGTCGAGCCCCTGGCCCGCTCCGCCCCGAGCCGGCTCGAACGCCGGCTTGAGCCGGCAGCAGTGCCCGGCTTGGCGGAGCCCCTGGGCGGCTCCGCGCCGGGCCGGGCTGGCGGCCTCCGCCAGCCCGCGCGCCCCCCAAGCCGGTCGGTCCTCCAATACTTCGTCCCCAGCTATTCCCTTTACCCGGTTCTGGCTGACATCCAGGGCGCAGCCAGGCTCGGCCTGCCCCTCAAACCCGATTTCGGCCTGCCATCGGCGGAAGAGTTGCGCCGAGGCAGACAGTGGGATTTCAGCGCCGCGCTCACCATCATCACGACGCCCAATGCCCCCGGCGGGCGAGGTTACTCGACGGCGGAGTTGGAGGCCCTTTGCCGCGCGCAGAAAGGGGCCGTGATTCTCGACGAGGCCTACGTGGATTTCGCCCGCGAGCATGCCCTCGAGCTGGCGCTCAAATGCCCGCATGTCCTGGTGGCGCGGACCTTCTCGAAGGCCTACTCGCTTTGCTTCCAGCGCGTCGGTTATTTGGTTGGCCACCCGGACCTCATCGCCGCTCTTCATAAAATCCGCGACAGCTACAACGTGAACGGCCTGGGCCAAATTGCCGCCCTGGCCACGCTGGACGCACTGCCCTATTACCGGGCCAACTTCCGCGCCATCATCCATACGCGCGAGCGGCTCGACTCCGACCTGGCCAAACTCGGGTTCGAGGTCTTCCCCAGCCAAACCAACTTCATCCTGGCCCGGCCTCCGGCCATTCCGGCCCAAACCTGGCTCCAAGAACTGCGCAAGCGAAAGATACTGGTGCGTTGGTTCGATCAACCGGAAGTCCGCGACTGCCTGCGCATCACCGTTGGCACCCCGGGGCAGGCCTCAGCCCTCATCGCCGCGGCCCGGGAAATCAGGGCGGCTCTGAAATCCGGAAGTAATGGGTCAGTGATGACGGGGCTTGGATTTTATTAACCACAGATGGACACGGATGAACACGGATTTGGGCCTTATCTGTGTTCATCCGTGTTCATCCGTGGTTGGAACTCTTGCCCTCACTGAGGCCTTACATCCGGAATCAGAAACCGGTTGCCGCAGGCTAAACTTTGGCCTATCATGCGGCCGACCTGCGCGAGTAGCTCAATTGGATAGAGCGTCGGCCTCCGGAGCCGAAGGTTGAGAGTTCGACCCTCTCCTCGCGTACCACCCTGATCGAATCGCTTCCTATGGCAAGAGCACCAGCCGATAAAAGAATTGCGGCCGGCCGGCAGAATTGGGATCGAGGAAGATGAAGGTGCTGCCGGCAGGGGTGTTGGTCACCAAGGGCGTCCAGACAGGCGGCAGAGCGGGGGAGCCGTCCAATCGATACGATTGCAGCGGAGTCACGGTGGCGGCCACTTGGATGAGGTGGCCGGGATTGGCACGGGTGAGGCTCAGGACCACCGGAGCGGCGGCGCCTTGGGTCGTGACAGGGAATGCAGTCTTGGACCCATAATCACCGTAAACCAGGACCGCGGGATAACTGGCCGCGTTGAGGCCGACGAGATTCTTGAAGTAGATGCTGCCGACATAGCTCTGTCCCGGCAGCAGCGTCCCGGCAGCTACCGTGCAGTTAGTCGCTCGGGCATTGAGGGCAGCTTGACTGCCGATGTTGGGGGTCTGAAAAACTTTGTTGCCTTGCAGGTCTTCGATCCGAACCTGAATGAAGCTGCTTGGGGGGCCTCCGCTCCAACTGTCCCAGGAGATGGTGAAGGGCTGGCTCGCATCGAGGGCCTGGAGGGAGGTGAAATTCGAGGCGTGGGGCGGGGGCGGGGCGTTGGTGACCGATTGCAGGGCCAGGGTGAGGGACTTGGCGCCGTTATGGGGGGTGTTGAAGTTGAGCGTGTAGTTGCCCATCCCGTACAACGAATCCAGGGCGGTCGCGCTCGAGGCGGTGTCCTGGAACTCGAGCGTCACATGGTCGGACTGGAGCGCCAGACTCTGGGTCGCAGGCCCACTGGGCGTAGCAGGCAAAACGAGGGTGCCGTTGGTCAGCGCGCCGGCCAGATACGCCTTGGCGGTGGCCTTGAATTCGTATTGGCCGGACGGGTCCGGGACTGGCAGACCGCTGTTGGTCTGGCTCCAGAGGCTGCTCTTGTCCACTTCGATCTCCTCAACATCGGGCGCCGCCGCCAGCGAGGTCACCATCGAGAGCTTGGTTTCCGTAAAGTATCCGGCCACGCCCAAAGCGCCGGGATAGCTGGTCAGATTGACCGACGTGTTCTTCTGAAAATCCAGTTTTACGGTGTAAGTTTGTCCCGTGGCGAAGGTCCCGGGCCCAATCACCGCGTAACTTGTCAGGCCGCCCCAGGCCCCCTGTTTGTCCATATTCGGGCTTTGGAAAAGGTTGTTGAGGGCGCTATCCTCGACCGTCAGGCGAATAAAATCCGTCGCCGCCCCCACGCCGTAGCCTTCCCAACCCAGCACGCAGTAGCCGTTCGCATTGACGCTTTGAAGCAGGGTGAAATTGGTGACATAAGGCGTCAGCGGGTAATCGTCTCCCTCCAACGGCAGGGTCGCCGAAACCGTGCCGTCATGCTTGCCATAGATGGCGAACAGATAATTCCCATCCGGAAAACTGTTTTTGAGGGCCTTTAGAGTGTTCTTGGAGTTCTTGAACTGGTAATGGGTTTCCGAGCTGGTAAGCTCAAGCTGAGTGAACGAGTTGGACCCGAACACTTTTACGTAGGCATTGGTGACAAAGCCTTGAACCGCAGGATACACGTCTGCCTGGAGGGTATATCCGTTGCGGCTGTCCGCTGACGGCTGGGAGGAACTCGTTTGCGCATAGTCCATGCCCTTCCTGACCATGTACAGGGACACATCGGCCGCCCAAAGATTCGCCGCCGCCTGGAAGACCGCAAAACTCAGGGCCAACCTCGAAGCGGAAGAACAAACGCTGCCAGTAAGGACTACTTTATTCATCACGCGCGAGCATGACAGAATCGAACCAGGGCGTCAACGACGGAATCCGGCCCAAAGAAGGCGCTCCGGCCTTTCGGTTCGGGCGGCATGAGTTCATCCACCTTGGGTTCCTCGGCTTCCACCGCGGCCTCGGCCGCAAGCTCTTGGGCCATGGATTGCCCGAGGGTCCAGAGTCTCAGTTGATGCCTGAGCTCGGGTTCCCCGGAGATTTTCCGGAGTATCCCGGCCATCGCGGCAGTGGCGCCCCGGATTGTGAGGTTGCCCTCGAATCTGAATCTCCCGGCAATCCGATTGCCTTTTTCCAGGTTGTAGTAATCCACCAGCGCGCCCAGCACCCATTCGCCGGAGAGGTAATCCAGAAACAGATGTCTGTGCAGGTGGCAGGCCTCTCTGGCCTTCCAGGCGCAGTTGGGGATTCCATTGAGAATCCTGGCCCTGCGTTCCGGATTCAGTTGCTTGAGCCGGCGCCTGACCTCATCAACCTTCATCGGCTCGATCTTTGCCATCCGCTCCAGGTATTGGCCGGCCAACTTGCAGGCCAGCGGCTTGTCACACAACGCGCGGAGAATCACTCCCAACTCGTTTTTCACCGCATTGGCGGACAAACCGTAAGCCCCCACAAGCTCCTGGTCGGTTCGGCCCTTTACGAAG
>Ga0187884_10004260_pt1 | contig 10630 bp, 8 predicted proteins | sample June2016WEW_20_4_FD_132983 | JGI IMG/M metagenome (GOLD analysis project Ga0187884, IMG submission 132983) | Peatland microbial communities from SPRUCE experiment site at the Marcell Experimental Forest, Minnesota, USA - June2016WEW_20_40 | ecosystem: Environmental > Terrestrial > Soil >...
CGATTTTCCCGTCTGCAACGCCTTCTGGAGTCGCTTTCGACCACCTGCTAATGCCGGTGGATACTCGGTGCCTGCCGCGAGAAGTCGGAGCTCTGGGCGAGGTCGAGCAGGCGACGAGCCCCGGCAGGGCCGGGAAAGGAACGGAGGAGGGTCGAACGCGCACTCCAACACCAACCTGGGTTTTGGGCCGCTCGGGCGGATCTTTGTCAGTCCCACCTACCACCGCATTCACCACCAATTGGACGGACCACACGACGTCAACCTCGGGTTCGCTCTGACCACCTGGAACCAGATGCTCCACCGAGCGGTGCTCCCGACGTCCGAGACGATCAGGGCCGACACTGGGCTGACCGGTCGGCCCCTGATTGTCGAACAGTCGGCACCGCGGGCCCGTCACCTGACGGTCTTCACCGCCCAGCTCGTCGCACCGTTCCGCCCGATCAAGGGGTACGGCGCCGGTTCGAAGAGGTGTCAACGTGAGGAACCTGCCTTCCTGGCTGGTGCCGTTGGGGGAGGACCGTCGAGAGGCAGGACTGGACCGCCAGCACCGACCAAGTCGACCTGCTATGGGACCTGCGCCGTGTACTGGCCACCGGTGACCGGAAGTCCAGTCGCTGGCCCAGGCATGAACGGCCGGCTGGGAACGATCAGACGGTCAGGCGGAGCGACGCAGGTCACGTATGACCGACATCCGTTGTACACCTACTTCGGCGACCCCGCTCCCGGCCAGGCCAACGGCAACGACATCAACTTGAACTGCGGGCTGTGGTACGAGATGGCCGCATCCGGCTAACCAGAGCCACGCCTGCACCCTTCAGGCTTTCGACATTTTGGTCTCGACCTTGCCATTTACGTTGAACCCGAGGTGGGCCCTTCGAGCGTCGAGTCGAGCCCGGCTTCGTTCATGAAATGCCTCAATCGGCCAATATAGTAGCGATAGTGTTCCAGCGACGTGCTGGGTGGAACTTGATGGTCGGCTCCCGGGATATAGCCACCTTGGCGGATAACAGGAAGAAGCCTCGCGAACTCCCGGTCGACGGGTTCCTGACCATCGGCGATGCACAGTTTGTTGAACCCGCCGATGAACTGCAGCCGGGGGTATTCCTGACGCACCGACACAATGTCCATTCCCGCGTTCACGTCCATTGGTAGGAACCCGTCCACGCCGACGCTCATAAAGTTCGGTATCAAGCGCCGGAAGTTGCCATCTGTGTCAACTAAGACATGCCGCACCCCCCGGCTGCGGACCATCGGCACCAATTCCCGATAGTACGGGGCAACGAACTCGTCGAACATCCGCGGAGAGACCAAGGGGCCGTTCGCACCGCTGATGTCCTCCTGGACGTAGAGCACATCCGCAGGCAGTACCTCCAGCACCTTGGACAGGTGCTCCTCGAACACGCTCAGCGCAAACTGGTTTATCCGATGGACCAGACCGGGCGCGTCATAGAACGCATATGACAATCCCTGGGTGCCCATGAGCTCTCTGGGCGTCCAGTAGAAACCTTCGATATGCAGCCTGACCGAGTACTCCCCCCGGGCTTGGCCGTCGCGAAGCGGGCCGTACGCCGTCTCGATAGCGTCCGCATTGTAATAAGTTGTCTCTTCCCTTCGGGCCAACGCTTCCAGCTCGGGCCAGTCCTCTGGCCGCGTCACGGCATAGGTGTCGTTCACCTCTACGCCGCTCCACTTGTGCCGATTGATCACCCGACCACCTTCGTCGCGGTACAGGGTGTGCTCTGCGGTGTCCTCCAGGACCCGTAGCTCGAGGCCGCGCAATGGCAAGGCGAAGGCAACCCTCCTGACGGCGTCGAAGCCGAACCAGGTCTCATAGGCCAGCACGCCCTCATAGCGGGCTGATTGGAGGTATTTCTCCGCGGGAAAGCTTGGCACCGGCTCCAGGATGCGGTCCGCCAGGGCCGCCGGAAGCCCTTCCTCCACGAACCTCCGGACAGTGAGGTCCCAGGGGTAAAACGTTTCCTCAACCGCGCCCCGGTCCCCGGTTGTCCCGAAAGAGAGCGTGGCGTGTTCCCGCTGTCGGGTGTTCATGACCAAGTTTCACCCTTCAAGGCTGCCCAATCGCGAGCTTGCACCCTTCACCCAACTAGACTCCATAGCTGGCGAGTGCGCACCCCTCCTGACCTGCCCAAACGCCTGGGACCGCGCCAGACCAAACAGCTGTTCCCTAAATGGCATGCAAGAGGTAGCCGGTTCCATCCCGGTCGCCTCCACCGAAAACCGCACCGCCCTCTAAGGGACGCCAAGAAGCCAGCACCTGCCAGTCCCGACCGTCCTGGCAGCTGGGGATTTCTGCCTGCCGAACGTGTCTTTTTACGACGGCATCCTCGCCGGCTACCTCGACTTGGGCGAGGCGTTCAGCCGGTCGAAATCAATGGCCACTACATCATGAAGCGACCCGGTCGGCTCGTCGGCGTCGATAAGTACTTCACCCAGGGCGTCCTCGGCGGAGTCTGGCCCCGCTTGCACGTCCATGTTGGGCTCGTACGCAAGCTCGACCTCGCGTCCGAGCAGCGTAACCCGCCGGATCCGCCAAACAGGGACCCCTCGAAGCGCCAACCGGTCGGTGGGACGCATTACGAGGTGCAAGTAGAGCCGGGAGCCGCGTCGCGTGACGGGCCCGTAGAACTGGACGCGCGGCCCTGCCGGCTCCACGCCAATCACGCTCTCCCCGTGCGAAGCGATCCAAGCGCCAAGCTCCTTGAGACGCGCTATCTGCACCTCAGGCAAACTGCCGTCCCCCTTTGGGCTTACGTTGAGCAACAGGTTGCCCCCCTGAGCCGCGACCTCAGCGAGGTACCTGGCGATCCGGCGTGCGGGCTTGTAGTCGCTATCAGAGGGCCTCCACGCCCAACCCTTGTTCATCGTGAGGCACATTTCCCATGGCCCCGGCGGGGGCTCGGTCGGCAAAGCCTGTTCCGGGGTCACGTAATCGCCCTGTCCGGGAAGCCGGTCGTTGACAATCGTGTCCGGTTGCAGAGACTTGATGAGCGCTCGAATTCCCGGCGCGTCCCACTCCTCAGCGGTGCGCTCCCAGTCCCCGTCGAACCACACCAGGTCGATCGGCCCATAGTTCGTCAACAGCTCCGTGAGCTGGCCCCTCAGGTACTCCAGGTACAGTTCCCAATCTCGCTTCGAAGGGCGGCGATAGGCGCTGCGGGGATAGGGTTTGTCCGCCTCCTCGAACCGAGGGTAGTTAGGGTGGTTCCAATCCGACAGTGAGTAATAGAGCCCGACCCGCAGACCCTCCGTCCGCACGGCCTCGACGAACTCGCGCACTATGTCACGTCGGTAGGGGGAGTACTCGATGGAGAAGGTCGAGAACTTCGAGTGGAACATAGAGAAGCCAGCGTGGTGCCTGGCTGTCAGGACCACATAACGGGCGCCACATGAACGCGCCAAACGCGCCAGCCCGGCGGGGTCCCACAGGACGGGGTCGAAGGTGGCGGCGCTGGACTGGTATTGCGCGAGGCTCACCTCGTCCTCGACCTGCGGCGAACCCGGCAAAATGGATTTGCCGACCAGCGGCCATGAGATTTCGATACCCTGTTGGCTGGCATGGTCCCAGTGAACGAAGAGGCCCAGGCCAGCGCCTTCAAACCAGTTCCGTGCGCTCATTTCTAATCTCTCCTCTAAAAGCACTCGTCGGTTCTCAATGGTCAGGGTGGACCAGCACTGTAGCTACTGACCAGGCGCCCACCGGCAACTCGAACGCCCCTTCATTGTCGACCTCTATGGGACGGAGCGGGCGTTCGTCGCCGTAGGCGAGCGTGGCAGCACCGGCAGGGCCGGAGGGATGGCGCAGGCGCACCCGCTGCTGTTCCCCGGTCAGCTCCTGCACGCGGAGCAACAAGCTACGGCCATCTCGAGCCGTCGCCTCGGTTGACTGCACGGTCTGCGGTGCTCCGAGGTCAACCAGGGCACGGCACCCGGCCGGGAGGCGGCAGGCACCAGCGTCGGCCTTGTCGAGTGGGGTCGTCCACGAGGCCGCGGCCGGCACGCGCAGCTCCCGGCCCAGCCGTGATGACCGGGCGGAGTCGAACGCCGGCATCGGCGTAAAGGCGAACCGCGCACTGAGCGGGCCCTCCTGCGCGGGTGCGGTGTTGACAGGCCAATGGTTGTTCATCAACCAGGAAAAGAGGTAACCGTTCCCGACTTCGAACGTGTCCGGCCACCTGCCCCGCACGATGTCGCCGATGGTGAACAGCGGGGCTTCGGATGAGCTCCAGGCGATACCTGGCCAAGAGACTCGTATCCCATGATCAGGCGGTCCCGGGCCCGGCGGCAACCTCGGCGCCATTTGGACAAGTTTGCGATCGGGTACCGCAGACCCCGAGCGCTACCGCCTCGACCAGAATCCACCGTCCTCGGGGGAGGGTTCGGGTACGTCCCGAGGGCGAGACGATCACCGTCGTTATCCCGGATCGTCAGTGCTAGCACGGCTCACCGTTCCTCAGACCTCCACTTCGACCGGAGACCCGAACGGGTTGGTGCGCGCCGCCTCTTCGGCGAAGTGGCACGCCACGTCGTGCCCGTCCCCAACAGGCCGGAGGAGCGGCTCCTCGGCACGACAGCGTTCTTCGGCCAGCGGGCAGCGAGTGTGGAAACGGCACCCGGGCGGCGGCGTCAGCGAGCTCGGCACCTCCCCGGCGACAACGGCGCGGTGCCGCTCGCGGCTGAGCCTGGGGTGGGGGACCGGCACGGCCGAGAAGAGGGCCTGCGTGTAGGGATGGTAGGGGCGGGCGTAGAGCGAATCGCGCTCGGCTAGCTCGACTATCTTGCCCAGGTACATCACTGCCACCCGGTCGCTCATCTGGCCGACGACGGCGAGGTCGTGGGCGATGAACAGGTAAGACAGGCCGAGGCGGTTCTGCAGGTCGGTCAACAGCTGCAGGATCTGGGCCTGGACCGACACATCGAGGGCCGAGACCGGCTCGTCCAGCACTATCAGGCTCGGCTCGACGGCCAGCGCTCGTGCTATCCCGATCCGCTGGCACTGGCCGCCGCTGAACTCGTGCGGGAAGCGCGAGACGGCGTCGGCGTCGAGCCCGACGAGCTCGAGCAGTTCCTCTACACGCTTGCGCCGCTTGCTTCGCGGCACCAGGTTGTGGAGCCCGAGCGGCTCACCGATGAGCTGGCCTACCGTGTGCCGCGGGTTCAGGGAGCCGACCGGGTCCTGGAAGACGATCTGCATATGCCGGCGCAGGTCCGTCAGCGCGTGATGATCGAGCTTGGAGAGATCCTGGCCTTCGAAGCGGATCGTGCCGGTAGTCGGCCGCTCGAGATAGAGCGCGGTCCGCCCGGTGGTCGACTTCCCGCACCCGCTTTCTCCCACCAGGCCGAGCGTCTCGTGACTTTCGAGCGAGAAGCTGACGCCGTCGACAGCGTGCACGGTCTCGTGGGTACGGAAGACCTTGCCCGCGCCGCGGATGTGGTAGTGCACGACTAGCCCGTCCACCTGAAGTAACGGAGCCTTGGCCGGACCTACGTTTTGTTCCCTGGCCGCTTCGACGGTGACGTCGCTCACGATGCCATCTCCGCCACGCTCTCGACCGGGTTCCAGCAAGCGACCGAGTGAGCGGGAGCGATCTCCTCGAGCGGCGGCGTCTCGGTGCGGCACCGGTCGGAGACCCGCGCACAACGAGGAGCGAAGGGGCATCCGGCGCTGCGCTGGGTCACTTGGGGGGGAAGCCCGGGGATGGTCTCGAAGACCCGCGACCTCGTCGCCGTGAGCCGTGGCACACAACGGAGCAGGCCGACGGTGTACGGATGGGACGGGCCGTCGAAGAGGTCGAGGACCGTGGCCGTCTCCATCACCCGCCCGGCGTACATGACCACGACCCGGTCGCAGTGACCGGCGACGATGCCGAGGTTGTGGGTGATCAGGATGGCCCCGAGGTTCGAGCGCTCGACGAGGTCGTCGAACAGCTCGAGGATCTGGGCCTGGATCGTCACGTCGAGGGCGGTGGTCGGCTCGTCGGCGATCAGCATCCGGGGTTGGCAGGCCATGGCGAGGGCGATGATCACCCGCTGGCGTTGCCCGCCGCTCAACCGGTGCGGGTACTCGCGGAGGCGCGTCCTCGGGTCCGGGATGCCCACGGACCGGAGCAGTTCGATGGCCCGCTCGCCGGCTTGGTGCTTGTCCAGCCCGAGGTGGAGAGACAGGACCTCGCGGAAGTGCGACTCGATCGTGATCACGGGGTTGAGGGAGCTGAGCGGGTTTTGCGGGATCATGCCGATCTGGCCGCCGCGGATGTCCCGCATGGCCGAGAGTGGCAGACGGAGGAGGTCCCGGCCTTCGAAGAAGATCTCCCCCCCGGTGATCTTGCCCGGGGAGGGTACCATCCGCACCATCGACAACGCGGAGACGCTCTTCCCCGACCCGCTCTCGCCGACCACGCCCACACGCTCTCCGGCCCGCACATGGAGGCTCAAACCTTGCACGGCGTAGATGGTGCTGCGCTCGAGCTGGAAGGAGACATTCAAGTCCCGGACCTCGAGCAGTGGCGCGCCCCCGGTCGCCGGCGCCGGCGCCCCCGGTTTGGTCTCGAGCCAGTTGTCGGTCACGTACCCTACTTCGAGGTCGGGTCGAGGGCATCGCGCAGGCCGTCGCCGAGGAAGCTGAAGCTGAGGCAGGCGAGCCCGATGCAGCCGATGGGGACGAGTACCAGGAGCGGGTCGATCGGGAGGTACGTCACGCTGTCGTTGATCATCTTCCCCCAGTCGGCCAGCGGGTCCTGGATACCGAGGCCGAGGAAGCTGAACCCGGCGGCGGTGAAGATCACGTAGGGGACCTGCTGGACGAAAAAGACGATGATCGGCCCGACGGCATTGGGGAGTATGTGCACCACGGTGATGCGCCACGATGACACGCCCAGTGCCCGTGCCGCCTGCACGAAGTCGCGCTCGCGCAGGGCGAGGTACTGCGCCCGGGCCAGGCGGCCGAAGCCGACCCACAGGGTGATGCCGATGAACAAGGCGAGCTTCCAGACGTTGACCCCGAAGACGGTGATGAACAAGATAGCGGCGAGGATCGTCGGGACCATCTGGAACAGCTCGAACAGCCGCAGCGTGAACCAGTCGAAGATGCCGCCGAACCACCCGGCGATGATGCCGATGGGCAGGCCGATGACCAGGCCGACCAGCGGTGCCCCCAGGGCCACGCTCATCGAAGTCCGGGCGCCCCACATGGCCCTCGTCAGTGTGTCCCGGCCGATCTGGTCGGTGCCGAGCAGGTGGTGCCAGCCGGCGCCGCCCAGCACCGCGGTCAGGTCGATCGCGGCATCATTGTAAGGGGCGATCAAGGGAGCCAGGAGCCCCACCAGTAGGATCAGCACCGCGATCACGCCGGCGACCAGGGCAAGGCGGTTCTTGCGGTAGCGGTACCAGGCGGCGTGCCAGAAGCTCGAGCTGGCGCGCCGGGTCGCCTGGACCGGCATCGGTACGGCGGTCATCGCGACACCCCCTCGAGCCGTACCCGGGGGTCGACGAGCACGTAGGCGATGTCGGAAAGGATGAAGCAGAGGCCCCAGAGGGCGGCGACGATCAGCACCAGCGCCATGATCAGGGGGTAGTCCCGGCGCAGGCTGGCAGTGGTGAAGTAGGCACCGAGCCCGGGAAGGGCGAAGGTCGCCTCGATGAAGATCGAGCCAGTGAGGATGTTGGGGATCCACGGCCCCATGATCGTTATCAGGGGGATCAGCGAGGTGCGCAGGATGTACTTGAACAGGAGGCGCCGCTCCGACAGCCCCCGCGCCCGGCCCATACGCACGTAGTCGGCGTAGGTGACCTCTAGCGTGCTCGCCCGCGTGTAGCGCTCCATCAGGGCCATCGGGTAGAGCGAGAAGGCGATGACCGGCATGATCACGTCCTCCACCGAGCCCCAGCCGCCGACGGGCAGCCAGCCGAGCCGCACGGCGAAAACCTCGATCATGAGGAACCCGATGACATAGTTGGGTAGGGCAACGCCGATCGTCGAGACGACGGCGGTGATCAGCGAGTCGACCCACGTGTTGTGCTTGATGGCGGCGATGCAGCCGAGCAGCAGGCCGAGGGTATAGGAGATGGCGATCGTCAGACCGCCCACTATCAACGTGATCGGCCAGGCCGAGGCGATGAGGTGGTTGACCGTCATGGTCGGCTCCTCGAAGGGGATGCCGAGGTACCCGTGCAGGAGCTGCCAGATCCAGTTGAGGTACTGCCTCCACACCGGCTCGGCCAGGCCGTACCTCACCATGATGTTGTGCATGGCGGCGGGGCTCATCACTCCCTGGGTGAAGGTGAACGGGCCGCCCGGCACGGAGTGCATCATGGCGAAGATGGCGACCGTCGCCAGGAACAGAGTGAAGAGCAGCGACAGGAGCCGCTGGAGGAGATAGGAAACCACTGGGGCTGCTCCCTTCTGTCCGCGTTCAGCCTGCGCCTTCACCGAGCTGGAGCCGCAGGCCCCGCCCCGGGAGAGGCGGGCGTCGGGGACTTCTCCCTCTAGCGCCAGCGGGCGCTGCCGGGACCGTCCCGGCAGCGCCCGTCGAACGGAGACCAGCTTGGTTAGATCAGCCCGCTCTCGCTCTGGCGCGGGTAGGAGCCGACATTGTTGGCGATGTAGAGCCCCTGCTGGCTGGTGCCGTGGGGGTAGAAGCCCGGCCACTGGATGCCGTCGTAGCCGAGGTAGTTCTTGGCCAGCGCTGGGCCCTGGACGTACGGCCACATGAGGTAGCCGCCCAGGCCGTGGAAGACGAAGACCGCCGGCGCCTGCGAGGTGAGCAGGATCTGGGCCTCGGTGTAGATCTCCTGGCGCTGGTTGTGGTTGAAGGCAGCCGTGCCCTCGGCGAGCAGGTGGTCGTACTGGGCATTGTCCCAGTCGTGCCGCCCGCCGCTCTTGTACACGCTCAGCATGTTCGAGGCGTCGAAGTAGTCCATGCCGTAGGTGGCAAAGCCCATCTGGAGCTGCGTTTCGGGCTGGGCCTCCATCTTCTTGTAGAACGTCGCCACGTCCAGCTCCTGCAGCAGGACCTGGCTGCTCCCACCGAACAGGACCTGGTTCCAGTTGTCCGCCAGGGCATCCACGATGGACTCCGTCGTGAGGGAGCTGAGTTCGGTGGCGGCGGCCTCGTAGCTGAACGTCACCTCCGGGAACCCCTTTCCCTTCGGGTAGCCGGCCTCGGCCAGGAGCTTTTGGGCCAGCGCCGGGTCGTAGTTGGTGTACTTCTCGAGGGGCGCGCCGACCGCGAAGGGGTAGCCCTCCATCAGGTAGCCATAGGCCGGGGTGGCCAGCGGCGCCAGCAGGGCGCTGATGATGGCGTCCCGGTTGCAGGAGTGGGCGAAAGCCTGGCGCACCTTCAGGTTGTTGAAGGGCGCCGCCTTGGTCTTGAAGAACACGTAGAAGATGCGGAAGTCGATCGGGTTGATGTACGGGGTCAGCTTGGAGATCCTCGGGGTCGCCTTGGCGATGGCCAGGTCGGTCTTGGACAGCGGGAGGTCCGAGCTTTCGTCGACGACGCCGGTCTCCAGGAGCGGCAGGTAGGACGCGCCGGAATAGATCTTGGCGATCTGCCATTGGATGGGTGAGCCGTACCCGGCGTTGTACTTCTCGTTCGGCCCAAGGACGACCTCCGTCGTCGGGTTGAACGTCTTCAGGATGTAGGGGCCGACGGAGATGGCGGTCGCCGGGTCGACGTTGTACAGACCGTTTCCGTACTTGGCCAGCCCCGCCGCCGAGAGCGGCATTGAGTAGAGCATGGCGTAGGCCATATAGGCGACGGGGCCCTCGGTGGTGACGACGAAGGTGTACTTGTCCTTGCCCACGCTCACGCCGATCGAGTTGACGGGGGCCTTGCCTGCCACCGCCTCGGTGTAGTTCTTGATCACGCCTGACCAGTACCAGGTGAAGTCCCAGGCGTGTTTGGGGTCGGCCGAGTAGCGGAACGTCTCTACGAAGTCGTTGGCGGTGAGCTCGTTGCCGTCGTTCCACATGATCCCCGGGGTGATATAGAACTCCCACGTCGTGGGCGAGGTCTGCGCCCAGTGGTGAGCCAGGCCCGGGACGATCTGGTAGGCGTTGTTGATGCGCACCAGCGGGGTGGAGAAGTTGTCAGCGAGGGGAGCGCGCGAGTAGACGGTCTCGTAGAAGTCGAGTGCCTTGTAGGTCGCCCCGACCGAGTTGCGGTAGTCGACAAAGAACTGGTCAGACGCGGCCGCCTCGTTAGGGAAGTGAACGACGGGCGCGCTCCTCGCCTTTGCCAGCGCCGGGGCCGACGACATCCTGAGGCCGTTCCTGGCGAGGTAGAGGCCCAGTCCGGCCCCCCCCGCGGCCAGGAACTGCCGGCGGCTCAAGTCTGGCAACTTTCCACGCCCTACGCTCAAGTTGGCGGGTTTGTTCATTTCGTCCATTTAAGAGACCCCCTGAGAGTTTGTTGCAGGTTTACACCTCGGGTCCCACGATGGCAAGGCATGTCGGTGAGCCCGTTTGGAGGAGCTGCGGTCACCGCTTAGCTTTCATTTAAACCTTTGATGCCTGATCAGGCTGCCCTTTTTGACCGCCGGATAGCGGGTTCTCGGCGGTTTTCGGGTCCCTTTCGGGCGTCCGGGGCCGGGTGTCGTCGATTTCGGTGGA
>Ga0187884_10004261_pt1 | contig 10628 bp, 6 predicted proteins | sample June2016WEW_20_4_FD_132983 | JGI IMG/M metagenome (GOLD analysis project Ga0187884, IMG submission 132983) | Peatland microbial communities from SPRUCE experiment site at the Marcell Experimental Forest, Minnesota, USA - June2016WEW_20_40 | ecosystem: Environmental > Terrestrial > Soil >...
TACGGCGAATTCGTGCTGCTCAAGCCGCCGCTGTCCTGGCACACCGCGGCGCTCTGGGGCCTGCCGCCGGCGCTCCTCTGCATCGGCATCGCCATGATCGTGCTCGTCGTCCGCCGCCGCCGCGCCGCCCCGCTTACCGAAACCGCCAACCTCTCCGCCGCCGAGGAAGCCCGCCTCGCCAACCTCATGCGCGGTGAAGGCTGAGCCGGGAACCTTGGCCGCGAGTTCCCTCGCCGGCACATTACGAACTTTTAATCCCGCCGACAGCACGCCGTAAGGCGCGCTTGCCCACATTGCCGGGCAAATACGGGGCCTCGGGGCACCTTCCGTCGTAAGGCGGACAACCGGTTTGGAGACGTTAATGAACCGCAGTACACCACCCTCACGCCGCAGCCTGTCCGCGCGGCGTCTGGCGCTTCTGGCCACGACGATTGTCGGCTTTGGCGCGGCGGCGGTTTTGGCGCCCTCCATGGCGCCGAAAGCTGATTTCCTGTTTGCCGATGCTGCGCATGCGCAGAATTTGTCGAAAGAGGCACAGCAGCTTCCCCAGCATCCCGTCGGCTTCGCCGACATCGTCGCCAAGGTCAAACCGGCGGTGATCTCGGTGCGCGTCAAGATGGAGCGGCCGGCCCATACCGGGCTGAGCAATGACGAGCTGCCGTTCCCGCCCGGCTCGCCGTTCGAGCATTTCTTCAAGCGCTTCGGCATGCCCAACAACGGCGAGGGCGGCGGCCACCAGGTCATCACCGGCCAGGGCTCCGGCTTCTTCATCACCGCCGACGGCTATGCGGTGACCAACAATCACGTGGTGCAGAACGCCGAGAACGTGCAGGTCACGACCGATGACGGCAAGACGCACAGCGCCAAAGTCATCGGCACCGATCCGCGCACCGACCTCGCTCTGATCAAGGTCGACGGCAACGACTTTCCGTATGTGAAGCTCGCCGACGGCGCCCCGCGCGTCGGCGACTGGGTCCTGGCGGTCGGCAATCCGTTCGGTCTCGGCGGCACCGTGACCGCCGGCATCGTCTCGGCCCGCGGCCGCGACATCGGCGCCGGTCCCTACGACGACTTCATCCAGATCGACGCGCCGGTTAACAAGGGCAATTCCGGCGGCCCGACTTTCGACGTCGATGGCAACGTCATCGGCGTCAATACGGCGATCTTCTCGCCCTCCGGCGGCTCCGTCGGCATCGCCTTCGCCATTCCCTCCGATACGGTCAAGAACGTGGTCACGCAGTTGCGCGAAAAGGGCAGCGTCACCCGCGGATGGATCGGCGTGCAGATTCAGCCGGTGACCCCCGACCTCGCCGACAGCCTCGGCTTGAAGAAGACCACCGGCGCATTGGTCTCCGAGCCGCAGCTCAACAGCCCGGCGGCCAAGGCGGGCATCGAAAGCGGCGATGTCATCACCTCGGTCGACGGCACCTCCGTCGCCGATGCGCGTGAACTGGCGCGCCGGATCGGCATGATGGCTCCCGGCACCACCATCAAGCTTGGGCTGATCCACCAGGGTCAGGAAAAAACCCTGACGCTGACACTCGGCACGTTGCCGAGCGAGCACCAAGCCGCCAACCAGCAGAACCAGCGCGAGACTCCCGATAGCGACTTGCCGAAGCTCGGGCTGACGTTGGCGCCCGGAAGCAAGGTCGCCGGCACGGACGGCAACGGTGTCGTCATCACCGCAGTGGATCCGGACGGCGTCGCCGCCGATCACGGCTTCCAAGTCGGTGACGTCATTCTCGATGTCGGCGGCAAGTCGGTCGCGAGCCCAAGCGACGTCCGCAAGGAACTCGCGGATGCGCGCAAACAGGGCAAGCACACGTTGTTGTTCCGGGTGAAGTCGAGCCAGGGCACTCACTTCGTCGCTCTGCCGCTTGGCAACGCCTAGAGCAGGATTCGCATCGTCAGAAGGAGCTCACGCTGACAGGAAGTTGGAGCCGGGTTCTCACTGCATCGAACCCATGGCTCTGGAGTAATGGGGCGATCCGCCGGCATCCGTCGCCCCCGCTGGCGGGCGTACCCTGGGGGACGGGCCGTAAGGCCCGTCCCCGCCGAACACCAACTCTGCCTCCCGGCATCCGTCGCCCCCGCCGGGGTGGAGTCGGTCGAGGGGGCGGCGAGCTTGGCGCTTGCCGCCCCCTTACTTTTTCCGCGAGCCTCTTGCCGGGTGAACCGTGCGAAACGACCTTATCGGTGATAAGACCGCCGTCCCGGTCCAAATTGATTTGCCAGTTCGGCGACACGCCATCATGCGCCTTCTCATCATCGAAGACGACCGCGACGCCGCCGATTATCTGGTGAAGGCCTTCCGCGAGGTCGGCCATATCGCCGACCGCGCGACCGACGGCGAGGAGGGCTTGGCGATGGCGCTCGACGGCCAGTACGACGTGCTGATCGTCGATCGCATGCTGCCGAAGCTCGACGGGCTATCGGTGATCGGCACCTTGCGCAGCAAGTCGGTGGACACGCCGGTGCTCATCCTCTCCGCGCTCGGCCAGGTCGACGACCGGGTCAAGGGGCTGCGCACCGGCGGCGACGATTATCTCGCCAAACCCTACGCGTTCTCCGAATTGCTGGCGCGCATCGAGGCGCTCGCCCGCCGGCGCGGCAGTCGCGGCGAGGAGACCGTCTATCGCGTCGGCGATCTCGAGCTCAATCGGCTGTCGCATCAAGTGAGCCGCGCCGGGCAGGAGCTGCAGCTGCAGCCGCGCGAATTCCGCCTGCTGGAATTTCTGATGCGGCACGCCGGCCAGGTCGTCACCCGCACCATGCTCCTGGAGAACGTCTGGGATTATCACTTCGATCCGCAGACCAACGTCATCGACGTGCACATCTCGCGGCTGCGTTCCAAGATCGACAAGGGCTTCGCGCCGACGCTGCTGCACACGGTGCGCGGCGCCGGCTACATGATCCGCGACGACGCGCGGTCGTGATGGCAAACTTTGAATCACCCTCTCGTGCCTCATAGCTCGCGGGCGCGGCCTTTGCGGAAATCGTCGATGGCGTCACCAGCCAGCCGGTCGAGCTTGCCGGCCTTCGCGTCACGCTCGATCTTCTGATCGAAATTTTCCGCTTCAGCTTTGCCGAGCACGCCCGCGGCGAACAGTGCCTCGATCTTTTCGTCGGCAATGCCCCAGGCGGTGAGCGCCGACCGCGAGCCTTCTCCGCGCGCTTGCGGCGGCGTCGGGCGCCCGGCGGGCGTGCGGCCAAAGCGCGGCGCTGGGCCGGGCTGCACCACGCCGTCGAGCTCGACGAAGGTGCCGCGCGCGACGTTATGCGGATGATGCGGCGCCTCTTCCATGGTGAGGACCGGCGCGAAGCAGGCGTCGGTGCCCTCGAGCAGCGAACACCATTCATCCCTGCTGCGGGTCTTGAACAGAGCTTCGAGTTGGCCGCGCAGTTCGGCCCCGTCATCTTTGGTGTAAGGCAGGCCGAGCCGCTCGAACAGCACTTTGCGGAATTTCAGCTCGATCGGCGCGATGGCGACGAAACGGCCGTCCGCGCATTCGTAGGTGTCGTAGATCGCCGATCCGGAATCGAGCAGATTCTTGCCGCGCTCGAGACTGTGCAGGCCCGCGGCATGCAGGCCATAGAAAATCGTCATCAGCGACGCGGCGCCTTCGGTCATCGCCGCGTCGACGACTTGCCCCTTGCCGGAGCGCTGCGCTTCGAGCATGGCGCAGGCCATGCCGAAGGCGAGGTAGAGCGCGCCGCCGCCGAAATCCGCCGCGAGGTTCAAAGGCGGCGTCGGCTTGGCGCCGGCGCGGCCGATGGCGGCCAGCGCTCCGGTCAGCGCCAGGTAATTCAAATCATGGCCCGCCGCCGGCGCCAGCGGACCCGATTGGCCCCATCCCGTCATGCGGCCGTAGACGAGCCGCGGATTGCGCTTGAGCGTCATCTCCGGCCCGAGGCCGAGGCGTTCCATCGTGCCCGGCCGAAATCCTTCGATCAGGCCGTCGGCCTTGGCGATGAGATCGGCCGCGAGCGCCAGCCCCTCAGGGTGCTTGATGTCGAGCGCTACCGACGGACGCGAACGCGCCAGCAAACCAAAGCGCGTCGGCATGTCGACGCCAAGCCCGCTCGGCTCGATGCGGTCCAGCCGGATGACGCTGGCGCCGAGGTCGGCGAACAGCATCGCTGCCATCGGCGCCGGGCCGATCCCTGCGAACTCGACTATGCGAAAACCGGCCAGCGGGCCCATCGTCGGCACTCTCGCTCATGCTTGCCCCGATGCCAAATCTTTCTTGTTTTTCATTGGCGTCCGGGCAGCTACTCTGGCAAAGGACAGGCGGAGAGGAGAGCGCGCATATCTTCTTGTCAACAGGAAACCATCACTGATCTTGAGCCTGGATATCACCATGACTTCGAGTAACGCGGCACCCTTCATCGCGGCGCGCGATTTCCTCTTTCGCCATCGCGAGGACTACGCCACCGCCTACCGCGACTTCCAATGGCCCAAGCTCGATCGCTTCAACTGGGCGCTGGATTACTTTGACGTCATGGCGCGCGACAATGCGCGGCCGGCGCTGTGGCTCGTCGACGAGAATGCCGGCGAGACGAAACTTTCCTTCGCGCAATTGAGCGAGTGCTCGAACCGTGTCGCCAATGAGCTCCGCCGGCTCGGCGTGCGCCGCGGCGATCGCGTGCTGCTCATGCTCGGCAACGTCGTCGCGCTGTGGGAATGCATGCTGGCGGCGATGAAGCTCGGCGCGGTCATCGTACCGGCGACCATGCTGCTGGCCCGCAACGATCTCGCCGACCGCTTCGCCCGCGGTCGCGTGCGCCACGTTGTCGCCAGCGCCGACATCGCGGCGAAATTCGCCGATCTGCCCGGAGACTATACGAGGATCGCGGTCGGCGGCGACGTGCCGGGCTGGTTCTCGTACGAAAAAGGCTACGAGGCGTCGGATCGCTTCACGGCCGACGGCGAAACGCACGCCGACGATCCGCTGCTGCTGTACTTCACCTCGGGCACCACGGCGACGCCCAAGCTCGTGCTGCACAGCCATCAGAGCTATCCCGTCGGCCACCTTTCGACGATGTACTGGCTCGGGCTGCGGCCGGGAGACGTGCATCTCAATATCTCGTCGCCGGGCTGGGCCAAACACGCGTGGAGCTGCTTCTTCGCGCCATGGAACGCCGGCGCCACGGTGTTCATCGTCAATCAACGCCGCTTCGATGCGCGCGGTCTCCTCGACACCATCACGCGCTGCTGCGTCACCACGTTCTGCGCGCCGCCGACCGTGTGGCGCATGCTGATCCAGGAGGACCTCGCCGCCTGGCCGGTCCGCCTGCAGGAGCTCATCAGCGCCGGCGAGCCGCTCAATCCCGAAGTCATCGAGCGCGTCAAAACGGCCTGGGGCATCGTCATCCGCGACGGTTACGGCCAGACCGAAACGACGGCGCTGGTCGGCAATACGCCCGGCCAAAAGGTCAAGGCCGGCTCGATGGGCCGGCCGCTGCCGGGCTACCGCGTCGCGCTGCTCGATCCCGACGGCACGCCGCAGCAGGAGGGTGAGATCAGCCTCACGCTCAGCCCGCGGCCGACCGGGCTGATGCGAGGCTACCAGGGCGACGGCGACGCCGTCCTTCCGCTCGGCGGCGCCGTCTACCGCAGCGGCGATGTCGCTGCCGTCGACGACGACAATTATCTCACCTATGTCGGCCGCGCCGACGACGTGTTCAAATCGTCCGACTATCGGATCAGCCCGTTCGAGCTCGAGAGCGTCTTGATCGAGCATCCGGCCGTGGCCGAGGCGGCGGTGGTGCCGTCGCCCGATCCGATGCGGCTGGCGGTGCCGAAGGCTTTTGTCGCGCTGGCGCCGGGTCAAACGCCGGATCGCGATACCGCGCTGTCGATCTTCCGGCATTGCCGCGTTTCGCTTGCTCCGTTCAAGCGGGTGCGGCGGCTGGAATTTGCGGAATTGCCGAAGACCATCTCCGGCAAAATCCGCCGGGTCGAGCTGCGCCGCGCCGAAGCGGCCAATCGGGGCGCCGATCAGCGGGCCGCGCTCGAGTTCTGGGAAGACGACTTCTCCCAGGATGAGATGCGTGTGTGATAGGCAAGCCCGATGACCGATTCAATCGCCGCTCGTCCCGCCAACCCGCCGACGCTCGCTTGGAGCGGCGGCCGGTCGCGGGAGGAATGAGCGGATCATGTTTCAGAGTATCTGAACCGTGGCGGCGCTCGGTAAACTGCTTCGCACGACGGCATTTCAGCTCACGCTCGTCTATCTGCTGATCTTCGTGCTGTTCGCGGTGTCGCTGCTCGGTTATTTCGCGCTCAACACCCGCCGGCTCATCACCGATCAGATTACCCATACCGTGAATTCGGAAATCCGCGGTCTGCGCGAGCAATACGAGCAAGGCGGCATCCGGCGCTTGGTGATCGTCGTCGATGTGCGCTCGCGGCGTCCGGGGTCGAGCCTCTATCTGGTGACCACGCCGACCGGAGAGGGCTTGGCCGGCAATGTCGGCTCGCTCGAGCCCGGCGTGCTCGACCATCCGGGCTGGCTGGAAACCTCCTATCGCCGGATCGATGCGCCGGAAGAAGCCGAACATCGCGCGCTGGTGCAGGTCGTGCAACTGCCCGACGGCTTTCACCTCCTGGTCGGGCGCGACCTCGAGGAGCGCGAGCGTCTCTACGGCATCATTTCCAACGCCGGACGCTGGTCATTCGCGCTCGTCGTCATTCTCGGACTCGCCGGCGGATTCTTCGTCAGCCGCCGCGTCCTCAACCGCATCGATGCAATGACCGAAACGGCGCACACCATCATGGCCGGCGACCTCACCGGCCGGTTGCCGGTCGCCGGCACCGGCGACGAGCTCGATCGTCTCGCCGACAACGTCAACGCCATGCTCGAGCGCATCGAGGCGCTGATGCGCGGCCTCAAGGAGGTCTCCGACAACATCGCCCACGACCTCAAAACACCGCTGACACGGCTGCGCAACCGCTGTGAGCAGGCGTTGCGCGGCGCCAAGGGCGAGGCCGACTATCGCGCGGCGCTGGAATCAACCATCGCCGAATCCGACGAGCTCATCCGCACCTTCGACGCGCTGTTGATGATCGCGCGCGCCGAATCCGGGCACGCGCGCGACAACATGACCGAATTCGACGCCGCCGAAATCGCCCGCGACGTCGGCGAATTGTACGAGCCGCTGGCCGACGAGAAGGGGCTCGCGCTCACGGTCGATGCGCCGGCCGCAGCGCCGGTGCGCGGCAATCGCGAGCTGGTGAGCCAGGCGCTGGCGAACCTCGTCGATAACGCGATCAAATATGCCGGACCGAAGCACACCGAGACCAACAAGGCGCCCGCCGAGATCGTGGTCAAAGCCGGCGCGGACGGCGACCGCATTACGCTTAGTGTAGCGGATCACGGGCCGGGCATTCCCGACGCCGATCGCGATCGCGTCGTCGAGCGCTTCGTGCGGCTCGAACAAAGCAGGTCGGAGCCGGGTTCGGGGTTGGGCTTGAGCCTCGCCGCTGCCGTGGCGCGGCTGCACGGCGGCGAACTCAAGCTCGAGGACAATCACCCCGGTCTGAAGAGCACCATCGCTCTGCCGCGCGCCGGACCGGCGGGAACGTGATGCGGCGGCCCGCGCCCGGCAAGCGGCCGACGCACAATCTCGACGAAGCGGCATTGGTCCGGCAATTGGCCGGCGCCTTGCCGCATGCATCGGCAGCGGGTCGCGCGCGCGCGACCGAATGGCTTGCGAACATTGCGCGTACCGCTTCCGGCAAGGCGCTCAAGGCACTCATCGACCGCCATCCGGCGCTGACAAATCTGCTCGACGGTATTGCCGAAGCGGCGCCTTACCTCTGGGACCTCGTTCGCGACGACCCGGCGCGCTTGCTTCGTCTGCTCAGCCGGAATCCGGAAGAGGAATTAACCGCGCTGCTCGGCAACGCGCGCAGCGCCGCCATGGCAGCGCGGGGTTCCGCCGAGCTGATGCGGGTTCTGCGCCGGCTGAAGGCGGATGCCGCGCTGCTCGTTGCGCTCGCCGATATCGGCGGCGTGTGGCCGGTCGCGCGCGTGACCACGGCGTTGACCGATTTCGCCGAGACGGCGCTCGGCGCCGCGGTGCGCCATCTGCTCGGCGAGGCCGCCCGGCGCGGCAAGCTCCATCCGCCGGATCCGCAAAATCCCGACGTGGGCTCCGGCTACATCGTGCTCGGGATGGGCAAGCTGGGCGGCCATGAGCTGAACTTCTCCAGCGACGTCGACCTTATGGTGTTCTTCGATGCGGCCGCGGCGCCGCTCGGGGCGGAGGTCGAGGCGGCGCCGTTCCACGTGCGCATGACGCGCGAGCTGGTGAAGCTCCTGCAGGAGCGCACGGCGGACGGCTACGTGTTCCGCGTCGATCTGCGGCTGCGCCCCGATCCGGCTTCCACCCAGGTCGCCATCTCGACCGAAGCCGCGCTCGATTATTACGAGAGTCGCGGCCAGAACTGGGAGCGCGCGGCGCTCATCAAGGCGCGACCCTGCGCCGGCGATGTCGCTGCCGGCGAACGGCTCATCCGCGATCTGTCGCCCTTCGTCTGGCGCAAATATCTCGATTACGCCGCCGTCGCGGACGTACATGCGATGAAACAGCAGATCCACGCCTACCGCGGCCACGGCGAGATCGCGGTCGAGGGTCATAACGTCAAGCTTGGCCGCGGCGGCATTCGCGAGATCGAATTTTTCGTGCAGACCCAGCAGCTCATCGCCGGCGGCCGCCACCGCGGGCTGCGCGGCCGTTCGACCGTCGCGACGCTGGCCGCGCTGGCGGCGGACGGCTGGATCGATGCCGCGGTGCGCGACGAATTGACGGCGGCCTATGATTTCTTGCGCCGCGTCGAGCACCGCTTGCAGATGATGGCCGACGAGCAGACGCACACTTTGCCTGCCGATCGCGAGGCGCTCAGCGCGTTCGCCCGGTTTCTCGGTTTCGCGGATCGCGACGATTTCGCCGCCGTGCTGTTGGCGCATTTGCGCAAAGTCGAGACGCACTATGTCAGGCTGTTCGAGCGCGCACCGGGCTTGCTCGCGCAGCAGCAGAATCTGTCGTTCACGACGCCGGAACGCGAGAGCGAGACGCTGGATCGGCTGTCGGAACTGGGTTTTCGGCAACCGCGCGAGGTGGCCGCCGCCGTGCAGCGCTGGCACACGCCCGATTACCGCGCCTTGCGCGGCGAGCAGGCGCGCGGAAACCTCATCGCGCTTGTCCCGGTCATCATCGACCAATTCTCACAAGCGGAAAACCCGGACGCGGCTCTCGCCGCCTTCGATCGGTTTCTCGCCGGCCTGCGCGCCGGCGGACGTTTGCTGTCGCTGCTGCGGCAGAATCCGGAGCTCATTCGCTTCATCGCGCTTATTCTCGGCGTCGCGCCGCGCCTCGCCGACATTCTGGCGCAGCATCCGCATGTCATCGATCCGTTGATCGACCCGAGCTTTTTTGGCGCGCTGCCGGAGACGATGCGGCTCGAAGCCGAGCTTATGCGTGCGCTCGGCGAGGCCGGCAGCTACGAGGATGTGCTCGATGCGATCCGCTTGTTCGGTCAGGAACACATGTTCCTCATCGGCGCGCGCATTCTCTCGGGATCGGTTTCCGCCGAGCAGGCGGGCGACGTGTTCGCCGGCCTGGCCGATGTCCTGATTCGCGCGCTGTATCACCGCGTCGAAGCCGATTTCGCGGCGCTACACGGCCGCGTGCGCGGGCAGGAGACCGCGATTCTGGCGCTCGGCCGCCTCGGCGCGCGCGAGATGACCGCGAACTCCGACCTCGATCTCATCGTCGTCTATGATTTCGACGCCGAGCATCCCAATTCCGACGGCAAGCGTCCGCTTTACGGCGCGCAATATTTTGCCCGTCTCACCCAGCGCCTGATCAGCGCGCTGACAGTGCAGACCAATTACGGCGTGCTCTATCAGGTCGACATGCGGCTGCGTCCGTCCGGGCGCTCCGGTCCGCTGGCGACGCAAATCGACGGCTTCGTCGGCTACCAGGAGCGCGAGGCCTGGACCTGGGAGCATATGGCGCTCACCCGCGCCCGCGTCGTCTCTGGCTCGCCGGCCTTCGCCGCGCGGGTCGAGGCCGCGATCCGCCACGTGCTGTGCCGCCGGCGCGACGCGCGCGCGGTCGCCGCCGACGTCATCGAGATGCGCGCCGCCATCGCCACGGAAAAGGGCGATGCCGATCCCTGGGACCTCAAATACGCGGTGGGCGGGCTGGTCGATATCGAATTCATCGCCCAATATCTGCAACTCGTGCATGCCGCCGCGACGCCGGACATCCTCGATACGTCGACGGCGCGGATGCTGGAGAAGGCGGCGCGGCTCGGTGTGCTCGCCGCCGAGGACGCCGCGGTGCTGCGTCCCGCGGTGCTGCTGTTTCACGATCTGACGCAGATTTTGCGGCTCTGCCTGCCCGGCGCGTTCGATCCGAAATCGGCGAACGCCGGCGTGCTCGCGCTCTTGGCCCGCGCCGCCGACCTGCCGGATTTCCCCGCGCTCCAGGCCCATGTCGTGGAAACCCAGCGCCAAGTGCGCCAATGTTTTGTGCGCATTCTCGGGCGGGCGCCCTAGAGCGGTTTCCGTTTAAGTCGACCATATCCTGAATTCGCGAGGTATGCAGCGCATTCA
>Ga0187884_10004272_pt1 | contig 10614 bp, 10 predicted proteins | sample June2016WEW_20_4_FD_132983 | JGI IMG/M metagenome (GOLD analysis project Ga0187884, IMG submission 132983) | Peatland microbial communities from SPRUCE experiment site at the Marcell Experimental Forest, Minnesota, USA - June2016WEW_20_40 | ecosystem: Environmental > Terrestrial > Soil >...
AGCCTTTCCGAGCCGCAAAGGAAGTCAAGCGGCGAGCGCGCAGAGAGATCGGGTCGCCTCCGCCGACCCAGCGCCATGAAAGCCGCAAGCACAAGCCCCCCAAGCACAAGAAACAAGAATTGCAGGCAGGCGAAGAGGGTACGTAATGGCCCTGTCCGTGATGGAACCTACAATTGGGACCATCAGGGGATGACCTTGGTCAGCACCACCCCCTACCCCCTCCCGCCGGGGCGGGAGGGGAGTCCCACCCCACGGAAGCATCAAGCGATTTGTGCGCCGGGTCTAAGGCCGCGAGCCGGGTTGCCAACGGTTCTTGACTCGGAATCCGCTTGGCTGATCATGCGGCAAGGCGGGAGGACACCCTGGATCCAGGATGGGTGGCAAAGGCTCGAGTGAGTTGGGGGTTACCGCATTGCCGGAGGGCAATGGTTGGTCGAGTGAATCGCGGATCTGCTGCCACAATCCCTGCGGCGTTTTGAGGAATAGGTCTGCGATCTGCGGATCGAATTGCATGCCTCGCTCGCGGGAGACCTCCGCATAAACCTGTGGCAACCCGGTTGCTTTCCTGTAGGCCCGGTCGGAGGTCATGGCATCCAGCGTATCTGCCAGCGAGAATAAGCGCGCGCCCAGCGGAATTTGCTCCCCGGCCAGCCCATCGAGGTATCCCTTTCCATCGTATCGTTCGTGATGATGCCGGACGACAGGTGCGGCGGCTCTGAGGAAGGGAATTCGGCTTAACATTTCCTCTCCCGCCAAAACATGCCGGCGCATTTGGACCCATTCCTCTTCAGTGAGCTTTCCTGGTTTAAGCAGGATGGAGTCCGCCACCACAATTTTGCCAATATCGTGCAAGAGTGCAGCATGACCGAGTGGAGGCATGAGTGCGGGCGGGTAACTGACCAAGCGGGCGAGATGGAGCGTGTAGGCACGTACACGCCGAGAATGTGCGTAGGTTTCGTGCTCGCGCGCGTCCAGGGCATGGACGAGAGCTTCCAGTGTGGTTTGGTAGTTTTCCTCCAATTCACGCAAGGCCTGCATCAAATCCCGCGTGCGCCGCTCAATGCTGGCTTCCAGTGAGGTGCGGTAAGCGCGTGATTCGCGCTCCATTTGGAGCAGACGGAAGGTGCGTGAAATAGACTGCTCCAAGGTCCCAATGCTAAAGGGCTTTAAGAGGAAATCTGACGCCCCCAGGTGCAGGGCCTCGATGATTTGGTCGACGTGGACTTGGCCGGTGGCCAGAATGAATCCCACATCCCATTTCGACTGCCGCGCCAGGGACAAGAGCTCCATGCCGGAACATCCAGGCATCCAGATGTCACACAAAATGATGTCGAAATTTCCTCTTTCAATGGCTTCCAGCGCGGTCGCGGCGTTTTCGGCAACACTCACTCCCGAAGCCATCGGCGCGATGGCTTGCTTTAAGAACTCGCATACCGAGGGGTCATCGTCAACCACTAAGACTTTGGGTAGGAAAGGTTCAAACATGGGCTGGTTCCATGAGCGCGCCCCCATAAGGGCAAGCAGGCTCGCTCTCCAAGTAGGTGCCAACGAACTGCATTAAGTTCCCTCATAGTGAGAATCGGATTTCCCGCCAATGACTTTAGCAGGTTGCTGAAGCAGCCGATTCCGGTGTGATTCCGAGTGCAGCCAAGAATCTCGGCAATTAGGGCGGTTGACAGTTAACAGTTAACAGTTCACAGGCAACAGTGAGGGCCGACCCAACTCCCTCAGTGGTCTCTGCAAGCATGTCGTACCGAGCGGAGCGAAGAATCTGGCCATTTAAGTGCCGCGACGTGCCGCGGAGGGAGGATTTCTTAAAATGACATGTGCCATTGCGGCTGGCAGTTCCTCGCCAGGAAACAAAAGTGCAGTTCATTGGGTTTCTGGCGATTAGGGACGGCAGCCAAATCCGCCCTTAAGGTTCAGTGAACTTTTTGCTAATCCCCCTTGCTTTTTTTGCCGATGTGAGAAATGGCTAATGAGAACGGGCATTGGAGATGAGTAATGAGTTGTGGAAGAGCGATCAGTCCCGAAGGGAGAAACCATGCGCATTCTGGTAGTAGAGGATGACAAACCCGTCGCCAGCTTTGTAAAGAGAGGTCTGGAATCGGAACAGTATGCGGTGGATTTGGTGTGGGATGGGGAGGATGCTCAGTCGTTAGTTGGTGAGGCCAACTTTGACTTAGTCATCCTGGATTTGATACTTCCCAAGATCGATGGGCTGGAAGTGCTGAAACACATACGTAGCCGAAAGCCCTCCCCTCCGGTGCTGATTCTTTCCGGTCGCGCAGGGGTGGAGGATCGGGTGAAAGGGCTGGACCTCGGGGCGGACGATTACCTGACGAAGCCGTTCTCGTTTAGCGAGCTGTCAGCTCGCGTGCGAGCCTTACTGAGACGACCTCCTAATCCGCTTGGTATCGTGCTGCGAGTGGAGGAGTTAGAACTGGATCGGGCCGAGAGGGTGGTCAGGCGGGCGGGCCGCCGCATCGACCTAACGCCTCGCGAATTTGCCTTGCTCGAATATCTCATGCGTAATACGGGACGGTGCGTGACGCGCGCCATGATTATCGAGCATGTCTGGAATTTCTCCTTCGACACCATGACGAATGTGGTGGATGTTTACATCAACTACTTGCGGAAGAAAGTCGATCAGGATTTTGGGAGCAAACTCATTCACACGGTTCGCAACGTTGGCTATGAGTTGGGGGAAAGAGGGACAACGGGATGAAAAGCAGCGAACCACCAACGGAACCTCCCGAGGGGGAATGGAGGCCTTCCCAAGTCGTAGATGCATTTTCTGTTTCACCCGCCCGCGGACCGTTCCCTCGGCAAGGCGGCGGGAGTGATTCCCCGAGCAACTCGCTGCGGTACAAGGATCATACGCGCGTCTTTCTCCATCAATTAAGCCAGATCTTGACGTCTTTGTGCGGAACCCTTGAATTGGCTCTGCTTGCTGACTCCGACGCGCAAGAGTACCGGAGGGCCATCCAGCAGTCACTTGCACAGGCTGAGGGCTTGGTCCAATTGTTTAAGTCGTACCGGGCATGGGCCGAGGGGGGGACAAGCGACCTTGTGAATGACGAGGTTGGGGTCGGCGAGCTGGTCCGGATGGTGCTGGAGCAATTGCGTCCACTCTCGGATTCTCGTCGGCTGGCTGTCCATGTCGAGTCTGGGGACAACTGCCTCGTTCAAACCGATCCGGCGCGGTTACTCGTGGCTCTGCGTCTGGGATTGCTGCGCGCTATCCAGTAGAGCCCAACAGGAGGAAAGTTGGAAGTGAGCCTATCAACCAAGGAGGGCAGCGCTTGTCTCACCATCTCGGCGACTGCGCAACAGGCCGAGGTGTATTCACCGCCGGAGTGCGCCGAAATCCCTGAGCATGAATCCCAGAGGGGATTAGTCCCGGACAGTGAAGAGGGGGATTGGACCCCGCTGCGCAGAGCGGTCGAGGCGCTGGGAGGCAGCGTCCTGATTATATCTGCTGAGACTCCCCCCCTCATCTGCAAGATTTGCCTCCCACTTTCAGCGCACGAAGGATAATGAACCGGCTTCCTGGTAGTAGGGCCGCCTCCCGCCATGGCAGGGCGGCTTGGCGGGGGCAAGCCCCGGCCCTACATCCCATATCAGGACACTACTGGCTTCTGAGGAGGCTATGGCTAGGGTGAAGGATGGCAAAGTTAGTTCTTTTGCCTGAAGGATCCCACATCTTATTACTCGCCCTTTAATCCTAGAGAATTCTAATGCAAGGTTTATTAGTCTCTAATGATGCTATCTCTATAATAAGTATCATTGGAACGTAAGATGAGGCCATCGAATTTAAAACCGGCGTGCGAGGCTCGCAGCGCCGCAATTGTCGCGAGCGCAAACAAAGAGTTTCGGGAGCGCATTCTCAAACGGTTGGGGGCTCGCAGTTGGACCGTCGAAGAGGCGCTGGGTGGAGCCGAGGCGTTATCACTGGTGGAGGAAGGAGCGTTCAAAGCACTCTTTCTTGATCGTTGGTTGCCAGACCTTGATGTGTCGGAGTTGGTTGACATTATCAAGGCCCGCCATCCTCAGGTGCAGGTCCTGGTCGTTGGCTCCGAAATTGAGGAACGCCACTTGGTTGAGAGGCTTTCCCCACAAAAGGACCTGCCACTGGATTTTCCCGATGCGCAGGAGTCGAGGGAGTGCGAAATAGAAGCTCAAGGGTTGAGGGAGCGCCCGGGCGGCACGGCTGGGATCGTGACGGAGGCGAAGAGGGAAGAGGCATTGCCCGGGATGATGGGAGCGAGCGGGTCGATGCAACGGGCCTATCATCTGGCGAGATTGGTGATCCCGCGTGATACGACGGTTCTCATCATGGGGGAGACAGGGACTGGGAAAGAACTGATGGCGCGGGCCATCCACAATCTCGGCCCGAGGGCTCGGCAGCCTTTCGTCATTGTGAACTGTGCCGCGATTCCTGAAACTCTCCTGGAGTCTGAGTTGTTCGGCTATAGTCGGGGGGCTTTCACGGGAGCATTCCAGTCACGGTTGGGAAGGATCCATTCTGCGCATGGTGGCACGCTTTTCCTGGACGAAGTGGGAGGACTGCCTCTGGGCATGCAGGGCAAGTTACTGCGCTTCCTGCAAGAGGGGGAAGTCCAGCGGTTGGGGAGCCCGGACGTATTCCGGGTGGATGTGCGGGTGATCGCCGCCACGAACGTCGATCTGGCGCGTGCCATGGCCGAAGGGCGGTTCGACGACGCGCTCTACTATCGGCTCTGCGTTTTTCCCATCGAACTTGCGCCGCTGCGAGAGAGGAGAGAAGACATTCTCCCCTTGGCAGCTCACTTTCTGGACTCGTTCTGTCGCGAGGCTGCGGTTCCGTGCAAATCAATAGCCTTCGAGGTGGCCAGGACTTTGGAGGCCTACTCGTGGCCTGGGAACGTTCGTGAGCTGAAACACATCATCGAGCGGGCGTTCATCTTATCCGAAAACATGCCAGTACTTCGCTCTGAATACCTGAGCCTGCCAACTTGAGGTGGTTGGGTAAGAGGAAACTTAGATTGGGGACTGGAAAATGGCATGTCTCCTGCTGTTACCCATTGAGCCATGCAGATTTTTCCTGGGACGCAGCAATGAGCAGCTTTGTAGCAACCCAACCCCAGAGAGACCATAGCGGCCAGGCGCTCCCGGAGGTGAAATCTGCTTATGCCACCTTTGGCAATCTGAACCAAGCCGAGCGCGAGCGCCTGTTAGTTGAGCAGCTGCCTCAGGTCAAATACATCGCAAAGCGAATTCATGATCGGCTTCCACCGCATGTTCTGCTTGAAGACCTGATCCATGCGGGTATTCTTGGACTGATCGAGGCCATTCAGAGGTTTGACCCCGCGCGCCATGTTGACCTCAAGTCGTATGCCAAATACCGCATACACGGGGCGATATTGGATAGCTTGCGTGATCTTGACTGGAGCCCCCGCCCGCTGCGCAGAAAGGCCCGCCGAATCGAGGAGGCCCATCAGAAATTAAGCGCGCGCTTGGGATACTCCCCGTCGGAGTTTCAACTGGCTGAAGAACTGGGCATGAGTCTCGACAAATTCCAGCACTTGCTGGGAGAACTACGGGGGCTCGATTTGAGAAGCCTGCAGTCAGAAACAATGGAAGAGGGTTATGATCGCGGGGTCAGTGCCCTTGGCTCATCCACGGCTGCCGAAGATCCGTTTTTTCTTTGTTTGCGCTCCGAAATGACGGGATTTCTGGCAGAGGCCATTGGCGAACTCCCTGAGCGGGAGTGCCAACTGCTGGCGCTTTACTATTACGAGGAACTCACGATGAGGGAAGTGGGGGCGGTTTTGGGTATCGGGGAAGCTCGAGTCTCACAGTTGCACTCCGCAGCGGTTATCCGCCTGCGAGCGCGAATGAAGGAACTGCTCAATGCGCGGGGGATTGCACGAGCGCCTATGGAAAGGACGCGTGAGCTGGCGGGCGGGAAATAATGGAAGTAGTCAGTAATCAGTAGATTTCGAGTAATACACAATTCAGAATTAATAATGCATAATTACACCAGCCCCCAGCCCCTAGTGCCTAGCACCTGTCAGCTGGCACCTGTTTTTCTGCCCCGACCTACCATCTACCACCTACCGCCTGCCTTTTTTGTCACCACCTAAAGACCTGCTCTCGCGTGCCGATGGAGCTATCGGAGAGAGACAAGGCATGCCAGCACAACTCAACGGACCGGGTGGAGGGGGCGGGGAGAGCGCAAGTTCGGATGAATCAGAGCGTTTGGAAAAGGAACAGAGCCAAGAAGCCAAGATCAGGGCTCTGCTCGTGGACGGCATCCCCACACTCCCAGCTTATGTTTTTGAGCTTAGCGCCTTGTTAAGCACCATACCCGTGGACTTGAGGCGCGTCTGCGGGGTAATTCGAACTGACCCCAGCCTTACCGCACAGGTCATTCGCTTGTGCAACTCGGCTTTGTTGGGTTTGCGGGAAAGAGTTTCCAACATCGAAGACGCGGTGATCCTTTTGGGGACGGAACGGCTGAGGACAATGGTACTGAACTGTTCGCTAGTGGAGTGCGTCGGGAACTGTTTTTCTCCCACCGAATTGCAGTCCTTCTGGCAGCACAGTCTGTTAACCGCGACTTTGAGTGCGCGCAGCGCCCTCTGTCTCCGCTACCCGGAGGTGGAGCAGGCATATTTGGCAGGACTCCTGCACGATGTAGGGGTTCTTCCTCTTCTCATTCTTGCCCTGCGGTCAACGGAACCCAAGGTTATGCCCGGCGCCATCCTTTGGGGAGAGTCAATTGAATCGGAGCAGAAACAATTTGGAGTTGACCACTGTTCGGTCGGCAAATGCATTGGCCTCAGTTGGAACTTTTCCCCCGAGCTCATTGACGTCCTCGAACACCACCACCGACCTCAGGAAGCACGGCAAAACGTAGTTTTGGTGGAGATCGTCCGGGCAGCGGATCTGGTTTGCCAGATGCACGGGGTGAGAGTTGGAGGAGAGCCTCCCCGCATCACGCTGGGTGATCAGAACAAGTACAAGCACCTGCTCGATAGCTGCGCTCCCAGCCTAACCGATGAGGAGAGAACCAAGTGGGCGAAGACTCTGGAAGTGGAATTGCCAAACATTATCCAGTTACTTGAAATGCGAGTCTCCACCGGACGAGGGGGCGCGGTCCTTCCCTGGCCGGGCATATGGGGGTAAGACAGGAATGAAGCCAGCGCGTGTATTGATTGTGGGTGATTCCTCCTTTTCTGATTCCGATTCCAGGGGAAGGGATCGCTCGACAGGCGGTCGGCAGCGGACGCAACACGCGACGCCGCCGGCGAGCGCAGGCGGGCTGAAACGCGGTTGCTGGGGATTCGGTCCCATGGCTCAGAAGGTGTGAAACAATCAAGTCGTTTAGCCCATGGTGTGAGAGGTTCTTCAGCATCCTGCTAAAGGTTCTGGCCATGGTGCCGATAAGGTGAGAGGAGGTAGCGGCTGAAGATTGATGCTTCCTTTGCCTTCCCGCAAATCGTTGTGCCACAAAGGGTTGGGGCGTTGCCCTCACCAACCCAAAATCAAGGAAAGAAGGTGGGCCTTTTTCCAGATGAGGTCCAGTTTTCGGTTGACCGTGAGAAGGTTCAACGATTGAAGTCGGACCTCGACGGTTTGCCGGACCTGCGCCAAGAACGTGTTGCGGTTCTCAGACAAGCGATCGAGGCGGGTAGCTACAAGGTGCCCAACCAGCAGATTGCGCAGGCGATGTCTTCTGATCTGCTGAGCCAAAGAGTAATGGGGGCGATGAAAGCCAGGAGGCCGTGCCCATAGGTGAGTTATCACCCCCCCCCCATTCCTGGGCCCATTCGCGCCGGAGACCCGCGAGAACAGCGGGCACATGCGGCCCCGTACCGCCTGGAGAGAAGGCTCCGAACCCAGAACCGTGAAACAGAAATGAATGAAGGGGAGTAGCCGATTGACGACAACGAGCAAGAGCATCACGTTGACATTTCGGCCTGAGCCATGAAGAGGCCACAAACTCGGCAGTACATTGAGCTTCTTAAGAGGCGAGTGGCAAGTCTGCGGCTGACGGCCAGGGAACTTCGCGAATGCCGAGAGTCTTTCACGAGCATGGACTTGGAAGCGATTCGTGAGCATGTTTTGTATCAGAAAAGCCTCTGTTCCGAAATCCGCTCCCTGGACGACGAGTTGAGGGTTCTGCGGCGGCAAATGGCTGTGGCATCCGGCCTGCAACCTGAGGGGATGAGTCTGGGGGCGTTCCAAGGGCTGTGTGATGCTGACTCCTCATTGCAGTTGCGACAAGTCATGGACGATCTCGAAGTGGTCCAGAAGCGCGTGCGGCGGCTGACCCGAGTTTACACCGGGCTGTTGAGGCGCTCGCGCCGCTCGATCAATGTTCTGATCAGCGTGATGGCCAACTACATCGGAACTTACAGTCCATCGCCGGGCGGGAGCGCGTGGTGATTTCCATGGTAGGTAGGGGTCTGAGCTGTGTCGAATCTATTCGGAAGTCTTTCGGTTGCGGTGCGGTCTCTTCTTGCGCAGCAAAGCGCGCTTGACACTACTGCGAATAACCTCTCCAACGTCAACACGCCTGGTTACTCCCGGCAACTTCCCATTCTGACTGAGGCCCACCCTCGCGATACAGGGCAGATTTCGATTGGCAATGGGGTGGATTTCGAGGGAGTTCAAAGTGTCCGCGACCAAATCCTGGAACTTCTGATCGACGCAGAAACCCAGCAGCAGAACCGTCTCAAATCATTTCTGAGCTCCATGAATCGGGTGCAGTCGCTTTTCAATGGAACAGAGGGCGCCGGGCTCAGCGACGCCATCAACCGCTTGTTCAACAGCTTCCAGGAGCTTTCTGCAAATTCCACCCATGTCCCTGCGCGTCAAGTCGTAATCTCCGCAGCACAAAACTTGGCTTCGGCCTTCCACGAGACCGGGCAGCAACTGCGTACCATTCAGGAAAGGGTTGACCAGGAGGTGAGGCAGACGGTCGAAGAGATCGACTCGGACACGGCGCAGTTGGCCAGCCTGAATCAACCCGTCGCAAGTCTACAGGGCGACAGCGGGCAGGCCGGGAGGCTCGAGCATCAGCGGCACTCGGTGCTTAACCGTCTTTCGAAACTTGTGGGCGTGGTGGTGACGGACTCAGGCGACGGAAGCCTCACAGTTACGACGAGCAAGGGGGTGCCGCTGGTCGCCGCGGCTCAGAGTTTTGCCCTAAGCACGGCGGTGGACGCGGACACTGGATTCCTGCACATCTTCGCTCCAGGCGCCGATGTGACTTCGAAGTTTACGGGTGCCCAACTGGCAGGACTGCTGGAAGCGCGGGACCAGGGGATCCCGTTCGCTATTTCTGGATTAGATAACCTTGCGGAGGGTATCATCTACTGTGTCAACATCCAGAACCGGAAAGGGCGCGATTTGCAGGGCGACCAGGGGGGCAACTTCTTCCAACCGGTTGTCCAGCCTTCGCGGGGAGCGAAGGCCGGCGCGGCTGAGGGCTTTGCCACGGCCATCACCGACCCCTCCAGGATCGCCGCCAGCGCCGACGGCACACAAGGGGACAACGCTAATGCTCTGGCCATGGCGAACATTCAGAAGCAGGCGGTCGTAAATGGTGAGACAGCGACGCACTTTTACTCTAAGCTTGTTTGCACGGTCGTCAACAAGGTATCAAGCGCCACGGACGAGCAAGAGGCCGTGGGCCTGGTCCTCATGCAACTGCAAAACCAACGCGCGGATGTGGCGCGTGTGTCTTGGGATGAAGAGGCTGCGAAGCTGATCCGCTATCAGCGCGCTTACGAAGCCGCAGCGGAGGTCGTGGCCGCTATAAATGACATAACAAACGAGGTAATCCCGACCTTGTAGCGCGGTGGAATGTCCCCACGTTCCCGCCTATTTAAGATTGTGTTCATTTCTGCCGAAAGACAGGTTGAGGTCCCGAATGTCGGAGCGAACCGCCAGAGTGTCGCGTGAGGAGTCTTGTGTTGAGACTTCCTCTTCCACGGTTCCAACTGGCGCTGAGGTTTGCCAGGTCAACGAATCTGTGGAGGCTTTGAAAGGGCCACAGCAGGCGGGTCCACAGTTCGCAATCGACCTCAGTTTATCGAAGGGAGGGCTATTACCAAAAGGTGATGTTCTTCGCTCCCTTTTTGCCTGTGGAACCATCGGCGCCGCGCTGTGTACTGCCGAAGGGAAACTTGTCGCCATAAGTCCCGCCTTCGCACGGATGCTGGATTACCAGCCTGGGGAGCTTCTGGGCACTGGGTACGCGGACTTGACCCACCCCCAAAACCGTGCCGACATTGGTCAGGTGGTTGGAGAAATTCAGAGCGGGGAGTTGCTGGCTCACAGCCCGGAAAGACTCTATGTGCAAAAGTCCGGTGCGCCCAAATGGTGCTTGGAGAGTTTCTCTCTTATCCAAGACACTCCGGGCCTACCCGTCCAGGTGTTAGCCCTCATTCAGGACATTCAGCAGCGCAAGGACACGGAGGAAGAGCGTGGCAGACTACAAGAAAGACTCTTCCAGGCACAGAAGATGGAAGCTCTTGGGACCTTGGCGGGTGGCATTGCGCATGATTTCAATAACCTGCTGGGTGTCATCCTGGGGTTTGCCTCCATCGTGCGGCTGCG
>Ga0187884_10004273_pt1 | contig 10614 bp, 12 predicted proteins | sample June2016WEW_20_4_FD_132983 | JGI IMG/M metagenome (GOLD analysis project Ga0187884, IMG submission 132983) | Peatland microbial communities from SPRUCE experiment site at the Marcell Experimental Forest, Minnesota, USA - June2016WEW_20_40 | ecosystem: Environmental > Terrestrial > Soil >...
CAAGCATGCAGCCAGCGCACACGGGGTTCTCGGCTGCAGAGACTGCCACACCGCGATCAAAGATTTCCCGCATCCCGCCAAAATCGCCAAAGTGAAATGCGCCACCTGCCATGCGGACGAGGCCAAGTCCTTCCCCGCGAGCGCCCATTCCATCCTCGGCGAATCCGCGTGCGCTTCCTGTCATGGCAGCGTGCACGAGCTCACCACGGCGGAAAAGCTGATTCCCGGAAGGTGCACGGAGTGTCATGCGCAGGAAGTCAAGGATCTCGCGTCCAGCATCCACGGGCAGGCTGCGAAAAACGGCGACCCCGACGCCCCCAAGTGCATATCCTGTCACGGTCCCATCCACGCTGTGAAAGCCTCCAGTGAAGCGGACTCGACCGTGGCTCGCAAGAATCTGGCCGATACTTGCGCAAAATGCCATAGCGATGCGGGATTTTTGTCGCGACACAAAATTCCGGTGGCGCATCCGGTCGATTCCTACAAGCTGAGCGTTCACGGGCGCGCGGTCGCGCTCGGCAAGGATGCGGCGGTGTGTTCCAGTTGCCATGGCACTCATGACATCTATCCCGCCACCGATGAGCGATCCAAGGTCAATCACTGGAAAGTGCCGGAGACCTGCGGGCAATGCCACAAGGAAATCGCCCGGCAGTTCAACGAGAGTGTCCACGGGGAAGCGGTCAAGGCCGGCGTGCGGGATGCGCCCGTTTGCATCGACTGCCACGGCGAGCACCTGATCATCGACCCGAGCAGTCCGGCCTCGGCCTTAAATGCCGAGAACATCTCCGCGCAAACCTGCGGGCGTTGCCATGGCGATCCCCGTCTGGCGCTGCGCTACGATTTGCCAGCGGATCGCCTGCCATCCTACGCCGGCAGCTATCACGGACTGGCCCTCCAGGAAGGGAAAGTGACCGCGGCGAATTGTGCTTCATGCCATGGGGTGCATGACATTCTCCCTTCGAGCGACCCGCGCTCCACCATCAATGCCGCAAACCTCCACAAAACGTGCGGGCAGTGTCACAAGGGCGTGGCTGAAGAAAAATTCACCATCGGTCCCGTACATGTGCAAACCAACGTGGGCCCAAATCACCCGGTGGTGAGGTGGATTCGCTGGACGTATTTGGTACTGATTCCGGTGACCCTGGGCTTCATGTTGCTGCACAATTTGCTGGACCTGCTGCATAAGCTGATCCGGCGGCAGCCGCGGAGGGAATCCGGCGAGATGGTGCTGCGGATGAATTTGCGGTTCCGCATCGCGCACTGGGGCATCATGGCAAGTTTCCCGACCCTGGTGTTCACGGGATTTGCCTTGAAGTATCCGGAATGGTGGTGGGCGAAGCCGCTGCAGGTCTGGGAGTCCGCCGCCGGTTGGCGCGGCGGGTTGCACCGCACCGCGGCCATCGTCATGCTCCTGGCCGTCTTCTACCACTTCTTGCATCTGGCGCGGAAGAAGCGCGATCGCACTTTCGTTTCGGCCATGATCCCGACCATCAGGGATGCCACCGACATGCTGCAAGTCTTCCGCTACAACCTTGGCCTCACGAACCAGGAGCCGGCGTTCGCGAAATTCAACTATGCGGAGAAGATGGAATACTGGGCTTTTATGTGGGGCACCATCGTCATGGCCCTATCCGGTTTCCTGCTGTGGTTCAACAATTTTACGCTGAGCCATTTTCCGAAATGGGTGACGGACGCGGCCACGGCAGTGCATTGGTATGAGGCGCTCCTGGCCACCTTCGCCATCCTCATCTGGCACTTCTATATGGTGATCTTCGATCCCATGGTTTATCCGATGGATACCGCCTGGGTCAACGGTAAAGTCCCGGCCGACCATTACCGCCATTCCCGCCCGGAGTATTTCCGCGCCCTGGAACGGGCCCGCCTGGTCGAATTGCCCACGGATCCTGCCGATTATGAGGACGAGCAGGGAACTGACACTCCAAGCGACGATCCACCGGCGAAGACGAAAACTTAGACTTAGGAGAGAACGGGCCGGTGAAGATGGCCGGCCCATGTCGAACAGTTTCCCCTACGCTGATACCTCTAGGCTGTAATAAGGGATTCCAAGGCAACGCGGTTGGGGATCACAAGAGTAGAGCCGTTCTGCTGGATGAGCTGCTGCTTCTTGAAACCAGCGAAGAGTCGGCTCACGGTTTCGCGCGAAGAGCCGATCATCTGCCCGATCTCTTCGTGAGTTAAAGCCAGCTTTACTTGGCTGGGGTTCTTGGACGTGACGTTCTGGTCGAGCCATCCGACTAGCAGCCGAGCCAGCTTTTCACTGGCCGAATCGGAAAGGATCAGGTCACGGATTTCGCGGCAAGTAGAGGCGTAGTCTTGGCTGATGTGCTGGGTCACCCACAGGGCAAGCTCACCGTGAACCCGCATGAGGCGCAACAAATCGACGGGTCGTAGGAAGCTGATCTCACTGGGCTCCTGGGTCTCAGCCGTCGCTTCATACCCGCGTCCGGAAACCACAGCGGCGACTCCCATTGGGCTACCGGGGTCGACAATTCGCAGAATCAGCGTCCTGCCGTCGCTGCCGCAGATAGAGAGCTTCACCCGGCCTCGCCGCACGATGAACACTCCCCGCGGAGCCTGCCCTTCCGCGAACAAAACCGCTCCCGTGGGATAGCTGGTGGTGAGCGCTTCTTGCTCCAAGGCATCGGCTATAGCGGGAGGAAGATCACAAAAAGTTTTGTCAGTTGGCGCAAGTTTCTGGGCATTGTTTACGGCATATGTGGCCATTTGTTGCCTCCGCTCACAACTATCTTGGCAAGTCCCTCGCCACTCTTCTCTGGCAGGGCAAGACTTCCCCTGAAAGCGCCTAAGTATAACAAAAAAAGTGGCATGAGTTGATATTTTGAGATGCGGCTATGCCCGGTGCCCATCGGAGTCGTGCCTGGAGGTGCGTTCTTTCACACACTGATGTGTGATCTCCATCACCAATCGGCTGGTCACATAACCACCGAACACGATCACCTTGTGAGTTCTCGGGAGTCTGCGGGGATGTTCATTGAGGTTGCAGAAGAACTTTGATTTTAAGATTCCTTCGGCATTATCAGCGGTTGATTGCCCGACCCCCGTGTACCGGCCAACGATTAGAGATTGGTCGTTCGCGCGGAGCATTCCTGCTTTCGCCGATCACGCAAACACTACTGTGGTTTCGCTGTTAAGGCCGCAGAAGCCTGAGCCGGTTGGTCCGAGCTTGTTTTCGATGAGATACCCGCCTGCGTTTGCTTGTTAGGCGGAATTTCGGTCCCGGCTGGATAGATGAAAATCTGCACCGTACCCCAGCCGGCATCCGGATTCGCATCCGTCTGCTTGCCCATTCCCAGAGTCTTAAGCTGACTGTCGTCAAATCCGAAGTTCTCGACCAGATACTCACGCACAACCATAGCCCGGGCTTCGGTCAGCACCAAGTCCTTCTGGGTATCGCCTTCCATGCCAGCGGATGCCACGATCACCGCAAACCCGAACTGGTTATTAGCCAGGAAATCGCCGCCGGCGTTTAGAGATTTCTGGTTCTTCAGCTTGGCCGAATCTTGCTTATCGAAAAGCTGCTTCGCCGAGTACGTAAACTCCTTGATCGGCGTGCCTTGCGGCAGCCGTTGGATCTCATTTTTTGCCAGTTCGGCCGAATCTTCGAAGCCGCGGTTCTTGAAATATCCGCGCAGGAAGAAGTTATGCTTCATGGCTTCCATATTCTCCTGGAAGTCGGTGACCCCTGCTTGCGCCTGGAGCATCGTGTCATGCATGGCGCTCGACGTCTGTTCGAGGTTGCTGTAGAGCTGTTTGTCGTTAATCAGCGCTCCTGCGGTTCCCTGACCCGCATTGATCTTGGCGCTGATCGAGTCTAAATTCGCCGTCGCCCGAGTGGCGTTCTGGATAGCTTGCTGGCTGCTATCCAGAATGCCGCTGGTCTTTGCGAACAGCTCTGACATTTCGAGTGGCGGCTGGCTCGCGATCATATCGCCCTCCCGCACATCGGCTTTCCCGGCGGATCCAAACGAGATCGCCAGATACTGGTTGCCCAACAACCCTTCGGTTTCAATGGAGGCCACGGAGTCTTGCTTGATGATCTCGTGCGTGGACTTGGCCATATCCATGACTACCGTGACCTTTTCGCCCGGCCTGTGGGGCAACACGATGTTGCGCACAGTTCCACTGTGAACGCCTCCCACCCGCACATCGCCGCCTGCATCCAAGCCCGCCACATTGTCGAATTGCGCCTTCAATTGATACGTGGAGCTAAAAAGATACTGCTTGCTCCCGATGATGAAGACACCGGCCACCAATATTGCCAGTGTCGCAACGATGAAAGCTCCTAACCGCGCCGCTCTCGACATATGTCCTCCTACGAATGCTTTAGAAATTCCCTGACAAACTCGATGTCACTTTTCTGAAGTTCTTCAAAGTTGCCTTCGATCACCACATTTCCCTCATTGAGCAGGGCCAGACGGTCCGCAATCGTCTTCGCGCTGTGCAGATCGTGAGTCACTACGATGGACGCCATGTGATGTTCCGCTTGAAGCTTGAGAACCAGATCATCGATCTCCGCAGCGCTGATGGGATCGAGGCCAGCCGTGGGCTCGTCGAGCAGCAGAATATCCGGTTCCAAAGCCAGGGCACGCGCCAGCCCTACTCGTTTCTGCATCCCACCCGAGATATCCGACGGCATTTTCTCAAGATCGCCTTCCATGCCCACTTCCGCCAGTAACTTCTTGATCCGGTCGGCCCGCTCAGGCTTCGACATCTCCTTCTTATGGTGCCGCAGCGGAAAAGCCACGTTCTGCTCGACGGTCAGCGAATCGTAAAGTGCGGCATGCTGAAACAGAAAACCAATTTTCTTCCTGATTTCGCCGAGCTGGTCGAGAGCCAGGCCGGCGATGTCTTGACCGTGGATGCGAACCGATCCCGAGTCAGGCTTCTCCAGGCCGACGATGAGCCTCAGCAATACGCTCTTACCGGAACCACTGCGCCCCAGCACCGCCAGGGTCTCGCCGCGCCTCACGGTCAGGCTAATCCCATTCAAAACCTTTTGACTTCCGAAGGACTTATGCAAGTCCTCGACGGCGACAACTGGCGCGCTGCCGTCTTCCTCGGCTCCTTTTTGCTTCACGGCAATTTGTTCGATTGTGTCCATATTTGTTTCGCGAGCTGTCCAATCAATGGTCATGGGAAAAACATGAGAATGAATTTCACCAGCACCACATCGGCCAGGATCACGAACAGCGAGGACAAGACTACCGAGCTCGTGGCCGCGCGGCCCACGCCCGCAGCGCCTCCCCGTGTCCGCATTCCCTGAAAACAGGCGATCAGCCCAATGATCAGGCCAAACACCATGGTCTTAAACGTGGGGGGCAGGAAATCATTGAAGTCGGCGCCCTTAAAACCGCTATCGATGAACTGGTGGAACGAGAGCGGCTCAACCAAGGCCTGCGCAACCCAGCCCATGACCAAGCCGCAAAAGTCGCCAGCGAGGGTCAGCAAAGGCAGCATCAGGATGCAAGCCAGGATGCGGGGCGCCGCCAGAAGCCTATAAGGATTTACCGCGGACGCCTCGATGGCATCGATCTGTTCTGTCACTTTCATCGACGCCAACTCCGCGCCAATGCCAGCGCCTACTCGGCCACTCACTACCAGCCCAGTGATGATCGGACCGGTCTCGTGAAGAATGGAGAACACGATAGCGGCGGGAAGCAAAGATTTGGCCCCAAATCGAGTCAGGCTGTAACGGGCTTCCAAAGAGAGTACAACCCCGGTGGCGGCGCCGGCCAAAGCGACCAGCGGCAGAGACATTGAGCCGATCTCGTCGAGTTGTCGAAACAATTCGCGAAATTCAAACGGCGGCGTTACTGCAGCGCGCACAACTCGCCAGAAAAATATGCCCAGATCCCCGAACCACTCGAGAAATTCGTTGATCAGGCCCCTGGCGGAGCTCTCCGTGGAAGACATGAGTAAGTTCCGTTGCCCTGGAAGTAAAGGGTCCACGCCTGCGATGGCCCTGAATTCCCGGTCGATCACGGATTTGAACCCCGATTTGGCGCTCCGTGCCGATTGTTCTTCATGCCGGAGATCTCCTTGGTCAATCTAAGATCCAGCCTGCACACCAAAAGGTTACTGTTCTTCACGCGGTAAGCGGGCAAGCTGCGTGGCCGCACTGGCACGCAATCTCGACATCCCCGGCTCCCGCTTCCTTACAGACCTGACCACAGTATTTGTCGCCAGGTTTCACCTTGCACCGGCATGGTAGGTGCGCACACTTATTCTGTTCATTTGTCGTCATCATTGTTCTCCTGTTGCAACCCTCGTCTTAAAACATTGTCGCCAGGTCGGCCGTCGTAAGCTCTTCTTCTTTTGTCATCAGTTAGGCCGTTACGCCACTTCTTTTCTTTCAACACTAGCTGGCGCCTGCACCAGTTCCTCAAATAAAGAGCGGTAGTGAATCATCGCCGTTCTCAGATCTTCGGTTGTCGCTGCGTCTTTTCCAACCCGCAGCGCAATCTCATGCGCAGACCGGTAGTTCTCCACCACTCGGGAATGGTCGACAGAAATGTCCGCGGCACGCTGATCGAAATCGGACATGGGATAGCCACGAGTTTTCATTAAAGAAGACACCAGATCATCGGCTTCTGTGACTGCCCCCTTGGGGGAATCGACAAAACGAGACTGTATGGCATCCCACCGCTTCACAAAACGTTCGCGTTCCATCGGATCAAGATCGCGAAGGTTGAGCTTTTCAACCCGCTTCTCGCGATCCACTAATGTCGCTTCTGCTTTTCGTTCTGACCCATGCGTCTGCACCGCCCGATCGTACTCGGGCCCAAACTTTTGCCGCAGGTTTGCAGTCGTACTCCTGCGCTTTCGGACGTACAGCCAAGCCAGCACTGCGATGAGTAGAATCACCACGGCCGCTAGCACAATCAGTTTCGGATCCAGCAGATTCAGATTCATTGAAGCCTCCCTACATCACAGAATGTCCACAAAACCAGATTTGTTCACGAAGTTCCCTTTTCGGTAGAACCTCGTCAATCGTCAGTATCAAACTTTAGGCTTCGGAAAACTGGTCAGAATTGATCGTCTTGCAGATCAGTGCTATCGCATCTAGCTACAGCACCCAAGGACCGCGGGGGCTATATTGATCGCCGCCGGTGAGTACGTGTCTATCCACGGCCACTGAGGTGCGGGTTTGCTCAAAGCAAGTTTCCGAAGCTTGCTGGATTGCCTCAAACTTGGCAGATCGGCCCAGCCTTGTTGTCGGCTAAACCTTCTTGAGCCACGGTTGGCCGAGCCTCATACGGCCGTCATCATCCCATTTGACGAGCGCGTCATCTTCGTTAGCTTGCTCAACTGTGCCGAATTCTCCACTCGGCTTTCCGAAGTTGCCCAAACCCTCGACGCGATCTCCAGGATTCAGCTCCTGGTCGGTGGCAGGGGGCTCGGCGAGGCGTGGCTTCTTGGCACGATCCGCGTCAGCGGCCGCCCCCGGGTGTGACAGGGGCGGTTGGGGCGCTTTATGCAGCTTGGCCATTTTGGGTACCGGATTATTGGAGATATGGGTCATATTCCCTTGTTTCTTTCCACGAGGACAGAGCCGCGCCCCTCGTTGCGACTCTTCATCGCCTCAATAGGTACACCATAGCTTGGCGACGAATGGTTTGGCTGGTCCAAAGTGCACAGTTCTGACAATCAATCTGACTAAAGGCAGTCGCTCAGGTTGTCGTTGGAATGTGAAATGTGAGGTCCAACACGAGTTCACGCTGGAACCCGTGCAGCACAAAACAGGATTCCTCGACAGAATTTGTCCGCACTTGCGTGTGGCAAAGGTGAGCTTTATTGCTCAGACCTCTTGAATCCCGATTTGCTAAGGTCGGAACTGACCTGGTGCGCCGGCAATATACCCCGGATTTGTGTGCCGAGTACGCACACGAAGCCGGAGATTCGGTGCAGAGGCACAGAAACGAGGGTATTCCATGAAAAAATTAATGTTCGTACTTGCGATGTTGAGTCTCGGCACGTTGTGCTGGGCCGGGTCGGCGCGGGAAGATGCCACCAACCGGCTAGAGAACGCGACCAGTGTGTTGCACGAAATTATGGGGATGCCTGACAAGGGAATCCCGGAAGAAGTGTTGGAGCACGCAAAGTGCGTGGCCGTTATACCGCACATGGTCAAAGGCGGCTTTATCTTCGGAGCTGAAGGAGGCAAAGGCGTAGCCACCTGCCGCACGGCGAATGGCTGGAGTGCGCCGGCGTTCATCACAATTTCGGGTGGAAGCTGGGGGCTGCAGATCGGTGTAGAAGGTGTGGACGTGGTAATGATCTTTCAGAATGACAAAGCGATGAAAAGGCTGCTTGAGAGTAATTTCCAAGTTGGAGCGGACGCTTCCGCGGCAGCGGGTCCAGTTGGCCGGCATGCCACGGCTGGTACAGATTGGAAGTTGGATACCGAGATCCTGACCTACTCCCGTGCCAAGGGTGCATTCGCTGGGCTCACGCTGACAGGTGCGTCGCTACGCCAAGACAATGACTCCCGGAAAGCGATCTACGGAGATAACGTCACAACCCGGGCGTTGCTGTTGGGCGAAGTGCCAGTACCAGCCGTAGCCCAGCCGTTCGTTGCGGAAGTTCGCCACGCAAAAGCTGAGTCCAGAGAGGACAAGTAGAAACTTGCAGAATTGGGATTGCCGCTGTTTGTCATTCAGCCGACTCTGATGTTCAAGTAGCGGCACAGTCCCATCATCTACCCTCTTCTTCCGTTCGCGCGAAGCAGTTCTCTCGCGCACGTTGGATGAGATTCGCTTTCGAGTGCTCGCGCGAGTGCTCGCTAACGAGCAAAGGAGTTTGACATGCTTTGGACGATTTTCGTTGTTCTTCTGATTTTGTGGCTTCTGGGTTTTAGTTTGCACATCGGCGGAAGCCTGATCCACTTGCTTCTGGTTGTGGGTTTGGTGGTTCTGGTCATTAACCTACTGAGCGGACGACGAAGTGCGGTTTGAACAAAGGCATTACGCGTCCCGGCACCAGGAGGCCTCGGTGTAGCCTCCTGGCGCCTTCACCCCCGTCCGGTCCTCTTTCAACCGGACCACACCGTTAAGGAGCTGCAATGTTCGCGCCCGACCCCTCCGTGAGTTTGAAGCCGGACACCCTGGTGCGGTGCAAAGCGCGTCCGCTGGCGTTCGAAAAGAAGTCCCCATCATCCTTGCCAGTGATACCCAGCCTCTCGCTTCCAGTGCGGGTAGCGATCGTCGGGAACCACCTTCCTCGACAGTGTGGAATTGCGACCTTCACGACGGATTTGTGTGATGCTATTGCGGTTGAGTACGGAGCCGCCGGAGTGTTGGTGGTAGCCGTGAATGACCCGCAATCGCGGTACAGCTACCCTGCGCGAGTGCGGTTCGAGCTAACCGAGGGCGACCTCTCATCCTATCGAGCAGCCGCCGACTTTCTTAATTCCAACAATATCGACCTGGTGTGTTTGCAGCACGAGTATGGGATTTTTGGAGGGAAGTCCGGCAGCCATATCTTGCGCCTGCTGCAGCACCTCAACATGCCAGTCGTGACAACGCTGCATACGGTTCTTCGTGAGCCCGATGTCGACCAACTCATCGTCATGCAAGAAATCGCCGCGCGCTCCGATCGTCTTATTGTTATGAGCGAGCACTCTTCTCAGTTTCTGCAAGAGGTATTCAGAGTCCCGCGCGAAAAAATTGACCTGATTCCTCATGGCATCCCCGACCTGCCCTTTGCGGAACCGGCTTTTTACAAAGATTCGTTTTCAGCAGGAAAGACTGTTCTACTCACGTTCGGCCTGTTGTCTCCAAACAAGGGATTCGAAAGCATGATTCAAGCCCTGCCGCGCATCTTGTCTCGGCACAGCAACGTTGTCTACATAATCGCAGGCGCCACTCACCCGCATGTCAGACGCCGCGAGGGTGATCGATATCGGCTCCAGTTGCAGGCCTTAGCCAAAGAGCTGGGAGTTGAGGAGAACGTGGTCTTCCACAACCGGTTCGTCACCCCTCAAGAAATGGCCTCGCTGATTGGTTCGGCCGATATTTACGTCACGCCGTATCGCTACGAGGCGCAAGCCGTATCCGGAACACTCGCGTATGCCTTGGGTGCCGGGAAAGCGATTATCTCAACTCCATACTGGCACGCCGCCGAACTCTTGGCCGATGGGCGCGGGGCGCTGGTTCCCTTCGGGGACCCAGCCGCTATCGCAGATATGGCAATTGAACTTTTGGACAACGATGCGCTCCGCCAGGCGATGCGCGAACGTGCTTATCTCTATGCACGCCACATGGTCTGGAACCGGGTAGCGCAGTCTTATATGCGGGCCTTCGTACGAGCTCGCGATAATCGCATGCAACCTGCCCGCGTGGCATTTCCCCTCCAAGCTGCCGAGCAGAACGCGACAAGCCGATTCATCAATGTCTGAGCGCTTTTCCAGCGCCGATTAGGAGCAGGATAGACCCATAAAGGCAAAGACAAAAACAGGCAGACTAAGCCTATGACTGAATACGTTGGGGCGATTGAAAAGCAGATTCTGGAGAACACGTACTTCCGGCGGGTGCTATTCACGGCTGAGCACGCGCAGCTTCTCGTGATGTGGAA